>Ga0272442_10002277_pt1 | contig 28150 bp, 15 predicted proteins | sample SSMForm2O_FD_200262 | JGI IMG/M metagenome (GOLD analysis project Ga0272442, IMG submission 200262) | Marine sediment archaeal communities from Little Sippewissett salt marsh, Falmouth, MA, United States - SSM-Form-2O | ecosystem: Environmental > Aquatic > Marine > Wetlands > Sediment ...
CACTTATGCTTACGTCTGATTCCTCGCTCTCCATGCCCCAGTCCGTGAATGCGGCAAGTACGCCCGTTGCAACGAGCGCCGCGCCGGTAAGGGCCATGAACGCTATGCCCGTTTTCTGCACCGTGTCTGTTTCATCTTTAAGCGAAGTATTATCCGGATCGTTTTCTACATCATCCAGCTTCTGGCCCGAAAGCACGTACATGCCGATGGTGACTGCGCCGAATGCGACAGTTGATCCAAGGCCAACCCAGAAGTACGTCTGATCAAGCTTTCCGGCTTCATCTTCAGGCTCTTCTTCCACAGGCTCAGGCTCTTTTTCCGGCTCAGGCTCGACTACGGGCGCGGGTACTGGTTCAGGTTCGGGCTTTTTCTCAGCTTTCAGCACTATGGACTTTCCTCCCCATACAGAGAATTTTTCCCTAAGAATCTGCTCGTTTTCAAAAACAACCACTGCCTCGTGCTCTGCGCCTGCGACCACGAGAACGGGCTTGAGCAGAGGCGTTTTTCCGCGTTCCACTCCGTCCACGAACACTGATGACGTTTCGGGAGCGTCAACTCTGAGCTCGCCTATGAGGGGCTCGAGGCGCTTTATTTCATTCAGTACGTAGTCTTTTCTATCAACCGGAATATCGTCCCTGCCCTCTACCAGGTACTGCTGGAAGGCCTCCATTGCCAGGCCGTAACGGCCCGCGGCCGCCTCGCACTGGCCGATATTGAACAGGATTTTCCACGACGGGCGCATCCTGTATGCCTCGCGGAAGGCCTCTGCAGCCGCTTTTGCATCCCCTGTCTCAAAAAGGCTTATTCCGTGCTGGTAGAACTCTCTTGCCTGATCGTTCGTTGATTTCTCCTGTGCTTCAGGCGCAGGGCACACAAGTATTGCCGAAAGAAAAAGGGCGTTTATGAAAAGAAGCTTTCTCATCATGCCTCCCGCTTCTGCATGCAGAACAGATATTTCACGTAGTGCAAATTTTCACATGACTATAGAATCAATGTCCCTGATTTTCAATCAGATTGTGGGACACTTAGGCCGGCTGTGCTTTTATCCAAGAAATACATTTACTTATTCTCAATATGATAAGATATGAAGTCGTATGTACTCACTTCTGCTCACTGTCGGAACGCTCCTGATATTCGCCCTGCTTGCAGGCAGGGTGTGCGTAATACTGCATGTTCCAAGAGTGACCGGTTACATCCTGACAGGGCTTGCCGCAGGGCCCCATACAGCGGCCCTCATCGGCAATAATCCAGTGCTCGGCCCGGCCGATCTGGCCTCCCTTGATCATGTCTATGACCTGGCGCTGGGCATAATCGCATTTTCCATTGGAGGCCATTTCAGCTTCGGCGGCATAAAACGCTGGGGTATGAGGATATGGAAGATTTCCCTGATTGAAATGGCCGCAAGCTTTGTTCTGGTGGCCGCCGGGACCATGCTTGCCGGCATCACTGCTGCAGGCGCTCTTTTCCTGGGCTGCATGGCAGTTACCACGGCACCGGCTGCAACGAAAATGGTTATTCGCGAACACGATTCCGAAGGTCCCTTAAGCGACATGCTCATGGATCTCATAGTAATAAACAACCTGGCGGCCATCATACTTTTCTCGGTCCTTGTTCATGTGCTCATAACACCCGATCACCCGATATCGGAACTTGCATACACAATGCTTATTCCGGTTGCAGTGGGAACGGGCACCGGGCTTGCCGTAAGCATCTGGGAACAGCGCATGCAGAGAAAAATCGAACGCCAGGCTTTGGCTCTCGCTGCAGTGGCCGTAATATGGGGATCCTGCGAGCTTCTGGGCGTGCCCATGATGCTGGCAACTCTTGTCGCCGGAACAGTAGTCGTTAACTCATCCCCGCACGGCAGCAGGATATTCAAGGAGCTGATGGAAATAGACTACGTCCTGTACGTGCTCTTCTTCATCATTGCCGGCGCCCACCTGAACATCGAGCTGCTGAAGTACATGGGCGTTGTGGGCGTTGCCTATGTTATTCTCAGAACCGCTGGAAAATTCACAGGCGCCACCCTGGGAACCACTGTAGCCCGCTGCGAGTCTTCGATGCGAAAATGGCTCGGTCCGGCAATGCTGGCCCAGGCCGGCCTTGCAATAGGCCTGGCCGGCAGCCTCGCCTCTGCATGGGGGGAGCAGGGAAAACAGATTCAGACCGTGATCCTGGCATCTGTTGTATTTTTCGAAATACTCGGCCCGCTTCTGGTACGATTGTCCCTGGTACGAACCGGGGAAGTCACCGTGCTCAGCCTGCTTTCAAAACGGGCTCCGGTGGGCTATGCCGAAAGCATTCATCTCGTTATCGAGCATTTCAGGCAGAGCATGGGAATACCCATGTGGAGGTCGTTCAACAAGCCTTCCGACGTGCAGGTCAGTCATCTTATGAGAAGAAACGTAGAGACCATTAAAGAAGATTTGCCGCTTGACGTCATTTTACAGACCTTTGGTCATTCCAGGTATGATCGTCTTCCCGTTATAAACGCTGAAGGCGATCTGGTGGGCGTCATCCGGTACGAGGATGTTTCATCCGTACTTTTCGATCCCGAACTAGGCAAACTCGTAGTCGCAAGCGACATCATGACCGAAGAGTTTTTTTCCGTGTCTCCGGATGACACAATTGAAGAGGCCGTGAAAATCCTGAAGGAACATCCGGATGCCACATACCTTATCGTGGTGGACAGAGATGAGCCTGGAAAACTCGCGGGAATCCTGAGACACAACGACCTTCTCTCGGTGTGCGGCTCAGGCGGGGCGTGAAACAGGTTACGGCGACTGTGGAGTGTACTCGTTCGGAGGCGTGGAATCTGTGAGATCAAAGAGATAGTAATGACTGAATGAAATCAGGTGCCAACCGTCAGAGAATGAGTTACCTGGAACTCCGGCGAATGATTGGGGAGGAATTGCCTTATCGGAATTATTATCCATCATGCTCATATGCACGCCTACTGTTTCAGGTGATCCTATATCTTCCAGCGGAATCCGAATCTCCACAAAGTTGCCGGAATACCCGATGTCGTCGGTGAAATCCCATGAAGCGTCAACCCAGTCAGCCCCGTTATACTCCCAGGAAGCTGGCGCATTATTCGTTCTCCAGCTTACGTGCCAGTGCGCATAAAAGGGCAGTTGTACGGTCCATCCATCATAATTTACTCCTGCATCGGTGCCCGGGTCCCCGCTGATGTATACAAGAAGGTATTCGTCATCTTCAGGAGAACCAATCTGTTCACCTTCCATTCCTGCATAGAAATAGGTATCGTCCCATGAAAAGTATCCCGTGTACTCCGGCGATGACGTAGTGGTTTCAAAAGCCTCGGTACCCGCATCAAAGTCATTTGTTCCGTCTATTGTAATGGTGTGACTGTACTTTGTTCCGCCGTCCACTGCTGCATCACTTCCTGCATCTCCTGCATCGCCTCCTGCATCGAGGTCCGCATCAGCATCAGCATCCGCGTCTGCGTCAGCGTCAGCGTCCGCGTCTGCGTCTGCATCAGCGTCCGCGTCAGCGTCTGCGTCAGCATCGGCGTCAGCATCAGCGTCTGCGTCAGCATCGGCGTCAGCATCAGCGTCCGCGTCAGCGTCTGCATCAGCGTCTGCATCAGCATCAGCGTCAGCGTCAGCGTCAGCATCGGCATCAGCGTCTGCCCCTGCATCAGTGCCTGAATCCGCGTCGGCATCAGCGTCAGTATCAGTATCAGTGTCAGTGTCGGTATCAGTATCGGTATCAGTGTCAGTGTCGGTATCAGTGTCAGTGTCGGTATCAGTGTCAGTATCTGTATCCGTATCCATGCTGCCGGCGTCTTTCTTTGCGGTGCCGGAGTCTTCTTCCTCATCTTCTATTTTGCTTCTGTCAAACTCTGCGATCAGGCTGCAGCTTTGAGACAGAAGAAATAGAAGTATCATTAGACAGGATATTGAATTTCTTTTTATCATTTTCATTTCTCCCTAAAACCTTATCCTGGCAGCCATTCCGGCGCCATCCGCTGCGGCGACAGGCAGAATCTCAATGCTGCTGGTTTCTGTATCTTCCGATTCTTCCATGCCATCCTCTGCAGTAAGGAACAGGACCAGCCCCACGATTGCTGCGGCACCCGCCACACCGAAAGAAATATCGGCTGCAAGCGCCATTGATTCGCCGCTATCAGCAAGGTCTTCCGAGGGATTTTCGTCGAACTCCGACTGATCGCTCAGGGCAACAAGCCCGAAAACTCCGCCGGCAACCACACCTGCGCCTGCGATTCCCACACAGATCCATGCTCCCGTGTAATCCGCTTCGCCTGTTTCTTTTTCCTCATCGAGTTCATCCTCTTCTTCAACAGGTTCGGACGTTTCTGACGGGAAAGGTTCAAGCGCCACCCTTTCTCCTTCTTCGAAGAAATTTACCGGAAGTGATTTTGTGAGGCCCTCCACGGTTTCGACTTCTTTCTCAAGCGGCTTGAATCCCGATATTGTAAGAACGACCGTATGTTTGCCGGGCGAGACCTCAAGTGTCATTGGCGTGGTCTTATCGGTGCCCGCGCCGTCTATCTGCACGGTTGCTCCGTCAGGAATCGTAGTAATATCGATACGGCTGACCTTGGAACGAAGTTCTTCCACCCTGCTCCTGACATCGGCCGCGTCTGCACCGTCAGGATTTTCCTGAAGGTATCTTTCAAAGCTGTCTATCGCTCCCTTGACATCATTTGTGCGCGCCTGGCACTCGCCCACGGACTTAAGGACAATGGGATGAGGGCTAAGTTCGTACGCCTTCTGAAACTCCTTGAGCGCTTCGGTGTAGTTGCCCTGATCGAAAGCCGCCTTTCCTTTGGCATAATGATCCCTGGCCTGGTCTTTGGATAACTTGCCGGATTCCTCCCCGGCCGCATTACCCTCTTCGGCTTGTGCAAGTGAAACCGCGGGCAGACCGATCATAAAAATCAGTGTAAGTACGGCAAAAACGCCGACTTGAGGAAAATACTTCATTTCATCCTCCTGTCCTGTTTGTCTTCATCAACATATAAATCTTTAACAGGATAATGCAGGGCGTAATTGACGTCAATCCGGCAGTCAATTTCACAACAACTGAAAATTGTTATAACATTTTTGGACCTCTTATCTTTATTTGGTTGCACTGGGGCAGGGTTGATAGGTACCATTTAATTATGAACATAAAAAAGTTTGATATCGAAGATGTGCTTGAATTGCTGCTCTCGGAGACCATCATAGACGAGAAACAGGCTGCAGAAATACGCGTCAAAGCCGAAGCGGTCAGACTGCAGATCTGGAAGGAAAGATCCCGCGGGGCCGACGATCGTCAGATTCATTACGAAGTGAGCCCTGTAGAGGTAATTGCGGCCTTCGGGTTTGAGCACAGGCTGAAGAAACGCAGCCGTCCTGTCGATGAGGATATGATTACGGAACTCGTAGCAGAAAGTGAATCTATTCCATACGAAAAAATCGACCCGCTCAAGCTGGATGCAAAACTGATTACGGCCACGATGTCCAGGCCGTTTGCCCGCAGGCATTCTGTTGTTCCCCTGCGCCGCAAAGGTAAAGCCCTGGTAGTTGCAATCTGCAATCCATGCGATCACGCTCTTTTTGACGAGCTGAAGAGGCTGACGGGCAGGCCGGTAGAACTCGTGCTGTCCGCTAAAGCCGATATTCAGAGAGTCATTACCGAGGTGTATGGATTTAAAACTTCCGTAAAGGAAGCTGCGCGGGAGTATTCCAAATGGAACGACCTGGGAAACCTCGAACAGCTGGTGAGGCTGAAGAGGGTAGAGGAGATTGAGGCGAATGACCAGCACATAATCAATGCCATCGATTATGTGCTTCATTATGCACTGGATCAGAGAGCCTCAGACATTCACCTGGAGCCGAAGCGAAACGAGTGCCGCATCCGGATGAGAATTGACGGCATCCTCCATGACATCTACCAGGTGCCCATGGAGGTTCATCCTGCCATGGTTTCCAGGATAAAGACACTGAGCCGGATAGATATCGCGGAAAGAAGGAAACCTCAGGACGGCAGATTCAAGACCGACAAGGACGGAAATGAGGTGGAGCTGCGTGTTTCAACGCTGCCCGTGGCCTTTGGCGAAAAAGTCGTGATAAGGATCCTGAACCCCACTTCTCTGTTGCAGGATCTGGTTGATCTCGGTATGGAAGGGGATGATCTGCACAAATGGACGGAATATATCAACCGGCCCAACGGACTGCTGCTGGTAACCGGCCCGACCGGATCAGGAAAGACTACAACTCTGTATTCGTCTCTCAGGATGATCGCTTCTCCGGAGGTGAACATCACAACGATTGAGGATCCTATAGAAATGGTGCTCGAGCCACTTAACCAGCTTGCAGTACATCCCAGGATAGGAATTACGTTTGCCAATGCTCTGAGGCACATATTGAGGCAGGACCCGGACGTAATAATGGTCGGCGAGATCAGGGACACCGAGACCGCCGAATATGCCATACAGGCCGCGCTTACGGGACATCTGGTTTTTTCAACCCTGCACACGAACGATACTGCCACAAGCATAACGAGGCTTTTCGACCTCGGTCTGAATCCGTATCTGATCTCATCCACTCTTGTCGGAGTGCTGGCTCAGCGGCTGGTACGAACCATCTGTCCGGACTGCAGGACAGAATCTCTGCTGACGGTCGATGAGATGGCAACGCTGGAGATTCCCGCACCCGCTGAGGGGGACAGGCAGCTGAAAGTCTGGAAGGGCGAGGGCTGCGTCAAGTGCAGGGGGACCGGGCTTTATGGGAGAACGGGAATCTACGAACTTCTGGACGTGAATGATCAGATCAGACACATGATTAACCAGAAGAGAAACGCCAGGGAGATCTTGCGCGCAGCAAGGCTGGACGGTATGCGTACGCTCAGAGAGTCGGGGGTGGCCAAGCTGGCACAGGGCATAACCTCTTTCGAAGAGGTTATGCGCGTTACCGTGGAGGAAAGTTCCTCATGAAAACGCATGGCGCAATAGACGAAATAGTGCTTCTGATTCAGAGCGGTTACCCGTTTATCTACCTGCTGACAAAAGAAGAGGAACGTTCCAGGGAGATGATCAGAAAGGCGGCCGATTATGCGGGTTATGCGTTTGTTGAAACGGCGCCGGCGGCCGACAGAGCAAGTGCGGCCGGTGAGCTCGAATCGGCAATCAGCGGCGGGGATCACACCGTGTATTACATTCCGGATCTTCATTTCCATCTTGATGACCCGGGTGTTTCCAGACGCATAAAGGAGCTGGCTTCCATTTCGCGGCGTTTTTCGAAATGCATTGCTGTTGCGGCCCCGCGGCTTAATGCTCCACCCGAGCTTGATCAGGAGATCGCAGTCGTGAATATCCCTCTTCCGACGCGCGAGGAACTTAACGAGGTTTACGAGCAGGCGGCACAGGAGGATGGAAATCTTCCCCAGGATGACGCGATGCGCAACTCTTTCGTTAAGGCGGCGCAGGGACTTGCCCTGGAAGAGGCGAGACGCGTGTTCAGAAAAGCGGCAGCGTCTTCAATGGGAATCGATCTGGTGATAAATGAGAAAAAGAAGGCATTAAGACGCACGGACGGTCTGGAATTCAGAGAGTTGAGTGAAACCCTTGATGACGTTGGAGGACTTGATTCCCTTAAGAAATGGCTTGAGGAAAGGACCAGGGCGTTTTCGGATGATGCACGGAAATTCGGCTTGCCAGAACCCCGGGGACTGTTTCTGACGGGCGTTCAGGGATGCGGAAAGTCTCTTGTTTCAAAGGCTGTTGCGGGTTTCTGGCGCATGCCTCTGGTGCGTCTTGACCTGGCAGCCGTTTTCGGGGCATCCAGACCCGAGGAAATACTGAGTTCCTCCCTGGCGGTTGCAGAAGCAATGGCACCCTGCGTTCTGTGGATTGACGAGGTGGAGAAAGGCTTTGATGCAACTGAGGGAGGAGGAGCATCAAGGGTGCTTGGTGTCATGGTGACCTGGCTGCAGGAAAAAACAGCGCCCGTGTTCACAATTGCCACTTCCAACAGGGTGGACAGGCTTCCACCGGAGTTTCCGCGCAAGGGAAGGTTTGACGATATTTTCTTTGTAGATCTCCCGCAGGTGCACGAAAGAAGAGACATCCTGTCGCTGCATATCTCGAAGAGGGGGCGTGATCCGTCAAAGTTCGATCTGGATTCGCTGGCGAAAAAGGCCGAAAGATTCACGGGATCGGAAATTGAGCAGGCTGTTGTATCAGCCCTGTACACGGCTTTCTCAAGAAATCGTGAGCTTGAGCAGGCCGACGTTATGAACGCCCTGAGTGATACGGTCCCACTTGCCGACACTTTTGACGAGGAAATCAAGCGGCTTCGGGAATGGGCCCTGAAAAGGGCCCGCCACGCCTCTACGGACCGCAAGCGCCTGGATTATTTCAAAGAATAACTGATACTAAGCAGGGCTTTTAAGTTACTCTTCAGTATCAGAGAGCATGCCCTGGCGGCATATGCAGAAGAGATAGTCTGCTCAAGCGTTCCATTCCTGGGGCGCAGGTATTACAGAATTCACGAAGAAATAATTGCCCGGCAGTATGAGTACATCAGAGGGCATTACAATCTTGAAGGTATCGACAAAGTGGTCGAAGTCGGCTGCGGCGCGATTCCATTTGTTCCCATCTACCTGGAGCAGCACATCGACAAGAAGTTTTTACTGATCGAAAAAAGCATGGTTGCCAGGAATTGCGCCAAAAGGTTTTTTGACTCAATGGGGTTCGGAAAAATAAATGTCATTTGCTGCGGTGGAGAGGACTACACCGACTTCGACGACGCACTCGTGATCATTTCTCTGCATACCGAAAACAAGAAACATATACTGGACAGGGTTCTGAACAAAATGGGGGCGACTTAAATGATCATTGTAGACAACCTGCATAAAGCCTGATCATTCCTGAATGCCGGGATCCTTGTCATCAACGCTGCCCGCATCTTTCATCATCACGGTTTCTATCAAATCATGCAGATGATCCGCGAGATTCGCCGACATTATGCGCGAACCTTTGTCGTTGACATGACACCAGTCGCCCCACAGGTCAGCCTGATGCGGAATTGCCGGATCAAGTACCGGAACATTCTCTGTGCGTCCTGTCTCGATCATTGCGTTGTTGTACAAATCCAGTGCGACCGCTGTCTCGGATCCGGTCATGTTTACGTATGAAATCATGCCGTGAGCCAGTGATCCTCTCAGGCTGTCAGGATACGGAAAGAGTATCATGACGGGCATTATTGAGTGCTGACGACAGATGCGAATTATGCTTGCCAGGTTGTTTGTGTATATCTCAATGCCTCTGGCATCCGGTAAAAGTCCAGCTTCGGAGTGGTCGCCGGTCAAGCTCTTCCTTTTTCTCTTTTTCCGCCCGAGGCGGCGGGATTTTGTAATGTCCGATTTTTTCCTGAAGGAAAGCGCCCGGTATAACAGGCTGTTTCGTACGTAAAGGCCGGTTGAGTCCGAGCAGGTTACGGGCAGGGTGATGTCGAACGGTGTGTGAGCCTCCATGTATTTCGTATGATCTCGTATGTCGTTGATGGCATGGTATACAAGGAGGATGTCAGGGTCGTAATACACGAGGCGCGTTATCAGATGAATAAGGCTGTTGTTGGTATTGTAGCCCGGAACGCCTGCATTGATGACTTCGATTCTGTCGTTACCGTATCTTTTCTTAAGTATTCCATCCAGAAGAGAAGGGTATGAATATTCGTTGTCGGATACATGGCTTCCGAAAGTTGTCGAACCGCCCACTGCAATAATGCGTATTTTCCCGGGTTGAGTGTTTTCGGTAAACTCGCCGTTTCTCAGTCCCATCCGGCTCGTGCGCACGTGTGTACGGCAGTTGAGATCGAATGTATCCATGTCAATGTCCGGGTTCAGCGTATACTGAAGAAAACCGTGAGGAGAATAAAGCTCAAGCCAGCGGAACGGCCCTCTGTGTATTGATCTTGCAAGCCAGACGGCTTCGGCAACAATCCAGATCAGGACAAGCGCAGAGATATTGATGAGGATGAGCCTGAAAATATTCCATGAACGCTTTTTCATGTCACGTATCAGTGCCGAATGCGCATCATAACATAATAACCGTAGATTTCTACGGGACATTGATTTAATTGATGCGCAAGCCGGAAGCCGGTGGCTTATGAGAAATAGTGACTGATAAAAGTCAGTCAGAATACCTGGCCACGAAGATGTCCTTGTCGCCTTCGGATTCGAGGCTTTTTTCCGTGCTCTGATCTCTGTCGAACACGGCAGTAGACTCAAAGGCTCCTGACATCACAATGTCGCCGCCGGACAGTATATCGATTTCAGAGCCGAAGTCTTCGCCTGTGCCGCCGGCGTTTATTACCTTTTTAAGCATTCCGTTTCCATCGTATAGAGCGAGGAAAACGTCTGCAGACCCCCGTGAATCAAGTGCGGTCTCGTTATCTTCCCCTGAACCGAAAACGGCGGTGTCGCTGAAATATCCCGTTATATAGAAATAACCGCTGGAAAGAGCTTTAAGGCCCGAGCCCAGTGCGCTTCCGCTGCTTCGTGTCTGCGCGGTCCATTCAACTTTGCCGTTGTCGTCGAATTTTGCGATGAATACTTCGCTGTCGTCCTGGGCCGTGAGTTCAGCGGAGTCTTCCCTGACTCTGCCGAATGTCGCCGTGTCTTCGAAATAGCCCGTTAAAAGCACGGATCCGTCTGAGAGTGCGGCAATGCCTGCTCCCTCGTCATTGTCCTTTCCTCCGGCCTGCTGCACCCATACTAGAGAACCGTTTTTACTGTACCTTGCCAGGAAAATGTCGTGAGCACCGGATGCTTCAAGGTTTGTTCCCGCCGGTTCTCCCTTTCCGAACACGGCCGTGTCCGTGAACTGCCCTGATACTACTGAGGAGCCGTCGGAAAAAACAGCGACACGGTTGGCCTGATCCATGGCGCTTCCTCCTGCACCGCGGGCCCACTCGAGCCTGCCGTCCGGGTCATATTTTGCGATAAAGGCATCATACAGCCCCTCTGATTCCAGGGTTACCTCGTTAGAACCGTTTTTTCCAAAAGTGGCCGAACTGTTGAAGCCTCCGACCACGATACAGGATCCGTCGCTGATGACTGCCACCCGGGCTGCGTAATCAAATATATTACTGCCAGCTGATTCGGCCCATTCAATGTTTCCGTTTGAATCGTATTTCGCCACAAAAATGTCATGGCTGCCGGTCGATGTTATTTCGATCTCATCATCGCCGGTACCCTTGAGTACGGCAGTGTCCTGGAATGCACCGGCAATGACAATGGAGCCGTCCGGCAGCGATGCAATGCCGTGAGCACGATCATCGTAAGTCCCTCCTCCGCGCACAACCCAGTCAAGAGACCCGTCAAGGTTGTACCTCGCAATAAAAATATCGTTTTCGCCCGCTGACTCAAGGGTCGTTTCCCCGTTTTCGCCGGCTCCGAAAGTTACCGTATCCCTTATCCATCCGGTTACGGCCATCGCTTCGCCGGGAAGGGCCGTGATGCTGAGCCCGAGGTCCTCCTCTGCACCGCCCGCACTGATGGCCCATTTCAGGTTGCCGATGCCGGGGTCTGAGTCTGCATCCGTATCCACATCCGTATCCACATCAGTGTCGGTGTCGGAATCGCTGTCAGTGTCCGAATCGGCAGCTGCATCAGTCTGTGCTCCCGCATCCGCGTTTTCCGGAGGAACACATTTTCCATATTCGTTGCATATCTGTCCTTCGGAACATTCAAAATCCAGTGCGCAGTCGGTCCTGCATATCTTGTCCGGACCGCAGTATGAACCCGGTGGACAGTCAAGGACGGTCTGACAGCTCTGTTCATCGCTGCCGGTACAGGCGGACACAACCGCAAGAGAAAAAAACCAGATAAAAGCAAGTGTCCCTGTTCTCATGTAACACCTCGCCTGCTCATTTGTATGTGTAATACTCTGCGTCATACCTGCCAATGACCAGTTCCAGGTAGCCCTCGGCGTATTCGCCTGTTTCATCCGGGGTTTCAGTCCAGTAGATCAAACCTCCTACGACTGCTCCCCTTATCCAGATGTCCTCTGGATCTGGATTCATGGGATCGAGTATTTCGTAGACCATTCCGTAAACCTGCTCAGAGAATTCAGTCAGGTCGATTCTGCCCGGAGTGTAGTGTTCTCCCTGCAGGTGGATGGTTACCTGGTAGTAATTCCCCGTATCATCTTCGTATCCGACAAGGAGCAGATCAAGATGATCGGATTCCCATGCGGTGGTATGAAGGATCATTGCCTGGAACAGTGTTACCTGTATACCCGCCAGGCTAAGCTTCAGGTTGTTGGCGTCGTACACGGTGAAACCGTCGTTCCTGTTGTAGCCGGCCTTAAAGCTCCCGAGCGGAATTCCGCCGCGAATCATGCAGACTTTCTGCGGCCCTACCACGCCGCCGCACACCTGTGTGGGGCTGAGACATACGCCTGGGTTATTCGTACACGACGTGTGACACGAACTCTGTATCTCAAATCCTCCGAAGAGCTTGGCGCAGACGTGATCCTCGCAGCACTCGTTGTCCCTGGTGCACAGGTCATCAAAGCAGGGTACTGGACCGCCGTCCGGCGGAGGTTCGGCCTTTCCGCTGCATACGCAGGAACCTTCGATGCATTCGCCTTTTTTGTACCCGTCGTCCAGGCAGTAGAGTTCACAGTCATCTTCGTTACACAGCAGGGGCCCGCTGTCAGAGTCGCCGTCTGCATCGATGTCTATGTCCGTGTCGCTGTCGGAATCTGAATCAGAATCTGAATCCGAATCTGAATCACTGTCTGAATCTGTGTCCGAGTCTGAGTCTGAATCAGAATCAGAATCAGTATCGCTGTCCATGGTTCCTGACTGCGCATCTGAACCCGCGTCGTCTTCGTATCCTGGCAGACCGTTCTGCCCGTCTTTTGCTGCCGAGTAGCAGCCCGACATCACAAGGAAAAGAACAGAAATGAAGGATATTCTGGTCATGGCTGTCGCCTCCTTTTGGCATTACGTGAAACATGAAAAATACTGTGCAATACTCATGCCTTGCTACGGAAAAATAATAAAATGACGTATTATTAGAATGTTATCATAAATATTATATATTTTTTAGTCGCAATGTCTCAACAATTAATTAACCGTAACCGTAATATTCTTAACGTTTTATTGGTCCAGCCTGCCGAATAAGGTTGCATGTAAAGATAAAAAAAAACTAGAAATACTAAAGCGATGAAGGACAGGTGAAAGATACCAGTCCGGCACGGGTAAAAGGGAGATCTTAAATGAAACTCGTTGATGCAGGCAGCACCTGGTGCAAGATTTATGACTCGCGGAATGATGAGGTGAGTATCCTGCCGACGAAAGAGTTCCTGCTTGGTGGTATTGAAATAGACTGGGGCACGGGACATGTAGCCAGAAGGAGAACGAGCAGGTACGAAAACGACCTTGTGAGTCTTGCGAAAGGCAGCCTGGCACTCGTTGAAGATGATGATTTTACCGTTATTGACGTGGGCTCCAGAGATACGAAATTCGTTACTTTCCGAAAAAGGAAACCTCTGAAAATGGACTGGTCTGTAGGATGTGCCACGGCAACCGGTGCAACGGTTGAGATGCTGAGCCGTTTTTATGATGTTGATTTCCAGGCCCTTGATCCACAGGAGGAATGGATCCCGGTAACATGCGGTACATATGCTCTCGAACGTATCATGGACTGGATTGCCTCCGGAGGAACCCCCGGGGATGGAGTTGCGAGGTTCATACATGGAATAACGAGAAATGTATGGAATTTTGCTGGAAAACCCTCCAGTGTTCTGCTGTCCGGAGGATTCTGCGAAAACAATTCGTTCGTGCACCATCTGGGCAATTACTGCGATGTGAGGATGATGGGAAGACTGATACCTCTTGCCGGCCTGTGGTCATTCGCGGCCGAAGCGGGTGAGGTGCCGGTGGAACTTCCCGGTAAACTCAGGGTCTGAAGTATGACAGCCGCCCTCCTTCTGCGGTGTCTTTATCGCTGTGTCTGACACAAGCTTGAAAGTCGAAATCGAGATCGCTTTTTTCGAAAAAAATAAGCAGTCTTCTTGCTTATTTGTTGTTTGATATCAAGAACATGAATTCACAAATACTATCCAAATGCTCACCTTGCCAACAGTTCAAGGGTTAAATAGTATCAATAGGCTTTCTGTATAGGATTGGATCGAAAAAGCAAATTTTCTAAACGAAAACGTGAGCGGATGTTTTAAGGCAACCTGAAACAGCAGAAGCTCACAAATTTCGCAGGGTGATGAAATGGCAGAAAATCTACAGAACTATCTTCAGCAACTAGAAAACGACCCCGGCAACAAAGATTTAATCTCAAAACTGGAAGAGGCGGTTGTGGATCAGGCTCCGGAAGGAGATGACGCCGAAATGCTGGCCGATGCGATAGAAACGCTGTGGAGAAGAATATCTTCAGAAGGATTTTATTCAGAGACGCTTCAGCTGATCGAGACGGAGCTAATGCTTGTCCACGATGAAATGCACGAGGCTGCACTTTACGAGGAGCAGGCTTCAATATACAGGGAGCATTTGTTCGATGATGAAGAGGCACTGGAGAGATTAAGAAAAGCCCTTGCCCTTGCTCCTGATAATGAAAGCATTGAAGAACGTATATCTGATATTAAAGAAGAAAAGAATAACTGGTCCGGTATTGTCACCAAGTACGAGGAAGAAGCACAAAGCGCTTCAGATAACGGCCTCAAGGCATCACTTCTTAACCGGGCCGCGTCTCTCGTCTACAGGAATTCGGAAGATACAGACAGGGTTGTCACGCTTCTTAAGCAGAGCGTGGATATTAATCCTGCAGATGAAAGAACCACTCAGTTCCTCGAGAAAATACTGGTAAAGGGGGGAAAGTGGCCTGACCTTGCAGAGCTTTATGCCAGGATTGCTGTTGAGACCCGGGACAGCAGCGTTCAGATCGATAACCTGATCAAGGCCGCTGAAACTCACAGCACAAAACTTGATAATCCACTCGTGGCTGCAAGGTTCTATTCCCAGGTGCTCGATATTCAGCCGGGCAACGAGAAAGCCCTCGATTTTGTGGTTCCGTTCTTTGAGGAGAAAGAGGAATGGGAACAGCTTCTCGATATTTATGAGAAGGGTCTGAACAGCAGTTCGGATCCGGAGAGGGGAAAAGCACTCCTGGCGGGTATTGGAAAACTTAAATACAGGAACATGGACAATTTTCAGGCTGCGGAAGATGATTTCCGCAAACTCAGAAAAATCGATCCGGCCAGTCCTGATGTTCTGGATTATTACAGGGCATATGCGGAAAAGGAAGATGACTGGAACAGGCTTATCCAGGTTCTGACCGAGGCTCAGCGTGCAGTACAGGACGCTGAAACCAGAGAGAGTCTGAGCCGTGAGATTGCGAATATATCGGCGCAGCGTACCGGCAATACAGACAAGGCCATTGAGGCATGGAAAAGCGTCCTGAAGACCAATCCTGATGATGCCGAGGCCAGGGAAACGCTGAAGGATCTATACCGTAAGGGAGAAAAATGGAACGCGCTCATCGAAATTCTCAAGGCAGAGTCCGAAAGCATTGATGATGATCAGACACAGGAGAAAGTCGCCGTACTGAAAGAGATGGTTGCCGTTTATCGTGACAAGCTGAATCTCGAAGTAATGGTCATTAACACTTACAACGCGATTGTCAGTCTCGATCCCGGCGACAGCGAAGCAGTTGATGCTTTGATGGAAATGTACGAGAAGCTCGGCCGGTGGAACGACCTCGTGAAGATTCTGGAAACTATGGTTTCGCAGGCTGAGGACAAAGAGGAGAAAATCACACTCCTCATGCGTCTTGTGCGGTTGTGGATTGACAGGTTCAGCAATCTCAACAAGGCGGTGGAACCTCTCGAACAAATACTCGAAATTGATCCGGCAAACCCCGAGGCCGGCGGCATTCTGAAAAATATTTACGAAAAACGCAGAGCCTGGAAGCCTCTTCTGGACCTGTACGGGCGGGAGCTCGAGTTCATGGAAGGGACTGACAAGGTCAATCGCCTGATTGAAATGGCTAGGCTTTATGCTGAGAAACTGAGCAAATACGAAGAAGCCGCCGAACTATGGAGAAAGGTGCTTGATGAGGACCCGGAACATGACGAAGCCCTGTCCACTCTGGAATGGATCGCTGAAAGGAAGAGGGATTACAACACGCTTGCGGAGGTGCTGGAGAAACGTTACGGACTGATACAGGACGAGGAAGAAAGCCTGGCATTGCTTGAGAAACTGGGTAGCGTTTACAAGGACAGGCTCGGGAAACCGGCTGAGAGCGCCCGTGTCTGGAAGCGCATAGTCAAGCTGCGTCCGGATCACGCCAAGGCGGTGAGGATGCTGAGAGACAGTTATCTCGCGGCGGACGATTTTGAAAATCTGGAGGAACTTTACTCGGACCGGGAGGACTGGGAAGGACTGGTTGAGGTGCTCGGAACCGCAGCGGACAACACTGATGACAACGAAGTCAAAATCAAACTCAGTTTCCGTGTGGCGGAACTTTACAGGGAGCGCATCGGCCAGCCGGAAAGAGGGCTCAGAAGCTATGAAAGAATTCTTTCTGTTGATCCGCAGAATCTCAGGGCGGCCAGGGAGCTTGTTCCCATCTACCGCCGGGAGGAGAGGTGGAACCGGCTTCTGAACGTTTATGAAATCCTCCTGGAAAATGAAGAGAACGATTCCAGTAAACTCGAAATGATGAAAGAGGTCAGGGACCTTGCCGTCGAAAAAATGGGTAACAGGCAGCTCGCATTCACATGGGCCGGTCGGGTTTTTGATTTGAATCCACAGGATGAACAGGCGCGTTCGGTTCTGGAGACCACGGCGGACAGTGCTTCGAAGTGGTCTGAGCTTTTTGATATTTACAAAAACGCATACGAAAAAATGGAGGGCGAAGGAAGACTGGATCTTGAGCGTCGGGCCGCCGGAATTGCAGCCGAAAAGCTTGGAGACATAGAGGGTGCTGTTGAGATATACCAGCGCCTTCTGAATGAAAATCCAGGCGATCAGGATACGCTGGTTGAGCTGGATAAACTGTACAGAACCACTGGACAGTGGAACGAGCTTGCAGGCATTTACCGTGTAAGGATCAAATCTACTTCCAAATCACAGCGACGCGATCTTGTAGTGGAGCTTGCCCGGTTGTGCGAAGATGCGCTGGATAATCCGGAAGCCGCCGTACGCCATTACCAGGATGCACTTGAGCTGAATCCGGGTGACGAAGAAATTCTCATGGCGATGGAGAGACTGGCCACACTTGAGGAGAGATGGGAGGATCTTGCCGCTTTGCTCGAGATGAAGAGGGAATACAGCGAGGGCGCACAGAAGGCCTCTGCTGACTTCCAGCTCGCCTCGCTTTTCATGGACAGGCTTGAGCGTTTTGACAGCGCCCTGGAACTTTTTGCGGAGATACTTGAGATCGAGCCCGGTCACGAGGAAGCCATGTCGGCAATGGAGCCGCTGCTTGAGATTGATTCACTCCGTACCGAGGCTGCGCAGCTTCTTCAGCACCATCTCAGGACCATGGAAAAATGGCATGTGCTGGCAGGTGTACTGGATATTCTGATCGCGGATGAAAAAAAGAAGAAGAAAAGGCTCAGATTGCGGCTTGATCTGGCCGACATAGCCAGAACGAAGCTGAATGACGATGAGCGTGCTTTCAGGGTTTTATGCGACGAGCTCGAAGAGTATCCCCAGGACGAGAACCTCTGGGACATGCTTCAGGAAGTTTCACTTTCTTTAGGTAACTGGTCTGATCTCGCGACCGTTCTTAAAAATGCTTACGAGTCCGCACAACCGGAAGGAGAGAAGCGTAAAAAATTCGCTTCCACACTGGCCCGTATTTTCGAAGAGCGGATTTTCGACAGTGCCGGTGCCGCACGGTTCCATTCGGATGTGCTGGAGATTGATCCGGATTCCGAAGAAGCGTTCGTTGCACTCGAAAACCACTATTCCGCAGAGGAAGACTGGACCAGACTCCTGGCTCTGTACGAGAATCTCCTGGGATCAGTTGAAGATGACGACAATAGGCTCAGCATCATGCTCAAGTGTTCCTTTGTTGAGGAGGAAATCCTGGGGGATTCTGAAGCGGCGATTGCCAGATACATTGCAGTTTTGGAGATTGATCCCAGCAACGCGCAGGCATATCAGGCTCTTTCCGGGCTTTACGAAAACACCGGCAGATGGAATGAGTTTGCATCACTGGTGGAAAAACAGATTGAAATGGTCGAAGAACCGGAACAGGTTCCCCTCATATTCAGGCTGGGAGAAATTCTCGAAGATCATCTGGATGACGTGAATGCCGCGGTGGATCACTATGAGCGGGTACTCGAAGTCGACCCTCAACATGTCAAGGCGGCGGAAGCACTGGAAAAGCTTCTTTCCGATTCAGATCTCAGACTAAGGGTCGCTTCGGTACTGCGCCCGATATATGAGAATCAGGGAGCATCAGCCAACCTGGTTAAAGTACTTGATGTTCAGCTGGGGGACCCTGACCTTGATTCAGACGGAAAGGTTGATCTCCTGCTGAATGTTGCCGACCTGCACGAAAGACGGCTTGGAGATGCACAGGCGGCATTCGATGCTCTTTCTTCCGCCTTTTCCACTTCTCCGGAAAATGAGACCGTGCGCGGCGGGCTTTCCAGGCTGAGTTCAGAACAGGGAATGCATCTGTCTTATGCGGGTCTTCTGTGCAACACCGTGGAAAATATTGATGACAGGATTCTGGCCGGGGACCTTCTGTCAGAGGCAGCCGGGCTGTTTGATGAAAATGTAGATGATCGGGAGAAGGCAGAACAGACATACAGGCGCCTGATTGACCTGGATCCCGAGAGAGGCGATACGGTTGTGCCGGCCACGGTCGCACTGGAGAGAATTTATTCTGATCAGGGCGCATGGAAGAATATGGTCGAGATTCTGAGGATAAGGGCCGGTTTCCAGGAGAATCTGCAGGTACGCAAAGAAACACTTCAGCGTGTCGCGGAAATACAGGAAGCAATGCTTGATGATGCCGAAGCTGCACTGGAGACTTACGTGGACCTGGAGCAGCTCGATCCCGTGGACACTGTCACACTCGGGGGAATGGAAAGGCTTTATTCAAGGACCGAAAACTGGAGCCGCCTTATCGATGTACTCAAGACAAGGGTTACACTCTCCGAGTCGTCAGCCGAGCGCAGGGACATAAATCTGAGAGTCGCCGAGCTGTATGAGACCCGAACGGATGATCTTTCGAAAGCCGTGGAGGCTTACCGGGAAGCACTTCAGGAAGGAGGGCCCGACAGAAATATTTACGCCTCGATGAGCGGTTTACTTGAAAAGCTTGAGAGATGGCCGGACCTGCTCGAGATTCTGGATGCGAACCTCAAACTGGCCGAAGACGATTCGGAGAGGATTGAGGCCATTTATAAAATGGCCACGATCAACCTGAAGCTCATGGATTACACCAAAGCGGCGGAAAGGCTGGGGGAGGTTCTCGAGATAGATTCCACGCACGCAGGCGCGAAAGAGGCGCTGGATGAAATGCTGAAGGATCCGGCATCCAGAAGCACGGCCGTCGGTGTGCTGACACCCATAGCTGAAAGAGAACAGGATCATGAGCGCCTTATTGAGCTTGCTCTGATCGAAGCTGAGGATGCGGATGAACCCTCGGAAAAATCGACTCATCTGAAACGGGCAGCCGGTATCGCGGAGCACGGGCTCGGCGACATGGAGAAGGCCTATTCGCTTCTGTCAAAAGCAGTTCTCGAGAATACGGGTGATCCGGAGGCGGGCATTCTGATTGATGAACTGGAGCGTATTTCCGAGGCGGTAGACGGTTACAGCAGTCTTGTGGATGTTTTCAAACAGGTTTCACCGGATGTGCTGGATGGTGATCTGCAGACGCGACTTTACAGGCGAATCGCTGAACTCTCGCGTTACAGATTACAGGATATTGAGACGGCCAGGGAATACTTCGTCAAGGTGCTTGATAATGCCGGAGACGACATTGCAGCGATGCAGGCGCTTGAAGAGATTTACCGGGAAACAGAGGCATACGTGGACCTGCTCGAAATATACAGAAGACAGCTTGATACTGCTGAAACCACGGAGGCCAGAGTAGATATCCTTAAGAAGCAGGCTGCCCTTTCCGAAGGGCCCCTGGATGATATATCCGGAGCGACTATTTGTTACGAATCTGTTCTCGCTGAGGTTGAGGACTCCGATGCAGCCGTGGCGCTCGAACGTCTGTATGAAAAGACCGAACGCTGGGCCGATCTGTCCGCACTGCTGGAACGTGAGATAGAACTGCCGGGTTCTGACGCTGTCGAACTCAGATACCGTCTGGGAATGCTGCACATGGAAAGGCTGCATGATGTCGACATGGCCCTTGAGCACTTCAGCCAGGTGCTTCAGGTGGACAATAATCATCAGCCGGCCATCACCGCTCTCGAGGGACTGCTGGATGACGAGGAGAGGCGGTCGGCGGTTGCCGGCCTGCTCGAGCCTATTTACACGGCCAGGATGGACTGGCCTAAACTTGTTGACGTTATCGAAGCGCGGCTGTCGGGCATGATGGATCCCCTGGAGAGAAAGCCTCTTCTTATGAAAATCGGGATGATGTACGAGGAACAGCTTGAGGATCTGGACGCAGCTTTTGGAATATACGGCAGGATATTCACGGAAAACATCGAGGATCCCGAGCCGAGGGAGTTGCTGTTCAGGCTTGCCGGGGTGCTTGATGCATGGGACCGGTTTGCGGAGCTAATATCGACGGCGCTTGAGGATGTGGTGGGTGATACACCTGAAACCGCGGACCTTGCTTTCCAGCTGGGCGAAATCTACGAATCCAGACTTTCGAAAATGGAAGAGGCCAGGAATGCGTACGCGCGCGTGCTCGAGTTCAGTCCCGAGAACAGGAATGCTTTCAGTGCACTGGAGAGACTGTACCTGCAGGATGAGATGTGGCCGGAACTTATCGCCCACTACAGAACAGCAGCTGACATGGCCATGGAAGACGAGGTACGGGTCGATTATCTTTCACGTATCGGCAACATTCTCGAAGAGAATATGGAAGAATACGGCCAGGCCATTGAAGTTTATGAGGAAGTTCTAGCTCTTGATCCCAGGAGAATTGCAGCTACCGCATCCCTTGACCGGCTTTATGCAAGTGATGAACGCTGGGGGGATCTTACCGATCTCCTGAGGCGTGAAATGGACGTAGCCGAAACTTCTGAGGCACGTCACGATCTTATGTGCAGGCTTGGAAGGCTGCACGAAGAGAAAATGGAGGATATTCCGGGAGCCATAGACTGTTACGAGGAAGTAATAAACGAGAACCCTGCACAACCGGAAGCTTTGTCTGCTCTGGAACAGCTGGTTGTAAAAGAAGAAAATCGTTATCGCGTGACAAAAATCCTGGAGCCCATTTACCGGGATGCAGATGAATGGAAAAAACTCGTTGTGATTTATGATGCACAGCTCGAGTTCATCCAGGACAAGATTGAGCGCGTACAGAGGCTTAGGGAAATCGCTGACATCCACGAAAGCCGTGGCGGCGATACGGGTCTTGCTTTCGAGGCTCTTGCCAGGGCCTTCATTGAAGAGCCTGCGGATGAGTCCGTTCTGGAGGACATCAGGCGTATCACGGAATCTTTGGGCAACTGGCAGGGAATGGTGACAGCACTGAAGCAGGGACTGGAAAACATTTACGACATAGACGCCAAGGTGAATGTTCTGAAAATTATAGGCAGCACAGAGGAGCAGCGCCTGAACAGCCAGGAAGGTGCCATTGATACATACAGGGAAGTGATTGAGCTTGACGAACAGGATACCGAAGCCCTGGACGCACTTGAGGCGCTATACAATATGAGCGGCGAATGGGAGGGCCTCGTTGATATTCTGGAGCGCAAAGCCATGATTTCCATGGACGAGGCGGTCCGTGTCGAGTTCATGCGCAGGATAGGCGCCATCTACGAGGATATGCTTTCGAATACTGATGAAGCAATTGATGCTTATACGAGGGCGATTGACATAAGCCAGGAGGACAGCGAAGCGCTGAGCGCACTGGAAAGACTGTACCTGCGTTCCGAACAGTGGAATGAGCTTGTGGAAGTCTACAGGCGCAGGCTGGACCTTGCTGCTTACGGTGAGGAGAAACGTGACATACTTGTTTCGATAGCAACGACATGTGAGACCAGACTGGATGATCGCCTCGAGGCCATTCGGTGCTACAGGCAGATCCTTGAGGAGATCCCGGACGACAGGGAAGCGGTTCAGTCTCTCAGCAGGCTCTACAGGCAGGAGGAGATGTTCCATGAGCTGATGGAAAACCTAGAGCTCGAATACACTCTTGCACAGTCCGATGAAGAAAAAGTCGGACTTCTCTCCCGGACGGGCGACCTTCTGTCAAAAGACATGAACGATCCGCTCAGAGCCGTTGAGAAGTACAGCGAGGCGCTTCAGATTGACGCAACCAACGAGCAGATAATAAGCGCTCTCGTTGAGCTTGCACAGGACGAAACCGCGCGCCTGTCTGTCATCGAAGTCCTCGAGCCGGTCTTCAGGGAACATTCGCGCTGGGAGGATCTGGCCGGGCTGATGGAGCTCAAGGTCGAGGCCACGGAAGATCCGCATGGAAGGGTCGAGGAACTGCTCGCCCTTGCGGATATTCAGGAATCCGGTATGGGGGATGCTTCGGCTGCGTTCGGCAGCTTTGTAAGGGCGCTCAGGGAGGATCCCGGGTCGGATGTGGTTCGCGATTCCCTCGACAGGCTTGCGGCACAGCTCGGAATCTTTTCTGATCTGGCAGCATCATATGAGGAGACGGTTCAGGAACTATATGATTCCGTTCTTCAGTATCAGATGCTCATGCATCTTGGTAAGATGTACGAGGAACAGCTCGGCGATCCGGAAAATGCAGTTTCGGCCTACAACAGGGCACTTGAAACGGGAGCTGGCGATGAAGATTCCCTGGCGTCACTGGACCGGCTTTACTGGTCGATGGAAAACTGGGAAGCGCTGGCCGAGATACTGGAAAGGCGTATCGCCGTCGAAGCGGACGGTGCTCAGGTGATTGAATTTGAACTGAGACTGAGCGACCTGAGAGAGAGACAATTCAACGACTTTGCGGGAGCTCTGGACGCCTGCAGATCAGTAGTTGAAAAAGACCCCCGGGAAACCAGGGCTGTCGAATGTCTTGAGCGTCTTCTTGATCAGTCAGGGGTCCGTTTTGAAGTGATCGAACTGCTCGACGACCTCTACCAGCAGCGAAATGAGCCCGAAAAGCGGGCAAGGCTGTATGAGATGAGGATCGAAGATGCCTCTGCCGACCTGGACAGGGTACAGCTGCTCAAGGACCTTGCCGTTCTCAGGGAGGAAACGCTCAACGATACTTCTTCCGCTTTCGATACCTATGGCAGGGCAATCGTTCTGATGCCTGAGGATGAGAGTATTATCAGGGAGATGGAAAGGCTTGCGGAGACCCTGGGAAGCTGGCAGGGACTCGCCCAGACCATATCGGGTGTGCTCGAAAATCCGGAACTCGATCCGCAGCTGGCAACATCATTCAGGCTGCGCATCGCGGGCTGGCAGATTGAAAAGCTGGGAGATCCGGCAACGGCCGAGCAGACCTACAGGGCCATTCTTGAAAGCGATCCCGAGCATGAGGGAGCACTGAGCGCGCTGGAAGACGTTCTCATGAAGCTGGGAAGGTTTGAGGACGTGCTGGAAGTCATGAACAGCCGTGCAGCCGTGATTTACGACATGCAGGAGCGCAGGGAGAAACTCAGTCAGGCAGCCAGGCTGGCCATAAGCGAGCTTGGCATGCGTGAAAGGGCTGCCGGGTTCTATGAGGCGGTTCTCGAGATCGACGACAGTGACACCGAGGCGCTGGACATGCTGGCTGACCATGCCGAGTCAATGCAGGAATGGTCGAAAATGGTGGATCTGCTCGATCGCAGGGCAGGGGCTACCATGGATGGTTTGGAGGCAAACCGCTTCCGGCATCGCGCGGCGGTGGTTGCGTCCGGCCCGATGGAGGATGAGCAGCGCGCTGTGGATCTTTACAACGAGATTCTTAATAACGATCCGGTCGACACAGGTGCGGTTGCCGCACTCGAGGGTATTTATGAAAAGGCCGGGAGATGGGAGGACCTTGCCGATATTCTTCAGAGAAAGATGGATCAGTCTTCGGATACCTACGAGATAACGACAATCCGCAAGACCCTGGCAAAGCTTTATGAAGAGCGCTTTGAAAACATGGAAGATGCGCTTGACGAATGGCGCTCGGTGATAATGGAGAATCCTTCGGATCCTGATGCGGCTGCCGCAATGGAGAGAATCTACACGTCAGCTGAACGATGGAATGATCTGGAGGAGCTTCTGCAGGAATCAGTCAGCAGACAGCGCGAGGCAGGCAATGTCGAAGAAGAGCTCAGGCTGCTGGTGAGAATCGGAGAACTGTGGGATCAGAAGCTTGGAGACACTGCGAGGGCCGTGGAGATTTACGAACAGGTCCTTCAGGAAAGGCCGGGACATACGCGGGCGCTTGCCGCGCTTGCACGGCTTCACGAAACCCAGGGGGACTGGGAAAAGTGCGCCGAGGTACTCAGGCAGGCGGCAGAGGGGGCGGAAGGGGGTGCCGATGCCGCTGAGGTTCATTTCCGCATCGGCAGACTCGAGATGGAACACGGTTCTGGTGTTGACGCCGCAGAGCAGGAGTTTTTAAAAGCCAGAAACTTTGATCCTTCGCATGTTGAGACTGCAAAGCAGCTGGGTGAAATCTACAGGCAGAAGGAAAATCACGCAGGCCTGGTAGAGATGCTCGAAGTCGAACAGAGCCTGATCGATGATACCGAAAGGAAGGTTCAGCTTCTGGTCGAGGTTTCATCAATTCGAGGGGATGAGCTTAATGACCCGGCAGGCGCGGTAGCCGTGCTGGAGCAGGCTAAGGACCTGGACCCCGGCAACACGGACATACTGCTGAAGCTTTCGGATATTTACCTGAAGGCGGGCAGGGAGATGGATGCCGTTCCCGTGCTCGAGAAGCTCATCGAGGAGGAAACACAGGGAGGAAAGAAGCGTTCCAAGAAAGCGGCCGTTTACCTGCACCGGCTGGCAAAGGCAAGAAGGGCCTCGGGAGACCTTATGGGAGCTATGCAGAGCTATGAAGAGGCTTACAAGATCGATCTGTCGAACCCGGAGGTCCTGTCTGATCTCGGCCAGCTGTATTACGAGAACGACGACCTTGAAAAGGCCACGAGGGTTTTCAGGGCGCTTCTTCTTCAGCGTGGAACCCCGGACGGGGACATCCTTGGCAAGGCTGACGTGTACTGGTATCTGGGCGATATTCTCGAGAAACAGGGAGAAGATAGAAAGGCCAAAGGCATGTACCAGCGCGGCCTGGAGGCGGATCCGAACGACGATCGCCTGAAGCAGGCGGTGGAGAGGCTCAAGTAGTCATACTATCCGGCCGCCGCAGGATCGTGAACAAAGGGATTGATAACCCTGATTTCATCCACGATCTGTCCGTCCTGAAGATCTTCAGACAGAATAAAATCGCACATGGACTTCTGTGCTGCAGAAAGAATCATGGAATCCCAGAAAGAGAACTTATAGCGTTTTTCGATACGCCATGCATTAGTGATAACGGATGTATCAAGTGGTTGGGGATTCCAGGCGAAAAGAGTGCTGATATACGATTCAGCTTTCTTTTTACTCAACCCGGGGTCAAGTTTCCGTGTCAGTGTTACATAAAGCTCTTCAATAACCTGAATGCTGATTCGTCCTGTTTTGTTTCTCCACAGGCAGCGCAGCCATTCGGATGACTTTGTCTGCTTTTTCATGTCGGATGAATCGAAGAAGTAGACCAGAATATTTGTATCCACGAAATAATTACCGTTCATGAAGTGACTCCCGCGATGGATACGATGTTGCGCGGCTTAATTTTTCGGGCTTGAACGCAAGGAATGCCTTCATGGACCTGCTGTATGTCTTTTCGTCGTCCATCATGCTCTGAAGCATACCGGTAATCATTCGCGAAAGGCTCCGGTTCTGCTTTGCAGCCATGATACGTGCCCATCTGAAAGTTTTTTCCGGCAGTGTTATTGTTACGTTCTTCATTGACACAATTTTAGTGTAACACAGAAAATGTGTCAATTTGCGCCTGCTTTCCATCTTATATATTATCGTGACAGACAGCTGACTGGTTGCATTGAAAGTTGAAAAAAATACTGAAAAGATTTGGGTTGATTTCAAGTGTCCGGATTGATTGAAATAACGGCCCCGGCATTCATAAGAGCCCTGAGCAGTACCCTGAAGGTTGCTTTCTCAGGGCCTCTGCCTCCTGAAAACGAGAAGCGCATCTACGCTTTCCTGCACGGAAGGCAGTTTGCCCTTTTTTCTCATGAACGGCCACGTCCCGTTGTCGTGATGTCGTCCATGAGCCCGGATGGCAGAATGCAGGCGGGTATACTCAGGCGGCTTGGATTTTTAACGGTGGACGGGTCATCCTCAAGGGGAGGGGCAGCAGGCCTGAAGGGCATCATCAAATGCATCAGGAACGGAAACGACGCCGCCTTTGCAGTGGACGGACCCAAAGGACCTTTCGGGCAGGCAAAGCCCGGTGTCATTCAGGCGGCAAGGATATCCGGGGCCAGAGTTGTTCCGGTAACGTCCGCAGCATCATCATGCCGGGTTTTTGAAAAAGCATGGGATCGGTACATGCTTCCAATGCCGTTTTCAAGCGTTCTTGTCCTGAGGGGAGAAAGCTTTTACGTAAAGGATAGTGATGACATTAATGATAAATGCCGGTCATTGTCAGGCATGCTCAGAGACCTGACACAGGAAGCGGACGAGCTTGTCCGCGGACAGGAGTAGGATATGGACCTTTACCTGGACAGTGCGGATATCGATGAAGTGAAAAGGTTTACGGGTCTTGGATCGTTTGCAGGTGTTACTACGAATCCTGTCATTCTTTCCAGGGCATCCATGACGCCCGGACAGGCTGGAAGAATGCTGCTGGATGAGCAGGCCGGCGCGGTTTTTCTCCAGGCTCTTGGAAATGACTCGCAGAGTCTCATCGAGACCGGTAAGCGTTTTGCTGATTTCGACAGGCTGCGCGTCATTATCAAGGTTCCGGCCGGCGAAGAAGGAATAAGGGCCATGTCCGTTTTAAGCAGAAACGGGATACGCGTTGCTGCAACCGCTGTCTTTACCGTGGGCCAGGGGCTTTATGCATTCGGAGCAGGCGCGCAGATAGTCATTCCCTTTTACGGCAGGCTGAGCGCTGCCGGTGGCGATGCGGAAGAGCTTGTATCTGATCTTTCATCGCTTGCGTCTGATTACGGACCGGATGCAAGGGTCGTGGTCGCAAGCCTCAAGAGCCCGGAGCAGGTTCTGTCTGCGATGAACAGCGGAGCTCATGGAGTTACCATTCCCCCTTCGGTGGCCGAAGAGCTTCTGAAGTCGGATTTTGCCGATACTGCCATAAAGGATTTCAACAAAGCGGCGGAATCTTTCGGGTCGGATCTGGAGGAGTAGGAACTTAACTACTTCTGCATCCGGAGCATGGCCAGATGGCATTTGCGTCCAGAATCCGGGAATTTAAACGCAAACAAGTATGAATCACAGGGGATGCGTAGCTGATGTAATGCATGTAACCACTGACTATCTATTAACTGGCAAGATAACAGACAGTCATGATCCGCTTGGGAAAGAAATACAGCGTCTGTTATCGGGTTTCAGCGTAAAACAGAGGAAAGTAAAGTTATTCTTAAAGCGATTAAGGCTTTTTCCAAGCTGAAATAGCGGTTGCGGGAGACGCTTCTTGTTTACATATCTTTTAATTTAATACGATTTGCCGTATCCACGGGTTCCCGTGAATACAGCAAAAGGGCTGTTTTTAGATCGATCTAGTGGGAGCAAATGATACCAGAGAAGCTGTTACAACAAGAAACTGCGTGACGGGCTTGTGTTTGATTGACCTTCTATAGCATAGCATCCCTTGACCCTTCTTTAATTATCCTTTTATAACTGTAGACGATCTTTAAAAAGCGCGGCGTTTGGATCGCGCTTTGCGCGATCGTTTTCAGGGCAAAACGGGCTTCAGCGTATTCCCGCCAAAGTTTGACAGGAGAAATCCCAGGGTTTCGGATGTGAGT
>Ga0272442_10002278_pt1 | contig 28150 bp, 39 predicted proteins | sample SSMForm2O_FD_200262 | JGI IMG/M metagenome (GOLD analysis project Ga0272442, IMG submission 200262) | Marine sediment archaeal communities from Little Sippewissett salt marsh, Falmouth, MA, United States - SSM-Form-2O | ecosystem: Environmental > Aquatic > Marine > Wetlands > Sediment ...
AGATGGTGATGCCGGGCGACAACACCAACATGAAGGTGGAGTTGATCACGCCGATCGCGATGGAGAAGGAGCTGAGATTCGCCATTCGCGAGGGCGGCAAGACGGTGGGCGCCGGCGTGATCACCGAAATAATCGAGTAGCAATATGATGAATATTCAGAAAATCAGGATCAGGCTGAAAGCGTACGACCACAAGCTGCTGGACCAGTCGGCCACGGAGATTATCGACACCGCGCGCCAGACCGGCGCCAAGGTGGCGGGTCCCATTCCCCTGCCGACGAGGATCAGCCGCTACACGGTCCTGCGCTCGCCGCATGTCGACAAGAAGTCCCGCGAGCAGTTCGAGATCCGCATCCACAAGCGCCTGTTGGACATCCTCGAGCCCACCCAGCAGACCCTGGACGCCTTGATGAAGCTGGATCTCTCGGCGGGAGTCGACGTGGAGATTCGCACGTAAGGGAGTATTATCATGCCGACCGTAGACGTTTGGGATCTGGAGCACAAGAAGGTCGGGACGCTCGACCTGGCCGACGAGGTGTTCGGCGTTGAGACCCGGGACGATCTGATCTGGGAAGTGGTCCGCAACCAGATGGCCCGGCGCCGCAAGGGCACCTCCGCGACCAAGACCCGCGGGACGGTCTCGGGCACCGGGGCCAAGCCTTTCCGGCAGAAGCGCACCGGCCGGGCCCGCCAGGGCACCGAGCGGGCCCCGCATCACGTGGGCGGCGGCAAGGCCTTCGGCCCCAAGCCGCGCTCCCACTCCTACAAGGTCCCCAAGAAGATCCGCCGGCAGGCCCTGCGGTCGGTTCTTTCCGGTCAGGCCCGGGACAACAAGCTGGTGGTGGTCAAGGACTTCGACCTCAAAGAGATCAAGACCAAGCGCTTGTTTGAGATTCTCAAGAGCTTCGGGCTGTCGCGCGTCCTGGTGGTGGACGCCAAGGCCAACCGCAACCTGAAGCTGTCCGCCCGTAACATGCCCGCGGTGGGATTCCGCTCTCAGGAAGGGCTGAACGTGGTCGAGTTGCTTCGGTTCGACAACGTCATGATCAGCGAATCATCGGTCAAGCAACTCCAAGAGGACCTGATGCCATGAAAAAGCCAGAAGAAGTTATTCTCAGGCCGCTGGTCACCGAAAAAGGCAACATGCTCCAGGAAAAGTGCAACCAGGTTGTCTTCCGGGTGGCGAGAGACGCCAACAAGATCGACATCCGCATCGCCGTGGAAAAGCTTTTCGGTGTAAAGGTGGTATCGGTGAAAACCTTCCGGACACCCTCGCGCTGGAGGCGAGTGGGCCAGAACATCGGCAAGCGGCCCTCGTGGAAAAAGGCTGTGGTTCGCCTGCGCGAAGGCGACCGGATCGAGTTCTTCACCGGAGTGTAGCAATTTTGAGAGGTGGGTATGGCACATAGACCCTACAAACCAATCACACCCGGCCGGCGGGGCATGACCGCCAACGACTACACTTTTCTGGCCGAGAACCGGCCGGAAAAGAGCCTGGTGAGTCCCAAGAAGCGTTCCAACGGCCGCAACAACCGTGGGCGCATCACCATGCGCCACCGGGGCGGCGGCCACAAGCGCAAGCTGAGAAAGATCGACTTCAAGCGCCGCAAGGTGAACATCTCCGCCAAGGTGAAATCCATCGAGTACGATCCCAACCGCTCGGCTCATATCGCGCTTTTGCATTATATCGACGGGGTCAAGGCCTACATTCTCTGGCCGGTGGACCTGAGAGTGGGCGACACCGTCGTTGCTTCGGAGCAGGCTGATATCAAGCCCGGCAACCACTTGCCCTTGCGCAGCATTCCTCAGGGCACAGCCATCCATAACCTGGAGATCAAGCTGGGCCGTGGCGGGCAGTTAATCCGGGCCGGCGGATCTTCGGGACAGATCATCGCCAAGGAAGGCAAATACGTCCAGGTGCGGCTGCCCTCCGGAGAGGTCCGCAAGGTTCACCGGGATTGCTGGGCCACGGTCGGCCAGGTAGGCAACATCGACCAGGAGAACATCAAGGTCGGCAAGGCCGGCCGCACCCGCTGGAAGGGCCGGCGGCCCTCGGTCCGTGGCGTGGCCATGAACCCGGTGGATCACCCCCACGGCGGCGGCGAAGGCCGGGCCGGACAGGGAAATCCCCATCCGGTCACTCCGTGGGGACAGCCCACCAAGGGGCACAAGACCAGGAAAAACCGGCGCACGGACAAGTACATTGTCCGGCGGCGCAAAACCAAGAAGAGCAGGTGAGGGTAAACCGTGGCAAGGTCAGTTAAAAAAGGTCCGTTCGTAGACGAGCATCTGATGAAAAAGGTCCGCGAGGCCGAGAGAACCGGAGACAAGAAAGTCATCCGGACCTGGTCGCGCCGGTCCACCATCGTCCCGGAAATGGTAAACATGACGTTTGCGGTGCACAACGGCAGCAAGTTCATGCCGGTGTTCATCTCCGAGAACATGGTGGGACACAAACTGGGAGAATTCGCCCCCACCCGGACATTCAGGGGACACTCCGGCGATCGCAAGACCAAGCCCAAGCCCGGCAAAAAGGGCTAGGTACTCGAGGTGAGTCATGAACCGTAGAGAGAGACGCAAGCAAAAGCGCGAGAAAGAGGCCGAAGAGCGCCTCAAGGATAAGCACAAGACCGCGCTCTTGAAATACCTGCGCATCGCTCCGCGGAAGGTGCGCATGGTGGCCGACACCATCCGGGGGCGCAAGGTTGACCAGGCGCTGGCCATTCTGGACTTCACCAACCGCGCGGCGGCCGGACCGCTGGCCAAGATGCTGCGTGCGTTGGTGGCCAACGCGGCGGCCGAGGACATCGATGTGGACACCCTGGTGGTCAAGGAGGTCCGGGTGGATCAGGGGCCCACCCTGAAGCGCTACATCCCCCGGGCCATGGGCCGGGCCACCCAGGTGCAGAAAAAGACCAGCCACGTATCGTTCTTGCTGGAAGAACGGTCGTGAACTCTTAAGGAGGTATTCCTTGGGTCAGAAAGTAAATCCCATCGGTTTCAGGCTGGGCGTAATCCGGTCGTGGGACTCCAAGTGGGTGTCGCGGAAGAACTATGCCAAGTGGTTGCATGAAGATATCCTCCTGCGGCGGTACATCCGCAAGCATCTGGAGCGCGCCGGCATTTCCCGGGTCTTCATCGAGAGGGCCGGGGACAAGGCCAAGGTGAACGTGCATACCGCCCGTCCCGGCATAGTAATCGGAAAACGGGGCGCGGGCGTGGAGAGTCTGAAGAAAGACCTGCAGAAGCAGGTGGAGAGCGAAGTCTTTCTCAACATCCGCGAGGTTCGCAAGGCGGAGGTCGACGCGCAACTGGTGGCCGAGAACGTCGCCAGCCAGTTGGTCAACCGCATTGCCTTCCGGCGCGCGATGAAGAAGGCCGTGTCCACCAGTTTGAAGTTCGGAGCCAAGGGGATCAAGATCCGCTGCGCCGGAAGGCTGGGCGGGGCCGAAATGGCCAGGAAGGAATGGTACCGTGAGGGCCGGGTCCCGCTGCACACCCTCAGGGCCGATATCGATTACGGGATGGCAACCGCCAAGACCACCTACGGGACAATCGGTGTCAAGGTGTGGATTTTCCGGGGAGAGATCCTGGACAAGAAGACGCGCGGCGGCCGGAGATAAAGGGAGACAGTCATGCTGCAGCCCAGCAAGACCAAGTGGAGAAAAATGCAGAAAGGCAAGCGCCGGGGCAAAGCCTACCGCGGCTCCGATCTGGCTTTTGGCGATGTGGGCATAATGGCAACCGAGTGCGGGTGGATCACCGCGCGGCAGATCGAGGCCAGCCGGGTGGCCATCACCCGCCACATCAAGCGCGGCGGCAAGATCTGGGTGCGGATCTTCCCGGACAAGCCGCTGACCAAGAAGCCCCTGGAGACCCGCATGGGCAAGGGCAAGGGCTCCCCGGAGATGTGGGTGGCGGTGATCAAGCCCGGCCGGATCCTCTTCGAGGTCGAGGGAGTCGAGGAACCAGTGGCCCGCGAGGCGTTCCGGCTGGCGGGGAACAAGCTTCCCATCTCCACCAAGGTGATTTCCCGGAGGGAAGAGATATGAAAGCCAGCGAGTATCGGGAACGCACGCTGGAGGAACTGCGCCAGTTGGTGGATGATCTCAAGCAGGACATCTTCAACCTCAAGTTTCAGCACGCCACCGGACAACTCGATGACGTGTCCAAGCTGGCGCAGACCAAGCGCAATCTCGCGCGGGTGTGTACCATAATCCGCGAACACGAGTTGGGTATGCATAAGTTGTTGACCATAGAAGACAAAGAAGCGGCCGCGAAAGGTTAAAGGGTTCGAGTATGGCGAAACGGAAGCAAAGAGGTATTCCCCGGGCAAGGACCGGGGTGGTCATCGGCAACAAGATGGACAAGACCGTGGTGGTCGAGGTTCGTACTAATGTGCTGCATCCCCGGTACAAGAAGTACATCCAGCGGCGGCGGCGCTTCAAGGCCCACGACGAGAAAAACGCCTGCCGTCTGGGCGATCGGGTCGAGATCGTGGAATCGCGTCCGCTGAGCAAAACGAAGCACTGGCGGGTTCGCAAGGTGGTGGAGGCTGCCCGGAGCTGAGTTCTGAGCACGCGCCCGCCCGGAAGGCAGTGAGGAGACGACAATGATACAGATGCAGTCGATGCTCAGTGTAGCGGACAACTCGGGGGCGAAGCGGGTGCAGTGCGTGAAAGTCCTGGGCGGTTCCAAGCGCAAGTACGCCGGGATCGGCGATATCATCGTCGTCTCGGTCAAGGAAGCGCTGCCGGAGTCCAAGGTGAAAAAGGGCGAGTTGCGCCGGGCGGTGATCGTGCGGACGGCCAAGGCGGTCGGACGGCCGGACGGCACTTTCATCAAGTTCGACGACAACTCGGCCGTGCTGATTAACAACCAGATGGAGCCCATCGGAACCCGTATTTTCGGGCCGGTAGCCCGGGAGCTGCGCGCCAAGAATTTCATGAAGATCGTCTCCCTGGCCCCCGAAGTGCTGTAGGAAGAGAGAGTTGCCATGCAGATCAAGAAAAACGATACGGTGCTGGTGCTGACGGGCAAGGACCGCAACCGGCGCGGCAAGGTGCTGGATATCATCCGGTCCAAGCAGCGGATTGTGGTCGAGGGCGTCAACGTGGTCAAGCGTCACGTCAAGGCCGGGCGCGACCAGAAGGCCCCGCAGGGCGGGATCATCGAGGTCTCCGCGCCCATTCATATCTCCAACGTGCGCCTGGTGTGCAGCAAGTGCAACCAACCCACCACCATCGGATTGAGAGAGCAGGAAGGCAAGAAGGTCCGCTTCTGCAAGAAGTGCAACGAAAGCATCGATAAGTGAGAAAGCCATGCCGAGACTGAGAGACAAGTTCGAAAAAGACGTGGTCCCGAAGATGATGCAGGAGTTCGGGTACAAGAACAAGATGCAGGTACCCCGTCTGCACAAGATCGTGGTCAACATGGGGCTGGGCGAGGCGCTGCAAAACCCGAAGATCATCGATGCGTCCTCGAAGGAGATGGCGGCCATCACCGGCCAGCGTCCGGTGGTGACCCGATCGCGCAAGTCCATCGCCAACTTCAAGCTGCGCGAGGGGCTGCCCATCGGTTGCATGGTCACCCTCCGCAAGGAGCGCATGTACGAGTTCCTCGATCGGCTGATCAACGTGGCTATCCCCCGGGTGCGCGACTTCAGAGGCATCTCCAAGCGCTCGTTCGACGGAAAGGGCAATTTCACCATGGGAGTAAGGGAGCAGATCATCTTTCCGGAGATCGACTACGACAAGATAGAGAAGATCAAGGGGTTGAACGTGTCCATTATCACCACCGCCGAGACCGACGAAGAGGGTCGTGCACTGCTGAAGCATCTGGGCATGCCCTTCCGGAACTAAAGGAGAAGGTTCGTGGCCAAGAAGTCTAAAATCGCGCAGGCAAAGAGGAATCAGAAGTTCAAGGTACGCAATTACAACCGCTGCCCGCTGTGCGGGCGTTCCCGGGCGTACATACGGCGGTTCGACATGTGCCGGATTTGTTTTCGGACCCTGGCCCTGAACGGGGAGATACCCGGCGTCGTAAAGGCCAGTTGGTAAGGAAGGGGTTTGCAATGTCCGGAATCAACGATCCGATTTCTGATTTTCTCACGAGGATACGCAACGCGTGTCAGGCATACCATGGCGAGGTGAGCATTCCCGCCTCCAAGCTCAAGACCCGTCTGGCCGAGATCATGAAGGACGAGGGGTTCATTAATGACTACACCTTTGTTCCCGATCGCCGCCAGGGGTTGCTGGTGATCGTGCTGCGTTACGGCGAGGGCGGCGCGCCGATCATCAAGGGAATGAAACGCGAGAGCCGTCCAGGCCGCCGGTTGTATGTGGGCAGTGACGATCTGCCCCGGGTGCGCAACGGTTTGGGTACGGCGGTTCTTTCAACTTCGAAGGGGCTGATGACCGATCGGCAGGCACGCCGTGAAAAGGTGGGCGGGGAGTATCTGTGTTCGATCTGGTAAAGAGAGGGATTTTGTCGTGTCACGGATAGGAAAGAAACCGATAGTCATTCCCGACGGGGTCAAGGTCGCGGTGGCCAACAACCTGGTAACCGCAGAGGGCCCCAAGGGAAAGCTCGAGCAGGGTGTCATTTCCGGGATCACCGTAGCGGTCGAGGAAGGCAAGATCTTCGTCCGCCGCGGTGACAACCAGCGCCAGAGCCGCGCCAAGCAGGGCCTGGTCCGCGCCCTGGTGGCCAACATGGTCCAGGGTGTTCACCAGGGATTCGAGAAGATACTGACCATCTCCGGCGTGGGCTACCGGGCGGAAATTTCCGGCCAGAGCCTGGTAATGCATCTGGGCTTTTCCCACCGGGTGGAGTTCAATATCCCCGCGGGGGTGGATGTAACCGTCGAGAAAAACACGCGTATTATGGTGCGGGGAATCGAACGGCAGATCGTGGGCCAGTTCGCCGCCCAGGTCCGCGCGGTCCGCGACCCGGATCCCTACAAGGCCAAGGGCATCACCTACGAGGGGGAGCGGATTCTGAGGAAAGCTGGGAAGAAGGCAATCGGATAACCGGAGCACTGTAATGATATTGAATCTGGAAAGAAAGCGGCAGAAGCGGCAGAAGCGCAAACGCAGCATCCGCAAGCGCATAGTGGGAACGCCGGAGAGGCCCCGCCTTTCGGTGTTCCGCAGCGCCAAGCACACCTACGCCCAGGTGGTCGACGATTACAGCGGGAAGACGCTGGTGGCGGCCTCGACCCTGGACAAGGAACTGAGAGACCAGCTCAAGGGCCTCAAGAAGATCCAGCAGGCGCAGAAGGTAGGCGAGCTGCTGGCCCGGCGCTGCCTGGAGAAAGACATCAAGAAGGTGGTGTTCGATCGGTGCGGTTACGCCTATCACGGGCGGGTGGCCGGGGTGGCGGCCGGTGTGCGCGAAAAAGGACTGCAGGTCTGAGGAGGACGATCGTGGAGCATGGAAGCGTCAATGAGGTAGAGCTTACTGAGCGGGTTGTTAACATCAACCGCGTGGCCAAAGTGGTCAAGGGTGGACGGCGATTCCGCTTCGGGGCCATCGTAGTAGTCGGTGACGGGGGCGGCCGGGTCGGCATCGGCAAGGGCAAGGCCAACGAGGTGCCCGAGGCCATTCGCAAGGCCAACGAGAACGCCAGAAAGCAGCTGTTTGCCGTGCCGATCGTCGACGGCACCATTCCCCACGAGGTTCTGGGTCATTACGGCGCCGGCCGGGTCCTGCTGCGGCCCGCCAGCAAGGGCACCGGCGTGATCGCCGGCGGACCGGTGCGGGCGGTTATGGAAGTAGCCGGCGTGCGCGATGTGCTCACCAAGTGTCTGGGAAGCCACAACCCCCACAGCGTGGTCAACGCGACCATGGACGCGCTGGAGCAGTTGGAGAGCATCGATCAGGTCGCGCGGAGAAGGGGCAAGTCGCCCGAGGAGCTGCGCTGATGGCCGGCAAGCTGAAGATAACCTTGAAGAAGAGCCGCATCGGACGCTCTCGGCACCAGCGCAAGATACTCGACGGGCTGGGGTTGAAGCGCCGCCACCAGGTGGTGGAGCGGGAAGACAGTCCGTCCATCCGAGGCATGGTGAAAAAGATCGAATTCATGCTGGATGTCCAGGAGATTTGAAATGGGTCTGGATAAATTGAGAGCGAATCCGGGAACCCGCAGGAAGCGCAAGCGGGTCGGCCGGGGTTCGGGCAGCGGCAGCGGCGGCACCGCCGGGCGCGGTCACAAGGGCCAGCTCTCCCGCTCGGGAGTGGCCATCCACCCGGGGTTCGAGGGCGGACAGATGCCCATACAGCGGCGGATGCCCAAGCGGGGGTTCAAGAACTACTGCCGCAAGCCGGTCGCCGTGGTTCACTGCAAAGACCTGGCCGGTTTCGAGGAGAGCGCGGTGGTGGATCCCGAAGCCCTGTGCCAAAAGGGCCTGATTCGCCGAAAGACCGATTGGGTGAAGGTGCTCTCCGACGGGGAGCCGGGCAAGAAGCTGACTGTGCGCGCCCAGGGTTTCTCCAAGAAGGCCAAGGAGAAAATCGAGTCGGCGGGCGGCAAGGCCGAAGTGATCGCCCAGATCAGAAAATCCTCTAAGTCCACTCCTGCCAAGGAGGACTGAGTTGCCATCGGTATTCGGAAACCTGGGGAAAATACCCGAGCTGAGGAAGCGGATAATCTTCACGATTTTGATGCTCGGGATCTACCGCATTGGCGTTTTCGTAACAGTGCCGGGAGTAGACCGGGGCATTGTGCAGAAACTGCTGGGGGGCGGCTCGGGTTTTCTGGGGCTGTTTAACATGTTTTCCGGCGGTGCCTTGCGACAGATGTCGGTGTTCGCGCTGGGCATCATGCCATACATTAGCGCTTCCATTATTCTCCAGCTGCTGGCCGTGGTGGTTCCGGCCATCGAGCGGTTGCAGAAAGAAGGAGAAATGGGGCGCCGGAAGATTACCCAGTACACCCGCTACGGAACCGTGCTCTTGAGCCTGATTCAGGGCATCGGCATCGCCTTTTACCTGGAGAGTTTGAAATCCAATCTGGGCGAGCCGGTGGTGGCCGACCCCGGTTGGGGCTTCAGGCTGATGACGGTCATATCCCTGACCGCCGGTACGGCATTCATTATGTGGCTGGGCGAGCAAATCACCGAAAGGGGGATCGGCAACGGCATCTCGCTGATTATCTGCGCCGGAATCGTCGCGGCCTTCCCCGACGCGGTATTCTCGGTGATTTCCTTCGTACAGAAGGGGATCATGAAGCCCTTCACCCTCTTCGTGGTGTTGGTGATCGCCGTGGTGGTGGTGGGGGTGATCGTCTTCTTTGAGCGAGGTCAGCGCAGGATACCGGTGCAATACGCCCGGAGGGTGGTCGGCCGCAAGATGTACGGCGGGCAAAGCACCCACCTGCCCTTGAAAGTCAACACCTCCGGGGTTATTCCGCCGATCTTCGCCTCCTCGATCCTGCTGTTCCCGGCCACCCTGGCCAACTTCATCCAGAAGCCCTGGATGCAGGACATCCAGCAGGCGCTCAGCCCGGGCAGCTGGGCCTACATGACCATCTACGTGGTGTTGATCATATTCTTCTGTTACTTCTACACCGCGGTCACCTTCAACCCCATAGATGTGGCCGATAACATGAAGAAATACGGAGGCTATATTCCCGGGATACGTCCCGGGAAGCAGACCGCGGTCTACATCGACAAGGTGCTTTCCAGGATAACCTTCGGGGGCGCACTGTATGTATCCGCGGTGTGTGTGCTGCCCACCATCATGATCGCGCAGTTCAATGTTCCCTTCTATTACGGGGGAACCAGCCTGCTGATTGTGGTGGGTGTGTCCCTGGATACCGTGTCCCAGATCGAAACTCATCTGATAACCCGACACTACGACGGATTGACCGGGCCCAAGGGGCCGCGCATCCGCGGGCGGAGCCGGAAAGGCTAGCCATGAACTTGATTCTTCTAGGCCCCCCGGGGGCAGGCAAGGGAACCCAGGCGCAGCGGTTGGTCGACCGCCTGAAGGTTCCCCAGATTTCCACCGGGGATCTGCTGCGGGCCGCCGTGCGCGAGGGCACCGATCTGGGCAAGCAGGCCAAGGAATACATGGAGCGCGGCGAACTGGTGCCGGACTCCATCGTGGTGGGAATGCTCGAAGAGCGCATCAAGGCGGATGATTGTACCCCGGGTTGCATCCTGGACGGTTTTCCCCGGGCGGTTTCCCAGGCCGAGGCGCTGGCCGGAGTATTTTCCGGGCTGGGGCGTGCCCTGGACCACGTGGTCAGCATCGAGGTGCCCGAGGAGGAGCTGGTAAAGCGGCTGACCGGGCGGCGCAGCTGCCCCAGGTGCGGGGCTATGTTCCACGTGATGTTCAGCCCTCCGAAGCAGGAAGGCGTCTGCGACAAGTGCGGCGGCGAGCTTATAACCCGGGCGGACGACAACGAGGAGACCATCCGCAACCGTATTTCAGTTTACCGCGAGCAGACCGAGCCGCTGAAAAAGTTTTACCAGGAGAAGGGATTGCTGCGGCCCGTCGACGGAACCGGCACGCCCCAGGAAATAGAGAAGAAGATTGCCGAGGTTGTCGGCCAGTAAGGTGAGTATGAGCATTTACATCAAATCCGAAGCCGAGATCGCCGTCATGCGCAAGGCGGACCTCCTGGTGGCCAAGGTGCTCAAGAAGGTCAGCGAGCATGCCCGGCCGGGTGTGACCACCCTGGAGCTGGATAAGATGGCGGAGGAGATGACCAGGTCGGCCGGAGCCGAGCCCGCGTTTCTGGGTTATCAGGGCGCCGGGCCCTACCCGTTCCCGGCCAGCCTGTGTACCTCCGTTAACGAGGAAGTGGTGCACGGCATTCCCTCGGCCGACCGGAAGCTTGCAGAAGGCGACATCCTCAGCGTGGATTTCGGGGTGTTGCTCGAAGGCTTCTACGGGGACGCGGCCGTAACCATTCCCATAGGCGAGATCAGCCCCACCGCCGCCAAACTGATGCGAGTCACCAAAGAGTCGCTGGACCTGGCCATCGGCCAGGCGGTGGCCGGCAACCGCATCTCGGACCTGGGAGCGGTGATCCAGGACCACGTCGAGGCGGCCGGTTTCTCGGTTGTGCGCGATTTCGTCGGCCACGGCATCGGGCGCTCACTGCACGAGGAGCCCCAGATCCCGCATTACCGCTCCTCCGGCCACAATGAGCGCCTGCGGCCGGGGATGACCATCGCCATCGAGCCCATGGTCAACGAAGGCACCTGGAGGGTGGAGGCCGCGAAGGACGGTTGGACCCAGGTGACCCAGGACAGGAAACTTTCGGCTCACTTCGAGCACTCCGTGGCGGTAAGCAAGAACGGCCCGGTAGTGTTGAGCCGTTTGGAAGAAGGAGAGTGGTGATGAAAGTACGCGCTTCGGTAAAGAAGATGTGTCAGAAATGCCGGATTATCAAGCGCAAAGGCGTGGTGCGGGTGGTGTGCAGCAACCCGCGGCACAAGCAGCGGCAAGGCTGAGGAGGAATGTCGTGGCACGTATCGCTGGAGTAGACCTGCCCCGGAACAAACGGATCGTGGTCGCCCTGACCTACATTTTCGGCATCGGACGCACCCGGGCGAAGGAGATCATCGCGGGGACGGGGATCGACGAGAACAAGCGCACCGATATGCTGAGCGAGGAGGATATCGCCAGCCTGCGCGAGCACATCGATTCCAACTACAAGGTGGAAGGTGATCTGCGGCGCGAAATCTCGATGGACGTCAAGCGCCTGATGGACCTTAACTGCTACCGGGGCCTGCGGCACCGCAAGAGCCTGCCGGTACGGGGCCAGCGCACCCACACCAACGCCCGCACCCGCAAGGGGCCCCGCAAGGCCATCGTCAAGAAGAAGGGCCCGGCAGTGGCCCCCAAGGGGCCGACGGCGGCCGCCCCCAAGAAATAGGCAAGGAGATTAGCCGGTATGGTGAAGATCAAAAAGAAAGTAAAGAAGAACATCCAGAGCGGGATCGCTCATGTTCAGGCCACGTTCAACAACACCATCGTGACCATAACCGATGTGGGCGGGAACGTGGTGTCCTGGTCCAGCGCCGGCGCCCGCGGCTTCAAGGGCTCGCGCAAGAGCACGCCTTTTGCCGCGCAGCTGGCCGCCCAGGACGCCGCCAAGAAGGCCCAGGATCACGGTATGAGGCAGATCGGGGTGGAGGTCAAGGGACCCGGTGCCGGCCGCGAGGCCGCCATCCGGGCACTGCAGGCCTCGGGGCTGAAAATAACCATGATCAAGGACGTGACTCCCATCCCGCACAACGGTTGTCGCCCGCCCAAGCGCCGGCGGGTCTGAGAGGAGGCAGCAGTGGCTCGGTACACGGGTTCAGTATGCAAGTTCTGTCGTCGTGAGAAGCTGAAGCTCTTTTTGAAGGGCGACCGCTGTTACTCCGAGAAGTGCTCGGTCGACCGGCGGCCCTACCCGCCGGGTGTGCACGGACAGGGGCGCACCAAGTTCTCCCCCTACGGAGTTCAGCTGCGGGAGAAGCAGAAGGTCAAGCGCATCTACGGCCTGATGGAGAAGCAGTTCCGACTCACCTTCGACCGCGCGGCGAGAATGAAGGGCATCAAGGGCGAGAACCTCTTGCTGCTCCTCGAGAGGCGCCTGGACAACATGGTCTACCGGATGGGGTTCGCCCGCACACGCCGGGAAGCCCGCCAGCTGGTGCACCACGGGCATTTCCGGGTCAACGGCAAGCGGGTCAACGTTCCCTCGGCGCTCTTGCGGGTGGGGGACGTCGTGGAAGTCAGGGAGCGCAGCCGCAAGATGGCTCTTTTCGCCGACTCCCTGGACGCCATCGAGCGTCGCGGCCTGCCGGCCTGGCTCGAGTTGGACCGAGCCAAGATGCAGGCGACGGTCAAGGCCTTCCCCAGCCGCGAGGACATTACCATGCCGATCCAGGAGCAGATGATCGTCGAGTTGTACTCGAAGTAGGAGGGAACCATGGCGACTGACATTTCCAAGAACTGGCGGGACCTGATCAAGCCGAAGAGCCTCCTGGTCGACCGGGAGTCGTTGAAGCCCACTTACGGCAAGTTCGTGGGCGAGCCGTTCGAGCGCGGTTTCGGCATAACCATCGGCAACTCCTTGAGAAGGGTGCTGCTGTCCTCCATACAGGGCGCTGCGTTCACCCAGGTGAAGATCGACGGGGTCCTGCACGAGTTCACGTCCATCCCCGAGGTTTCCGAGGACGTCACCGACATCGTCCTGAACCTGAAGGAAGTCCAGCTGAAGATGGAGAGCTGGGAGGCCAAGGACTGCAAGGTGGATGCCAAGGGGCCCTGCGAAGTCAAGGCCAGCGACATCCAGACCGACGCGTCGGTGGAGATCCTCAACCCCGATCACCACATCGCCACCGTCTCCGAACGCGGGCATTTGAAGATGGATTTGAAAGCCTGCCGCGGCCGGGGCTACATCCCCGCCGAGATGAACAAGGACCCCGAGGCCGAGGTCGGCGTGATCCCCATGGACGCCATTTTCTCGCCGATCAAGAAGGTCAACTACCAGGTTACCAACGCCCGCGTGGGCCAGATGACCGACTACGACAAGCTCACCCTGGAGATCTGGACCGACGGCTCGGTGCACCCCGAGGACGCGGTGGCCTACGCCTCCAAGATTCTGAAAGAGCAGCTGACCATCTTCATCAACTTCCCCGAGGAAGACGTGAGTGCCGAGGAGGAGCGCAACGAGGAGCAGGAGCGGCTGATGGAGTCGCTGATGCGCTCAGTGGATGAGCTGGAGCTCTCGGTGCGTTCGGCCAACTGCCTGGAGAACGCCAACATCAAGAGCATCGGCGACCTGGTGCAGAAGACCGAGGCCGAGATGCTCAAGACCAAGAACTTCGGCCGCAAGTCGCTCAAGGAGATCAAGGACATCCTGGCCGAGATGGGCCTTAGCCTGGGCATGAAGCTGGAGAACTGGCCTCCTAGAGAGATCAAGAAGAAGGCGGTCAAGGAGGAGGAAGAAAAATGAGGCATATGAAGAAAAGCCGGCGGTTCGGGCGCAGCCCGACCCACCGCAAGGCCATGTTCTCGAACATGGTCACCTCCTTGTTTCTCCACGAGCGGCTTTTGACCACGCTCGAGAAGGCCAAGGAGCTGCGCCGCCTGGCCGAGAAAATGATCACTTTGGGCAAGCGCGGAACCTTGGCCGCCCGCCGCACGGCCGCCAAGCGCCTGCAGACCACCGGCAAGAAGGAAGGCAAGCAGTTCCTAAACGAAGAGAAAGCCCTGCGCAACCTCTTCGACAACATCGCACCGCGCTTCGCCGACCGCCCCGGCGGCTACACCCGCATAATCCGCACCGGCCACCGCCTGGGCGACAACGCCGCCATGGCCTTCATCGAGCTCCTCCCCGAGGAGCGCAAGACCCCCGCCAAGGGCAAAGGCAAGAAGGGCAAGAAAAGCGCCGCCAAGAAGCCGGCCAAGAAAACCGCCGCCAAAGCCAAGCCCGCCAAGAAGGCCGCCGCCAAGAAAGAAACACCCAAAAAGCCCGCCAAAAAGACTGCCAAGGCCAAAAAGGCTACCAAAGAGTAAGAGGTGAGAGGGACGTAGCTCCGTTACTTCCGCCCTATTTCCTGGTCCGGGACGACAGGGAAGCGTAGACGTCTTTTCTGTGGCATATGATCAGCACGATGACCTTCTGGTCCTTCTCGTCGATCCGATAGACTATGCGCCAATCTCCCACCCGTAGTCTTCGATGGCCCTTGAGGGAAAACCGCAGAGGTTTCCCGTACCGGAGCGGCTCGGTCATAAGCCGCTGCTCCACCGCTTTCTTGATCCTCGCCCTCACCGCTTTCGGCAGGGCCGGTATGTCCTCTTTTACGACCGCGGGGTGGTAACCGACCCGATATGAGCCGTGTTCACCAGGCATCTTCGTGGGAGACCGTCTTGTCCTTCAGCGACTGCTCTCTTCTCTCCGCAAGGGCCGACAGGCCGGCATCCTCGTATAGCTCCAGCGCTTCCATCAAGAGGGCTTTGGCCTTTTTGGAGATGGTGGTCTCGTCCTTCTTGGCCAGTTTCTGGATGAGCTTGTATACGTGGGGCTCGATCACAATGCTCAATCGCGGGTTCTTGGCAGCCATATCGCCTCCACAAATAAGTGTAGCACTTCTGCAGCACTCCGATCAAGTCATTTATCCCCGGTGAAGGAGCAGGGGGGGTTAGCCTTTTTCCGGGATCAGGTAGACGATCTTGACCTTGCCGGTTTCTTCGGAGGGGTCGGAGATGGAGACTATTTTGGCTCCGTCGGGGATCTCGATCGGGGAGTCGGCGGGGGCTTCTTTTTCCATTATTTCGCCGCGCCATTCGTCGCGGTTTTTCGACAGGAAGAAGCGGCCGGCGCAGCCGGCGAATTCACCGGCTACGTCTTTCTGGAAGATTTCGCAGAAGCCGATCGGGTAGTCGGGTAAGGGATCGACGGAGCGGGGTGCGGCCCAGTGCAGGCAGTCTTTGCACTTCATGGCTCTCGCACCATAGCCTACTTTCCTTTGGAAGGAAACAGATCACCGTAGCTTGCGGGCTGCTTGCCTTCGGCTATGATCTGGTCCAGAGCCAAGTCCCCGGTTTGCAAGGAGAAATGGTTGGCTTCCATCACCGCGCGGGCCCGGTCGCGGTAGGCTTGCGAATTCAGGTACCCGAGGATCGGGCCGGCTCTGGGGAGGACTTGTTCCTTGGCGATCCAGCGGTAGGTCTTCTTGGTTTCGTTGTGGACCAGGGCGCCGATTTCCATTCCCCAGGCCAGCTCGTTCAGCGAGTGCTTCTGCGTGTCGCGGAGAATGGCGGTCAGGATCCCCTGCATCTCGGGATCCAGGAAGCGGAAGTGCTGGAAATAGAGGGCCGCGTTGTGCAGGCGCTCGGGCAGCTCGACGATCCCGTCTAGTTGCAGGCGGTTGCACACCATCTGCAAGAGAACCATCATCTCCCGCCCCAGCCCCAGGCCCACGAAATCCTGCCCGGGCAAGAGCGGGCGGTCGGGCTTCACCTTTTTCAGAGGGTTTTGCAGCCGCAGCCAGCGGATGTGTAGAAATGATCGCTCTTGGCAATCCGGCACCAGCTTGCCGGCCTGCTCGGGCAGCGGGCCGGTCTGGGCCACCAGCTCGACGACCGGGAACTCGGTCTGGTCGGTGTGCACCCGGACTATGTCGTAGCCCTTCTCGTGCCGGTGGACCGAGATTTTGGGCTCGCCCAGGCCCTTTCTGCGGACCTCGGCGTAGAATCCGTAGCTCTCCAGAGCCAGGTGCAGTCCTTCGGCCGAATAGTAGTCTAGAAAAAGCGTGTCGGAGGTATCGGAGGATTTCTGCAGTACGCCCTTGTGCTCCGGCCAGGCCTCGTCGTGCTTGCGCAGCTCGGAGGGCTCCAGGTGGGCGAACACCCTTTGATAGGCCCGCTCGATTCGTCTCACCTTGCGCTCTTCTAAGCTCTGATCGGGCATGGGTCGCGCCTCACTCGCAGGATACCGTCTGGCGGACCAGGGGCCCCAGGGGCATGTCCAGAAGCCCGTAAGGCAGGGTATCCATACTCGTAGTCTGGCCGGTTTCGGAGAAGGTGGCCTTGTACAAGAACACGTTGGCGATGCGTCCTTGCCAGTACCAGAAGCCGGTTGCGTCCTGGGTGCATACCCACTGGATGGCCAGGGCGTTGGCGTACAGCGCCCGGCTGTCGGGGGTGAAGGCGGGGCCCACGTCCCAGGTGGGGCAGTAGGCCGACGTGAATATGCCGCAGCAGGTGGCGCTGTCGCCGGGATCGGCGCAGCAGGGCAGCGCCCATTCATGCGGATTTGCCGGATCGGCGCAGCCCTCGGCCAGCGCCTCGGGGATGCAGTAGCGCACCGGGTCCTGCAGCACCCGGTTGACCTGGCCGTCTTTCAGGTTGGTGAGCATTATGTCCAGGCCCGAGCCGCTCACGTCGGCCAGAAACCCGGTAGTGGCCACGAAGCGGCCGTCGGGGGAGACTACCGGCTTTCCGTACAGGTAGGCGGCGGTGGGATTGCCCAGGGGCTCCACCGGCCCGCCGTACAGTCCCACCCGGTACAGGTTGGTGGCCGCGGTCATGGAGCCGAAGGGGGTGGGGATCAAAAGGTTCAACCGGTCGGAGATGAAGACCACCCCCTCGCCGCCGGGCAGGAAGGTCCCCGGCCCGTTGCGGGAGCTTTGCGGATCCTCCTCGAGCAGCAGGCGCGAAACCCCGCCGGAAAGCGGGACCAGGTGCAAAGAGACGACGTCGTCGGATCTAGAGAGGGCCTCGGAGTCGATCACCCGGGTGTACAAGACGAAGCGCATGGCCGGGTCGATGTCCGGGTAGACGATGTTCACCTGCGTGCCCGGAAGCTCGGGCTCCACGGCCAGACGGACGGGATCGTCCAGCGGGCCGATCTTGTCGGGGACTTCCTGCCGCATCAGGTAGCGGTTGTTCTTCACGTACACCAGCAGGCGGCTGTCCGGGGAGAACACCGGCGGGGAAAGCAGCCGGAAGGGGTTTTCCGCCTCGTCGGGCACTTCCACCTCGTCGAGGGTGATCTCGTTGCCCGACTCGAACTGATGGAGGATCAGCCGAAGGCTGGTCTGGTCGGAGTTCCAACGCAAGAACGCCAACAGCTCTCCGTCGGGTGAGAGGGTGAATCCGTTCCACAGGCTCTCGGTCTGGTTGGTCCCGGCTCCCTGGGCGATGCCGGGGACCGCGTTGCTCACCACGGTCTTCTTGTGCAGGCCGCCGTCCAGAGAGGTGGAGCAGATGTCCATTATGCCCTCGCCCAGATCCATCAAACAGGCGTGGATCAGCTCCTGGAAGGGCTGGTCGTCGACGCACAGGGCGTCGGCCAGCTGGCCGGCCTGACCGCCGGGGCCCTGGACCACCACGCTGTGGCGGCCGGCCGGGAGGTTCTTGGGCAGCCGGGCCATGAGGGTCTCGGTGCTGGCCGGCCAGGCGTCCACTCCGGGCTGGTTGCCGAACTGGACCAGAAACGAGTTGTTGATTGCCGCCCCGCCGCCGGTCTTGAAGAAAAGGGTAGGGGTGAAATTTTTCCCCTTGATGACCACGAAGCGTTCCTGGCCCTGCGCCACCTCGGCCGGCGCGACGCTCTTGGGCAACGGGGTCAGCTCGGGATGCTGGTCGCAGCCCGCGACGCCAAGCAGCAATATAAAAAGCGGCAGTTTCTTCATCACGCTTCCTTACAACATGACCCGGTAGCCCAGCAGCACGCCCAGACCGCCCAGCAGCCCTTCCATCCCGCCCTCCTTCTCGGGTGCCGGCAGGCGGACATGCTGGTAGCGGCCTTCCAGCAGGATCACCCCGGGCCCCAGCCGGTACTCCAGCCCGCCGAATGCCTGGAAGCCGAAAACCGCGTCGCGGAAACCTTGTTCATCCAGACCCTCGGCGTCCAGGGTCTGCCAGACGAGAAAGAATCCTCCCCCGGCTCCCAGGTAGGGGGAGAAGGGGTAGTCGGGCGTCAGGCGCATCAGGACATTGAGTTGCACCGGCCAGACCAGCACGTCCGCGCTGACCTTGATCTTCCCCCGGGCCGGATCGGTTACGCTGCGTTCTTCCACGCTGCCGTATGCGCCGGTCTCCAGGATCACCCCCAGACGCCCGCCCCAGAAGGGCAGGCGCACTCCCGCCTCCAGGCAGGCCTGGGGGCCCAGGAAGGCGTCCAGGTTGGTGACCAGCCCGCCCTTGAGGCCGATGCCCAACCAGTCTTCGGATGCCCGCGCGGAAACCACCCCGGTGAGCATGGAGCTTTCCAGCTCCACGAGCACCGGGACGGTCCGGTTGAAGGGGATGTCGACGAACTGCTCGTAGTCCAGGAAGCCGGCGCAGGCCAGCTTCAGCGCGTGCCGGCCCGGAGACAGTGTCAGCGGCCCGGAAAGCGGCGTGCGGCCCATCGGGTCGCCGTCGATGAAGACCTGCACTCCCTCCACCGCCACTTTGATCTCCAACTGGCCGTTGTAAGCCTCGGGCTTGAGCAGCCGGGTGGCGACCTGGCGCATGACCTCGATGAGGTACTTCTCCTCCCCGCTCCAGGTCTGGGCCACTCGCCGGATCTCCTGATTGGTGGCAACGTCCACCAGGCGGATGTCCAGCGAGAAGACGTCCCCCAGGGTGCCCAGGACCCCCGAGACTACCAGGGTGGCTCCGGTCAGCATTCCCAGTTGGCTGAGGCACTCGGCCTCACCCTGGCAGCCGGCCAGATCGGCGTGCTTGGAAACCACCGAGTCCACCCGCGGGGTTTTTACCAGCGTCACCCCCGGCACTCGTCCGATCTCGCTGCGCAGAACTGCGTTGATCCTCGACGCGGTCTCGGACTCGATGCCCAGGGCCTTCAACCGCCAGAACAAGACGGTTGCATCCCCGGCCCGGGCGACCTCGCCCAGGAGCACAAAGACAAGTAATATCAGGCAGTTCGCCCTGAGAGCCGTCACGGTCACCCTGTCCTTTGACCGCTTCTAGCCTACTCGATGGTTGCCGGCAAGACAACCCCTCTCTTTGCAATCACCACCGTTTCCATGCTACCTCCCCAGGGTAAGCATGAAAACCACCGCGGCCATCCTGACGATTGTATTTTTCCTGCCGGCGGCGCGGGCGGAGGAGCCGGAGCGCCGGCTGCTGGTTCTGCCCATCTTCGGCGTGGTTCCGCCGGAGATGGAAATACCCCGCGCCCAGCGCATCGCCGAATCGCTGCTGCTGGAGCTCCCCGGGAGCATCTCGGTGATGGCCGAGGAGCCGGCCGGCGAGCTGGTGCCCGAGGACGTCGAAGCTCTGGTGCGCGCGCGCGCGGAGGAGTTGGAGGCAGTGGCGGTGGTCTGGGGGGAGTTGAAGGCGCCCAAGACCTGCCAGGCGCCGCGCCTGGTGCGCATCCGCATACTCGATCTGGGCTCCAACCTGATTCTGGACCGCGACCTGTGCCCGGAGGAGGCCGACGCCGAGGCCCTGTCGCGGGCCATCGCCGTGGCTACCATGAACGCCCTGCGCTCCGGACTGGTGCAGAGCCTGAGCCTGATCGGCGATCACGCCGAGAAAGTCGCCCAGGCCATCCCCAAGGCCCCCAAGTGTCCCCCGTGCCCCGAACCAAAACCCTGCCCCAAGCCCGAGCCCTGCTCCGAATGCGAGTGCCCTTTGTGTCCCGAATGCCCAAAGCCGCCCCGGCCGGATTTCTGCCTGGGCGCGGGTTTCCTGTTCACTTCGCACCCCCAGTGGGGCTCCTACGGCCTGGGCGTCGCCGCCGAGTTATCCTACGCTCCTTTGAACTGGCTGGAAGTGGGCGCGGGCATCCAGGCCGTCCGCGGCCGGCACGTTAATGTAACCGACGTAGACGCCCTGTACACGTCATGGCCGGCGATCTTGTTCGGCCGGGTGCGTTTCTTATTTTCCCGCCTGGAACTCACCGCCGATCTGGGATTCATGCTCACCTTCAGCCGCCTGGACGTGCTGCTCGAGGCCGGCCAGGCCAAGAAGACCGAAGAAATCGAGCGGCTGAACCCGGGTGTCTTCGCCCGGGCCGGGCTGCGTCTGTGGCTGTCTGAAAACGTAGGCCTGCACCTGCTGGCCGGTCCCAGTGTGTACCTGCGCCGCCAGAGATATATCTACAGCTACTACGGATTTCCCACCGCCATCTTGTCCATGCAGCTGGTATCGTTGGACACCCAGCTGCAACTCACCGCGGCTTTTTAGCCAATACACTGTAATAGTTGCACAAATTCACGGCAGGTAACTGAAGGTTTTTCGGTCATCCGGGTACAAATGCAGTAAAATGCCGGACATGGCCGGATCCACCCGACGCGCCGACCTGCCCGGCAGGCTGATTCAAAGCTGCAAAGAGGGCAATCAGAGTGCGTATCATCAGTTGTTCAAACAAACCGTCGACGACGTCCACCGGATTCTGTATCGCCTGGCCGGACCGCAGAAGGACATGGAGGATCTGGTCCAGCAGGTCTACCTGGCGGTCTTCGGTTCGATCGCATCCTTCAGAGGCGAGTCGGCCTTTTCAACCTGGCTGTTCGGTATCTGCCTCAAGGTGGCCCGGAAACACTCGCGCACTTTGTTCCGTCGTTTCCGGCTGCAGAGCAAGGCCGAGCGGGAGCCCCGGCCGGCGATGGAAACTCCCGAGAACGGCGCGGCGCGCGCCCAGCGCGCCGGAAAAGTCCACCAGGTTCTGCAGCAGCTGCCCTTCAAACTCAGGACCGTGCTGGTCCTCTATGAAATGGAAGGTTTCTCAGGCAAGGAGATCGCCCGGCAGCTCGGCATTCCCGAGGCCACCGTCTGGACCCGTCTCCATCACGCCCGCCGGGCCTTCAAAAGGAGCTACAAGTGGGAAAATCAAGTGACTCCAACCAGGAGGCGTGCCCCTCCCTAGAGCGCGTCCAGCCCTACCTCGACGATCTCCTTTCCCCCCGGCAGCGGACCGACTTCGAAAACCACTTGACCAGTTGCACAATTTGCCAGCGAGCCCTGGCTCAATACCGGCAGGTGGGCACCCTGCTGAAGAAAGCCGCCGCCGAGCCGCTGCCGGCGATCGATCACGATCGGGTGTACCAAGGTGCCGTGGCGGGACGCCAGCCCAGCGGTTGGTTGATTCCGGCGGCCGCCGCGGTAGCCGCGGCGTTGCTGCTTCTGATCCTCTGGCCCGAACCCGGTCCGGTCTCCACCTACACCCGGGCGCCGGATGTTATAGTGGACGACGCCGCCACCGCCTCGCCCCGGGCGACGATCACCTACGTGTCGGCGGATGCCCAGGGCCCGGTGCCGGTGGACGGGCGCCTGTCTCTCCCCGAAAACATCCCGGCCTGGACGGGAGAGTCGGGTGCGATTGCCATGCGAATCGCCGACGACATCTCCGTAGTCCTTCTGCACGACGGCCGGGCGGTCATGCTGCATCCCGGCGACTTGTCCCGGAGGGTGAGGCTGACTCAGGGAGTGCTGGTCGCCCGGCTGCGTCGCCCGATTGAGGGACGCTTCATGGTCGAAACCCCGGCCGGATCGATCGAGGCCACCGGTACCACCTTCGTTGTCAGGATTCAAAAAGACCAGAAGACGGAAGTGTGGCTGCTCGAGGGCCAGGTCAGGATCTACCCCCGGCGGGGCATTTCCCACGAGCGCGAGGCCGCGGTCTATGCCCTCTTCTCCGGCGATGACCTGGAGAAGATCGACAAGGACGTTTCCGAGGGCTTCATGATTCTGGCCGAGGCCGAGAGACTCGATCCCTTCAAGAAGTCCAAGCCCCTGGGGTGGATGTTTTTGGAGAGCAATCCCAGCGGCGCGGAGGTGATCCACGGCGATCGGGTGCTGGGCCGGACGCCGTTGATGATCGCCCGGCCCGCGGGCAGCAGCGATCTTCTGATTTCCGCGAAGGGCTACGAGCCGGTCGCTCGCCCGGTGGAGATCCGGGTCGGACGCGTGTCCTCCTACCAGGTCGAGCTGGTCCCCACCAGCACCCCCGAAGGCGATCCCCTGGGCCGCATCCGCCGGCTCCTGGCCGCCCGGCGCATCGGGCAAGCGGTGGAAGAGTTGAACGCATATCTGGAGGAGAAGCCCGGTGACGTCAAGGGGCTGTTTCTGTTGGCCGACGCCCGGCGCCTGGGAGAAAAACCCCGGGAGGCCCTGGTCCTCTACCGGAAGGTTTCGGATGCCGCCTGGGATCACCGGATTCGCGAGGCGGCGCTCTACGAGATCGGCCGGCTGCAACTGCATGCTCTCAACCAGCCCGCCGAGGCCCTGGGGACTTTCTCGAAGCTGAAGCGGGAATATCCCCGCGGATTGCTGGGCCAGGAGGTGGCCTACCACCTGGCCGAGAGCTACATCGCCACCAGGCGGTTCTCCGAGGCGGTGCGCGCCCTGGAAGACTACCTCGAGCGCTACCCCAAAGGCACCAAGGCCCAGGACGCCCGCACGCTGCTGGACGCGTTGAAAACCAAGGGATGGAGGTAGTCGAATGCGGACAGGTATTAGTGTAGTCGTGTCTCTGGTGTTGCTGCTCTGCGCACCGGCGCGGGCCGGGTGGGAGATGCTGTATCTTTCGATTGGCAACGACAACGCGCTCATCGACATCTCCATGGCCGACGAGCGCAGCGCCTGCGCGGTGGGCGCCATTTCCGGCGGGGGAAGCTCCTCAGGCCTGATTCTGTGCACCCAAAACGGCGGGGAGTCCTGGAATAGTACCAAGCTGGAGGGGATGTTCAACATCCCCATGGCCGTATGCATGGTCGATGCGGATGTCGGCTACCTGACCTCCCTGGGGATTCCCAATCCCGGGATCTATCGCACCGACAACGGGGGCCGCAGCTGGGTCGAGCAGGCCCTGCCCGGGGATCCCCGCTGTATGCTCAACGACATCTTCTTCCTCGACCAGAACACCGGCTGGACGGTGGGGGGCGATCTGGCCTTCTACACCACCGACGGGGGCGCCACCTGGAACGCCGCCAGCGTTCCCGCCCTGGACGCCGGCCTGCAAATCAACGGGGTGCACTTCTCCGATGCCACCCACGGCCTGGCGGTGGGGGGTGATCCCGGCGAGGAGGGGGACGAGTACACCGACCCGGTTCCGCCCTCTTCCGGGTTCATCCTGCGCTCCGACGACGGCGGGCAGAGCTGGCAGATGGTGACCGACGGCTACGCCGGATCGCTCTGGCGAGTCTGGGCAACCGACTCGCAACACGCCTGGGCGGTGGGCGGCGGGGAGGCCGGGTTGATTCTGAAAAGCTCCACCGGGGGCTCCTCCTGGGACCAGCAAACGGTTCCCTCGGGCGGCTACGGGGCGGCCGACTACGTGGCCGACGTAGCGTTTACAGACAGCCAAAACGGCTACGCGGTGGGCAACATCGGGGAGGGCACTCCCATGGTGCTGATCACCGAAGACGGCGGCGCCAGCTGGTCGGTGGACGCCACCTACGAGGAGGCCTTCGAGGGCCTGACCGGCATGGACCAGTTCGCCAAGTACTCCATGCTGCTCGCGGTCAGCTTTCCCCAACAAGGCCGCGGCATGGTTTCGGGCAAGAACGCGCTGGTGGTGGGATTGCAGGGCGCGGGCTTCTGCCAAGACGCCGACGGCGACGGGCACCAGGACGAGGCTTGCGGCGGGGACGACTGCGACGATGCCAACCAGTACGTCCACCCCGGCGCCGAGGAGATGTGCAACGGCCTCGATGAGAACTGCGACGGCGTCCCCGACGACGGGTTCGACTTCGACAACGATCCCAAGAACTGCGGCTCCTGCGGTTTCAACTGCCAGCCCGCCCAGGTCTGCTGGGAAGGTCAATGCGTCCTGGATTGTCCCGATCACCTCACCCGCTGCGGTCAGCAGTGCGTGGATCCCATGACCGATCCCGATCACTGCGGCGGCTGCGATCAGGCCTGCGAATTCGAAAACGCCGCGGCCACCTGCGTAAACGGCGCGTGTCATATGGGAGCTTGCGACGACGGCTGGTTCGACGACAACGGCGACCCCGCCGACGGCTGTGAGTCCGACGGCGGCTTGCCTGACGGAGGCTCTCCCGACGGAGGCATTCCGGATGGTGGCGACACCGCACAAGCCGCGGACGGCGGTAGCGGCAGTGATGCCGGCGAAGATCCCGGCGGCAGCAGCGGCTGCGCCTCGGCCGGTTCGGGCAATTCATTATGGTTCATTTTCCTGTTTGTACTGGTTTGCTTTAAAAGGAGGTCGTGATGAAGCGCTTCTTCGTATTGGGAGTATGTGCGGGACTGCTGCTTCTGGTTGCGGGCTGCGAGGACGATGTGCGGGTCGGCGGGGTGGAACCCGAGATCCAGCTCACCCAGGACTGGGACCAAAACGGCACCTACGAGCCGCTGCCCGATGATTCGGGGGAGGGCGACTACCTGCTGGACTTCGGACAGGTGGTAGTGAAGCAGAAATCCACCCGGTACGTCACCATCACCAACTCCTTAAACGCCGAGGTGGCCCTGAGCTGGTCCCAGGAGACCGGCATCCGTTTCGCCGAGGGGACCAGCCCGGACTTCCACTTCGATCGCCCCCCGGTCAACTCGCTGGAGCCCGGCGAGTCGACCGTTTTGACGGTCTACTACATTCCCATGGAGGAAGGCACCGACACGGGTTCGATCATTTTCGAGACCAACGACCCCGACTACAAGGAGCGCGACCTGATGATCACCCTGGCGGGGGAGGGGGTCAAGCCCGACATCCAGGTGTGTCTGATAGACACGGTCACCCAGGCGGAGACCTGCCACGACAGCCTCAGCTCCGGAAACCTGGCTGTTGATTTCGGGATGAACGACCTGGGCGAGAGCACCAGCCACGACTTCGTGGTGCGCAACATCGGGGTGTTCACCTTGACCCTGGACGCCGGCGGCGGCCAGGCCGGGGTGGACTTCAACACCGGCATCAGCTCCGAGTACACCCTGGACCCCGACCCCTGGAGCGGCCAGCTCAACCCGGGCGAGTCCAAGCAGTTCTCCATAACCTATGAGCCCTTCGACGGCGGGGCCGACGAGGGCCGGGTGGAGGTCACCTCCGACGATCCCGAGGACAACGTGGTGATCATCGAGCTCTTGGGCAACGGCCTGGCCCCCAAGATCTGCCCCCAGCCCCCCTTCATCGTCGACTTCGGCAGCATTGCCGTCAACTCCACTTCGCAGAAGACCTATCGCTTCACCAGTTGCGGAAACCAGGTGCTTTCCATCACCTCGCTGACCATCGACTCGGGCATGCACGGATTCTTCACTTTCGCCACCTCGGTCACCACGCCCTTCGATCTGTCACCCGGGGAGGCCTTTGACGTGGAGATGACCTATGCACCCACCCAGCTGGGCTCGCATGCCGGCAAGCTGAACATTACCTCCAACGATCCCAACGCCGGCCAGGGTTACATCGACCTGGTGGGCTCCTGCACCCCGGTTCCCACCTGCGACATCTACGTCTGGCCAATACAGGTGGACTTCGGGCAAGTCTCCACCTCGGGTTTTTCCAACAAGACCGTCTCGATCTCCAACACCGGCGACGCCGATTGCGAGATCGACGATATCAGCATCACGGCCGGCGGCGCGGAGTTCTCTCTGACCGCAGTGCCGCCGCAGCCGATCATCATTCCCCCCGGCGACCAGCGCCAGTTCAGCGTCCAATACAGTCCGGCGGACGAGGGGACCGACCAGGGCACCGCCACCATCGTGTGCGCCAGCGATCCGGACGAGAACGAGACCGACGTGGCCCTGGTGGGCGAGGGGGTTCAGCCGCCGCCCTGCGACTTCCAGGTGGATCCGGCGCTTTTAAACTTCGGTTCGGTTCCGGTGGGCGGCAGCCGGGACATGGTGGTCAAGGTCTACAACTTCGGCAGCGAGTCGTGCAGCATCTGGGCCTGGGAGATGATGCCGGGCTCCGATCCGGCCTTCAAGCCCGCCGGGTCGGCCTTCCCGCCCCCGGATGTCGACCCGGGCATGTTCCACGAAATCACGGTGAGCTTCCAGCCAGAGACCGGCGGGGTGCTCAACGGCGAAATGGAGATCAAGGGTGGGGAGAATCCCTTCCAGACCCAGAAGCTGTACGTGTCGATGACCGGCGGTGGGGAGTCGGCCTGCATGAACATCAATCCCACGGTGCTGGACTTCGGTCCGGTCGCGGTGGGCCAGCACCTGGACATGGCCTTCACCATCACCTCCTGCGCCAGCGGCAACCTCAAGGTGCGCCAGATCGTTTTCGACGGGGTGAACCCCGACTTCACCTTCGCGGCGGCGCCGGGCACCCCCTTCACCCTGCCGGCCGGGCAGACGCGCCAGATCTCGGTGCGCTACAGCCCCTCGGATGCCGGGGCGGACTTCGGACGGATTCTGGTGTCGGGCAACGACGAGACCAATTCCACCGTAGCGGTGGAGTTGAAGGGCAACTACACCGGCACCTGCCCCTCGGTGTTCGACTGCCAGCCGGCGGCGCTGTCCTTCCCCGACACCGAGATCGGCATGAGCGCATCCCAGGCCTTTACTTGCACCAACCACGGGACCGAGTCGCTCACCGTCACCGGCGTCACCCTGGGGCCGGGCACCTCGCCGGAGTTCCACTTGTCCGCTCCGGGCATCCCCCTGCTGGTGGCGCCGGGCGGACAGTTGCACGTGGAGGTCGACTACGTACCGACGGATGTCGGCACCGATGTCGGTGAAGTTCAGATCCTCTCGGAGTTCACCGCCCAGGGCTGCGACAACTTCACCCTGATAACCGTGCCCCTCGACGCGCTGGGCAAGACCCCCGACCTGCCCGATTGCATCACACCGCGGCAATTCAATCCGGTCCTGGAGTTCTCCTGGCCCAACGGCAACATCACCATGCCCACCTGGGACGACGTCTTCATGACCCCCATCGTGATCAACCTCACCGACGACAACGCCGACGGGTTCATCAATGAGAACGACATTCCCGACATCGTGTTCAACTCTCACCAGTTCAAGGTTTGCCTGGATCCCCGGCCGGAGGAGTTCGCCGAGTGCCTGGCCCAGCCGGCGGTGATCCGGGCCATCTCCGGCGACGACGGCCACGAGATCTTCACCGTCGACGACCCGCGCTTCCGCACCAACTTCGAGACCCAGCTGGCCGCCGGCGACATCGACGGGGACAACCTGCCCGAGATCCTGGCCTCCAAGAAGGTGGTCCAGGACACCGGGGACATCAACGGCATGTTCGTCACCGGCAACATCCTGTGCTTCGAGCACGACGGCACCTTCAAGTGGGAGAGCGAGCCCTGGCACGCCCCCGAGGAGGACATCGAGGACGGTTCGGCCATCGGCATCGCCGACCTGGACCACGACGGCCACCCGGAGATCTTCCGCGGCGCCTCGGTCTTCGACTACAACGGCCGCCTGCTGTGGGAGGGCGAGGCCGGCCGGGGCTCCATCGGCCACGGCTGCTTCTCAACCGCCGCCGACCTGGACGGGGCGGGCAGCATGGAGCTGTTGGCGGGCAACACCGCCTACCGCTCCGACGGGACCGTCATGTGGCAGGCCGACAAGCCCGACGGACTGATGGGCGTCGCCGACTTCAACCTGGACGGCAACCCCGAGGTGATCCTGTTCGCCTCCGGCTTCGGCGGCGGGGTGTTCATCCTCGACGGCACCACCGGCGGTGTGCTCAGCTCGCTGTCCTACAGTGGCGATGCGGTCAACGCCATCCTGGTGCCGGTGATCGCCGACATCGACGGCTCCGGCGGCCCGGAGAT
>Ga0272442_10002279_pt1 | contig 28126 bp, 22 predicted proteins | sample SSMForm2O_FD_200262 | JGI IMG/M metagenome (GOLD analysis project Ga0272442, IMG submission 200262) | Marine sediment archaeal communities from Little Sippewissett salt marsh, Falmouth, MA, United States - SSM-Form-2O | ecosystem: Environmental > Aquatic > Marine > Wetlands > Sediment ...
TCATCTCTGTTACCAAAGGAGAGCTTCTAATCCTTGATAACTGTGAACCGTCAGAAGAGATCCTCCATGAAGACCCAGAATTTGATCAGGAAGAGGGTTAAGAATGTCCAAAGAGTTCGTCCATCTCCATGTACATACTGAATATAGCCTCCTCGACGGTTCTATTAAATGTTCTGATCTTGCAGCGAAGACAGCGGAATACAATATGCCCGCTGTTGCAATTACCGATCACGGAGCCATGTATGGAGTTGTAGAGTTTTATGAGAGCTGTATACAGGCCGGGGTAAAGCCTGTACTCGGATGCGAAGTCTACGTTCAGCCTGAGGGGCATACATGTAAAGAGAGAAATGCCCAGAACTACCACCTTCTCCTTCTTGCGGAAGATCAGACTGGATTCCGAAATCTCATAAAGCTTGTTTCTACAGCCAACACAGATGGGTTCTATTACAAACCCCGCATAGATCATGAATTGCTGTCCCGTTATTCAAAAGGATTGATAGCCAGTTCCGCATGTCTGGCAGGGGAGATCCCTTCTCTTCTGATCCAGAAGAACGAGAAGGAAGCACTGAAGAGGATCTCCTTATATAGAGATATCCTGGGTAAGGATAACTTCTTTCTGGAACTAATGTATAACTCAATACCGGAACAGGCATTGGTAAACAAAAGCCTCATACAGCTTTCAAGAGAACACTCGATCCCTCTTATAGCTACAAATGATGCCCATTACCTTAATAAAGCAGACCATGAGTGGCATGACATCCTTCTTTGCGTGCAGACGAACTCAACGGTCAATGAACCTGGAAGAATGTCCTTCAAATCCAACGATTTTTACCTTAGAAGTCCGGAAGAAATGTGGAAGCTCTTTGGAGACGAAGTTCCCAGCGCTCTGAACAATACCCTTGAGATAGCCGAGAGGTGTAATGTATCCCTGACTCTGAATTCAGGGGAATATATGTTGCCTCAGATTTCTTTACCTGAAGGAGAGACCCTTGATACAAAGCTTGAGAAAGAGGCTCTTCATGGTCTGAAGGAGAGGATCAAGACACCAGATGTTCCTACCCAATACCAGGAGAGATTGAAATATGAAATTCAGGTGATCCAGAAAATGGGTTTCTCAGGATATTTCCTTATCGTTTCCAACATAATCAGGGCTGCCAAGAAGAGAGGCATACCAATAGGTCCCGGTAGAGGTTCAGCTGCGGGTTCCCTGGTTGCCTACAGTATGAACATCACTGAATTGGATCCACTCAAATACAACTTGCTCTTTGAACGCTTTCTTAATCCGGAACGTATCAGTATGCCCGATATTGATACAGATGTGTCTGATAAAGGTAGAGATGAGCTGCTTCACTTTATAGTTGAAGAATATGGACATGACAAGGTATCTCAGATAATCACCTTTGACAGGATGAAAAGTAAGGCTGCCGTAAGAGATGTCGGCAGGGCCTTAGCCATGCCTTATCCAGAGGTGGACAAGGTGGCCAAGCTTATTCCCCAGGGGGTCAAAACCATACCTGAAGCACTTGAGATATCTCCTGATCTTGAAAATCTTTCAAGGGAAGATCATTCAGTACGAAAACTCCTTGAATATGCAACTAACATTGAAGGAATAGCAAGACATTGTTCCCAACATGCTGCGGGAGTTGTGATAACTCCGGTTCCCCTTACCGAAGTGGTTCCTGTAAGAAAGATAGGAGAAGACCAGATCGTAACACAGTATCCCATGGAACCAGTGGAAAAACTGGGTCTGGTTAAAATGGATTTCCTGGGACTTCGAACACTTTCTGTTATTGAACAAACCCTCAGCAATATCAGATCGAATGACAAGCCCCTTCCCTCGATGGAGGGATTACCTCTAAATGACATGAAGACCTTTGAAATGCTTCAGACAGGAGATACCATGGGTGTCTTCCAGCTGGAGTCCGGTGGAATGCGAGAATTGTTAAAGAAAATACTCCCTGACTGTTTTGAAGACCTTGTTGCTGTATTAGCCCTCTACAGGCCAGGACCACTTGGAAGTGGAATGGTCGACCAATATATTGAAAGAAAACATGGCAGGCAGGATGTTTCATACCTGCACCCTCTTCTCAGGGATGTTCTGAAGGAAACCTATGGGGTGGTTCTATACCAGGAACAGGTAATGCAGTGTGCAGCAATACTTGCCGGATATACCCTTGGAGAGGCTGATCTTCTCAGGAGAGCCATGGGAAAGAAAAAACTGGATGTCATGGAGCAACAGAGAACTAAATTCGTTGAGGGCTGTGTAAAAGGTAAGGTCGACCGGAAAAAGGCTGAAGAAATTTTCGATATAATCCAGGAATTCGCAGGATATGGTTTCAATAAATCACACAGCGCAGCATATGCTATGATCAGTTACCAGACAGCTTTCCTCAAAGCGAATTTCCCTGCCGAGTTTCTTGCCGCCTACCTAAGCAGCCAGATAGGGGCAAAAAAGGATGTTCTCGCAGGTTATATACGGGATGTCAGGACCTCAGGAATTGAAGTCCTGCCTCCAGATGTGAATGAATCTGGAGAAACTTTTACCGTGGTAGGTGAAGTCATAAGGTTCGGTATGGGGGCTGTTTCCAAAGTGGGCCATTCTGCTATTTCATCCATAATCGAAGCCAGGGATTCTATGGGGTCCTTTCAATCTATCTGGGATTTTCTTACAAGAGTTGACCTTAGGACTGTCAACAAATCAGTTATTGAAAACCTCGTCAAAGCTGGTGCCTTCGACTCTCTTCATTCCAATCGTGTTCAGATTATTGAAGCTCTTCCAGGACTCGTGGAAACGGCGCAGAGGAGATGTTCAGACAAGCAGCAGTGCAGTCTGCTTTCCTTGATACAGGATGATGTGGATGAGGAAGATCCAGTTCTTCCTGAAACAGGAGAACCAGATCAGTTAACGCTTCTGGAAATGGAAAAGGAAGTGACTGGCCTTTTTATAAGTGGCCATCCCTTTGATCGGCATGAACTGGAGATAAAACCCTTTACGAATTGTATGATCTCAGAATTGAAATGCTGGAGAAGCTCAAGTTGTAGTCCCACCATAGGAGGAATGGTGTCTGCTATTCAGGAGAAGTTTACCCGTAAAGGTGCTGCTATGGGGATACTTGAGATCGAAGATTCCGTATCAAAAACCCAGGTAATCTGTTTTCCAAGGATCTGGCCCGAGATCAAGGATCACATTTTTCAGGGAGAACTGGTTATCGTAAAGGGGAGACTGGATGACCGAGGTAATGGAAATCTGATCGCCCAGAGTATTGAAACTTACCAGACTGCAAGGGATAGATGTCCTCTCTTTGTACGGATCGGGATCAATGATATAGACTATGATCCAAAGAAAATGAAGAACCTGATCCGAGAACTGCGGGAATTTCCTGGAAGATCTCCGGTCCTGGTTGAAGTTAAAAATACTGTATCCAGGGCTGTTATCCTGATCCCGAACCTTAAAGTTGACCCGAATGCTCCCCTGCTGGAAAAGGTCACTCTTTTCTTCCCTTCCTCCAGGGTGGCATGAAGAGTGTTGAGAGTTTACTTCAAAACCTCAAAGGAGGTGTTTTGCTTTGAAAAAGGTCAAGATCGTATGTACCATGGGCCCCGCCTGCTCTGACGCTAAAACCCTTTTTTCCATGGCAGAAGCAGGTATGGATGTTGCCAGATTTAATTTCAGTCACGGATCTTATGATGACCATGAAAAGATCTTTCATGCCGTACGAAAAGTCGAAAAACAGAGAGCTAAACCTCTTGCAACCATGCTGGATACCAAGGGGCCGGAGATAAGAACAGGGGAACTGAAGGGAGAAAGTATAACCCTGCAGGAGGGTCAGACTTTTAGCCTTGTATCACAGAAGATCGCAGGAAATGAAAAGGAGGTCTCTGTATCTGTTCCCGAGATATTCACAGCTGTAGTCAATGGTCAGGATATTTTTATCGATGACGGGGTCATACACCTGGAAGCAACAAAAGTTGAACCTGGAAGGATAGAAACGAGAGTTATTGTTGGTGGCATCCTTGGAGAACGAAAAGGCATTAACCTTCCTGGTGCCAACCTTTCACTACCAGCTTTATCTGAGCAGGACAGAAAGGATCTTTACTGGGGTATAGATCATGATATGGAATATGTCGCGGTTTCCTTTGTCAAGAACAGGAGAGACATCCTGGAGGTAAGAAAGCTGATAGAGGACAGGGATTCCCAGATGAAAGTCATAGCTAAAATAGAGACGAGACAGGGTGTAGACAATATTCAGGAAATAATTGAAGTAGTGGACGGAATAATGGTCGCCAGAGGTGACCTTGGAGTCGAGATATATACTGAAGAAGTTCCCCTTGTACAGAAGAAGCTGATAAGCCTTTGTATAGAACACGGGAAACCAGTGATAGTAGCAACGCAGATGCTGGATTCCATGATCCGGAACCCAAGACCCACCAGAGCTGAAGCAAGCGATGTGGCCAATGCGGTTCTTGACGGTACTGACGCTGTCATGTTGTCCGGAGAGACAGCCAAGGGTAAGTATCCCCTGGAAAGTGTTCAGATGATGAATACCCTGATCATGAAAACCGAAGCCTTCATTGATATACCGGAAAGTCCGAGCCCTGCTTCTACTGGAGTCAGTATTGCAGATGCGGTAAGCCAGGCAGCAGTTACAGTTGCCAGGAAAATGGGGGTTGGTGCTATCCTTTCCCTTACCAGAACTGGAAGTACTGCAAGAATGGTAAGCAAATACAGACCGCCGTGCATAATAATCGGATCAACACCAATAGAAAGGACCTGGAGGGAACTGGCTCTTATCTGGGGTGTTTCCCCTATCCTGGAAGAAGAACCACCCAATGAGACCCAGGCTGTAACGAGGGCTATCCTTGGATCATTGTCAAGAGGTTACATCAAGGAGGGTGAGATACTTGCCGTTACAGCCGGTGTACCCATGGGTACCCCAGGTACCACCAATATGCTCCAGCTCCATACTGCCGGCCGTATTCTCTTAAGAGGAATTCCCTATCTCAAGAAGGAGGCTACCGGACCTGTCTGCCTGGTTCGTTCAGGGGAAGACGCATCCAAGGTGAAGGCTGGAGATATTGTGGTGGTCACAGGTACAGATCGTACATTTGTACCCGCCATCAGTAAAGCTGCAGGGATAATAACTGAACAGAGAGGCCTTACCAGTCATCCTGCGATTCTTGCTCTTGAACTCGGAATACCTTGTGTCCTTGGTGCTGAAAATGCCATGGATCTTCTCGGTGATGGAATGATTGTTACGATAGACGGAGGAAGGGGACTGGTTTATCAGGGAACTGTACGACTTCACATGTAAATTCACAGTTGCAGTGCGTTCCCTATAAACATCTAAAAACCACATGACGTCTAATACATTACATGAGGATCTTGATCCTTCAGTTGCAAAGCTATATAGAAGGGAGAACCCCCTTGCCTGGCCCGAACTGGACTTTTATCCAAATCGAGCAGGTGCGGTCCTGGTGCCTCTTTTGATCGTTCAGAGCAAGTTGAATGTTCTTTTTCTTGAAAGGCAGGACTTTCTGAGGAGACACCCTGGGGAGATCGCTTTCCCTGGAGGCGAAAAAGAAACCTCAGATTCAGGTCCTTTGGAGACTGCCATTCGTGAAACCTATGAAGAACTCGGGATCCATCAAAAAAATATAATTATCCTCAGATCTCTTGAACCGGAGGAAACGGTGGTCAGCAATTTTAAAGTTTATCCATACCTGGGCCTATTGCATGGTGTTTCCGAACTTGAAGACCTGGTTCTTGATGAAGAGGAAATTGCTGCTTCTTTCCTGGTCGATCCTCTTATAACACCCATGAAAGTCACATTGAAGACTTTTCTATACCAGGGCAAGGCTGTTCACTATCCGGAATTCCATCTGACCCCACGGAAGAAGATCTGGGGGCTCACCGGGAAGATCTTTGCACAGGTACTATCCCAGATGGGTCTGGAACTTGATCGATGGCTTTGATAGGCACACATGTTTCCATATCTGGAGGAATTGAAAAGGCCTTTACCAGGGCGGATGAAGTTGGTTGTGAAGCTATGCAGATCTTTTCAAAGAACCAACTTCAATGGAGAAGTGCAATTCCAACGGAAACTAAATGTCTTTCCTTTCAGAGAGCCTGGAAAGAAAGCCGTGTAAAGGAAGTTGTCATCCATTCCTCCTATCTTGTGAATCTTGCAGCAGGGGGAGAATTACAGAAGAAAAGTATCCGTTCCCTAGTAGACGAGATCACTTCTGCTTCTCTCCTTGGCATAGACCTTATTGTCGTCCATCCGGGTTCGCACGGTGGAAATGGCGAATCTCTGGGCCTTGAGAATATTTCATCATCCATAAGAGTTATTCTCGAAAGAACAGCAGATACAAATGTACGGATCTTACTTGAAACAATGGCTGGACAGGGACATACTCTTGGATACAAGCTGGAACATTTCAATATTATTCTTGATAAACTTGACTGGAATTACAGAATAGGTTTCTGTATCGATACGTCACATATTTATGCGGCTGGTTATGACATAAGAACGAAACCCAAATACCAGGGAGTCAAAAAAAGGATAGATCGCCTGATCGGACTCGATCGCGTGTTTTGCTGGCATTTGAACGACAGCAAGAGAGAGATCGGCTCAAGGGTTGACCGTCATGAACATATAGGGTCAGGTTACCTTGGTTTACATGCTTTCTCCAACGTGATAAATGATCCGATATGGAGTGATACACCATGTATATTAGAAACCCCGAAATCAGGTATTGGTGACAAGGGAAATCTTGAGATACTGAGAAAACTAAGGGGATATTAGGTCATGAGCATGTCAGCGTTCTTAAAGCTGTATGGACCAGGGAGGTTTTATCTACTATGAAATGGCCGAAACTGATTCTCTACCGGAATCAACTTGAATTTAATGCCCACCAGATTATGGATCTGTGCAATAAAAGGAATATCTCTGTTGCAGGAGTTACTAAGGGGCTTTCTGGTCATCCCGAAATTGGAAGGATCCTTGTCGAAGCAGGATGTCACTGGTTAGCAGATAGCCGAATGGATAATCTTTTCGATCTCAGGAGATATTTCCCGAATATACCCCTTATGTTGATCAGAATACCTATGATAAGTGAACTTCCCGAGGTGATAGAGACGGTTGATTGTAGCCTGGTCTCAATGAAGGAAATTCTTCCCTTAATGGAGAGAGTCTGTAGGTCGAAAGGTAAAACTCACGAAGTGATCATGATGGTGGATCTGGGCGATCTTCGTGAAGGGCTGATGGGAGACGAAATAGATAGTTTCGCCCGCATATTGAAGAGTTGTCCTCATCTCGAGTGCGCAGGAATAGGAGCTAACTTTGGCTGTTTCGGAGGTGTGATCCCCACTCCTGACAAGCTCGAACAACTTCTCGAAAAGGGGAAGACCCTCTCAGAGTGTCTTGGAAAAGAAATTTCCTGGTATTCTGGTGGTGCTACCTCTTCACTGATCCGTGTTGAGGAAGGTTCTCTACCCAAAGGGATCAATCAACTCAGGATAGGCGAGGCATTTCTACTCGGGACTGACTGTACAGGTGAAAGAGACATCCCTTATCTGTCCCAGGAAACTATGATCCTTGAGTGTGAACTCGTTGAAACAAGGAAAAAGCCCTCAGTGCCTTTTGGTACAATTGGAGCAGATGCCTTCGGAAATATTCCCAGTTTTATCGACAGAGGTGTGCGAGAGAGGGCTATTGCAGCTGTAGGTAAACAGGATCTGAGAATTGAAGGTATTCGCCCTTTGGATCCGGGAGTCCGGGTACTTGGTGCTTCCAGTGATCATCTGATCCTTGATGTGGAAGAAGCTGATACACCTCTTACTCTTGGCGATAAGGTACAATTTCGGGTAAACTATGGTTCCATGCTTTCACTGGCCACTTCAGCGTATGTAAAACTGGAGTTCAGGTGAGAACTTCTTAATTCTGGAGAAATACAATGTTTCAATGGTTTAGATGGCAGGACATAATTGATATTGCCATAATTGCGTTCATTATTTACAGACTCTTGCTCCTGCTCATGGGGACAAGAGCAATGCAACTTGTGAAAGGACTTTTAATACTTGGTATTGTTTCAGTCACAGCAAGGATGCTTGAACTTACAACTCTATCCTGGTTCCTTGCCAAAACTCTTACCGTCCTTTTGATAGCTATTCCCATTGTCTTTCAGCCAGAACTGCGAAAAATGCTTGAAGAACTTGGGAGAGGCAGACTTTGGAAAAGAAAACAGGTGGAAAAGAAGGCGGACCTCTTAAGTTCAGAGATCTCCGCAGCTGTTATGTACCTGAAAAACCAGAAGATCGGTGCCCTGATAGTTTTGCAAAGAAGTACCGGATTGAAGGATTTCTGGAGAACAGCTGTAAAAATGAATGCAGAATTATCACAAGAGCTTCTAATTTCTATTTTCTGGCCAAACAATCCCCTTCACGATGGGGCTGTAATAATAGATAATGAAACCATCATAGCTGCTGCGACCTATCTTCCCCTTACCGAGAACAGTGACCTATCGCGCTGGATAGGGACAAGACACAGGGCAGCGCTTGGTGTAACTGAAGTATCTGATTCTATAGCCCTGGTCATCTCGGAGGAAAGAGGCGAGGTGTCCCTCGCGATAAACGGACATCTTTCCCGGAACCTGAGAGAATTGCAGATCAAGAAGCTTCTCATGCACTATTTTGGAGCGGAGGAAAAAACCGCTAAATCCCTATGGAATCGAATCCATGAAGAAATAGGTTCCCTCGGGCAGGAAACGGAAGAATGAATGTGATGTCCATCCAAGACTTAGAGAAAGGATCCCCATGTTCAATAAATTCCTGAATCTCGATAAACTTCTCTCTTCTTCCTGGTTTCTCAGAACGGTTTCTATCCTGATAGCCCTTATTCTCTGGCTATATGTGGCAGGAGACCAGAACGCAGAACTTACCCGGACTGTCAGTTGCCCGGTTCAGTTCAGAGGACTTGAAGCCCAGACAAGACTTGATACTGATATTAGGGAAGTGGAGGTCCAGTTGTCTGGAGAAAGGAATGTGATCACTGAACTTGATGACGAAAAGGTAATGTGTGAGGTCAACCTTGCAGGTCTTGAACCAGGGAAATACCGACTAGCTATCAGGACCACTATCCCCAAAGACCTCAAGATAGTTAATATAACACCCTCTCATGCTGATGTGGCCCTTCTCAGGGTTATTGAAAAGATCTTCCCTGTCATAATAGAGGTTAAGGATGGATTACCCTCGGACCTGTTCCTGGACAGAGTGGTTATTGACCCCCAGAACATAACAATCAAGGGAGAAGAACAGGCGGTCCGGTCCATACAAAAAGTCAGGATCGAGCCCACAATTGATCAGTTGAAGAGTGGAGGCAAAATTGAATTACCGGTCCAGGTTATATCGGATGTTGAAGAGAACTGGCAATATGTTCCTGAACCCTCTACAGTTATCCTCAGTGCTGTTCTTGCAAAGGGACTGCCCAAAAGATCTATACCCGTGAAGGTCCAACTATCAGGTGAGCCATCGTCGGATTACACCCTTGCACAGGTCATTGTTGAGCCTGCAAATGTCAAGATCGAAGGTCAGCTCGAGCGGATCAGAACCGTAACGTCAGTCTTTACGGAGGTTATAGATATAACAGGTATCGATAAGGACCAGCATTTTGTCGTACCGCTGAAACTTCCGGAAAATGCAGGATATTCTTTTGCTGAAAGCAACTCCGTGAGTGTACTTGTCAAACTAAAGCCATATACTGTCACGAAACTTGTTACCAGGGTTCCTGTTCTTGTGGAGGGTACAAGTATCTATCCGGGATGGTCTGTTGATCCGCCTATGGTTGATGTTACCCTTGAAGGTACTCCGACTGCCATGAAACTTATTGAAACTGACGATTTAATGAAGGCATATGTGAACGTCACCAATATAGTATCAAAAAAGTTAACAGTTCCTGTTCTCATGGATCTGAATATTCCCGATATGCAGATACTGAAGATCGAACCGTCGAATGTTTCGGTTCATGCAGAGCTTGAATAGTGGGAAGGTGAAATTATTGGATATACCTGCGGGTAAGATCAGATGTCTTTTTGGAACAGATGGGGTTAGAGATGTAGCTAACAGGGGAGTCATGACTCCTGAAATGGCTTTGAGGTTAGGTCGAGCCTACGTCCTGTTCTTGACCGAAAAAGGTATACCCAGACCCACACTTGTAATTGGACGAGATACCAGAAGATCAGGTCAGATGCTTGAATCTGCCATCCTTGCAGGCCTTACATCCGCTGGGGCCCAGGTCCTGAATATTGAAGTTGCCCCTACCCCGGAAGTCAGTTTTGCGGTGAAGAGACTTCACTCTCATGGTGGTGTAGTGATAAGTGCTTCCCATAATCCTGCTGAATATAACGGTATCAAATTTCTTGATGGTGAGGGGAAAAAACTATCCGATGAAAATGAAGCCTCCATAGAAGAATATCTAGGTGATAACTTTCTTGATGACTGGCGACCAACTGGGGCATCCATAGGGACGGTGTCTCTTGAGAAAGAGATAAGGAGATCCTATTGTGAATGGCTGTATTGCATCCTAGCAAGTACTGGTTCCCTGAGGAACAAGCTAATCATCGATTGTGCCAATGGTGCGGCTTCTTCCGTAATAAGGGAATTGGTCGACGATTATGATCTGCCCTGGGATCTGGTGGGCGATCAACCTAATGGACTTAACATCAATGATGGTGTAGGCGTGATGGCAATGAAACACCTCTCCGAACTGGTCCTTTCCGGCAGTTATTTCATGGGTATCGCTTATGATGGAGATGCCGACAGGGTCCTCCTGGTCGATTCCCTGGGCAGGGTCATAGACGGGGATATTATGCTTTGGGTCATTTCCCGCTGGATGGAAAAGAAGGGAACTCTTGGAAAGGGACTTACCGCAACGGTAATGAGTAATCTTGCCCTCGATGAACACCTTCATCAAGAGGGGATAAATCTTTTCAGATGTCCTGTAGGTGACCGGTATGTGTTACAAACCATGTATGAAAACCACTCAGGATTGGGTGGGGAACAGTCCGGACATGTAATTATTAATGATTACACTACAACCGGAGATGGACTGTGTACCGGATTTGTTTTCCTGCAGGCGCTTTCAGATCTCGGGGAAGAGGCAACCTCTCTTGTCGATCGTTTTGACCGTTATCCCCAAGTACTCAAGAACATTGTGGTACGAAACAAAAAGCTTGTTCTGGAACACCCTTCCTTCAATTCCATTGTGCAGGAAGCTTCTCGAACACTCGAGGGTATGGGGAGAATCTTTATCCGACCCTCGGGAACAGAACCCCTAATAAGGATTCTGGTAGAAGCGAAGGACAGAGAGCTTATGGAGTCCATATCTGAGGATGTGGCAAGAGAGATTTCGGCTCTGGTCGATTGATATTCTCACAGGAGGAACTAATGGTTTGCAAAAGTGATGTTATGAGATGTCTTTTTCCCGTTGGTGGTCTTGGAACCAGATTTCTGCCTGCTACGAAGGAATTACCCAAAGAGATGCTGCCTCTTCTTGATCGTCCGATCATAAGTTATGGTGTAGATGAAGCTGTCTCCTCCGGATGCACTTCCATAATTTTCGTTACAGGGAGGAACAAAACATCCATTGAAGACTACTTTGACAGTGCGGTCGAACTTGAACAAACCCTGTTAAACCGTGGGAAGAAGGAACTCCATGATCTAATCCAGGCCATACCTCAAAAAGCCCAGTTCATTTCTGTCAGACAGCCTCGTCCACTGGGATTAGGGCATGCTGTCCTATGCGGAGAACCTCTATGTCAGGATTCCTTTTTTGGTGTTATCCTTCCTGATGATGTAATGATCTCAGAAGATGAACCAGTTCTTTCACAACTGATCCGGGTCCATAACAAATATGGTGGGAGTGTCATTGCCCTTGAAAAAGTACCAGGAGAGGATGTTTCAAGGTATGGTATAGCTGTGGTAACTGAAGAGGTAGAGGAAGGCGTATTCCGCGTAACGGACCTGGTTGAAAAGCCCTCCAGAGAACAAGCGCCCAGTGACCTTGCAATAATGGGCCGTTATGTCCTTTCTCCAGAAATCTTTAAGTACCTCAAGATCTCCAGTAAAGGAAGCGGCGGTGAATACCAGTTAACGGATGCCTTGAAAATGATGATACAGCAAGAAGATCTTTGGGGATATCTCTATAAGGGTCAAAGGCTTGATTGTGGTACTATTACTGGTTGGTTAGATGCAACCATAAGGCTTGCCCTTACCAGTGATGAACTCAGGGAGGTGGTTTATAAGGCTCTTAATGACAGTAAGGAATGAAACCTGGAATCCAATTCGTTTGATCAAGCGCCTGGACTGGTAAATACCAGTTGACGAGGTCGGGGTTTATCGAATGGTTCGGCGGATACCCCGTGGTGTTTCCGGAGATGCCATGAAGCTGCCATATAAAACCATGGAGCGATCTGTGGGACAAAACTGGCAGTACTCCTTTTCCCTTTGATTACAGAGAGGCGGTGTGTTTCTCTACACGTTATGTGTGGCATTGTTGGCTATATAGGAGATCGTAAGGCCGCGGAGGTACTTATAGATGGTCTCTACCGTTTAGAGTACCGGGGGTATGATTCTGCTGGAGTAGCAATAAGGACTTTGCAGAACATACAGATCGAGAAAGAGGTTGGCAAGGTTTCGGAACTTGACAATCTCATAAAGGCCAGACATTTTGAGGGCAACCAGGGTATTGGTCATACCCGATGGGCTACACATGGTGGCGTAACGGCTGTTAACGCTCATCCTCACTGTGATCCTGAGCATACTGTCGCGCTCGTTCACAACGGTATTATCGAGAACTATCTTGAGATCCGGGATAAACTAAAAGAAGAAGGGATGGTTTTTTCAACAGAGACAGATACAGAGGTAGTGGCCCTTCTCTTTGCGAGTGTTTACGATGGAGATACTCTTGGTTCGCTTGTCAGGCTGACCGAAATGCTTGAAGGCTCATATGCCCTTGGGATAATGATCCGGGATGTGAAAGACAAGATCTATTGTGTAAGAAAAGGATCTCCTCTTGTTCTGGGAAAGGGTAATGGAGAGACTTTCTGTGCTTCTGACGTGCCAGCTCTTCTTCCCTATACAAAGGAATTCATATATCTGAATGATGGAGAAATAGCGGAGCTTAGTAAAGATTCCATACGAATATGGAATTCCACCGGAGAACTCCAGGACAGGGCTACTTTCCATGTAGACTGGGATGTATCCATGTCCGACAAGGGGGGTTATCCCCACTTCATGTTAAAAGAAATAAATGAACAGGGGAGAGTAATAAGGGATTCTCTTAATGGTCGGTTATCATGCGGAAAGGTGGAACTGTCTCAGGAGCTTCCCTGGGCCCGTGAAATGGTACAGCAATGGAAGAAACTTCATATTGTGGCCTGTGGGACATCCTTTTATGCGTCCATGATAGCAGAAAGACTCTTTGAGAATATAACTGATTTTGAAATAAGGGTCGATGTGGCATCAGAATATCGTTACAGAAACATTTCTATCGGACCTGATACTCTGGCGGTTTTTGTTTCACAGTCCGGGGAAACAGCTGATACACTGGCCGCTGAGAGAAAGGCAAAAATAGCGGGGGCCTGTTGTATCGCTGTTACAAATGTGCCAAATTCAACTCTGGCAAGAGAGGTGGACCACGTTCTCCTCCTGATGGCAGGACCCGAAGTGGGAGTTGCAGCGACAAAGACCTTTACCGGACAACTGAGTGTTCTTTATCTCCTGGCCCTTTATCTTGGGAAACTCAGGAACAGGATCACTTCAGAAGATGAGATTCGGCTGGTGGAGGAGTTCATGCATCTTCCCTATAAAGTGGAGAGGATACTTGAAGAACATCACAGTATCCAGCAACTGTCTGAAAAATATGCGAATGCAAGGAACTTTCTTTTCCTCGGACGAGGTAACTCCTTCCCAGTTGCTCTTGAAGGGGCTCTAAAGCTCAAGGAGATTTCCTATATCCATGCCGAAGCTTATGCAGCAGGAGAAATGAAACATGGACCCATCGCCCTGCTGGATACAGAAGTCCCTGTTGTTGTGGTAGTTCCAAATGATGATCTGCATGATAAAACCTTATCCAATATTCAGGAGGCCAGAGCAAGATCAGCTCCTATCATTGCCATAGCATCCTCGGGTGATATGCGGATAGCTGACCATGCGGAAGAAGTAATCTGGATCCCTTGTTCCGAGCCCGAGTTCAACCCTTTCCTTGCTGCTATTCCTCTCCAGATATTCGCGTATTATGTTGCTAAATATCGAGGTTGCGATATCGATCAGCCAAGAAATCTTGCAAAAAGTGTTACTGTTGAATAGCTTAACAATATAAATATAAGCTTTATCCGAGGGGGAGATCATCGTTAGTGATCTCCCCCTCGCGCTATAGAAGGGTATATAGAAAGGGTGATGAATACAGTTTCCCCGATGCCTGCAAGAGTCCCGCAATTGCAGGGTAAATTACCTTAGTGGTTCCAGATACAAGGGAAAGTAAATCCTTAGATGAGTAAGGTCTGACAGGGCTTCGTCCTTTCTTCCGGATACTTCAGGTAAAAGTTTCCATTTCCCCCCGTTGATCCTGCAGAGGACAAGGGATCTACCGAGGTAGGTATCCCAGATATTCGCAAGTAGTTCTTCTTCTCGTCCTCCCGGTTTAAGCAATCCGGAAAAAAGAGGGGCTTTACCACAAATCTCGTATTTGTCACCAGGAGCGGCCACTATCAGCCATTGTGAAAGCTGCCAGGCCGATTTCATTTCAGGTGAAAAGGCATGGATCAAAGGTAGGATCTGAAACCCGCCGATCATTCCGTCAGGAGATGTACTGATATCTATTACGCCCGGGTGGTTTGCCCGGATACGGCTGTTTTCCTGAAACTGGGTCCCACCAAAACGGCCGACACCTGCGACAGGTCTTAAAACTCTCCCGGCAAGTTTCACCCCGGTCCTGTCCCAGATGAGGATCCTTCCCCCCTGGCGATTCTCAATATCAATAACAAAGGTATCGAGGTTCAGGACTGAGTTTATAACGAGCTTGTCTGTAGGGTCAAAGATCCCATTGTCCGGCAGTGGCTCAGGTTCTCCTGAATCCGTTAAAACATAGGATATTGAGCCAACAGTTGGACACATGGCACCGAACAGGCCAAAACCAGGTTTTTGCCCAATAATAAAGAAGGTTTCCTTGCCGGCAGCAGGAGCGAAAGTGCCCGCAGGAAGAATGCTCAGGGTTCTTCCTTTTCCATCCTCCACATTTACAAGAAGGTGTATGGCATTTACAGCTGATGCACAGACAGAGTTTTCCTTTCCCCATTTACTGGCGGTATAACTCGGCCAACGTGAAGAAGCAGGTATTGCTAAGACCTTTCCAAGACCGTAAAGCCTGCCTTTGAGGATGGCCGTGGCCTCTGAACCTTTGGAGCAGGGTATCTGGATCGTCAGGGAAGGGGCATCCCATATATTGCCGGTTGCACCAAAAGAAGATGATGATAAGAGGAAAATGACAAGAATCGTAAAAAGGGCAGGAAGTCTTTTCAAGATAGTAGAACTATCATTCATACCAACCATCCTTTGTATTTTAGAAACCGGGAAAGAACCATATGGACCAGATATTACCGAGAAAATGATATATCATTGACGGAAAAACATTACCAGTGCTTTCCCTGAGATATCCCATTATAAGCCCTGGGAAAAAAGTTGCGAGCCTGAGCGGATGAAACCTCCAGAATGAATGAGCTGCAGCGAATAACAAAGCTGTGATCAATATAGCAGATATGGGATCAAGTTTTTTCTTCAACAGAGTCTGTACAAACCCTCTGAAAAAGGTTTCCTCAACTACTGAGGCAACAAGCCCGGCAATGGAGAGGGACAGAAAAGAGTCCACGGAGATGGAGCGGGGAAGAGACTGACCTGGCCAGAGCATACTCATTACTGTCAAAGGGATAAGGGTCAATAGTGAGAGGATAAATACAAGCCTTACGGCAGACCAGGTCAGGTTCCATCGCAGACCATAATCTGCAGGATCTTCACGTCTGAGGTAGCACCACAGGTATGGCAAATATAACATGGTAGCTGCAACCATGAAAGCTTTCATTTTAGAACTCCTATTCCACCATATTCTCTTGAAGGTTGGTCGAAAACTGCTGCTCGATCATTTAATACCACTAAACACATGGTCTCATGAATATCTGTTAGACCCTGGAATTACGTGTAAATATATAGAACGACAGAATGATTATAAATGGGATTAATGGCCCCAGCGCAAGCCACCATCTGGAAAATACATAAATATAAAGTGCGCATACCAATAGAATAAGCTCTATACTCCCAATGGCAACCTCTTTCCAGAGCCATCCTGTCCTTTTCATTGAGAACAGACTTGCCACAGTAGCACCAATTGAAAGGACAATAATGATAATAAGTCCCCAGACTGAAGACTGACTAAGCTCAAAAAGGTTCGACAGTTCAATTTCCATGATGGACCCAGATCCTTTCAAAAGCCATATTGTTTCATTCTCCAGGGGTTGGAAGACTGCCTAACTTGACAGGTGCTGTTGCCATGATACACTATTTCACGCAAGTAGATTGGGGTGTAGCCAAGTTGGCAAGGCAGCGGACTTTGGATCCGCGATCGCTGGTTCGAATCCAGCCACCCCAGCCAGACAACACAGGGGGCTTTTATGGCCCCCATTTTAGTGTTTACCTTAGGTTTAAAAATCCTTTAAGGAGAGTGCAGGATTATGGCAGTTCCAGCTTCCACATGTGCACTTGTACTTGCTGCAGGAAAGGGGACGAGAATGGCTACCTCCCTTCCCAAGGTCATGAACCCTATATTGGATCAGCCCATGCTCTTTTATCCCCTGTTGGAAGTTAATTCTTCAGGTATTTCCGATATTGCGGTCATCGTTGGATCAGGGGGTGCTACCATTACCGAATATCTTGAAAATAGATGGCCAGATACCAATACCATCTGGCAGCATGAACAGAAAGGTACCGGCCATGCTGTCATGGTTGCTGAAGAGTGGTGGTCCGGTTATGACCAAGTACTGGTTCTTCCTGGAGATGTTCCTTTGATTGATTCTTCCACTATTGAGCAACTCCTGTTACATCACGCTGCTGAGGGTGCCGCCGCTTCATTCATTTCCTTTTCACCGGCGGATCCTCGCGGATATGGGAGGGTCATTTCCAATTCAGATGGCATATATATCGTCGAGGAAAAGGATGCTACTGACACAGAAAAACTTACAGGAGAGGTTAATTCCGGTATCTATATCTTCCAGACCACTTTGTTAACCCGTATCCTCAGTGGGCTTTCAAACAATAACTCCCAGGGGGAATATTATCTTACGGATAGCATCAAAATGATCCAGGAAACCGGGAGCACCATATCCACAATGAAGATCCAGGACCCTGATCAGTGCAAGGGGGTAAATACACTTGCTCAGTTGAGTGATGCCAACGAACTGATGAGGAACCGAATAAATTACAAATGGATCTCTAAGGGTGTAAGGATGATGGAACCCCGAACTGTCCATATCGGCCCCCAGGTCACTCTTTCCAGAGATGTGGAGATCGAACCCTTCGTTCACCTGACTGGCAGGACCTTCATTGATAGAGGCGTTAAGGTATCAAGTTTTTCCGTGATAAGTAATTCCTCTATCGGGCAGGATACCGAGATCCTCCCACATAGCATGGTAATGGATAGCTTTATTGAAAGGGGTGCACGAATAGGTCCCTTTTCTTTCATCCGGGACGATTCACGGATCGCAGAGGATGCCTTCATTGGGAAGTTTGTGGAAGTCAAGAAGAGCCAGATAGGAAGGGGCACAAAGGTGCCCCATCTGTCCTACATTGGAGATGCTGTTATCGGCAAAGACACAAATATCGGTGCAGGTACTATTACGTGTAATTATGATGGTCAGAAAAAACATCGGACCGTCATAGGGGATCGGTGTTTTATTGGTAGTGATACAATGCTTGTGGCACCTGTTAATGTAGAGGATGATTCCTTCACTGGAGCGGGATCTGTGATAACCAGAGATATCCCTTCCGGTAGCCTGGCTGTAGCCCGGGCAAGACAAAAAAATCTTAAGGACTGGGTTCGCAGGAAGAAAACGGATTAACATTGATTTCAAGGGGGGCGTATGATGGGTTCTGGTTCAAGAGCGCTGAAGATCTTTTCAGGGACAGCTCATCCTGATTTTGCCAAAAGAATATGTTCCGAGCTTTCGGTTCCTTTATCGGTAGCTCGCCACTTCGTTTTTTCTGATGGAGAAATAGGACTTTCCATTGAAGAGAGTGTCCGGGGTGCTGATGTATTCGTGGTTCAACCTACCTGCAATAACGTTAATCATAACATTATGGAACTACTGATCATGCTTGATGCCCTCAAACGTGCTTCTGCTTACCGGATCAATGTGGTTACACCGTATTTTGGTTATGCCAGGCAGGATCGGAAGACCAAGGCTCGTGACCCCATCTCAGCAAAACTCATGGCTAACCTTCTGGAAAAGTGTGGAGCCCACAGGGTGGTTACTGCTGATCTCCATGCTGGACAGATACAGGGATTCTTTGATATTCCCGTAGATCATCTTACTGGTATACCCCTCCTTTCTTCCTATTTTAAAGACCATTTCAAGGAAGCCATTTCAGAGGAAAAACTTGTGGTAGTTGCACCAGATGTTGGTGGAGTGGTAAGAGCGAGAAGATTTGCTGTACAGCTTAATGCAGATCTCGCAATCGTTGATAAAAGGAGATCCCATGAAGTTGCAAATTTCTGCGAGGTTATGGATATCATAGGAGAGGTAAATGGGAAAACCGTTATACTCGTCGATGATATCATTGATACAGCTGGAACAATGGTCAATGCCGCCAGAGCCTTGAAAGAAAGAGGCGCTGTAGCGGTCTGTGCCTGTGCAACCCATGGAGTTCTTTCTGGGCCGGCTCTTGACAGATTATCCGATTCAGTCATAGACAAAGTGGTGTTAACAGATACCATCCCATTGCCTGATAGTAAAAAATTGGATAAAATCATCCAGTTATCCATTGCACCCCTTTTTGCAGAATCCATCAGAAGGGTTCACACAGATCAGTCTGTGAGCAGTCTTTTTACAAAATAAAGGAGATCAAGACAGAAAATATAGAGGAGGAAGAAAGAAATGACAGGAATTGTCAGCCTCTCCCTTGAGTCAAGAGATAGTGTCGGAAAGGGAGAAAGCAAAAAGATACGTTATGCGGGTTATGTCCCTGCTGTCTTTTATGGACAGGATTACAAGGAGAGCCTCAAAGTTAAGGTTAAACTCTCAGAACTCGCAAAATATGCAGATTCTGCCCATTGGGAAACTGTAAGGTTTGAGGTTTCTCTTCCCGATGGGAAGAAAGAACTATGCCTTCTAAGGGAGATCCAGAGAAATCTTATCTCAGACGAGATCCTTCATGCCGATTTCATCCAGCTGGTCAAAGGACACAAGGTCAGTGTAAGGATACCTCTTGAACCGGTTAATAAGGAGATTTGCAAAGGTGTCAAGGCGGGTGGGGTGTTTGAGCAGATACTCCATGAGATCAATGTGGATGTTCTTCCTAAGGAAATACCTGATATGATCAGTTATGATGTCAAGGATCTTGATGTCAATGAATCTGTTCATCTTTCACAGATAACTCTTCCTGAAAGCGCTGAGGTCCTTGATGACCACGATGCAGTGGTATTTTCTGTGACCACTTCCAGAAGTAGTATGGAAATTCCCGAGATCACCGAGGAGATGGAAGAAGAGGTTACTGAGGTCGAAGTTATCGGAAAGAGTAAATCTGGGGAGGAAGAAGAGGAGTAATTTCCTTTGCGTCTTATCGTAGGTCTGGGAAATCCGGGATTGCGCTATGTTCTAACTCGTCATAATCTTGGATGGCTTGTCGTCGACAGGTTGCTTGACGGTCTTCCGAGGAAAAGAGCTCAGTTGAAATTCAGCTCGGAAATATCAGGTCCTCATTTTATAAACACTTATCAGGTCCTGGTTATGAAGCCATTGACTTACATGAATCTCAGTGGAAAGGCAGTCCGTGAAGCCCTGGAAACATATGATATTGCCCCGTCGGACATTCTTGTAATCTTCGATGATGTGGATCTGCCTTTCGGTACTCTTCGATTTCGAAGCAAGGGCAGCGCTGGAGGTCATAAAGGAATGGCTTCAGTCGTTCTTGATGTGGGAACATGCGAGATACCCAGGCTACGCTTAGGAATCGGATCTCCTGCAGGTAATATGGTAGACCATGTCTTATCAACTTTCACAGATAACGAATCTCGAGAGTTGCCAGGTCTACTTGATATTGCAGTAGATGCCGCAAGGATCTGGGTCTCCGATGATGAAGAAAAAGTTAAATCCTACCTTGCATCCCATAAAGTCCCAGGGATCAATTAATAAAATACAATTACAGGCAGGTTTGTATTACCTGCCTGTAATATATTTAAAGGAGCGGTTTGTTAATTTCCAGAAAGTATCAAAGTTTAGAGGGTTTTTCCCTTTCCCAGTTGAGGGAAGTATCAGGTCTGACAGATCTTGTGGTTATCCCGGGCGGTTCGACCATACCATGGATCTGTGGGTATTCCAACTCACGGCGCGTTATTATACTCCCCACCCTGCAGGATGCGGAAAGTTTTTCCAATGACTGGGAGACCCTTTATCATAAAAAGCCTTTTTTCCTGAGGCCGGTTCCGCTTGATAAGGATTCCATAAACGATACAGCCTGGGCAGTTAAGCGAGGAGAGACTCTTTCAAGATGGATGAAGGTACCGGATGGTCTCCTCGTGACCACACCCGGATCCCTTCTTTCCCCCCTCAGTAAGTCTGGTTCTTTCTTTGAAATAAGGAAAGGTGAAACCCTAAGCAGAAACCAATTCATCGAATGGCTTCTGCAAAACGGGTTCAATCACTGCGATCTTGTCTGGTCTCCAGCTCAGTTTGCTACGAGAGGCTACATTATCGATGTATTTGACCCAGGGAGCTCACTGCCCCTAAGGATCGAATTCTTTGATGAGGAAGTGGAATCCATAAGGCTTTTCAAGCCTAACAGTCAAAAAGGTGTCATGGAACTTCAGGAAGCAGAGATCCGTGGATTTGCAGCAGTAAAAAAGATGACAGTTCAGGATCTTATAGAACTTAATCCCTCCATTGTTCTGGTCAATCCCTTGAAGATACAGACTCAGGCTGAAGCCTATATCTGGTTGTGGAACAATCTTGCAGGTAACAGCCAGGACAGGATAGATTTTTCCTGGGAACGACTCTATAGATCCTTTTCGCACATGGAAAAGTTCAGAATTCATGAAAATTCTGAGGTCCCCGGTTCAACTCGCGCTCCCTTTGTCCACTGTCCGTCATTCAAAGGAAAGATGGAATTTCTGGTCTCGGCTATCAGAAAGTGGGATGAGGAAGGCCATACGATTGATATCTACTCTTGTAATAAGGTATTGAAGGACCATTTTGCCCACAGTCCGGTCTCCTTCCATCAGGGGACATTAACGAACGGTTTCATAGATAACAGCAGAAAAAGAGTGGTCATATCTGACCAGGAGATATCTGGTCTTACCACATCGTGGTACTCCAGCAGAAGTTTCAATCCCGCTCCTATGGACTGGCAAGACAGTCTTGCCCCAGGTGAACACGTGCTCCACAAAGACCATGGGATTGCAATATTCAGAGGTCTTGAAAGCGTTGTAATAGAAGAGCAGCCCCAGGAAATGCTGGTTCTGGAATTCTCAGAGGGGAAGCGTCTCCTTCTTCCAGTATTTCAGCTGACCCTGTTGACTCCCCTGACGGTGCTGCCCGGTGAAGAACCTGGACTTAGTGTTCTTGGGGGGAAACAATGGAAAAGGCGAGCATACAGAGACAGGATTAAAGCCAGGGAGGAAGCAAAGGCTATAGTAAAAATATATGCTTCCAGAGAAATGCTTAAGGGATATTCGTTTACCGATGAATCTTCGTTATTCAGGGATTTCGAAGAAGCTTTCCCTTTTAACGAGACAGAAGATCAACTCGCTGCGATAACGGCAGTCCGGAATGATATGCAAACTCCTGTCCCCATGGACAGACTCCTGGTAGGGGATGTAGGGTATGGAAAGACAGAAGTTGCTTTAAGAGCGGCTTTTAGAGCGGTGGACTCAGGGAAGCAGGTTGCTTTCCTGGTTCCTACAACTGTCCTGGCGCAACAGCATTTTCAGACCGTCACCATAAGATTTGCGGGTTTTCCCGTGAACCTTGCATGTATCTCACGATTCCAGAAAAAGAAAGAGCAGCAGAAAATACTCAAGGGACTCGAAGAAGGCACGATTGATATAATCATAGGTACTCCAAGGCTGATACAAAAAGATGTCAGATTCAGAGACCTCGGTCTGGTAATAGTAGACGAGGAACATCGCTTTGGCGTTATGCAGAAAGAGAAGCTGAAGCAACAATATCCACTGGTTGATGTGCTTACTCTTTCCGCTACGCCTATTCCCAGGACTTTTTCCCTGTCCATGAAAGGACTACGGCCTCTTTCAGTCCTCTCAACACCTCCAGAGAATCGGATCCCTGTAACGACATATGTCGGTCCCTGGGATGAGATTCTTGTCCAGGAAGCTATCCTGAGAGAACTGCAGAGAGGCGGACAGGTCTTCTTTGTCCATAATCGAATCAGGACAATCTATGAACGCGCAGAAGAAATCAGAAGGATGTTTCCGCAATCCAGGGTGGACATCGCTCATGGGCAGATGGATAACAATAAGCTTGAAAGCACCATGCTGGATTTCTATGATGGTAACCTGGATATACTTGTTTGCACTACTATCATTGAGAGTGGACTGGATGTAGGGAATGCAAATACCCTTATCGTTGATGATTCAAATGAAATGGGTCTTGCCCAGTTATACCAGCTCAGGGGAAGGATCGGCAGGCGTTCAGAGGCTGCCTTTGCTTTTTTCCTTTACCCCCGGGCGTCGATCATCGATGGAGATACCAGGGAAAGACTTGAGGCTATGGCCTCTCTGCCTGGGATGGGGGGAGGTTATAGCCTGGCCCTTCACGATCTGAGGATACGCGGAAGCGGTGAATTGATCGGGACAAGGCAACACGGCCAACGAACCGCTGCCGGCTTAACCCATTACTATGATCTTCTCCAGGAAGAGATCCGGAAGATACGTGGGGAAATATACAATGAACCGGAGATCGTTACACTTCTTGATAATTCAATTCCACCATTCTTCATTCCTCAGGAAAATGTCAGGATCATCCTTTATAGAAGGCTTTTGAGGATAGGGTCAACTGGGGAGCTTCATTCTCTTGAAGAAGAGATCAGGGACAGGTTCGGCCCCATCCCTGAAGGTCTGCTGGCACTGCTTGATATTACACGTTTACGAATTCTCAGCAGGAGGACAGGTCTGAGAAGGATTTCTGTTTCTGAAAGAGATATCACCATCGAAGGTCCTGAAGATGTAAGGTATTTATTATTCCATGGGAAGCCTTCCCTGGCCAATGGGTCAAAGGCCACCCTTGGTCCAGGGGGACATAAAGGTTTAAAATATCTTATCTCCATACTTAATGAACTTTCGGATGAGGATCATTTGAGTTTGAATTAAACCCAAGGGAGGAAACCTATGTCAGCTAATGACCGAACTGAGATACATGACTTTCCTGAACTTGTAAATATCATGCATCGTCTCAGAAAACCAGGGGGATGCCCATGGGATAGGGAACAGACCTTTGAATCTCTGCGGAAATATATTATTGAAGAAGCCTATGAACTGGTAGAGGCTATTTCCGAGAGGAACATACCCAATATTCTGGAAGAATGTGGTGATCTCCTCCTTCAGCCTGTCTTTATTGCTGAAATTGCAAGGGATGAAGGACTATTTTCCATTGAGGATGTTCTGGGTTCTATTATTACAAAGTTGATCCGCAGGCATCCCCATGTTTTTGGTGAGGTCAGGGTAAAAGATAGTGAAGGAGTCCTCAGGAATTGGGAGAGGATCAAACAGGCAGAAAAGCACCAACAGGAGAATCGAGACTCAGGGTCCTCTGTCCTTTCCGGCATTCCGGATCAGATACCTGCCCTTCTGAAATCCTATCGGATCCAGGAAAAGGCAGCTAACGTGGGTTTTGACTGGCCGAGGGATAATGCTCTTCCTGTCCTGGACAAGATTGAGGAAGAGATCTCTGAACTGCGAGCCGAAATACTTCAAAAAGAACAGGTGAAAACAGAGGAGGAAATGGGAGATCTTTTCTTTGCCCTGGTGAATCTCTGTCGTCACCTGGATCTCGATCCTGAGATATCCCTGCAGAAGGCTAATAGAAAGTTCATAAACCGCTTCAGCGAGATAGAAAGAATGATTGAAAAACACGGGAAGACGTGGGATGATTATGCTCTTGCTGAACTGGATGAAATGTGGGATATTGCAAAGGAAAGAACTTCCTGGGAAAGTGGAGAGCTGTAACAGCCAGACTGGAGGGATTAAGATGACTCAAACTAAAGCGAGTGTCAAGGGGGTCAAAGAGAAGAACAGAGTGGGCATAACAGAAACAGCATTGAGGGATGCCCATCAGTCACTTATTGCGACCCGATTACGGATAGAGGACATGCTTCCTGTAGTTGATTTAATGGATGAGGTGGGATATCATTCCCTGGAAGTATGGGGTGGGGCAACTTTTGATTCCTGTATGCGATTTCTAGACGAGGATCCATGGGAACGCCTCAGGGTACTCCGAAAAAGATTCAAAAAGACCCGATTGCAGATGTTACTCAGAGGACAGAATATTGTCGGGTACCGTCATTATGCCGACGATACAGTCAGAGAATTCGTCAAAAGAGCCGTAGGAAACGGTCTCGATATAATCAGGATCTTTGATGCCCTCAATGACCTTCGGAACATGGAAATTGCTGCTGATCAGGTAAAAAAGGAAGGTGCCCATCTCCAGCTTTCCATTTCATACACCCTTTCTCCTGTACATACGCTCAGTGCTTTTGCAGACCTGGCCATCCACATGAAAGAGATGGGCGCAGATTCAATCTGCATAAAAGATATGGCAGGACTGCTCAGTCCGGTTGCTTCAGAGAAACTTGTGAGGGCGATAAAGAATAAGACCGGCCTGCCGGTACAGGTTCACTGTCATTACACCAGCGGAATGGCTGCCATGGCTTATCTTGCTGCGATCAATGCCGGAGCTGACGTTGTCGATTGTGCTATTTCACCCCTTTCCATGGGGACCAGCCAGCCTGCCACGGAGGCCATGGTTGCAGCCCTTGGAGGAGGAGACCATGATACCGGTATTGAACTAGAGAAACTGGTACCTATAGCTACTCATTTTAAGGAGGCCCGGGAGAAATACTCAAAACTGCTTGTGGATCTGGCGGGAATCGATATCAACGTACTGATGTACCAGATACCGGGTGGCATGTATTCCAACCTGGTGAGTCAGTTAACAGAGCAGAATTCCCTTGACAAACTCCATGATGTGCTTGAAGAAGTTCCAAGAGTGCGGGAAGAAATGGGATATCCGCCTCTTGTAACCCCGACCAGCCAGCTTGTCGGGACCCAGGCAACGCTCAATGTGCTCACTGGTGATAGATGGAAGATCGTTCCCAAAGAAGTTAGACAATATTTCCTTGGTTATTACGGAAGACCGCCTGGCAAAATAGATCCGGATGCCAGCGCTAAAGCTATTGGGGATGATGAACCCATTACCTGTCGTCCGGGAGAAAAGATAGAACACGAACTCGAGAATGCCAGAAAGATGGTTGCGGCCTGGGCTATTCAACCGGAAGACTATCTGAGCTACATCCTTTTCCCAGCCGTTGCCAAGGACTTTCTGATGAAAAAATACGCAAAGGTCACCAAGCTTGATGTCGGCCTGAATGAATTTGTCGAGGAAGCCGCCTACCCGGTCTGATCCTCTTCTGAAATCCTTTTATGATGATCCGTAAGGAGGAATTTTCGTTGACCATTGAAGACAAGATCCAGGAGATCATGGATAAGTTTGTACGACCTGCTCTACAGAGTCATGGAGGGGATGGTGAGTTTCTGTCCTTTGATAACACCACTGGAGAAGTCAAGGTCAGATTAACCGGTTCATGTGGTACGTGTCCCTTTGCACAGATGACCCTCCGGTCTCTGGTGCTTGGGGTCCTGCAGGAACATGTTCCCGAGGTCAAGAGTGTCATTGGCGAGTAACAGCAGAACCTCAAAACGACAGGGTTCATATGGAATGGAAGAGAGAACTTCCGAATCCTTCCAGAGACAGGTTGTTGTCAGTAAGCCCGATGCTATTGGACGACTCACCGGCCCAAAGGACGAGAATCTTCAGGTCCTTGAGGAACGATTTCCTGTGACCCTGAATCTTAGAGGAGAAATTATTACCGTCCAGGGACCCGACGAGAAGGTTGTCGAAACGATCGCTGACTTCCTTGAGCAAGCTTTGGAGGTGGCCCAGAAAGGGCAGATCATTACTCCAACTGATATTCGTTATGCCATGGATACCATTGCTGAAGAAGGCACAGTGGATCTTTCCCATATGTTCAGCGAGATGATCATAACTACGGCTCGTGGTAAGCCTGTACGGGCAAGGACAGCAGGTCAGCAGTCATATATTCAGGCCATGAAAACAAATGATATTGTTTTTGCCATAGGACCTGCAGGGACGGGTAAGACATATCTAGCAGTATGTAATGCAGTTTCCATGCTCAAGGAATCAAAGATCAGCAGGATCATTCTTGTAAGACCCGTTGTTGAAGCAGGAGAGAGCCTTGGATATCTTCCGGGTGATCTAAGGGAAAAGGTTGAGCCTTATGTACGCCCCCTCTATGATGCATTCTACGATCTATTTTCACCTGAACGTTTCATGAGATATGTGGAAAAGAACATCATTGAAATAGCGCCTCTTGCCTATATGAGAGGAAGAACTCTCAATGACAGTTTTATAATCCTCGATGAAGCTCAGAATACCACTCCAGAGCAGATGAAGATGTTTCTGACCAGGATAGGGTTTGGTTCAAAAGCTGTTGTTACAGGAGATATAACTCAGATTGACCTTCCATCTGACAAGCTATCCGGACTTGTCCAGGTCAGAGAGATCCTTAAAGGCATTGAGGGGATACGATTCCAGATATTAACAAACAGGGATGTTGTAAGACATCACATTGTCCAGGCTGTGGTCAAGGCATATGAAAAATACGAAGAACGGAAAACTAAAAAGTCCCAGGCTGATTAGGCCCATAGCCAATGGAAAGGGTCTGAGTTTCGCAAGGTCGATCATTAACGGGAACCTTGTTGTTCCTGTTATGATACTTGTCGGCATGGCAATCATTCTACTGTTTTCAAGATGGTTTTTTTATGAAAGCAGGACAGGTTTTGCCCTGAATGCGCCGTCTCCGAGGACTTACCATGCTATTACAGCTGTCACCTATCAGGATAGGATGGCTACAGAAAACATTAAGGAAAAAGCTGCGAACAGGCAGGTAACTGTAGTGGTTTCGGAAGTGATAGAGGAAGATCAGCTGGAAATCTATCTGACCGATCTTTCGCGGGAGAGATTTGATAAACTGCCTCTTCCGGAAGACCTTCAGAACCTTCTTCTTCAACTGAATGAAACAGAAATCTCGATCATCGCAAGGGTTTGTGGTGAAATTGGCAATTCCATCAGGTCTTCCGGTTTTCTGGGTACAGCGAACAGAACAGAGATGAGTTCATATATTTGGGAACAGCTGGAAACCAGAGCCTTGACAAGAGCCCAGAAAAACCTGGCCTATCAGATCATTGACAGGATCCTCAGACCTTCTGAGAGCGTAGACCCTGATCTTACGGCAGAACTTACCTCACGGCTGATGTCTGATATCCAGCCAGTCGAAAGATCTCTTCAGCCCGGCGATCTAATTATCAACAGGGGTGAAACTATAACACCTGATATAGCCCTTGTCCTCAAAGACCAGGGTTATCCGGAAAAGAAATTTCCCTTCAACCAGCTGTTCCTGGTAATAATTGGTGTAGTACTATGGATGGTCTGGTTTCATAGAAAGATCGCCCAGGAGCGTTATTCCCTTTCAGGGAAACAACCCTGGATATATGTAGTC
>Ga0272442_10002280_pt1 | contig 28125 bp, 33 predicted proteins | sample SSMForm2O_FD_200262 | JGI IMG/M metagenome (GOLD analysis project Ga0272442, IMG submission 200262) | Marine sediment archaeal communities from Little Sippewissett salt marsh, Falmouth, MA, United States - SSM-Form-2O | ecosystem: Environmental > Aquatic > Marine > Wetlands > Sediment ...
ATAACACCAAATAACTCACCAATGTATTCAAATAACGCAAGACCTTTGGATGTAGCACCAGCCTTTGTAACCGCCATACTAACAGGTAAAATTGCATTGGCACCAAGTTTATCTTTATTATCGGTCCCATCGATTTTTAACATTATATTATCAATAGTCTCCTGAGAAGCAGGATCAAGACCAATGAGTTTCGGGGCAATTTTTTTATTTACATTATTTACAGCTTTTAACACACCTTTACCAGCATATCTTGTTTTATCACCATCACGTAGTTCAAGTGCTTCATGTTGACCCGCGCTCGCGCCACTAGGAGTCATACCACGAAATATCCCATGTTCTGTAACTACATCAACTTCAACTGACGGGTTGCCTCTTGAATCTATAATCTCTCTAGCTTTAATATTTAATATCTCTGTCATATAAAAGCCCCTTTGACCACGAATATTATTCATAACATAAAATTGTTTATATATATACACTTCGTTTTTATTATGATTTAAGATAGGACTTTTTTAACCAAACATTAATCAACCCTTTTTTACTTTCCAGGTTAGGTTTTTAAAAAATGAGCAATAATATGAAGATACAGTTTCTCGGCGGCGTCGAAGAAGTAGGTAGACTTGCAATGGTACTAGAGTCAAATGACTTAAAACTACTATTTGAGTATGGTATGTCACCAGGTAAACCACCTCTATATCCAATGCCACCGCCACCGGTAGACCTTGTATTACTAACACATGGTCATCTCGATCATTCAGGAATGATACCCTGGCTTTTTTCACAATCAGATCAAAGTATTTTAACAACAGATTTAACTGCAAAAATAAGTAATTTATTACATAAAGACTCAATCAAAATAGCAAAAAGCGAAGGATACGCAATACCATACACAAGGACAAATATCAAAGATGCAAAAAACAGTTTCGAATCAGTAGAACCAAATACTAAACAAAAAATCGGTGATAATCATGAAATAAAATTTCATTCAGCAGGACACATTCCAGGTTCATTAATGTTTGAAATCATTGGTGAAAAAAAACTACTTTTTACAGGAGATTTTAATATAATAGACACAAAACTGGTAAAAGGAACAAAACCCAGAAAATGTGATATTTTATGCTTAGAAGGAACATATGCAGGACGAGATCATCCAAAAAAAAGAGAACAAGTAGAAAAAGACCTACTTGATAAAATAGATGAAGTAGTAAAACGAGGGGGAGTTGCAGTACTACCAGCTTTTGCAGTAGCAAGATCACAGGAATTAGCATTAATACTAAGAAAAACAGGTTACAATATATGGTTTGATGGAATGGGTAGAAAAGTATCCAAAATTTTTCTAAGATATCCTAAATATCTACGATCAGCTGAAAATCTTAAGAAAGTTCTCAATAAAATAAACTTTGTTCATTCAGACCATGGAAGAAAACTGGCATTAAACTCAGATGTAATTATAACATCAAGTGGAATGATGGATGGGGGTCCTGTTTTAAGTTATATGAGAAAACTAAAAAACGACCCAAAAAGCGCTGTATTATTAACAGGATATCAAGTAGAAGGAACAAACAGCCGGCTACTTATGGATGACAAAAAACTTGATTTTTATGGAGTCAAAGAAAACGTAGAATGCGAAGTACAATACTATGATTTCTCAGCACACGCAGGACATAGTGAACTAATTGAATTTGCAAAAAAATGTGAACCTAAAAAAATAGTATTGATGCATAGTGATAATAGAGAAGCTTTAATAGAACCTTTAAAGAAAATAGCTGAAGTATACGCTCCAAAAACAGGCGAACAAATAGAATTATAACACCAAAACAAAATTTATATTTTATAAATAATTACTAAAGAAAAACTATCAAAAAATGAAGGAAAAAAAATGGCTGAAATAACACAAAGACAAAAATACGATCTAAAACGAAAAATCGAAGAGCTTAAAGCATGTAAAGGCAGACATACAGAATTAATATCCTTATATGTACCACCAAATAAACAAATATTTGACGTTAACTCATATTTAAAAAACGAATTATCACAATCACAAAACATAAAATCAAAAACAACAAGAAAAAACGTTTTATCAGCCATAGAATCTATAATGAGTAGACTAAAAACATTTAAACAACCACCAGAAAACGGTGTAATCTTTTTTGTAGGACATAAAAGCGTAGGCGCAGATCAAACAGAAATGGTTGCACATGTAATAGAACCACCCATGCCAATAACAACATTTCTATACAGATGCGACTCATTATTTTATACAGAACCATTAGAAGACATGCTCAGTGAAAAAGAAGTTTATGGATTATTACTTATCGACCGACGAGAATGCACTGTAGGAATACTACATGGAAATAGAATTGATTTATTAAAATATATGACTTCACAAGTCCCAGGTAAACATGGAAGAGGAGGACAATCACAAAGAAGATTTGAAAGACTGACAGAAATAGCAGCACATGAATGGTTTGTTAAATGCGGAGAAAAAGCAAGTGAAATATTCTTAGAAGAAAAAGATATCATAGGAATATTCGTAGGAGGACCTGGACCTACAAAAAAATATTTCGTAGATGAAAATTATCTACATTACGAAATCCAGGACAAAATAGTCGATATTTTTGACACAGGTTATACAGATGAATTTGGTCTTAAAGAGCTTGTTTCAGCAGCGTCTCAAACTAGAACAAATCTAAAAGTATCCAAAGAAAAAAAACTAATGGACCGTTTTTTAAAGGAAGTTACAAAAACAGAAAAAAGTCTTGCTATATATGGTGAAAAACAAGTAAGAAAAGCTTTAAAAATGGGTGCTGTTGAAATTCTATTACTATCTGAAAACTTACGCAAATACAGAATAGAATTAAAGTGTAATTCATGTAATTATAAGAAAGATATAACACTAAAAGAAGAAGATTTAGAAAATTTTAATCCACCTGAATGCTCAGAATGCAAAACATCAAATCAAATGGACTTAATAAAAAAAATTGATATAATTGATGAATTATCTGATATTGCAGATCAAACAGGTTGTAATGTAGAGCTTATTTCAATGGATAGTGCCGAGGGGGATTCATTATATTCAGCTTTTAATGGGGTAGCAGGAATTTTGCGATACCCATTAGATTTATAAAAATAATTTTATAATTATTTTCTAGGAAATATTTTGGAAAAAATCATAAGATATATTTTATGTAATATCTATTATATTTATTTTATAAATACTTTAAACCGATAGTTTTATAAATAATGTAATATATTAATAGTATTGGTAATGCGCATGGCTTCAAGAGAAGATTTCAACTCGTTTATACCTGCAAAAAAAATAATACCTGAATTAACTTTAAAAGCTGTTCTAGTAGGACTTCTACTTGCAATTATTTTAGGAGCAGCAAATGCATATCTAGGTCTTTATGCTGGAATGACTGTTTCCGCAGTAATACCAGGTGCAGTAATGGCCTTTGCTTTGTTAAAACCATTTAAAGGAACAATACTTGAAGTAAACGTGGGAATGATGGGTGCTGCGGCTGGAGAAGCTCTTGCTGCAGGAGTTATTTTTACAATACCTGCACTTGTTATACTTGGAACTTGGAGTGAGATTCAATATGTTGAAACAACACTTGTTGCCCTTTTAGGCGGTGTGATAGGTGTTTTATGGATGGTTCCATTAAGAAAAGCCTTAATTATTAAAACAGATCTTCCATTCCCTGAAGGTGTTGCTGTAGCTGCAGTTCTTACAACAACAGTTGGTGGAGAAAAAACAGCTAATTCTAAAAAATCTGATCGTGTAAGCGGTGTATGGCTTGTTGTTGGTGCGTTACTAGCAGGTTTATTTAAATTTTCACAAGTAGCACTTAAAGCAGCTCGTGGAACAATACATGGAATAATTGACATTGGAAAATATAATATCGGCGGTGGTCAAAAAACTGCTTATCTTTATGGCGGAGTTGCAACCTCTCCTGCTCTTCTTGGTGTTGGATGGATTATTGGTCCAAAAATTGCATCATTTGTTTTTGTAGGTGGACTTCTTGGATGGGTAATACTTGCACCTCTTGTAGCCCTTGCTACTGGGCTGCCAACTCCTGGAACTGAATCTCAAATTTCTGATGCTATAGCATTAGGCGCTGGAAATGCTGATATTGGCAACCTAATATGGGGTTTCTTTGAAATATGGGGTAATTACATTAGATACATTGGCGTAGGTGCAATGGTAGTTGGAGGTCTTTATACAATTTTTAAACTTCGAGCAAATCTTGCATCTGGTCTAAGAGAAGCAATTATTGGAATAAAAGGTGGACAGATAGCTGCTAAAAAAAGAACTGATCAGGATTTAAATTTTAAAGTGGTTTTCTTATTAATAGGTTTACTAACTATACCAGTTTTTATTGTATATGGTATGATATCAAGTTTATGGGCAATATCTGCTTTTATGGCAGTATTTGCAATTCTTTTTGCATTTGTCGCAAGTGCAATAGCAGGTTATATGGCAGGATTACTAGGATCCTCAAATAACCCAATATCCGGTGTAACCGTTTCAGTTTTACTTATAACATGTTTAATTTTACTAGGTTTTGGAGTAAGCGGTGTTGGCGCGTTTGGTGTTGCAATTTTAATTGCAGCTGTAATTTGTTGTGCAGCAGCCATATCAGGTGACGTTTTACAATCAATGTCATGTGGTCAAATGATAGGTGCTACACCTAGAAACCAACAAATAGCTGAAATGATAGGTGTTCTTGCAGCAGCACCAATACTTGCATTAGTTGTTCAAGCTCTTGACAAAGCATATGAAATAGGTTCACCTAATTTAGCAGCTCCTCAGGCATTTCTTATGGCTGGAATTACAAAAGGAGTTTTAACAGGTGATATGGTATGGCCATTTGTCCTTGCAGGAGCAGTACTAGCATTTGTTTTAATATTAATTGATCTACCAGTATTACCAGTAGCTATTGGTATATATCTACCATTTACACTAAGCGTTCCAATATTTAGTGGTGGAATCGTAAGACATATCACAAACAAACATCTTGAAAAGAAATATGGAAGCGCTGAAGAAGAAGAAATAAGTGAATGGGAACTAGCTATCAAACAGACAGATGTAAAACCAAAAGAAAAAGTTATAAGAACAGGTCTTCTATTAACAGCTGGGTTAATTGCTGGAGAAGCACTTATGGGTGTAATTGTAGCATTCCTAATAATTGGTGATTTAAACCTTGCAATGTTTAACTATGCACCTATTATACCTGCATTACTAATCTGGTTATTTATCGCAGGTCTTCTAGCATATATCCCATTGAGGGAAACCTTTGCTAAGAAATAAGGACAAAAAGAAGGAAAAAAAATATCATCTGCCAACTGAACAAGAAATGCTAGGATTTAAACCAAAAAGAGCAGACTTTGAATGGACAACAAACAAGGACGGTCTCGTTGAAATAATAGTACCGAAGTTTCAAAGTAACTTCAGTAAATCTTTTTGTAATATCATTAAAAGAGATAACACTTTTACTGCAAATATGGATGATATAGGTTCTATAGTATGGAAAAATATAGATGGGAAAAAGACAGTAAAAGACATACTTGAAATATTAAAAAAAGAGTTTCCTGATGAAAAAGAAATCGACCAAAGATTATATTTATTTATTCAACAAATGGGTCATTTAGGATATCTTATGTATTAAGTTATCATTCTAGATGTGCTCTTATTACTTTTAAGGCACCATGATCTCTTTTCCATTCAATTACATATTTATCAATTACTAATTTTTTTTCAAATATAGGCCCATCTAGAACTAGGGTTTCAAATTCCCCGCCTTCACCTGCCTCATTTATAGAATATTTTTTCTTAATTTTAAGTAAATTATTTATTGTTTGATTATCAATTTTTTTTCCAAGCCATGATTTATCTAAACCTTCTGCAGAGACACCTACAATTAATACGTTAAAACCCGTTTTAATAATATCGTTTAAAACATCTTCTTGTTTCTTACCCCAGAGAGGAGTATAAGACTTTAATCCTAAATCTTTACAAATTTTTCCTATTCTATTTTTTTGATATTCAGAGGCAATAGCGCCGCTAATCACTCCCCCAATATCTAGTTTTTTTAAAACATCCCTTAAGTCATTTAGTTCATGTTCTTTTTTACCAATTGTTTGTTTTTTAATAAAATTTATATTCATCGCATCCGCAAGCATCTCAGTAAGATGAATATTTACAGAGTGAAACATCCATGAATCTTTTTTTTCAGGGAAAAGTGAAACAATATATTTAACATTTAAACCAGCTTTTTTTGCTAAGTAAATTGCATAAGCTGAATCCTTTCCACCTGAAAATAAGGCGGCAACTTTCATCTATGGGGGTATATATATGAATACACATAACATTTATTGTTAAAATCATAATAATAAGTATAGTAGATTAGATGAAATTATTGCTTTTTTAAGAGTGATATTATTGAATATTTGTTACTTTATATTTACCGCGTTACTTTTATTTTTATATGCTTTTATATATAAATTGTAAATATGATGCTAGTTAATATATAGGTTTTATAGTCTATCTTTACTTGATTAAAAAAGAGAAGAAAAAAGAATAAGATTTTTCTGATGTTTTGTTTAACAATCAGTAGGATTTGGTAAATTGAATCTTTGTAACCAAATATTATTAGATAAGATTTTTGATATGAGTTTCTGTAGATTATATAATAAATATTTTATTTTTGTTATTAAACATGAAATTGGTTTCTTTGATTTAGAATATGATTTACCTGATTTATTTTTGAAATTAAATTCTAATTCAGTTTCACCATCTGAAAAACCTGAAGTTGTGGCTGTTTTAACTTGATCGTCTTCTACAGCGGTTACATTAATTTTATGGCTACTCCTCGGGGTTTCTGTTATATCCGTGTAATAGGTTAGGCAGCATATTTTTGTTCCCTTAAATGTTTGAGAATCTTCTTGTAATGGATCTGCAAATGAGATTGTTACTTCATCGTCTTCCTCATTTTTAATTGTAACATAAACAGATATTGGTTCTAACCATGGTTTTGAGTTATAATAATCAAATACATTATCTAAATACATAATCAGATTACTAAGATCTGTGAAACCTGGATATGGTAGACCTAATGCTATCCAAATTCCCACCTCCCATATCCAATCATCTGCTGCTCTTATAGCCTCTGCAAATGTTTGACCAAAGACTACCAGTTTCTGAATTTTTTCAAGACCTTTTGTTTTTACAAAATCAAAAAATGATTTTGCAGGGTCGATAAAGATTGTTTTAAACCATTCAATTGTTATAATTGCGTCCTGAACGACTCTTGTGGAATAATAACATATATTGAAAAGATATGTAGCGAATTCACCAATATAACCTAGAGTAGGTTTTACATAATAATAAAAAATAGTATCAGCAGTATAAAGAACCATTAACTTAAATACCAAAGATCTTGCATCTCTAAATTTTTGTCTAATATAACTTTTTTTATCATCATCATTTATTGGCATATCCATGAAACGATCTATTAGTTCTTCTAGATCATCTATTAATAAAAATAAACCTGGAATTAAACCAAGATATGGTATATATATCATAATTGCTACATCAAATACTATTTCAGCAAAATTTTGTATTAATCCAATCATATCTAATACAATAAACACAAGTGTAGCAACAGGTATTGCCGCGATACCTAACATTATGATAAATACAATGGTTTTAAGTAATTCAATAATATTTGATATTACTAATTCTGAATTTAGTAAAGATTTATCAAGAGAATTATTTAAAAATATAATCATATCATGTAATCCAGATATAGATAACTCGTTATTTTCATTGATATTTTCCTCTAAGATTAAAACAAGATCGTCATAAATATCAGTATCACTTAAACTTTCAATTCCATCTTGGAATCTATTTAATTCATCATCACTAAGTGTAATTGTATCGATGGGGGTGTCACTATCATCTGCAATAACTGAAGGCATTACAACTATTAGCTGGGCTAAAATTATAATTGTTATAAAAAAACTGGCTATAGCTATTTTCTTTTTCATAAAACTCACCATATATTAAAAATTTTATAAAATTTGATAAATATTAAATAATATATAAGTCTTATAGTACAATACTCCTAATTACAATAAAAACATAGAGTATAAAATGAGAACAATAATACACACCTTTCCAAAATAAATAAGATTATTAGCTTTTGAGCAATTATAATAATAAACAAAAATCTTTGAAGGAATCATTTATGAAAAAATATGATTTAATTGATCATACGGCTGATATTGGTGTTAAAGCCTATGGTGAAAACTTATCAGAATGTTATGAGAATGCAGCAATAGGCATGTTTGATATAATTACAGATAAATCTTCAATAAAGGATATTGGAAAATATTTCATTGACTTAGAAGCAGGAGATTTAGAACAGTTGCTAGTAGATTGGTTGTCTGAACTATTATTTTTAAATAGCGCCAAAAACCTTGTATTTGGTAAATTTAAAATTAATATTAACAGGGATAAATGTAGACTTAAAGCAGAGGTATATGGCGAGGAATTTGATAATTCCCGGCATAGTTTAGGATCTGAAATTAAGGCTGTAACTTACCATATGCTTGAGGTTAATGATAAAGAACCCTTCAGCGTCCAAGTACTTTTTGATATCTGATTCTTTTTATAATTTGTTTAAATAATTCATTCCACGAGTAATTATTATAATAACCGGTATGATTACGATTAGAAGCTCAATTAAAGCAATGTATATAAATGGGATTTTTTGGTTTACAGTCAAAATTAATAATGATATTATCACAATTAAAATTCCTGAATTTATTAGATCTTTGCCAACAAATTTATTTGCTTTATACCAGATTTTTTTATTTGAAAGTGTTTTTTCCAATCTGAAACCATAGAGTTTGTTTGGTTTTATTTTTTCTAAATATAAAGGTACTCCGAGTATTGTAAATATTACTCCTACAAATATATGGGTTATAATTAGAATAATTATTTCATTCATTTTTTTTTGAATAATCTAATATTTTTTTATTATTTTAATCTTTTTTTTTTGCATAATTTTTTATAAATAAGATTGATTATTCTTATTTAATGAGTAAAGGTTTGATAGGTTTAATTTTAACAATTATTGCTTTTTTGTTTGTAGTAATTTGTTTTTTTCAGCCCTGGTATGTTATCGATTACACTCAAAAAAGTGATTATCTTTCTTCTAGTTATACCAATATGTCAGATACATATTATATGGGGGAAACACAAACTATTTCTTACTTTCACTTAACATATTTTAGATACAAATCAGAGTATAGATATGGAAACTCGTTGGGTATGATAGATTATTCTGATTATTTAGATATGTTAAAAAGTAATGATTATAGTGATGATTCAAGTATTTCAGGTCTTGAAGAGTTAACTATTGTTTTTAATAATACTTTATATATTTTTGTTGTAGTTTTTGTTTTAATTATTTTAGCATTAATTTTTTCAATTTTTTCTAACCTTCCAACAAAATATTTTAAAATTTTTAAAAACCTAGGTTTTATTTTTAACCTTCTTGTTTTTATTTTTATAATTATTGTAATTTCTTATTTCTTTTTGGCTTATGGTGATTATGCTGAAAGTCATAAGCCAGATATGTTTTTAAATCGTTTAGATGCAGATGATATGGGAGATGTCAGTTTTTGGCATAGTTTAAATAAAGGTGGTATCGATCTTTCAATGGGCCCGGGTCTTGGTTGGTATTTAATGTTTGTACCATGTTTTTTAACACTTGCTTCAGCTGTATTGATTTTTTTAAATAAGTCACCTTGGATGCCTAGCAATATTTCAAATAAGTTAAGTTCAACTTACCAGCCAAGTTATCCAAATCCCCCTATTCAACAAGATTTTAATGATCCATATAGGCCTAGATACTAAATTTTTTTTAAAAAATAGTTTCATTTACCCCATATTTTGTTTTATATATTCAAAATGCTTTTTTTTATTTATAAAAACGCCTCTAACCGGACGGTCCCTACTATTATATATTTTATTTTTTTTCCTCTCCTCCCGGAGTTACTCCGTCCGGTATCTCCTCACCATTCTTTTAATTATTAGATGTTAACAAGTGTTAAATATGATTAATTTATAATGCATGAAAAAATACAAGGTGAAATTGAATGTCAGATGAAAAAATTACAGAAAATATGAACATAAGAGAAGTCTTAGAAAAATATCCACAGGTAGTACCAATTTTTCAGAAATATAATATGGGGTGCGTTGGATGCATAGCTGCTAGTTTTGAAAAAATAAAGGATATAGCCGGTGTTCATGGTGTTGATGTTAAAACATTTGTAAATGATTTAAACAAAGCACTGGAACAATAAAAATTTTTTTTTATTTAATATCTGCAGATGTTATTACAAGCTTTACATTTTTAATTCCTTTTAAAGATTTGATACTATTTGTAAGATTTTGTAAATTATTACTGTTTCCTTTTAAAATTAATACTTCAAGACAATTATGATGATCTATATGAATATGGGTAGTTACAAGAATTTCTTTAGTATGATCATGCTGTAAATTTAAAAGTTTATCGTTCAAATTTCCAGTATGATGGTCATATATCATTGTAAGAGTACCAATAATTTCTTCATTGGAATTTCGGTTTTTATCAACTATTATGTCTTCTCTAATTAGATCTCTTATTGCCTCTGAACGATTTTTATAACCTTCTTTTCTTATTTTTTTATCAAATTTTTGTAATAGATTTTTTTCTATTGAAACACCAAATCTCGTCAAATTATTATTCATGGTAGCACGATTTACAGGTAAAAGTGGCACGAATATAAATTTTGTGCTACCAAAATTGTTAAATATAATATTGAGCTTTACACGTTAAAAAAACCGGAGGCAAAAAAAGATTATGTGGCTAATAACAACATTAATAGCAGCACTTTTTGTGACAGCAGCTTGGTATTTTATAAAAAAAGACTACAAACTAGATATTCTCAGTTTAATGCTCTGGGGAACATCAATTATGATTCTTGTAGATCATATAATTGGTTATGAAGGAGGAGCATTTCTTGAGTTAGAAACAGATGGGTTAATCACTAATGGAACATTGCTTGGGATAGTGATGCTGATACCTGTTTTTGTAATCTGGGAGATAATATTAGTATTAACAAAACCAAAAGCAGAAATGCAAATAGGAGGTAATTAAAAAATGGCATGTTTTATAGCACCATTAAGCCTAGGAATAATAACCACTCTATTCAGGAAAAAAATACCTGAGAATTTGAAAATAGGATGGTTAAACATAATGATTTTTGGAGGAGCAATAATGCTTGCAATAGAACACATTGCACATCAGGAGATAATTCTTTATCCGCCCTTTTTAACCGCAATGCAGACACCTTCAGAGATACCTGTTATGTTACAAGAAATGGCTGTAGTTGGTGGAACTATGACTATCGCTATGGTTTTCATATGGGCTATCATGGTATTTGTTTACAATAAAAAAATACAAGTTGATAAAAAAACTATTAAAAATTAAAATCTAACTTTTTTAGATTTTATTTTTCTTTTTTTCTACCTATTATAACTTTTAATAAACCCGGTTGATTACTTTTTATTTTACCTGCACCGTAACCAATTTTTTTAATATTCAACTCAGGCATTTCACCAAATTTTTCTGTTATTGTAGTAATAATTGCAGCACCTGTAGGTGTCACCATTTCATGATCAGCGGTGCTCTGATAGGTTGGAATATTTTTTAATAATTCTTTTGTAGCGGGCGCTGGAATTGATATTTTTCCATGTTCACAATATGTATAACCATTACCAAGTGGTAATTTAGAACAATATACTTTTTTTATACCTAGTTTTTTTATACCAATTGCTGAGCCTATGATATCAATTATTGAGTCAACTGCTCCTACTTCATGGAAATGAACATCATCGGTTTTTACTTTGTGTACTTTTCCTTCAGCTACTGCTAGATTATAAAATATTTTCTTACTTAATTGTTTTACTTCATTATCTAGTCTACTTTTTTCTATTATCTTTTTTATATCTATAAAACTTCTATGATGTTGTTCATTAAAGTTGACTGTTATGTATACATCAGATGCAATTATGTCTTTTTTCTTGGTTTTTTTTACTTCAATTTGATAGCCACTTATATCTATTTTTTGTATCTCTTTTTTTAAAAAATTTACATCGATTCCTAAATCAATTAATGCCCCTAGTACCATGTCTCCTGCTATGCCTGAGTAACAATCAAAAAAAGCAATTGTCATTTTTTCACCTGTTTATTATTCCTGCGAAGTAACCTGCGCCAAATCCGTTGTCAATGTTTACTACCACTACTCCTTCTGAGCAGGTGTTCATCATAGTGAGAAGTGGGGCTACTCCTTTGAAACTTGCGCCATATCCTACACTTGTAGGGACTGCAATTACTGGTTTTGATGTGAGTCCTCCAACTATACTTGCAAGTGCACCTTCCATTCCTGCGACTACTATTATTACGTTTGCTTCAAATATTTTGTCTTTTATGTCAAAGAGTCTGTGTACTCCTGCTACTCCTACGTCATATGCTTTTTCAACTTTGTTTCCCATGAGTTCTGCTGTGACTACTGCTTCTTCTGCTATTGGAATATCTGATGTTCCAGCTGTGATAACAATTATTTTTCCTTTTTTTGTTTTAATTTTTTCTCTTTTTATAATAATTGTTTTTGCGTGATTATTATAATTTGCTTTTGGGTATCTTTTTTTTATAGTGTTGTAAATTTTTTGATTTGCTTTTGTTAGGAGGATATTATGATTATGTTTTGACATTGTTTTTATTATTTTTAGTATTTGTTCTATGGTTTTTCCCTGGCAAAAAATTGTTTCCGGATAGCCTTTTCGTAAAACTCTATGTGAATCTATTTTTGCAAATTCCAGGTCTTCATATGGTAGGTTTTTTATTTTTTCTAATACTTCTGAAAGAGGTATTTTTCCGTTTTTGTAGTCTTTTAGAACTTTTTTCATTTATTTAAAACCTCATTTAGACTCCCCGTTCTATAACCTTGTATATCTAGGGTTACGTACATAAAACCTATTTGTTTTAGTTTTTTTGTAATTCTTTCTGAATTTTTTATTATTTTTTGCAAATCTTTTTTGTTTACTTCAATTCTTGCAAGATTGTTATGATATCTAACTCTTATTTGTTTCACTCCAATTTTTTTTATAAATTCTTCTGATTTTTCAATCATTTTTAGTTTTTCATCTGTTATTTTATTATCATAAGGTATTCTTGATGCAAGACATGCTGAGGCAGGTTTATCCCATGTTTTTATGCCTATCTTTTTTGATATTTGTCTTATATCTTTTTTGGATAACCCAGCGTCTTTTAATGGGCTTTTTATGTTTAGTTCTTTTATTGCTTTTAATCCTGGTCGGTAATCATCTGTATCATCGGCGTTAGAACCATCAAGAATATATTTTATTTTTTCTTTTTCAACTGTTTTTTTTATCTCTGAAAAAAGATGTTTTTTACAATGATAACATCTTTCTTTTTTGTTTTTAGTAAAATTTTTTATTTGTTTGTAATCAATTTTTATTTTTTTTATTTTAATATTGTTTTTTTCTGCAAAGATTATTGCTTCATTTGTTTCTTTTTGGGGAAAGATATTAGATATTGCTGTTATTGCTAAAACATTATCATCTAAAACTTGATGTGCAGTTATTAGAAGTAGAGTACTATCTAATCCACCTGAAAAAGCTATAGTAACTTTTTTCATTTTCTTCAGGTTTTTTTTTAATTTTTCTAATTTTTTAATTTGCTCCCCTTGCATAAGAGTATTGAATAAAAACATTCAGATATTTAATGATTTTTAGAGATTATTTTTTTTTTAATAATACTTATTAAGTTTTTATTATATGACTTTTTTATGATTTGTTGGTGTTTATTATGAATAATAAAATTTTTATTTTTTTAACATTTGTCTTGTTATTAATCGCTGGTTTGAGTGGTTGTATAGAAGAAAAAACAAATACTTTTACTTTTATAGCGAATGATGACTCAGATAAGGGGGAAGTTGTTTATACTGGTTTAACTTTAGATGATTTAAATTTTAGTATATCTAATTATCCTACTGTTGATAGTTCTACTTCTGCTTTTCCTTTGAATTATATTATTGCTTGTAATATTCTAAATGCATCATATTACTGGGTATATGATTTATATGGTTATGTAATGGATTTATATGTAACTGCAGATGATTCAAATATTTCAGATTTTATAAATCATATTAATATTTCTGGTACTCATGATGCATATATGAATTTAATAGATGGAAATGCTGATATTGTCTTGGTTGCAAGGCCCCCATCAGAAGATGAGTTAAGCCATGCAAATAACAACAGTGTTAATCTAGTGACAAAAGCTGTTGCTTTAGATGCATTTGTTTTCATTACAAATGTTGCTAATCCTGTTGAGTCATTGACTGTTAAACAAATCCAGGATATTTATACTGGTTCTATTACAAACTGGAGTCAGCTTGGTGGAAACTCCTTAGATATTATTGCTTATCAAAGAAACAAAAATTCTGGGAGTCAGGAGCTCATGGAGAGTCTTGTAATGAAGGATTTAGAAATAGCTGAACTCCCTGAGTTAACATTGTTTGGGATGGGTGGTCCTTTTGATCGACTTGTCTATGATTTTCAAGGAGAAGGGCTTGCTTATACTGTTTACTACTATAAAGAATTTTTAACAAATACATCAGATAGTATCAAGATGCTTGGGGTAAATGGAGTAGTTCCAAGCTATGAAAATATTAGTAATAGTAGTTATGAATATGTCACAGAGGTTTATGCTGTTATAAGATCAGATCTTGATGGAGATAGCAATTCATACAAACTACGTGACTGGCTTTTAGGTGAAAGCGGTCAGGAAATAGTAAGAGAAAGCGGATATGTATCTATTAGCTAAAAAATCTGATTTAGTTTTTTATTTTTTCTTTTCTTCCAACTACCTTTATGATAAGCATAGCTTGCAAGAAGTGGGAAGGTAATTGTCGCTTCACCATAGACCATTTGCTCAAGGCCTGTATCAACCTTGCCCCAACTATTAGCTTCTTTGAGAGTGCTACCACTTAGAGCTCCATCTCTTTCATCTGCAACAGTCAACTGTATTGCATATTTATGCATAGGGGCGTCGACCCCAAGGATATCAGCTGCAACAACTGTATCTTGAACAAAATTTTTTGGAACACCGCCACCAATCATAATAATACCTGTTTCTTTGGATTTAACTTTGATTTCTGTTAGTTCTCTGAAATCTTTTACTGAGTCAATAGATATATGATTATTTTTTTCTGTTTGATGAAATACAAGTCCAAAACCTGCACTGCTATCTGAAAATGCTGGGCAAAAAATTGGGAATTCTTGTTTATACGCCTGGTGTACAAAGGATTCTTGTTTACCATTCATATCAAGATATTTGCCCATTTCATATATGAATTCTCTAGATGAGTAGGCTCCTGGTTTCATAGAATCAGCTATTTTTTTAGTAGTAATATCACAAACACGGAGGTCTTCTTCATCAATAAATGTATCATAAATCCGGTCTATCATAAGTTTTCTAAGCTGATCATCATCAGCGTTTACAAAACCACGGTAATGATTAAAACCAAGTCCTTCAAAGAAATCCTGATCAACGACAATGGCACCAGTTGATACAATACAATCTATCATGTTATTTTTCATAAGATCAATAATGACTTTTTTTAACCCAGCGCTTACCAGACTTCCTGCAAGACACAGAATTACTGTGCAATCTTTGTCTTTTAGCATTTTATTATATATTTCACATGCTCTAGCTAAGTTTCTAGATTGAAAAGCCATATCGTCAAATGAATCTATTAATGGAATTGAATTGAATTTCTTGATATCAATATGTTTAACTTTTCTTGATAATAATTCTTTTTTATTATATTTCATAAAACCGGAAATTCACATAGAGTTTTTAAGATTTTTCTAAAAGGCTTTTTATAATTTTTTTATTACACTTTTTGACATTGGTTTTAAAACATCTTTAAATGGATAATCTGGATCAGTAAGAAATGTTTTAAAATAATCTTCATCTTTGTCACATTCTTCGTAGAATAACTCAAAATCCAAGTTAATGCTATCACCTGTTCCCATAAAGTTTTCCGCTGTCACATTTATATGTTTTATATGGACAGTTATCTTAAAATTTGTCCCCGGTATAAAATCTTTTGTTATATCTCCTTTTATTAAAATACTATGGATTCTTTTAACAATTCCACTATCATCATCTTTTATAACTAAACTAAATGGAATATCAGTAAACTGATTTATAGAATTATAAGAAATATTTTCAGGTATTTTATCTTTGATAATTAATGTATCATTTTCTTTTAATGTTTTAAAACCCATTTTAATACCGGTTCTATAATATTCCCATGCAGTAATGTTACCTTCAAGATAATGATCTTGCATAAAGTCATTTATAGACCAAATATAGGTATCCCCATCAAATGTGATTTCATTATTATCTTCTTTATTTTTATCTTTTTCAAAACATCCTATAATAAATATCGATAATAATAAAAAAAGAAATAACAATATTATTTGTTTTCTCATGTTTTTACCCTTTTTATTCAATTGTAAAAAGCTTAATTAATTTTTATATATTTCATAATATTTTCTCATATAGTAACATTTAAAACAATTTCTTTCTTACCGGGTTGCTGTATGCATGAATGGGCTCTTGCAGAATCAATACTTACAGCTGCAGTTGAAGAAGCAGAAAAACAAAAACTAAAAAAAATTACAAATATCAATATTAGCCTCGGTGAACTACAGCAAATAGAAAAAGACATTTTTAAGTTTGCATTAGATGAAATAGTAAAAACACAGGCTGGAATTTTAAAACACGTAAATATAAAAATTCAAACAGAAGAGAGCACTCTAAGATGTAATAACTGTAACAATACTTGGTCTTTTTCAGATATGAGGAAAAAAATCTCAGAAGATGAAGGTGAAGCTATACATTTTATCCCAGAAGTCGCATTTGTTCATACAAGATGCCCTAAATGTGGAAGCCCGGATTTTGAAATAACAGGTGGAAGAGGAGTAAGTATCACACAGATAAAAGGGGAGAAATAAAATATATGGATGCAAGATTAAGCGTTATAGATAAAAGACTAGCAAATATCAATAGAATAATTGCGGTAGCAAGTGGAAAAGGCGGAGTTGGAAAAAGCCTAGTTGCATCAACGCTTGCATTAAAATTATCAAATAAAGGTTATAAAGTAGGTCTTTTAGACCTTGATCTATATGGTCCATCATCTCACATTATTTTAGGTGTTAATAAACAAGGTTTCCCAGAAGAGGATAAAGGTATAATACCTCCTAAGATAAATGGTATAAACTTTATGTCAATAGTGTATTTTACAGAAGATAAACCTTCTGCATTCCGAGGAATAGATATAACTAATATAATTATTGAGCTTCTAGCTATAACACAATGGGGTAAGCTCGATTATCTAATAATTGATATGCCGCCAGGTATCGGGGATGAAACTCTTGATGTGATTCACCTTATTAAAAAATCAGAATTTGTTATTGTAAGCACTCCATCAAAGGTTTCTCTTGGCGCGGTTGATAAACTTTTGAGAATTTTAAAAGAGTTAAAACTTCCAATTTTAGGTATTGTTGAGAATATGAAAAATAATGATTCAACATTAATATATGATTACGCTAAAGAAAAAGATTTCAATTATCTTGGTAGTGTTTGTTATGATTGGGATCTTGAAGATGCAATTGGTTTACCTAATAAAATTATTGATACAAGTTTTATGATGGATTTAGAAAAAATCAAAATATAATATTTTATATAATTATCAATTTGTAGATTATATTAAAACCATAGTTATTATTTATAAGAGTTAAAAAAAAAAATTTTGATATAAAATGAGAGGAAGTTATATACTAGAAATTGGACTAAAAGAAGATAAAAACGTTCAAATTGGTAAACTAGGTAATATTTTTTTTAAAAAAGGGAGTTATTTATATGTAGGCTCAGCACTCAATGGGATAGAACAAAGAGTGAATCGTCATCTAAGAGAAAATAAAAAATTACATTGGCATATTGATTATTTATTAAAGCATGCGACTATAACTAAGGTTTTTTATAAGCAAAGCAACAGAAAAGATGAGTGTTATGTAGCTAAAATAATTCAAAAAAATTATTCTTCAATACTAGGTTTTGGTTCCAGTGATTGTAAATGTAAAAGCCATTTATTTTATGGAACTTTTAAGGATATTAAGAAGTTAAAAGGTTTTAAACAATTTTTTATTTAATCCTACTTAAAAAGATTTAAGTTAGGATTATTCATTATATATTATTGAAAAATATTTTTTATATGGGAGGATAGTAAATGAAAAATAAATTATTGATATTTTTTTGTTTGACGCTTTTAATAACAAGTTTTAGTGGTTACAGTTTCGCATCTAATATATCAAAAACTAAACAAATAAATGATAATGCGACTGTAAATTTTGAAATTGATATTATACAAATTAATAATAATGTTGAAATTGAAAGTGATAATTATCCCTACGTTGAAATAACCTATCCTGAAGATGGATCAGAACTTACAAATCCATATCTTGAAGTCTTGGGATACGCATATGATCCAGATGGTTTAGATTTTATGGAATGGACCTATGAATCAGGTAGCTATTATTATTACGAAAATCAAACTTTAGACATTGCTGTCTCATATGCTTTTAGGATAAGAGTGTATTATTTGAATCCAGGTGTGCATACTGTTACAGTTACCTATTATGATATTTATGACAATGGTGGGTCTGATTCTGTAACTGTGTACTATGGTGAAAATAATCCACCCGAAACACCAATTCGTCCTGATGGTCCTGAAAATGGAAATATTGGAATTTCCTATACTTATTCAACATCTTCTTCTGATCCTGATGGTAATAATATAAGTTATGGATGGGATTGGAATGGTGATAACTTTGTAGATCAATGGACTAGTTTTTATGATTCAGGAGAAATCATTAATACAGCATACACATGGCTAGAGCCAGGTACATATAATGTTAAAGTTAAAGCTAAAGATACAAAAGGTGCAACTAGTGATTTCTCCTCTGCAATATTAGTTAACATAATTGATAATACTGCTCCTGATAAACCAAATACTCCAAAGGGATCTCCATCTGGTAAAACAGGTATCTCATATTCTTTTTATTCATCAACAAACGATACAGAAAACCATAGGCTTTATTATTTATTTGACTGGGACGATGATACAGAAGATGAATGGATAGGGCCATATAACTCAGGAGAAAAAGTAAGTGTATCTCACATATGGCAATCAGAGGGAACTTATCAAGTTAAAGTTAAAGCAAAGGATGATCCAAACAATGATGGAGACTTATCTGATGGAATGGAAAGTGTTTGGTCAGATTCATGCCCTGTTAGTATGCCTAAGATGAAAAGCAAAATTTTTATAGAAAAGTTATTATTTTTAATATTAGATAGGGTTCTTATATGGTTGCGTTAATTTATACAACATTTGATGACATAGTTTTAGCACGCAGGGTTTCAAAAACTCTAGTTGAAGAACAACTTGTTGCATGTGTAAATATAATTCCTGATATAGAATCAATTTATAATTGGAAAGGAAAAATAGAAGAAGCCAATGAAAATATTTTAATTGCAAAAACAACAGATGAAAACGTTAAAAAAACAATCCAGAGAATTAAAATGCTCCATACATATGAACTCCCTGATATCATAGTTATCCCGATAATTGGAGGACATAAAGAATACCTTGAATATATTAGAAATCAAACTACATGAAATTTGTTTCTTTACTCTCAAGTGGTATCGACTCCCCTGTTGCTACATATTTAATGTCTGAAAAAGCAGATTTAATTATTTTTGTTCATGCAGACACATATCCATTTGCAGATGAAAAAGAAAATAAAAATTTTTATGATATCGCCAAATTTATGAAAAAATTATTACCCTGTTCTGTTAAGATTTATTTAATTGACCAAGGTGGAAACCTAGAAGAATATAAAAAGAAATGTAACAGCCGTTTCACATGTATTTTTTGTAAAAAAATGATGCTAAGAGCAGCAGAAAAAATAGCTGAAAAAGAAAAAGCAGATGCAATAATTATGGGTGATTCACTAGGTCAAGTAGCTTCCCAGACTCTTCAAAATATAAAAGTAATTGATAAAGCAGTAAGAATACCAATAATTAGGCCATTAATCGGTTTTGATAAAGAAGAAGTAATAAAAATTGCTAAAAAAATTGGAACTTATGATTTATCAATTCAACCATCATCAGGTTGTAGTGCTGTTCCCAATAAACCATCTACTATGGCAAAATATGATCAAATATTAGATGAAGAAAAGAAAATTAATATTGAAGAGTTAGTTGATAAAACTGTAAAAAACGCAAGATTAATCTCTATCTAATTCTGTTTTACTTATCCATCCTGAAAAAGTATTATTTTTTATATCTAATTTTTTAACATATGGTTTGATATCAATAACTGGTGTACCCTCAATTGCATCAAGATTTTTTACTTTTAAAATATTTTTTTCTCTTTTGATAATTTCAACAACAGAATGACCTATTGGATTAGGTCTGTTCGGGCTTCTAGTAGTAAAAAGACCATGTGATTTTATATCCCAAGGGGTTTGAACCATTAAATTATGTCCTTTTGACTTATTTAACCAATAATAAACATGTACATGTTTGAATTCTTCAATATCAGTTAATCCTTTTTCATATTCTTTTTTAATCTCAATCGTTGAAATAATATTGGAGCCTTGCCTGGGTGCTTGTGCTCTTGTTTTATATTGCGAGTGTATAATTCCGATGATTTTTAGTTTTATATTTAAATCGTTCATTATTGGCTATATATATTAATTTAATATGTAATTTTTTTCATATTACTACAATAAAAAATTAATTTTTTATTATACAAATCAATATTGTAATTTTTGATGATATAAATCAAATATTTAGACAAATTTTTTATAACAATTTTGTTTTTAAATATTTTATTTTGTTACAAATGCTATTTATATCTGTTTATCTTATAAAAATATAATATGATATTTATTTTTTTAGAAATGGAAAGCTTTAAATATCTAAGTAATATACAACATACTGTAGAAAAGATTTTTTTAGATACCATATGTTGTATCTTAAACATATCTGGTGAGATGGGAATGGAGTGTCCATATTGTAAAAATAATGAAACAAAAGTAACTGACTCTCGCGATACAGGAGCATTTACAATTCGTAGGCGAAGAGAATGTTTGAGTTGCAATAAACGTTTTACAACATATGAATACATTGAATTAACCCCCGTATATGTTAAAAAGAAAGATGGACGTTTAGAAAAATTTGATAGAAACAAAATTAAAAATGGTTTAATAAAAGCACTTGAAAAAAGACCTGTTAATCATCAAAAAATAAACGAAATTTTAAATTCAATAGAAGAAAAAATAAGAAGAAATGGAAAAGATGAAATAGATAGCTCAAAGATAGGTGAATATGTAATGGAAAAACTCAAAGAAACAGATCATGTAGCATATATCAGATTCGCCTCAGTCTATAGATCATTTACAGATGTTTCTTCTTTTCAAGAAGAAGTTAAAAACTTAATTGAACAAAAAACAGGAGAGATAAAAAAATGATTCGAAAGATAAGAAAACGAGATGGGAAAATATCGGATTTCAATCCAATAAGAATAACTAATGCTATATGGAAAGCAGCTCAAGCAGTAGGTGGAAAAGATCATAGACGAGCAGCTGAACTAACTGATAAAGTACTAGATATGATAGAAAAAGAGCTTGAAAAAGGAGAAATACCAACTGTTGAACAAGTTCAAGATTGTGTAGAAAAAACATTAATTGAAGAGGGACATGCAAAGACCGCAAAAGCATACATTCTTTACCGTCATCAACATCAAGACATAAGAGAAATTGGGGGTCTATTAAAAGACATCGATGTTGTAGATGGATATCTTTCTATGATGGACTGGAAGGTAAAAGAAAACAGCAATATGAGTTATTCACTTCAGGGTCTAAATGTCTATGCAACAGAAAATATAATTTCTCATTACTGGCTAAACAAGATTTATCCCCCTGAAATAGGAGATGCACATACAAATGGAGATTATCATATTCATGACCTAGGAACTCTTGGCGCGTATTGTGTAGGATGGGATTTAAAAGATATACTTCTTAAAGGTTTTAAAGGCGTAGCAGGAAAAATAGAAAGTAAACCTGCAAAACACTTTGGAACAGCACTAATGCAAATTGTAAACTATTTATACACACTGCAAGGCGAAGCAGCAGGAGCACAAGCTCTTTCAAATTTTGATTCACTTCTTGCACCGTTTATACATTTTGATAAAATCGAATACAAGGAAATCAAACAAGAGATGCAAAAATTTCTTTTCAATATGAACGTTCCAACAAGAGTAGGTTTTCAATCGCCTTTTAGTAATATCACAATGGATCTTAATGTTCCAAGTTACATGATAGAAGAACCTGCAATAATCGGTGGTGAACTAATGGATGAAAACTATATTGATTTCCAAAAAGAAATGGATATGATAAACCATGCATTTGCAGACATCATGTACGAAGGGGATGCCAAAGGCAGACCATTTACCTTCCCAATACCAACATATAATATTACAAAAGATTTCGACTGGGACAATGAAGGACTGGACCCAATATGGAAAATGACAGCAAAATATGGAGTACCATATTTTTCAAATTTCATAAACTCAGATATGAAACCAGATGATGCAAGAAGTATGTGCTGCAGATTAAGATTAGACAATAGAGAACTCAGAAAACGAGGAGGAGGATTATTTGGAGCAAACCCAAAAACAGGGTCAATCGGCGTTGTAACAATAAACATGCCAAGAATAGGATATCTCTCAAATAATGAAAACGATTTTTTTGAAAGACTTGACAATTTAATGGATACAGCAAAAGAAAGTTTAGAAATAAAAAGAGAAGTAATAGAGAACCTTACATTTTCAGGTCTTCACCCTTATTCAAAGTTTTATTTATCAGATGTAAAAGAAGCATATGGTGAATATTGGAAGAACCATTTTAGTACAATAGGCCTAATCGGAATGAATGATTCTTTACTAAATTTTATGAATAGAAGCATCGGAGATAAAGAAGGAAAAGCATTCGCAGAAAAAGTACTAGATCACATGCGTGACAAACTAGCTGATTATCAAGAAGAAACAGGCAACATTTACAACCTTGAGGCGACACCTGCAGAAGGTGCAAGTTATAGAATAGCTAGAACAGATAAAAAAAGATACCCTGATATAAGAATATACAACCAAGAAAAATACAACAACAATGGTAACAAAGTACCACCATACTATACAAACTCAACACAACTACCCTCAGGTTATACATCAGATTTATTCGAAGCATTGGATCTTCAAGATACACTACAGTCAAAATACACAGGGGGAACTGTCTTACATGTATTCATAGGCGAAAGCAACCCTGATCCAGTAGCTACAAAAAAACTAATAAGAAAAATCGGGGAAAACTATACTCTGCCTTATTATACAATTACACCAACATTTAGCATATGCCCTAAACATGGTTACATAGCAGGGGAACATCAATATTGTCCTAAATGTGATAAAGAAATTGGTTATAATGGAGGAAATTAAATGAATAAAAAAGAATTAGAAAATAAAAGAACCAAATGCGAAGTATACTCTCGTGTAGTAGGATATCTAAGACCAGTAAACCAATGGAACAACGGCAAACAACAAGAATTCTCTGATAGAAAAATGTTCAAAACAAAAGAAGAAAAAATAAAGGTTCAAGTTCAATGAATATAGGTGGATTTCAAAAAACAACTCTATTAGATTATCCAAAACATCTTAGTGCAATAATATGGACAGTCGGATGCAACTTCCGCTGTCCTTTTTGCTATAATATTGAACTAGTAAAAGAAAAAGCAGAATTATTTTCTGAGAAAGAAATCTTAAAATTTTTAGAACAAAAAAAAGGTTTTCTAGAGGCTTTAGTAATATCAGGTGGAGAACCTTTTCTACAAAAAGATTTAGAACTTTTTTGCAAAAAAGTCAAAAAATTAGGATATAAAATAAAAATCGATACAAATGGTACTTATCCAAAGAAATTACAGGAATTAATTGACAAAAAACTAGTTGATTATATTTCAATGGATGTAAAAGCCCCTAAAGAAAAATATGATAAATTATCAGGTATAAAAACAGATATAAAAAAAATTGAAGAATCAATAAAAATAATACAAAAATCTGGATTAGATTATGAGTTTAAAACTACTTTTACACCAAAACTATTAACAAAAAATGATATAATAAAAATTGCTAAATGGATTAAAGGATCTAAAAAATTTTATCTTCAACAATTCAAAAATGATATAAAACTTATATCAAAAGATCTTGAAAATATTCAAACCTACTCAAATAAAGAATTAAACGACACATTAAATACAATAAAACCATATTTTGAAATCTGTAAAATAAGAGGAGATTAACTTTGGTAAGTCAAGATATACTAGATGATATAGAACTTGCTCGAAAAATAATAAAAACAACAGATGACACAATAGTAATAACCCAATACGGTAAAATATGGAATCAAAAAAAAGGAGAAGAAGTAAAGATAATACTTGAAACATTAGATGAAATGGGAGAAAAAATAAAAGGATCAACAATCGGATTAGGATTTCTAAATAAAGCATCAGCGCTTCTATGTCGTTATGCTAATGCTAATGCGGTTTATTCACCTAAAGCAACAAAAACTGCAATAGCTTTACTAATCATGGGTGGAATCCCAAGTCAAATAGATAAAATGATACCAAATGTTGAATTAACAGGTGATACAAAATCAATTGAATACAATAATTTATTAAAAGATATAACTTCACCTGAAGAAGCATATAAAATTTTAAAAGAAAAAAAAGAGATTAAATAATTTTTTTTATTCTATTTTATACATTCCACTGCCAACAAATGAATCTGACCATTTATGTCTAAATATTTTTTTATTATAACCTACGCCATAATCATAAACAGTATCGCCATCATCTTCATAAGAGGCTCTTGCTCTCCAAGTATCTTCTGGATTTAAAACAGTACCAAATGCTCCATCCCCTGAACTATCTATTTTTGTTTTTAAAAGCCCATCAGAATAACTTGATTTATATTCTACTGATCCATCGCCCTTATATCCTTGAATTATTTTGCCATAATCATCTGAGCTCTTAAAATAAAAACCGATATCTCCAGAACCAGAAACATTCATATTATAACTTCCTGCACTTACTAAAGGTATCATTAAAACTATTGCAAAAATTGGTATTAGTAATAGAGTTTTTTTCATATGATTACCACCTTCGATATTTGACCCTCCGAGATTAAAGGTTCATTTTTATCTTTTCATTTTCCGTCTCGGTCGTTCTCTAAATTTTTAGCAAATTAGCAAAGATATGCATTTCTGCATATCTATTGCGAATCTCTCTCCTCAATAAATTCAAAATGTTTTATGATATAAAAGATTAATTTTATTTCCAAATCATCCAAAAAATCCTGATTTTGAAAAAAATAAAAACAGATAAAAAACTAAATATTAAGTAATTATTCAGGGCAAATATGGATTATGAATTAGCAATAATTGGCGGAGGTCCAGCAGGTTATACAGCAGGTATATACGCAGCAAGAGCAGGAATTAATGCTGTAATAATTGACAAAGGATTAGGCGGTGGTCTTGCAGCAATTTCACCTAAAATAGAAAATTATCCTGGTTTTAAATCAATCTCTGGTATGGAACTTGTTGAAAAGATGAAAGAACATTCAAGTATTTACACAAAACAAATTTTTAATGAAGAAGTTGATAAAATTGAAAAGAATAATGATTTTTTTGAAATTCAGACTGATAAAAAAAAATATATTGTAAAATCAATTATTTTGTGTACAGGAACTGAATATAGAAAACTTAATGCTACTGGAGAAAAAAAATTACAAGGTAAAGGAGTTAGCTATTGTGCAACATGTGATGGTTTCTTTTTTAAAAATAAAAAAGTTGCTGTGGTTGGTGGTGGTAACTCAGCTCTTATTGAGTCAATATACTTGAAACAAATAGGGTGTAAAGAAGTATATGTTATACATAGAAGGGATAAATTACGTGCAGAAAAAGCATATGAGGATGAAGCAATAAGTAAGGGAGTAAAAATTATTTTTAATACGCATTTAGAATCAATTAATGGTGAGGATAGGGTAGAAAATTTAGAAATTCATAATGTTGAGACTAATAAAAAAACAGAATTGGAAATAGATGGTGTTTTTATATCAATTGGTGAAGAACCTCAAAATGAGCTGGCAAAAAAATTAGGTGTTAAATTAGATGAAAGAGGATTCATCATAACAGATGCTCAACAACGAACAAACATTAAAGGGATTTATGCAGCAGGTGATATCACAGGTGGTTTAAGGCAAGTTGTAACCGCTTGTGCAGAAGGAGCAATAGCTGCTCTTAGTTCTACAGAATCTGTTGGTAAAAAATATCCTTATTAATTTTTTTTATAATTTTATTTTTTAGATAATTTTATAAGGCCTAATATTATTCACATATTATTATAATTATGGGTGAAGGTTAAATGAATAAGAAGATATTTATATTTTTTATAGTTGGAATGCTATTAATAATAAATTTTAATTTTATATCAATTGCAACAAATACTAAAAGTTCAAATATTTCATTATATAATATTAATATAATCGAGTCAAATGATTTATCAGATTCAAAAACAATTAAAATTGATGGTGATAATTCTTTTACATTTGAAAATGGTGTTATAAATCCAGAAGCTTCTGGTTTAGAAAATGATGAGTACATTATATCTTTAAATGAATGTAAAAGCTTAATTATTTCAGATACTACAAAACATTTTGTGATAAAAGATAGCATATTAAAAGGAGAAAAATTTGGTATTTTATTTTCAAATGTAAAAAATGGGGAAGTTAAAAACTGTCAATTTTTAAATGAAGAAAATGGAATAAATATCGTTATAATCGAATCAGAAAATTGTGAAATTAATAATTGTAACTCAAATAATGTAAATAATAATGATAACTTTTTTTCATTGTTTTATAAATCAAATAATAATTATGTTCATAACTGTAATATTGGAAATAATAACAAAAATTGTGATTATTCTGGATTGTTTTTTATCAACTCTAATTATAATACTATTTGTGATTGTATAATTTCTAAATGTGAAATTGGTTTAGCTTTTGAGGATTCAAATGATAATAGGATTTATTATAATGATTTTCTTGATAATTATGTAAATGTTGATGCCCGATCTGGTGTGAATCAATGGGATGATGGAAATTGTAAAGGTAATTATTGGGATGATTACCAGGGGGAGGATGCAGATGAAGATGGCATAGGCGACTCGTTTTATGTTATAAATGATGAAAATAAAGATAGGTATCCTATTGTGAACTCTGATAATTATAAAAATAATGTTAAAAATTTGGTAAAAAACAATGGTTTTATCTCATATTTTATTGATTTTTTTAAAGAAAATAAAATTTTAATCTCTCTAAAAAACTTTATTTCATTTTTAAAAAATAAATATTTTTTTGAATTTGGAGATAAAGACAATTGTGATTTTTTAACATCTGATTTACATGATGGTTGGTTAGAAGAACGAGATGGTGTTAAAATATTACATTTGAAAGGATCATACTATGATATGGGTTTTCAGCATGGTGAATTATTGAGTAGTTTAATAGGTGAAAATCTTAGAGCACAATTATCATATTTTGAGGATCATGGTTGGCCTTATTCAAAAATCTTAGATAAATATTATGAGATGGATGATAATCTTCCAGATGAGTACAAGGACGAAATTTTGGGTATGGCAGATGGATCTGGTATGAGTTTTGAGGATATAGCTGTTCTAAACACTATTCCTGCTATTTTTAATCATGCTGCCGCTGGTTCTTGTTGTGAAGTATCATTGTGGGGGC
>Ga0272442_10002283_pt1 | contig 28120 bp, 18 predicted proteins | sample SSMForm2O_FD_200262 | JGI IMG/M metagenome (GOLD analysis project Ga0272442, IMG submission 200262) | Marine sediment archaeal communities from Little Sippewissett salt marsh, Falmouth, MA, United States - SSM-Form-2O | ecosystem: Environmental > Aquatic > Marine > Wetlands > Sediment ...
CTCTCAATAATGACTCCGGCTTCCGCTGCACCTGCACCTTCGACCTGTCACCTTCACTGCTGACCGTATCTGGTCGTGCTCAAATTATCTTGTTTTTTGTCGCAGTTGAGATTGATTAAGCCGCCAATCCCCGCGTTTTGCTTGCCATATCAACGTCCACAACCCATCCTTGCCTTCAACAAGCAGCACGGAAACAGCTTCACTGCTAACCAGCAGTTGCTGTTGAACTAGCTGCCGGCTGTCGTGAACCAGGCAAGGGGCTGTTGCCCAAACCGAGATTCCTCGACTTCGCTCGGAATGACAGTCAAAACGGCACATGACAATCGCGGTCGCACAGGACGGGCTTTGATGAATGTAGCCATTTCGTGTGAAGGGCCGGACCCGTCATCGGCGGTAAGCCGACGATTCGGCGTATCTCCCTACTTCCTGATTGTCGATCTGGAAACGGAAACCATCGCTTCCGTGGAGAACCCCGGCGTGACGGCAGAAAGGGGTGCTGGAGTGCAGGCGGTGGCGCTCCTTCTGAACCGGGATGTCGGAGTGCTGTTGACGGGCTACTGCAGCCCGGCCATGCGCCGGCAATTGGAGAACAACGGCGTCGAAGTGTTTTCCGGTCTTGCATGCAGCGCGCAAGACGCACTGCAGCGGTATAGGGAAGGCGCGATGAAAAACAAAGATGGGGAAAAAGCCGGGCAGACATGGCTACAGATGGCTATTTCCGGCGGTAATCCCCGGGAGGCGGCACGGCGATCCTGGAAGCAGGTGCTCTCTATGTTTCCGATAATGATAGGGGTGGTTCTCCTCGTCGGTCTTTTCAACAGCTTCGTTTCCAAAGCATTCCTTCAGGCGGTCTTTTCGGGCCACGTGGTTTTCGATACATTCTGGGGAGCTTCCGCTGGGAGTATCCTGGCCGGAAACCCTATCAACAGCTACATCATCGGTGGCGAGCTCTTGAAGCAGGGCGTCAGCTTGTTTGCCGTCACGGCGTTCATCCTTACGTGGGTAACTGTCGGACTGGTTCAGTTACCGGCTGAAATAGCCGCGCTCGGCCGTCGTTTTGCGCTGCGGAGAAACATTGCCTGCTTCCTGCTGGTTTTCCCGATCGCGATAGCGACCGTCTTGATCCTGGCCGCACTCAATGGAGGCCCTTAGTGACGGAACAAGCTCAAGCCCCGGCGCGATCCAAAGGCGGCATGCAAAAGAAACGGACCTGGGTTTTCCCGGCGGCCGTCTTGTTGGTGTACGGGTTGCTCTACCTGTTGTCGCCGGAAAGGACCGTGCTTGCGCTCGAGACATGCGCCAAGGTGGGACGCTCCCTGCTTGTCCCGCTTGCCTTCGTTGTTGTCGTACTGTTCCTGCTCAACCTTCTCATCCGCCCTTCTCATGTGTCACGCCTTCTCGGACAACGCGCGGGCGCAAAAGCAATCGTCCTGTCACTCGTGGCGGGCATTATCTCGGCCGGGCCCATCTACGCGTGGTATCCGTTGCTCAAAGACCTGAAAGAACAGGGCGCGGCCGACGGACCCATGGCCGTTTTTCTCTACAACAGGGCAGTGAAACCGTTTCTGGTCCCAGTGATGATCGGCTATTTCGGCTGGCGGTATGTCCTGGTGCTTACCTTCTTGATGATCCTGGCCTCGATTCTCCTCGGCTGCGGCATGCAGATTCTTGCCCGTAACCACGGAGGCTGAGATACCACTGAAGCGATCCTGTCCGTGACGCAGCGGCGGGGACGAAGATGGAAATCGTAGTTCTTGGAACTGACAAGACCTTGACTCACGGGGCGGCTGCGGGGATTAACGTCCCTACTTGATCGTGCTCACAAGACGTGTTGCCCAAATCTGGAATAACCAAAAACGGACCGATGGACCCACCTGCCTGTTGCAGCGCTGTGCGCCCGCGTGAAGCACTGCGGGCAGAAGACCGTTCCGTTGCCCAATGCCGCCTTGTAGGAGCCCCCCTTCGTCGGCTAGAGTAGAGCCGTATGCTCCCGATACACACATCTCGATTGCGCCCGCGGCCGTCGGTCTGTTCGACCGCTCTGCGGCTGGCCGCGGCCGTGCTCTGTCTGCCGCTACCCGCGGCCTGCCCCGCTCCCGGCGACGAGCTGGTATTCCAGTCCGATACGGTCGCCGGGCAAGTTGCTGAAATGCGCGAATTCGTGCGGCGGCGTTACGGGCTCGATCCCAAGGGCCTGGAGAACCGGCACCTCGCCGCCGCCTTGACCGACAAACTGGCCTGGCAGAGCCTCTACCAGCCCCGCAACGAGAGCGTCAAGGGGAAGACCATCGTCGAATGCGTCAACGTCGAACGCATGCAGCGCGACTGGAACTTCTACAAGCCCATCAAGGCCGCCATCGATGCCGCCGCGCTCCCGGACGAGGCAAAGCAGCTCCTCCGCCTCCGCTACGCCATGATGATCCTCTGGCCGCAACGCCAGGGCGCACCGAATACCCACGTGGCCCTGGAAGAGCGGCTGATCGGCGAATTGCCGCGAGAGACCAGGGTGGTCACACCAAAAGGCAAGCGCCCCCTCATCACGGCAATCACCGCCGCTTACCCGGGATTCGCGAAGCTCTCCGCCGTGCAGCAGCATCTCGTCCTGTCCTATCTCGATACCGTCAACCATAATCTCCGCCTGGAATTCTCCCTGCGCGGCAAACCCGCGGAGGTGACCGCCGCTCTCACCGAGACACTGGGCACCGATCTCAGCGACATAGGACTCGATCGCCGTCTGTATCGTCTGGATCCGACCCTCAAGCCCGAAGGCTACGACGCCGGCAGCGATCCCGCCGACCGCCTGATTATGCCGCTGGGCGACGGCACCGTACGAGGCTGGTGCTACCGGATCCGGCCCGACCGCCGTATCCTGCTGCCACCCGGCGATTTCCTCGAACGAAAGGCTCGACCGGCCAGACTTGTTCTGCGGAATCTCTGGCTCAAGACGCTCGACCAGGTGGCGCACATGCGGCCCGAGACCCTGGTCCTGGACGGCTGCGATATCTCCGACCTGGCCGCCGTCTCGGCCATGAAGAACCTGAAACACATCTCGCTCGCTGGGCTGCCCGTAACCAGCCTGGCCCCGCTCAAAGGCCTGGCCCTCGAATCGATCGATCTTCGCGATACGCGCGTGACCGACCTGACCCCGCTGGCAGGCATGCCGCTCCGGAAAGTCATCCTGATCCGCTGCCCCGTAGCCGACCTCTCCCCTCTGAAAGGCGCCCCTGTTGAACACCTGCGCCTGTGGGAATCCGGCGTCACGGACCTGCGCCCGCTCGAAGGCATGCCGCTCAACCATCTCCAACTCAAACTGGAACCGGCCTACCACCCGGCCGGCCTCGCTGTCGTCCGGAACATGAAGACCCTGACCGCAGTCTCCGACTTCAAGAAGAAGGAATGGTTTGCCGCGTATGCCCTGCGGCAGAACCGGCGCCTGTTCCCCTCGCCCAAGATCGGGATCCCGAACGACAAGACCGATTCACCCTGGGGCATCATCGGAGGCCCCGCAGAGATCACGGCCGAACCATGCGATTAGCCCTCACAATCGTCCGTTTTGCATCCGGCTTCTTGCTCTGCATAGCCTTCCTGCTCTCCCTGTCCAGCCCTCTCCTCGCGGACGACGCCGCCGCGCTCGAGCAGTGGACCCGGCAGTGCACCGAGCGCTTCCGCGGGGCCGACGAACCCTACCCGTGCTGGCGCGGCCCGCTGGGCAACGGCGCCGGGCTCGATACCGGAGAGGAACTCGTCCCGCTGGCCGCGAACGCCAAATTCCTCTGGGCCAGCGAGGAAATACCCGGCGTCCATCGCATGGACCGGATCAGGATCCCGGGCCTGCCCGGCGCCGGCGTGCTGGACCCCGCCGTAGCCGGCGGGTTCGCCTCGCCCGTGGTCGCCTACGGCAAGGTTTACCTCTACTACTACGTTCCCAGCGGCGAAGCCTACACCGAGGGCGCCTGTGAGGAGTACACCACCAAGAGCTGGGTCATCGGCCGTCGCGCCTGGTACGTGCACGCCGACGACGTGCTCCATTGCTGGGACGCGCACACGGGCAAAACCCTCTGGCGGCGCGCCTTCAGGCAGACCGGCGTCAACCACAACTACTACGCCAACTGGAAGGCGGGCGGTCATTTCACCCCCTGCGTAGCCGACGGCCGCGTCTACTTCATCGGCACCACCTTCCGGCTCTTCTGCATCGACGCCGAGACCGGCGAGCCGATATGGCAGACCGACACCGGCCGCCGCCACGAAATCTCGATGCAGAGCCGGGCCCTCTGGGCCGCCAAGCCGGACCCCATTCTCGGCAACGGCGGCTGGTGCCACGGAACCTGTCCGGCCTACGCCGACGGCGTCATTGCCTGCAACGACGGCGTCGAGTTCCAGGGCGGTCCCCGGAACATGGGCGGCACACACCTCGCGGGGTTCGACGGCAAGACCGGCCGGCCGCTGTGGAAGGTGCAGGGCGCACTCATGGCGCTCAACAGTCCGATTCGCTGGATCCATGGCGACTCCGAGTATTTCATATCGCCCGGCCAAGGCGTCTTCTGCGTCGAACCGCGCACCGGCCGCGTACTCTGGAAGATCCCGCCGAGCAAGGCGCGGATCGGCGTCACCCTGGGCGTAGCCGACAAGTACCTGATCGCCGCGCGGCCCGGACCGGCCAAGAAGGGCGCCTACATAAACTGCTGGCGCATCACGCCCGAAAAGGCGACTCTCGCCTGGGAGAGCAAGACTCCGATCAAGTTCAGCCACCAGGCGCCGGTCATCTATGACGGCCACGTCTACATCAAGAACCGGGGCGCGCTAGTCTGTTTCGACATCCTGACGGGCGCCTCCTGCGGCCGCAGCGGCCGTTTCGGCGGCAGTGTTTCGTCGCCAATCGCCTTCAACGGCCACATCCTCGCCGAGGCCGGCGGCGAGACCGAGTCGATCGAAATGATCAAGGCGGATCCCGGCAACATGATGGTCTCCGGCCGCCCAATCCTGGCAGGCTACGTCAATTCGGTCACACCCGCCGTCGCCTACAACCGCGTCTACTTCCGCAACCGCTGGCGGCTGCTCTGCTACGACCTGCGCCAGAGCGCGTCGAGACTTACCGTCGATGCCGCCAAAACGAAGGTCGCCGAACTGTTCGGCGACAACGAGCGCCGCGCCGGCAAGGCCGCGATTGCTCTGGCGAACGTGGCCAAAGAGGCAGAGCCCATCCGCGATGTCGCGTTCCAGAAGTGCCTGACGGAAAGCCGACCGCGCAAAGTGGTGCAACGCATTCATCCGGGTTCTCGAACGCCCCCCGCTTCCGAGCCGTGCAGCCACGGTGGAACTGATGCCCTCCTTCGGCGCGGACGCCCGGCGCGCCATCCCCGTTCTCCGCAAAGTCTTCCTGGAAGAGGGCATGCAGGGTATCGTTTCCGGTACCGTGAAAGCCATCGATCCGACCGTCAAGATCATCGAAGTAACACTCGACGACGACCCGCTCGACGAACTTTCGGTGGATTAGCCCGCAGGGAATTGCCAGCGGGGTACTGTCAGAAGTTGAATGAAAAGTAATGAAAGCTGTGTGTGGGTATGTGGTCAGAGCCCGACGGGGTCGTGTTTGGAGGTTTGCAGGTATGATGAGAAGCGCGCGTTTGGCAATACTTGCGCCCGTTCTGTTGGTCGCTGCCGCCGGCGCCCGTGCGGCGGGCCCGCCGGTGCCGCTCGGCCGGCCTGACTTCTACCCCGGCCCGAAACGCACGGTCGGGTTCCGCGGGGACGGGAATGGGGCCTACCCGGGCGCTACGCCGGTGACAAGCTGGACCGAGGGTACGCCGGCCCAAAGGACCGTCCTTGTCGGCACCCGCAAGAGCAAGGTCCGGGACTTTGCCGATCGGAAGAGCCGCAACATCTGTTGGCGCGTGCCTATCCGGGGGTTCGGCAATTCACATCCCATCGTGGTTGGCGATCGCGTCATCACGACCTCGGATCCGTACTGGCTGGTCTGCATCGATATCCGGACGGGCAAGGTCCTCTGGCAGCGCGCCACCAATCCGTTCGACCTGATGGAGCTGTCCGAGCAGGACGCGGATGCCCTGGACGAATATGTGTACGGGGTCTACGCCGCGCGGGCGCCGTTGCCGACGTTGGTCGGGAACTACACGCGGCTGCCGGATGTTTTCGAAGAGAAGTATCGCGACCTGTGGGGACGGATCTTCCGGATGACGCTCCCGCCGCTGAAGCGGCTTGTGACCGAGAACCGTTTCGGCGAGCACGCGCTGGGCGCTTTGGAATTCATGGAGGAATCCCTGGCCTTGCTGGACAAGCTCGGACACAAGCAGCCTACCGGTGCGCTCGACGGCCGTCCCGCCAGAATGTGCTGGCAGGGCTCGATCAAGGGCTGCTATGCCGACTGGATACGCGATACCTACGGGCTCTTTGCTTTCGTGCACTGGGACGGCTGGACGGGTTTCACGTTCGCCTCGCCCTGCAGTGACGGGGCTGCCGTTTACCAGTGGATCGGACAGGGACAGATCGTCAGCTATGACCTGGCCGGGAACCGGCGATGGGGGCTGCACTATCCTTACCGTGTGGAAAAGCCCTGTCGCGGGGACGGCGTGCAACACCTTCCATCACCCGTCCTGGCGGGCAACGTGCTCGTCGCGCAAACGACGGATCACCTGGTGGGTGTTTCCGCCGCGGACGGCAAGCTCCTCTGGGAAGTTCCAAACGGCACCCATCACTTCTCCATGGGAACCGCGAAGCATCTGCGCCTCGAGAACGGGACCGACGTGGTCATACCCACCAGCGGCAAGGTGATTCGCGTGCGTGACGGCGTCATGCTCGGCAATCTCGGCGTTAAGCACGACACCGGTCCCGTAACCGGCGGCGAATCGATGGTCGGCGTGGGAAACCGTATCTTCTTCCCCGCGCACAGGCCGGTCAAAAAGCTGGTAGCTTTCGACATCGGGCCGGACAAGAACGACAAAGTCGAGATCACGAAGGTCTGGGAGCTGCCAGGCACCTCGGTGAACGACAACTCCATCGTGATCGGCGATCTCTGGTACCGTTTCGGCAAACCCGGGGATGTGATCAACTGGCGCGACGGCAAGAAGCTGGAACAGACCGTGAAGTTCACCATCCGCAGCGGCGGGGTAGGCCCGATTCTCGCGGGCAAGCACGTCTTCTGGTATGAGTCCGGAAGGACCGGGAATCGGCAGCGGCAGGACGGACGGCTGATCTCGCAATGTCAGGTGCTGGAGCTCGACGGAAAGGGCGGCGCGAAGACTCTGGACGATATAAGCTTGCTGGACGGGACGGAACGGCCGGACATGGTACGTTTCAAGGAATACAATCCCGGTTTCTGGGCCTCGAAAAGGTGGGATCCGCAGGGCGGCGTACCCGCCCATTTCGGACACGGCGGATTCGCGGCACAAGGCAACCGCCTGTTTCTGCGCAGTCTCAACGCGCTGTACTGCTTCGGAGACCCCGCGACCGAGTACAACTGGGACGCCTCCGCGCGACCCGAGTCCGTGCACAAGGCGTTGGCCGAACCCGCTTTCCCTGACGGTGTTGACGGCATAGTCGCGCGCCTGCGCACCCGGTATCGCTGGGAGTGGGAACAGGCGGCCCGGCGGGCGGCGGCGTTGCCGGCGAACGCCAAAAGCGGTGCGGCCAGGCGTGTCGGGCAGCTCCTCACCTCGGACAGCTGGTACACCGTGAAAGCGGCTGCCCTGACCCTCCGTTCGATGGCCGCGGCGGCTGACAGCGCCGCCGATGACATCCTGGGGGCATTGACGGCCGCACTCGATGCCGGGGACACGATGCGCGGTGTTGCGCTGACCGAGACGCTGATGGCGGTTGCGCCCGCGCGAGCGCCGGATGTGCTTGAGCCGGTCCGGCGCGCGCTAACCGGTTCCGATGCCCGCGGTCAGATCGCCGCGTGCCGCGTGGCCGCCTGCCTGGGGGCCAAGGCTGCAGTCGTGACGAAGGCGCTCGCACGCATTGCGCAAGGCGATAGCAGCAAGACGGCCATTGAAGCCGCGCGCGCGCTGGCTCGAATCGGGCCCGGCGCGGCGGAGGCCGTCCCGGCGCTGGGGACGGCGCTCAGGAGCGAGGACCCATGGCTCGTCGAGGCCTCGCTTGCGGCGCTTCGGGCCATGGATGATGCCGCGAAACAGGCGGTGCCTGACATCGCGCGGGTCCTGAAACACAAGAATCCGCACCGCGCCCGCCAGGCGGCGGAGCTGCTCGGAAGCCTGGGCAAGGCGGCGCGGCCCGCGACGAAGCAGCTCACGGCAGAATTGGGCAACGCATACCCGATGGTCGCCGAAGCGGCGGTGCATGCTTTGTTCGCGATCGATCCGAACTCGCAGGGAAGTACGGTCGATGCGCTGCGCGCCTTGCTCAAGAAGAAGGAGAAGTCCCTCACGGCGACACGGGCCGCGCGCGCGGCCCGTCCGCAGCTTACGGATACCGCGGCCAGGAAGAAGCTCATCACCGCACTGGGCGAAGTCCTTGGCACGAAAGAGGTGCCCACAATGGCCATGGCGGCCATTACGCTCGGCGAGTTCGGGAAGGAAGCGCGCCCGGCGCTGTCACAGCTCCGGCACGCAACGCTCGGCCTCGAGATTCCCAAGATCGGCCGCGCCGCGATAAAGAAGATCGATCCCTCGATCGACGTCAAGAATCTTCAGCCGGAGATGGACGGCGCCGAAGACGACGACCTGGACCTCGGGCTCGACCTGTAATGGTTTCACATGGCCGTAGCGGTCGATTCCATGAGTTGCAGGCGTATTATACGCTGAAATACCATTATAATCAGCGTATCATGCTTTTCGGATTGACCTTACGCTGATTGTCGGCTAATTTCAGCCTATATGATATGAGAGCATTTTACGGCAGAAGAGCTGAGACCCGGGCGTTGCGGGAGCCCAATTGGCGAGAACGGGCTTTGCTGGTCGCGGTCTACGGTCGTCGGCGCGTAGGCAAGACCGCCCTTGTCGAGCATGCCTACGACCGGGACCTCCTATGGAAGTTTGAGGGGATCGAGGCGGGAAACACCAGGACACAGATACAGCTCTTCCTGAAGCAGCTCAGTCGTTGCGTGCCCGGTGCCGACTTGCCACAGGCGGGCGACTGGGACGAAGCACTCACGCTTCTCAACAAGGCCATCGCCGAACACGGGCGAAGCCCATCAGGCCGAACGGTCGTGTTCCTGGACGAGTTCCAATGGATGTGCGAAATGAAGACGGACCTCGTGTCCCTGTTCAAGTACCACTGGGACAATTTCCTGTCCAGGCACTCGCACTGCGTCTTCGTCCTTTGCGGCTCTATCTCCTCCTTCATTGTGAAGAAAGTGATCAGGTCAAAAGCTCTGTATGGAAGAACAGATACGGAGTTGCATCTGCAACCGCTGCCGTTTGAACAATGCAAGCCGTTGTTCGAAGGCACCCGATTGGCGGATGAGGCGTTGGACACCTATCTGACTGTAGGCGGCATCCCGCATTACCTGATCGAAATGAACCCGCGTATGAGCCTTACACAGAACCTGAGTGAATATGCGTTCCAGCCATCAGGATTCCTGTTTCGCGAGTTCGAGCGACTCTTTGTCAGCCATTTTGCCGGACACCCTGCGTACGAGATCATCTTGCGTGCCCTTTCATCAGGAGCCTGCACGCCTCAGGCGCTGGCGAAGAAATGCAGCATGGAATCCGGCGGAACGTTCAGTTCGAGGCTGCGGGAACTTGAGCTGGCCGGGTTCGTTCGTCGGCTGACGCCGCTGGACAAGAGCGACAGAAGCCGTATCGTTCGCTACCGAATCGACGACGAGTATCTTCACTTCTATTTTCGCTTCATACAACCGCATTCGGCCGAAGTTCTCTCCGGGGCGGTCCGGCCGGTCCAGATTCTGCACGAACGTGCCTTCCGCCAGTGGCAGGGCTACGCGTTCGAAAGGTTTTGCACGGCCCATGCCCGCTACATCGCCGACTATCTCAGGTTTTCGGGAATCACCTATCGTGCCGGCTCCTGGTTCAGGAGGCCGGAAACCGGACAAGACGGGGCACAGTTCGACTTGGTATTCCTGCGCAACGACAAAGTAATAACGGCCTGTGAACTCAAATACGGAACTCGACTCAACCCCAGGAAGATCGTTAACGACTTCAAAGCCCGGCTTGAACCACTACGAAGCGCCTTCCCCCACCACGCCATCGAGACCGCGCTCTTCCTGGCAAGAAGCAGCAAAGCGGCAGATCGTTTGCGTAGCCATTTCGATCATGTTGCTGCCGTTGAGGACGTATTTGGCTGACGCGCGCTTCACCCGCCACCCAACAGAGTTGCTCCGGTGCCGTCAACGCTACTGTCTCCGTTCACGGTCAGCAGCGCGTTCGCCGGTCCCGGCCCGTGCAGTCCAAAGTTGAACGTTGCGTTGGTCCCCACCGCCAGGCCGTTCGGCGCGGTAAGGCGGGCGCCGTTCAGCAGGCTCAGCGTGCCGTGGATCGTGTCGATGCTGTCGATACGGCTGTCGCCGTCCGGGGAATTGCGGGAATCCTTTAACACCGCGTTGGTACCGCCCAGCAGGAGCTCGCCCTGTGGTCCGATGGTCGTGATATCGACGCTGTCCCAGTAGTCCATCGTGCAGTCATCGTGGATCTTCAGCCTGAAATTCAGCGTGGACCACGATGCGGATCCGCCGTGCCTGATTTCCCACTGCCCCTTGGTTTCCTCTCCGGTCACGAGTTCACCTTCCCGGATTTCGGCCGTGCTGCCGTCATGGAAATTGAAATAGGCGGTTCCCCTGTTCCGGACAGTCCATAGCGTCCCCGGGCCGGTTTTCCGGAACGTCGCGCCGGATTCCAGGATCACTCTCAAGTGATCGCCGCTGTCGTGCATGCTGTTGATTCTGACCCCGCCGCTGCACTCGAAAATGTTGCCCCCGGAGGTACGTGTCGTAACCGAGTTCATGACAACCGTCGAAGGCCCGCCGGTGCTCATAATGCGCAGCACGCCGTCGTTTTCGATCTCACCCGGGCCGCCTATGTACGGGCCTGTATCGGAATCGATATACATCAATCCACTGTTCACCAGCGTACCGGCTGTGAGAGAAAGCGAGTGGCCGCCCATCTGCCAAACGGCGCCCGGCTTGATCCGCATGAATGTATCACGGCCCCACCATGTCTCACCGCCGGAGCCGTCCCACCGGATCTTTCCCGCGTTCACAAGCTCGCCGCCGCCGCCCAGCCCCCTGAACCGTCCGGTATTCGAGAAGAAGCTGTTTGTACCGTAGAGAATCAGGCTGTTGCCGCTGCTGATATTGAGATCGCCGCCCGTGTAAGTGAGATCCTCAGCTTCCGCGTCCGCGGCCACGGTGATGCGTTCCGGTGCAAGCGAATGGGGTCAATCTCATGCTTCTTCGCTCACATACTCACGCACTCACACACCCACATACTATGTTGCGGGGTAAACTGTCTTCAACACCACTGTCTGATATTGCCATCATTGACGTTTGGAACAGCGGTAATGGCTCGTCTCAGAGCGTGTGGCGCGCATCGTCATTCCGGAACCGTCAACTCGTCTGCCGCGAGTGCGAGGCATGCGATCAGGTTCAGGCTGCCCGCGGCGACGTGATTGGTCTTCAATGAGGTGTCCTGCCAGGGCTCCGCGGAAAGCGCTGGCGGCGCTTCCTTGAACTCGTCCACCCACAAACCGGGCCCCGTCCCCGGTTCGCCGGGCCCGGGTCCCAGCAGCACCGTCCATGCGCGACGCTTCAGTTCGGGGTCATTCCGGTGCGTCCCTGCCCAGGCCATGAGGCGGGCATACGCCCAGCCCAGCCGCCACGTTCGCTGCTGCAGCTCCGACGGCAAGGCCTCGCGCTCCGCCTCGTCAAGTGCGTAGGTAGCGCCCCACTCGGCGAGCGCATCGGAGAACGGCGCGTGGTCAAGCAATCCGGCCAGTTCCATCCATGCCTCCGCGCCGCCCATTGTCAGGGCGAGGGCATTACTCTGGGTGCTTCCATCGGTTGGGTTTTGCACGAACGACATCTCGCCGGTCGCCGGATCGTAGTCGAACGGATCGCCCTGCATGAGCTTGAAGGGAGCGCGCAGGATGCCCTCGAGGCCTGTGAGGATTCGATCGCGCCACCGGGTATCGCCCGTACGTTCCCAGGCGCACATCCAGTTTGCGGACCACGCGGCCCACGTCGGGCCGATCCGCGCCATGTATTTGTCGGCCGGCACGTTGGTCGCTTTGAACTGATCCGCGGTCTCGGCGGCTTCGTCCAACAGATCGCGGCACCGCTCGTCCGCCGTGAGATAGTGGTAGAACCGCTTGGCGCCCGCCTGGCTGACGCGCGGCTCCTTGCACGGGCAGCCCCAGTGAACCACGCCGTGCCGGCTGCCCTGTCCGGTCCACGGGCCCAGGTGGAACACATCCACTTCGGAAACGTGCCGTGTCATTGCTTCGGCGAACCGGAACCAGTCGGACCGGCCGGTCCGCAGGAAGTTGTACCAGGGCCAGATATCCGAGCCGAGCTCCGTGTTGTCCCACGCCCGCCCGCCCTGGTCGTAGTGCCAGACATGACGTGCCGGGTCGTAGGTGTGCATGAAATCGCCGTAATGCCTGAGGTCCATCGGCTCCGCATCGGGCGCCCACCACCAGCCCGTGAGGCGGGTCTCGGTCCCGGTCGCCCCGGTTAGCTCAACGGCCGCGGGACAGGCCTGCCAGAAATCGCGCAGGCCCATTGCAAGTCCGCCGCCGGGTTCGCTGACCGACATCACGCCCGGCGCGCGGCGGCAGTGTTCCGCCGTCACCCACGAGCACGCGGCGTTCTGCCTTTTCCGCAGAGATGCATGGTCACAGGAATCCTGGAGAAGCTGGAAGTCGGACCAGGCGGGCAGCAGGCCGCCGTCGGGCGGAGCTTCCACCGGCTCGCCGCGCAGCTGCACCGCCTGCGCCGGGGTTGCCCGGTGCTTCTCGTACGGGAGCAGCCGGACAGGCTCGGACCACACGCCCTTTCCGTCCTCCCCCAAAACACGGACATGCCGGTTGTGAACACCTTCCTGCAGGGGGACATGCGCCCGAACGCCCAGGCCGGCTATGTGATCCTCGTCCGCATCGCCGTCGAATACAAACGAATGGATAACACGCACAGAATCGCAACCCGCATACATCTCCAGGCGGACGGTGAACGGCAGCATTTCACGCCCGCTCGACTCGCCGCGGTACCGGCCCTCCAACTTGATAAGCCCTCGGACGGGTCCCGCCTGTTCAACGGTGAGCGACTCGATAATCCCCGCGAACTGCTCGCGCTCCCGCGACTCCATGATGTCAGTGCAACGGCGCTGCTCCAGCAGCATCGTCAGCTCAACACCGCCCCCGATCGTCCGGCCATTGCGCGTGATCTGTTGGACAATGTAGCGGCCCCGATCACCGACCTCCACCTGCATGACACCGGTATCCGCAACGCGTATGATCTCGATGCCGGGTTGCGTGATCGTCAGCGCCTGCGCCGGCGCCGGGCTTTCGCCTTTGGCGAGCTCGAACTCCGTGCCGTCCTCCGCCGTCAACACGGCGGCGCAGCCCAGCCACTTGACGCTACCGTCGGGCCAGTAGGCAAGCGGCCATGTCTGGGTGGGAATAACGGAACCGTCGGCACGCTGCAGCGCCACGCCTTCGCCGGGCTGCAATTCGCCCCTGGGCCATGGCGCTCCCCACGTAACACCGGTGGCACCGGCCGTCACAGTGTCAAGGTATGTGTATGTCATCGACCGCCCTCTTCTCCGGGGACCGGGATGATATCAGCGTCCGATTACGAGCCGGAAGCCAACATAGCACGGTGCGTACTTGGAGCGCAACACGGAGCGATAGTCACAGCGCAGATGGTCTTTGCGTCCGAAGTACCACGACGCGCCCAGCAAATCGTACCAATCGGGGCCATGGGCTCTCCCTTCTTTCAACACGCCGCGCGCCGCGGTCCACTCCATCACGTTGTCGCCCACGCCGTGCAGCCCCCAGTCGTTCCGGCCGCTTTCGTCGACCGGGCAGGCGGCCGGCCACTTGTCACGACGGTCCGCTATCCTGGGCCTGGGCCCGACGCTCTCCTCGCTGTTGTAGTTCCAGCCGGCAGGCGGCGGCCACTCGGAGCCCCAGGGGTATTCACGATCGTCGCCGCATTGCAGAATCACCGGGACCTCTCTTTCGTTCAACAGGCGGACCCGGCACACACACGCGATCACTATTGCCAGGACGAGTAACGTCTGCACGCCCCTGGCCGTGGACGCGAAAGGCCCTGTCTTGCTCGTTCGATGCGGTTCGTCGTCCATTGTTGATCACTCCAGCCCGGGCAGAAGGTCGTCGTCCTCGTCAATAGCGCTGCCCCTGGGCTTGCCGCGGATCGCTACCAGCGCCGTGTCTATGGCCTTCTCCACCTTCGCGTTCGCGGTCATGTGCCCCTCCAGAACGGATACGGCCTTCACGGCATGCTTGCCGAAGCAGCCGAGGGCCTCGACCGCGGGCAGCACGAGATCTTCACGGTGCTCGGCTACCACTGTGCACAGCGTCTTGATGGCTCTGCGGCGGGTGGCCGCATCGTTGCACCAGGATGCGTGTTCGCCGAGCACAACGATGGCCTCCAGAGCAAAACGCTTCTTCCGCTTCTCCACCGTATCACACAGTATGTTCAGGGCCAGGACTTCTTTCTCGCGGCCGCGGCGGCACAGGGCCCGCGTCGCCACGGGCCAGCGGTCCGTGCGAGTGCCGCGCAACGTGGCCACCAGCTCGTCCGACGGCACGTCCAGCGCGACCAGGCCGTATCGCCGGCCCCATACACTCACGTACTCGAACGACTCCCCTCGGATACGCTGCAATTGCACCCACCGCCAGTGCGGGTCGTCGTCCTTGAACGGCGGCTTGCTCCCGGAGAGACGCTCGAGTAACGGCAGCGCTTCGGCGGCCTTGGTCCCGAAATGGCCGAGAACCGAGAAGGGCAACCAGTTCGAGGGGACCTTGGATGCCTTGCTGTACTCCTCCGCCGCGGCGGTGAGCGGCTTTATCACCGACGGGCCCATCGCTTTCAAGCACTCGCCGGCCAGCCACCGGATAACCGGAACGCGGATTTCCGGGTAAGGTCTGCCGCGATCGTTCTTGTGGTCCGGATAGGGCTTGTACGCCTTGGATTCGTAGTCCTTCCCCGTCGTGAGCGCGATCAGTTCTGGCAGCGCGGCGGCGAGCTGCGGGGCCGCACTTGCGCCTTTGGCACCATGGGCTTGCAGGATTTCGGCCGCGGCCTTGCGGGTCAGCCACGTTCTCTCCAGGATCAGCTTCGCCAGCTCGGCGGCGGGCGCGCCATTTTTCTTCAGTCCTTCGATCGCCTTGCGCCGCGTCGTGAAATGCCGGGCCGCCAGCCCGGCGAGGCCCGAGTCCGGGCCATTCCCGGTTGCCGGCGCCGAAGCCGCCGGCTGTTCGCGTTTGCGCAGGTCAAGGCAGTGGAACCGGGTCGAGCTCCGAATGTAGAGAAGCCCGTCGGCAACAGCGGGCCCGCCGTCACATGAAGCATAGGTAATGTCCGTCCGTTTCGTAACGGGCGCACCGGGCTTTAACTTCTTGTAGGCAACATTGCCGCTGCCGATGAGATACCCGTCGGACGCTACCGGCGCATAGCCGCCAATGGCGGTCCCACCGGTCTTCTCCAACAGGCGTCCCGTCTCGAGGTCGTAGATTCCTGCCCCGGCGATGAAAACCCGTTTGCGATGAATCACGGGCGCCGTATAGCGAGCCGAGCCCGTGTCGTGCTTCCACAGGAGCTTCGCGCCCTGTGGAGTGATCCGGTAGCATTGTATGAGGTCGCACGCCTCGGTATCCTTCGCGGCCCCGCGGCAGACCAGGTAGTCCTCGTGGACCGACGGGCTCTGCAGCTGGTTCCATGGGACACCGTGGTGATCGAGAATCCACATGACTTTCCCGGTCTTCGGCTCGATGCACCTGAGAATCCCGCCCGCGATCTTGCCCTCATGCATGCGCTCGGGCCGGCCCGGCGAATGACAGATGAAGTACTCACGGCGTGAGGCGGGATCGTTCGGATCGGCCTGGTACGTCCAGCGCATGGCTGTTGCGTTGCTGGCCAGGGCCTCACGTTCCGTCCACAACACGCGCCCGGTACGCAGGTCCAGCCCGACGGCCGAGCCCTGGCCCCAGTCGTCCTGGCATTTCACGGCCACGACTCCGTCGGCGATCATGGGACACCCGTTCGCCGTGCCGACGGTTTCCCCTCCCTTGTCGTCTTCCGCTTTCCAGTCCTGCCTGCCTTTGCGAAAGCAGACCTCGGGGACCTGGGTGGTCAACTTGAAGGTCAGCGGGCCCGCGATCGATTCCCACAGCGGCTCGCCGGTCGCGGTATCGAGCGCATACACACAATCTCAAAAGCTCCTTTCCTGCTCGCAAACGCGGCATCCAATATAATACTACGCCCCTTCCGGCAATGTGCACACAGTCCGGTTGTTCGGAATTCGATTGATTGTTTGTTCGGGAAGCGAAACACCGGAACCAACTGGATTCATACGAGAATCCCGCGGCGGCGCAGCAGCGCAGCACGATGACACAGGGGACATGTCGGTTATCACGAAATCGACAATATGTCAGTTTTGTGTTGCGCGGAAGCCGCGTTTTTTGTATCACATTATCGTCATTATGTCGATTTCGTGATAAAGACCTGCGGTCTGGAGGCGGTATGAGATGCGGTTTTGTAGGGCGTGAGCGTGAATTGAGTACGCTTCAGCGATTGGTGGACAAACAGGCCACAAGCCTGGTGGTTGTGACGGGACGTCGACGCATAGGGAAGAGCCGCTTGGTGCAGGAATTCGGCGAGCGCAACCCGGAATACCGATACCTTTCGATTGCAGCCCTGGCGCCGCAGCCCGGCATTGCCGCGGCAAACCAGAGAGAGGCGTTTGCGGACCAGATGGCTGAAGGTGTGGGCATCCCCCCGGTCACGCACGATGACTGGTTGGACCTCTTCACACACCTTGCAAAGGCTACCGAGAGAGACAGATGGATTGTTCTGCTGGATGAGATCTCATGGATGGGCAAGGACGACCCGGAATTCCTTCCGAAACTCAAGATTGCCTGGGACAAGCACTTCAACCGCAGCGCTAATCTGATCCTGGTACTGTGCGGATCGGTATCGAGCTGGCTGGAGAAGAACATCCTCGCCGGGACCGGTTTCGTCGGACGTGTTTCGCTCCACCTGCGTATTGAGGGGCTGCCTATGCCGGATTGCGATCACTTCTGGGGGAAAGCGAGAAAACGAACATCGTTCTACGACAAGCTGAAAATCCTTGCGGTAACGGGCGGAGTCCCGAGATACCTGGAAGAAGTCGTTGTGAGACAATCTGCAGAAGAGAATATCCGACACCTGTGCTTCAGCCCGGAGGGGCTTCTCTTCCGTGAGTTCGACCAAATATTCTCGGATCTCTTCGATAAGCGCAGCGCAATCTACAGACGAATCGTGGAATCACTTGCGGAGGGACACGGCACGCTGAACGAAATATGTCGAAGACTCGGTATCGAGAAAGGGGGCGCGATCAGCGCCTACCTGGAGGACCTAGTATTGGCCGGCTTTCTGAAGCGGGACTACACCTGGGACCTGAAGACGCGGAACCACTCCAACCTGAGCCGCTTCCGATTGCAGGATAACTATGTCCGGTTCTATACCAGGTATATCCAGCCCAACCGCGTCAAAATCGAAGATCATCGCCTCGATGCGGGGCCGCTTTCCGCCCTGCCGGGCTGGGAGTCAATTGTGGGACTGCAGTTTGAGAACCTGGTTCTCGCAAACCGCGGTTTCATCTGGCGGCAGTGCGGACTCTCACCTGCCGAGGTAGAATTGGACGGCCCCTATTTTCAACGACCGACCCGCCGGCATCGGGGGTGTCAGATCGACTACCTGATCCAGGCCAGGCACGGGCCTGTGTACCTGTGCGAGATCAAGTTCAGCAGGAGCCCTGTTTCGACCGTTACCGAACATGAAGTGCGGGAGAAGATCGAACGCCTTGCGGTGCCGCGCCACTGCTCCGTTCTGCCGGTTCTGATACACGCCAACGAGGTCAGTGAAGCCGTCAAGTACGGGGATACCTTCGCTCGCATTGTGGATTTCGCCGACATTCTGCGAGGCCCCGGATCGTGAGGAGCTTGCGGACCGCGATCATTGACGTTTGGCACACCGGTAATGGCTTTGGAACACGGTAACAACCGTCCCCGGCTTGAAGATGTAGAGGATCACGTAGCCCTTGTTGCCGGTGACCACATCGCTCACAGCTGCTCAATCAGTTTCCGCGCTTTCTGTGCCGCGGTCGAGTCCGGGGCCAGTCCAATAGCACGTTTGAGGAGCGGTTCGTTCCGTCTCAGCGCGGCTTTCCAGGCTTCGAGCTCGGCCGCGGGATCATCCGACGCCTCGAAGCGGAAACTGACGTCATGGGCGGCGGTTGCACGGCCCGGAACGGCGACACACACCAGGACGCGATACTCGCCGACGTCGAACCGGACTCGGGCCATGTGCCCCACCACTTTCCCCGAAACCCGGATCTCAACGCCCGGACCGGTGTTGATCAGGCGTAGCACCTGCTTCGCGGCGCTGGTGCAGGTGACCTCGAACAGGCTTACCGTGTCGCTCTCATCCCCCAGCAGGCGCTGCATGCTGAAAGCGGGACGGTGGTTACGGCCGGCCGTCAGCCTGCCTCTTTCTTCTTTCGAGAAGCCCCGGGCCTTCCGGGTAATCCCGCCCACTGTGTAGTCTTGGTCGGTGATGATCGGGCCGTCGCCGATCTTGCGCAGCAGATCATCCTTGTCGAGCATGTTGAACGGCCCGAGGTACACGCCCTGGCCCACCGGGATGGCCAGCCCGGACTGTAGTGACGCGCGGCGGGGAACGGTCTGCCTGAACGGCGCGACCCGGATGGGTGCGACGGCGTGCGGCGCGGCCGGGGCCAGATCGCCCAGAATGTTCTCCGCGTTGACCCGCGCTTCGTAGGCCTTGCCTTCCTCGCCGGTATGGCCGATACAGGTCACGTAGAAATGCCCGCGAATGAAAAGCAGGTCGCGGTCGTAGACGAACGACGGCGTCAGGCTCCTGTCGATCTCGTTGTGGGCTACGATACGGCCCTGGGGGCCGACCTGGAAGACCGTCACATCGGTATAGCGTTCCGAACGCTTCTGCAGGGCCTTGCTGCGCACGTGCGTCAATGTGAAGGTGGGACTCCTCTTGCGCGCACCGCGCACCGCGGCGAAGACGTAGTCACCGGCGATCGATGTCGGCTGATAGCAGTCACCCCGCCGAAAAGTCAAGTTTGCCCGCGTGTCGACATTGACCTTGCGCACCACCTGTTTGCCGGTCACCGCGTTGAAGATGCGGTAGCCGCGATTGTACTGGGAGCCGTGCAGGTTATAGAGATAGCCGTCCCGGTAGGCCAGCGGGTAGGACGTGTTGATGAACTGGCTGCTCCACAGGTGCTTCACCCCAAGCGTGTCCCTGTCACGCATGATCAACTGCGCGGCCGTCGCCTTGTACCCGATGCTGTGTACGACATCACCGACGGGCGTGCCGAAACAGTCGCCGTGGATGCGGCGGCGCAGCACCTTGCCGTCGCTGACCCGAACAACGCCCCCTTCCCGTGTCAACACCACAGCCATCTCTTCCTCCCCGTCGGTCAACCGCATCGCCACGAGCGACCACGGCGACAGCCTGAACGGAAGCGCCGCCCGCCAGAGCCGCTCGCCGGTCGCGGCATCGAGCGCCGTGATGTGCGTCTCGATCGTTCTGTCCCTCTTGCTCTCTATTTTCCGGCCGGGCGGCGTAACGTCGACATCCCGCGCGTACACCAGCTTGCCGTCCAACAGAAGCGGCGACGGACAGACCGCCGTTTCCTCTAGGTCGTAGGGCGTGCGCACCATCCATTGACGCTTGCCCGCCAGGTCATAACAGGCCGTGACACCCGTGGCGAACTGGACCCAGATCCGTTTCCCGTCCGTAACCGGAGAAGGGAAACTGTAGCCGGTGAAGGCATAGTCGCCGCCGTAGACACCCGATATCATCTGCGCCTTGAACCAGGACCAGGACGGCATGACGCAGTCACCCTTGTCGATGATGTGACGGACCCACGCGTTGAGCTTCTTCTCCGTCTCTATGCTGAGCGCCTTGAGCCGGGCGACGGCCTTTTCCCGGTCGTTGCTGTCCCTCAGAAGCGTGGCAATACGGGCCTCCTCATCCACGCCCAGGGCGACGAGATTGTCCCAATCGGTCTTGAAAGCAGCGTAGAGCTTCTTCGATTCCTCGTGGAGCGCCGGGTCGAGCAACTCAAGCAGGTTGCTGTGCTTCTCCCACAGGATTTCACCCGTGTTCTTGTTCAGGCAGTAGAGGATGTGCGGCTCGCCCAGGACGTATAGCTTGTCACCGACAACGACGGGTTGCGCGTGCGACCAGATCAGCGGCAGGTGCCAGCGGACGTTTGTGCGCTTCTCGATATCCCATGCGGTCACCGGTTCGGCATCGGGATAGTCGCTGCGCCCGCGGTTCCGGTACCCGCGCACGTTAGCCGGCATATTGCGCAGGTTCTTCATGCGCGCAGCGACCTTTGCGCCGTGAGCTTTCGCGACCTCCGGCGCGCGCGCCCGGCCCGCCATACAGAGGCGGATCCAGAAGTGGCCCGGTCTCCGGCCGTCACTCGCCCGCGGCATGGGGCGGCCGTTGCTTGTCAAGACGCCGATCCTGTTCCTGCCTTTCTTCAGCCGAAGCTTGAAGAAGAAAATCTCTTCGGTGTGATCGCGGTCCTCCACCTCGAACACGGCATAGAGTCGGCGATTGAGCCAGATGCGCAGGTCGCCGGAAACACCGGCCGCCGCCCGCAGCTCGACGTCCTCGTCGCTGTGGACCTCCGTGAAGCCGCAGGCGTAACCGGGCTTCCGTCCCGTGGTGGCGCCGGGCAGGCAGGTAAGGTGGAGGTATTCCGGGACCTCCGCCTCGCGCCATTCCGTGGCGCCGGTACTTCGTTCTTCGCCTTCGGCAAGCGGGCGGTGCGACCAAAGTTCGGCCAGTTGGTAAGCGCCTTCATCCAGCTCGATCACGGGCATGAGCGTGGGCGTTTCCGGCGGCAGCGGTCCATGGATCGGGCCGATCACCTTCCAGCCCTTGACATACGGCCACGACTGACGCGCCGCATTCGGATCCGGCGCGCCAATCATGTTCGGCTTGTCCCGCGTGGACGGAAGCGGCTCGGAACCGTAGTAGGGACCGAAAAGCGGATCGCCGTGCGCGGTGGACTTACGTACTACCTGCACCGTCGCGGGTCCGGCCTCCCGATGGAATGCCGTCGCGGCGAGTGTCCGTTGCAGGTGCGTGTGAATGGCCTGGATTTGCCTGAAGAACTTGCGGTCGCGGGCCGGATCGGATTTGACCGAGGTCCGTGGCTTGGTTCCGAGGTCCGCCTCTTCATCGCCAAGTTCGTCATCCAGTTCGAGATCATCCAGTTCGGGTGCCTTGGATACCGGCTTTGATGTGGCTTCGACTTTGTACGCGGGGCGCGCCGGTATCATCAACGGCAATGTTCGCTGCGCCTCAATGAGCGAGATCTTCCTCCTTTTGGCAATATCCAGGGCATGGATCAGGTGATAGCAGTGCACGGCACGCCGCTCGTAGCGGACAGCGCGGTTGTAGCATCCGAGGACGTGGAGCTTGTCGGCCGGTCGACGCTGGAGATCGATGGCCCAGCCGGGCGCCATATCCGCCGGCAGCTTCCTGACCGTGCCTGTAAGGTCGCTTCGCTCGGCTCGAACCGGATCGCGCTTGGCGCACTGAACGGTGCCGCGCAGCTTCCCATCGGTGAAGCGACCTTTCACACGAAGGACGATCCTCATAGGCTTGTTGTCGGCCGGTACGTAACCGTCCGGCATAAGCGTGATACCTACTTCTCCTTCCAGCCTCCCATTGTCCGGCCCGCCAACCAGTTTGAGTCGCGACGCCTCGATGGGATGGATCGACTCGTTCCAGGCCGACCACGCGCAGCCGTCGATATACTCGGCCCCGCTGAAAAGGAGCTCGAAGGAGAGGTCGGCCCGCCAGAACAGCTTGAGCGCCGTCGCTTTGATATGAACGACGCCGTCGTATCTGTCCGCAATCGCTTCGCGCGCGTGTTCTCCGAGCTCCGCGTACGTGTTCTCGATCCGGCCGAGCTCGCGGCGGAAATCACCGACACCCTGGGCCACGGCCGCATGCGTGAGACCCACGAGGATCAATGCGGAGATTGCCGAACGTGCTATGCGCATAGTCATTCTGGAATCATGAATTCGGCGTCCGCCCCCTTGTACCCGGCAACGTTGTCCATCATGAAACATCCCTTCCGCAGTCGACGGCCCCAGAGAACATGGAACGGTACGGCATGATCGCCACGTATGAATTCGTCCGCGGAGCGATTCGCGTAGAAACCTTCGTTCGCCAGCCGGTTCTCAGTGTGCAACACGTGCCATTCCTCCCGCATCGGGAATTCGGGCCAGACGACGTCAAAGCACTCCACGCGTAGTTCCGATATGTTGTCGGCCACCATTGCCGCCGGCGCGGCAGCCGCTTCAGCGTTGTCTCCCAGCCACCCCTCCGGGCTGAGCGGGGAAGGATCCTCGATCATGGCATAGCGCAGCCGCACATTCGCCAGCGTGATCCGTTCGCACACGCTTCCCGGTTCAGCCATGACGAAGATCCGGCCGTCGGTCACAGCGTCTATGTCCCGCAGCGTCACGCCACTTATCCGGCCGGCACCGGCAGGCGCAGGTGTGTTCGGCCTGATCCGTTTACGAACGCCGGCCATGATTTCGATGGGGCGGTTCACGGGCCAGCCCGAGTTGGTGGTGCCGCGCATGTTGCCGACGAATACATCCTCGATGTTCCCGCCGTCGCATGTCTTGATCGTGACAAACCGCGGCGACCGCGGCACAACGCAGTTGCTCAAACTGATGTGACGGAAGTCGAAATGCGATTCCGAGCCCAGCTTGAACGCCGAACAGGACGTGCTGAGCACGCAGTTGCTGACGGTAACGTATTCGGTCGGCCCGCCGAGGAAGGTTGTCTTCAGCACAACGGCGTCGTCGCCGGTCTCAATATCGCAATCGGAGACGACTACATACCGGCAACCGTCGATGTCGAGCCCGTCGTTGTTCGGGCCGAAAAACCCGTTACGGATTGTGATGCCCGTGATCCGGACGTGCTCGCAGCCCAGCGTATGAACCGTCCAGCCCGGCGAGTTCCGGATCGTGACGCCCTCGATGCGCAGGTCCCGGCAGTTCACGAACTGGAGCATCGGGCTCGGGCGATCGACCCGGGTTATCCAGAACGCCCATTCGTGCGACCGTTCGGGTTCCCAGAACGCCGGGCCGTTGCCGTCGATCGTGCCCTGCCCGACGATCCCGCAGTCTCGCGCGTCCTCCGCATAGATCAGATGCCGTCGTCGCATGTCGAGATGACCTTCGCGCCCGACCTCCGGGTAGTCCTCGATCCGCGGCGATCCCTGCAGCACGGCGCCGGGTTGCAGATCGAGGAACACTCCGCTCTTGAGCACGAGCGTGCCGCTCAGGTACGTTCCGGGCGGCAGCACAACCCGGCCGCCGCCTTCCGATACCCCGTCAACGGCCGCCTGGATGGCGGCCGTGTCGAGTGTCTCACCGTCACCCGCGGCGCCGAAGCGGCGCACATCAGCCGTGCCGGCTGCACCGGCGGCTTCCGTTTCGTCTCGCATGGCTGTATCCATAGTCCTTTCTTGCGCTTACCTCCCGATCACAAGCCGGAAACCGACATAGTGGGTTCCCAGATCGTTTCCCAGCCGGGAAACACGATCGCATCGCAGATCGTCACCGTCGCCGAAGTACCAGGACGCGATACCGAGAAGATCGTACGTGGCGCCTTTTCGCCCCCGCTTCTTTCCGACCCATTCCTGGACGTTGTCCCCGACACCATGGAGTCCCCACTCGTTCCGGCCGCTTTCGTCGACCGGGCAGCTCACGGCCCATTCGTCCCGCCAGCCTTTGATGGGAGGGGATGTGCCGGCGCTTTCCTCGCCATGGTAGTTCCAGTCACGCGGCGGCGGCCATGAGTCTCCCCATGGATACGTTCGATCGTCGCCGCACCGCACGAGTTCGTGTGCCTCCGCTTCCCGCAGCGTGCGCACCCGGTAGCCGGATGGAAGCTGATTGCCACAGAACGCGTTCATCCACTCGACGTACCCCTGAACCGCATGGCGGTAATCAACCTTCACGACCGGCTGGCGGGCGCCGTTCATGGGGTGACCTTCGAAATCCGGTGTGTTGTGCTTCGGCATCCAGCGCCGAAACTCCCGGTTGGTGACCTCGTACTTGCCGACCCAAATGGCCAGCGGCTCGATCCAGACGAATTCCATCGCCACCCCTTCGCCAAGGTCCAGGGTCATATCTTCCCGGTCGACGACGTCCGTTTCAGGCGGCGCATACATGAGCTGCGGCGGGGGTCCGATCGCGGCCGGCCCAGCCGACGGCATGTGCTGCTTGCGCCACCAGGCGAGTCCGGCAAACGCACAGGCGACAAGAACCGCCACCAGGATCAACGCTTGCACGCGCCTGGCCGTGGACGCGAGAGACCCCTTCTTGTGCGCGTGATGTAGGCGGTCATTCATCATTCAATCATTCCTTCCACCCTATTGGAAATGGTTGCCACGGCGGTCCACGGCAATCACGGCATAGTAGCTCTTCCTGCCCTTGGGCGCGGCCAGGTCGAACCAGATCGGGCTGAACCAGATACAGTGGCCGTCGGTCTGACGGGCACGAACATAGTAGTAGACATCACGCAATGGCCGACCTGGACGTTCGTCGGACCAGGTGACGTTCAGGTCCGGGCTGTCCGGCTCGACCGGCAGGTCGGCAAGCACGGCGCCGCAACTGATAATCTGCACCGCCACCAGCGGCGCAGTGCCGCGAACCAGTATCTCGAAGGTGCGCGGCTGACCGGGCGCCTGCTCAATTTCGCTGCCCATCGGGTTCTCGCCGCAACGGAAATCCCCCACGATCCGCGCGCCGCTGGTTGCATAACAGCGGCGCGAGTACAGGGCCTCGAAAATTGATGGCAGCGTCAGCTCGTCCGCCTGCACACCGGTCAGTCCACACCAACCGTGAGGGCAGCGTGTCGGCCAGCCGCAATGGTTGTCCGTTCCACCGGTAAATCCCAGTCGATAGCCTCGGGCCAGGGCCGTGCGCACCGATGAACCGTAGCCCCCCACATCGATACGCCACTCGGGATCCGGTTCCTCCGCCTCGAAGCTGCCCCGCTGCTGATGGATCTCTACCAACCGGGTCGCCTGCAATTCCGGTTCGGGCCCCCAATCCATGCGACACCAGTACGGGCGCCCATCCTTCGGGTTCACAACCCGTTCACGTGTATGACTGTCCATGTTGGGGTGATGCGGCACGATGACGGCGCGTCCCGGCGGGCACGCATTGACCAGCTCCTCCAAAGGGAACCTGTCGGCCGGATACCGCTCGCGGTCGGTTGTTTCGGCCACCTGTCGCAATACGTCCCAGCTATCGGCAATGATGTTGACATGCCCCTCGCGCTCGGAGCGTTCGTAGGTCGGCAAGGTGACGAACCTGCCCGGCTCGTCGAACGACGCGCAGATGTCGCGCTGATCCTCGATGCTCCTCTTCTTGTAGTGGATGCCGCGCCCGAGGTGATCCGCCGGACCGGCGAAATCGAGACAAAGCTCGTCGCGGGCGCTGGTCAGTGCGTCCGACATGGAGCGCTGCCCGTCGCCGCTGAAATCGGTATGCCAGTGAAACTCACCGAAGAAGACCGGTTGCCCCGCAAACCCAACCGGCTTCGCCGAGCTCAGTACGCGGCTTCCGTCGGCCCGCACCAGTTCGGCGCGGCTCTCCGCACACGAAAAGAGCGTCACGGGACGCGACCCGCTCAACACGACCTCCTGGCCGTTGACCGCCACCGTTTCACGATCGGAGCAAACGGGGTTGTTGAAGGCGTCGAATGCCTGGATGGCCAACTGCCGGTTCGGTCGCAGCACGGCTGCGACCGCGGCACAGGGCCCCGGCACGAGCTCCAGGCAGATGGGTGCCGCCACTTCCTGCCATTCGGAAGCGTCGGCCTCGCTTCCCGAGGCCGACACCAGGGAGTAGCACCACGTGAGGCCGCTGTACGGAGCCGCCTTGCCCGTGCAGCCGGCAGATCTGTCAGTGGCGAAACCATCCAGGACGACGGCAACCTCGATTTGCGATCCGGCGGCCAGATCGTCCGACACTTCCACGGTCACCACGGACAAATGCCGGATGAACCAGTTGAAGTCCTGCTTCATCCGGGCGACTTCGAATCTCTGGACCGTGGCCAGGGCTCTTCCGCCGGCACGGATGGCGATCGACTGGACGGCGCGCATGGCCGTGACGCTGGCTGCCCGCAGGCGCAGGTATGTCCCGGCGGGTACGTTGCGGCTCAGTCGGAACTGAAAGGAGAGATCCTGTGCATCTACCTGGATATCTATCTCTCGTTTCTGTCGTTCGCTCATGTTCATTGCTGATTCTTCTTCATTTCTGTGGACCCGCCCCTTTCCGCGCCCGGAGCCGGCAATTCGTAGCCGGGCACGCCGAACGAGTCGCCGGTGGCCTGCGTCCACTCGTGGACACGGCGGCGCATTTCCTTCATCCTCGTCCCCCTGCAGTCCGGTCAGCGGCCCCCTCCGGCGGCGGCGCACACCACCTGTTTGAGCACATTCAGTTTCTCCAGGTCATCGAGCCTGTGACCGCCGCACAGCGTAGCGCCCAGCTTGACGCCCTTGGAGTCCCCGAACACCTCCAGGAAATCCCGGGCCGCACGGCCCAGCGTTGCTTCGTCGCAGCTCATTACGTTGGCGCCGTCGAAATCCGTTTCGATCACGACCCGCCCGCCGAGCGCATCGGCAACCGGCTGGTAGTCGCGTTTCAGGTTGGCGATGCCCTGCTGCGGCTTGAATCCGTTGAGCAGCCCTATGTCGAGCTCGTCCCGCCAGACTTCGAGAAAGCGGGCATCGGCAACGCACGCATGGAAGAAATAGACCCCGTCGAAGGCGTCGCGCAGGCGCTGCTGGTGCGGCAGGATGAACTGTTGGTGGATGTCCTCCGACACGTAGGTGCAGTAGTCCTCGATCAGTCCGACCGGTCCCGCGCTTTCGCCCATGGTCTCAAACGAACGGCGTATGCGTTCGATCTCCTTCTCCGTAATGATGTCCAGCAGACGGTTGAGCAGCGCCGGGTCGTCGTAGCACCAGATGCACACGCGGTCGAACCCCGCGATCATCGCGGCAATCGCGAAGGCGCCGTCGCTGCTCGTGTTCAAACGCGCGCGACGCACGGGGTAGACCGGTTCACCGGCTCCGTACCGCACGGGAAAATCGTCCGCCAGTTCCTGGTACCGCGCATAGTACTCGAAAGCCTGACCGCCCATGCCCGTTGTGCAGGGATCGATCTTCTCCAGCTTCAACAGGTCGGTTTCCGACGCTACCCACGGCTCGAAGCCCGGCACGCTGCCCGGCTGGGGCAAGACCCTGCATCCGTAAGAAGACGCCGTGCGACAGCTCCCGAAATCCAGCATGACCGGTGTCCGGGGGATATCACAGTCGACGGCTTCGAGAATTCCTTTCCAGCCCAGAATCTGTGCCCGGATCATGTGTTCCGGCGCTTCGTACATGCGCTCGATCGGGATGCCGGCCATTCGGCAGTAGAACGGCGAATCGGCGAATATGTGCACCGGAACACGCGAATTCTGCAGATGATGACACGCGTCAACAAGGCTTCCACGACGATCGATCTCGTCCTGGCTCACGTTGACAAGAATGGGTTCACTCATTTGCCGACCCCTCTGTTATTCAACAAGGTTTCCCGCCAACGCCGAGAGTGGTACGTCCGGGTGCTTCTTCAGATGCTCCCTCTCGCGACGGCCCTCGCCAAAGCCGCTGAAAGGCGCGGCATCAATCCGTACCACGCCGCCCCGACGGCATATTCATAATGCACTCCTTGCAGTGAGCCTTTGGACTCCAGGCGGCAAGATGCCTGAGTCTACAATGGCTGCTTGTTACTTTTGTCCGATCCTACTCGATTCTTCAACCCATTTTGT
>Ga0272442_10002284_pt1 | contig 28118 bp, 18 predicted proteins | sample SSMForm2O_FD_200262 | JGI IMG/M metagenome (GOLD analysis project Ga0272442, IMG submission 200262) | Marine sediment archaeal communities from Little Sippewissett salt marsh, Falmouth, MA, United States - SSM-Form-2O | ecosystem: Environmental > Aquatic > Marine > Wetlands > Sediment ...
TGGCAGGATTTCTCTCCAGAACAGAATCCAGATTGTATTAAACCTCCCTTATTCAATCTGCGGGAATCTGCGTAATCTGTGGATCATAAAAGTTGGAGGTATCGATACCCCGGGTGAAAAACTGAACGCTGCCGGGAAGGAATGAAACCAGATTTTTCGTCTCTGGGTTCCCGGCGCCTTTCCGTGTTCGCGACAGGATGGCGAGGGATAATCCCCAGCTGGGAATCGAGACAAAAATCGGTCCGGAATGTTTTCATCTTGACAGAAGAGGGGTGAGAAAATGAGTTTATTCCCTATATTTCGCCCTGAAAAAGGGCGCCAGACCTTTCTCTTTAAAGGAACATACGATGAAAGTACCTCTTCTCGATCTGAAAGCACAGCTCAAAACCATCGAAGCGGAAGTCAAGGAAGCGGTGAACGAGGTGATCGATTCCACCCGTTACATCGGGGGCCCCAAGGTGGAGCAGATCGAACAGGCGGTTGGGGAATACGTGGGATCCAAATACGCCATCGGCGTCTCTTCGGGAACGGACGCCCTCCTGATCTCGCTCATGGCCCTTGACGTGGGAGCGGGGGACGTGGTGCTGACCACACCCTATTCCTTTTTCGCCACGGCCGGGGTGATCTCCCGCCTGAACGCGACTCCCGCGTTCGTGGATATCGATCCCGAATCCTACAACATGGATCCCGAATCCCTGAAAAAGTGGTTCGAGGAGAACCCGTCAACCGCTGAAAAGGTCAAGGCGATCATCCCCATTCATCTTTACGGTCAATGCGCCGACATGGATCCGATCCTGGAGATTGCGGAGAAATACGGGATAGCTGTGGTGGAAGACGCGGCCCAGGCCATCGGTGCGAAATACCCCTCGAAAAAGGGTTTGAAAAAGGCCGGGACCATGGGGGCCACGGGTTGTTTTTCCTTTTTCCCGAGCAAGAATCTCGGGGGGATCGGCGACGGCGGAATGGTGACCACGAGCGACGACGGGCTCGAGGAAAAGATCCGCAAGATGCGCAATCACGGCGCCAAACCCAAGTATTATCACGCCCTGGTCGGTGGTAATTTCCGTCTGGATCCGATCCAGGCCGCCGTGCTCCTGGTCAAGCTCCCCCAGCTCGAGAAGTGGCACGGCATGCGGCAGAAAAACGCCGCGTATTACGATAATAAGCTGAACGTGTCAGGAATTAAAAAACCGGCCCTCAGCTTTGAGCGGGAATATCACATTTACAACCAGTACGTGATTTCCGTACCGGACGGGCGGGATGAGCTGAGGTCGTTTCTGAAGGAAAACGACATCGGGTGCGAGGTGTACTATCCGGTGTCGTTTCACGAGCAGGAATGTTTTCGCTTCCTCGGGTACAAGGAGGGGGATTTCCCCCGGAGCGAATATGCGGCCCGCCACACCATCGCCCTTCCCGTGTACCCGGAATTAACGGATGAGATGAAGGATTTCGTCATTCAAAAGATAGGGGAATTCTATGGCTAGAAAAATCTGCGTGGTCGGGGCCGGACGCTGGGGTAAGAATCACATCCGGACCTTGAACGATCTGGGCGCCCTGGGAGGGATCGTGGAATCCGACGGGGAAACCCGTACTTCGTTCCAGGAGCGTTATCCGGAGGCCCGGGTTTTTTCCGATGTCAAGGAGGCCCTCGAGGAGGATTTCGACGGGTTTACCGTGGCCACTCCGGCGGAGACCCATTACGGGATCGCACGTCAGATCCTGGAACGGAAAAAGCCGCTCCTGGTGGAAAAACCCATGGCCCTTACGGTGAAGGAATGCCTGGAACTGAAACAGGCTGCGGAGGAGTCGGATATCCCCCTCATGGTGGGTCACGTGCTCCTTTTCCATCCGGCGATTATCAGGATCAGGGAGCTGATCCAGTCGGGCAAGATCGGAAAGCTCGAGTATCTTTACAGCAACCGCCTGAACCTGGGAACGGTGCGAACGGAGGAAAACATCCTGTGGAGCTTCGCACCCCACGACATCTCCATTTTTCAATATTTCATCGAGGACATGCCGCTCGAGGTGGTTTCCCGCGGGGGCGCGTTTCTCCAGCCCCATATTCACGACACCACCATGACGATTCTCACCTATCCCGAAAACATCGTGGGTCATATTTTCGTGAGCTGGCTTCACCCGTTCAAGGAACACCGCCTGGTTGCGATCGGTTCCAAGGGGATGCTCTCGTTCGAGGATTCCTCGGAGAAAAAGGAGATCCTGTTTTACGAAAAGGGAATCGACTGGGTTCGCGGCGAGCCGGTCAAGCGGGACGGCCCCACAGAGGCGATCCCGTATGAAAAAGGGATGCCCCTCACCAGAGAGATGGAATACTTCCTGAGCCGCCTGGAGGGCGAGCCGGTGGAGATCTCCGGGGGGCAGAACGCGGTCGAGGTGCTGGAGATCCTGGAAAAGGCCACCGAATGTCTTCTGGAAACAAGGAGTTAGAAATGGAAGAAAAGAAATACTTTGTTCATCCCTCGAGCTTTGTGGACGACAACGTCGAGATCGGAGAAGGCACGAAAATCTGGCACTTCTGCCATGTTCAAGCCAACACCCGGATCGGGGCGAAGTGTTCGTTCGGCCAGAACGTGAACGTGGGGAACAACGTGATCATAGGCAACCATGTGAAGGTTCAGAACAACGTGTCGATCTATGAGGGTGTTACACTCGAGGATTACGTGTTTTGCGGACCCTCGATGGTTTTCACGAACGTGAAGGATCCCCGGTGCAAGTATCCCCAGCGGGGTTCGGAGTTTTACCTGAGGACACTGGCGAAGGAGGGGGCCTCGATCGGTGCGAACGCAACCATTGTCTGCGGGGTGACCCTTGGGAGGCACTGCTTCATCGGAGCGGGCGCTGTTGTGACAAAGGATGTTCCGGATTACGCCCTGATGGTGGGAGTGCCCGCGAAACAGGCCGGTTGGGCCTGCGAGTGCGGTGAGATCCTGCCCTCCTTTGAAAATGAGATCGCATGTCCCAGGTGCGGATTGAAATACAAGCTCCAGGAGGGGATCCTCGTTCCCCTGGGAAGAGAAAATTGACAAAGTGAAGTCGTCTGACCCCCAGTTTTTGACCCCCAATGACTTCGAAAATCGTACATCGTTGATCCTTGTTCGTAAATCTCATGTATTATTCTTCAGAAGAAGGTTATGAAAGTTCAAGCAACTGCCCCCCCTGTTTCGGCAAGAGAAAATTGACAAAGTTAACGTGTCTGACCCCCAGTTTTCACCAGCCGCAAGCCGCCAGCCGCTTTTTCAAAGTGTTCCGAGCAGTCTCAGTCGCACATAGTTGATAATATCGGCGGCCACGTTGTGTCCGGTGGCCCGTTCGAATCCCTGGAAACCGGGCGATGAATTCACTTCGCAGATTTTGTAGCTGTCGCCGTCAAACAGGACGTCCACCCCGGCAACGTCGAGCCCGATCATACGGGCCGATTCGGCGGCCAGCCAATCGAGTTGCGGATTGAGCTCGAAGGAAGCCACTTTTCCCCCCGCGGAGAAATTGGCCTTGAATTTCCCGCGTCGGGCCGAACGCAGCATGGCCCCGATGGGGCGCCCCCCGATGACGATCACCCGGATATCCTTGCCCTTGCTCGTTGCAACGAATTCCTGGAGGATGACGTTCACCCGGGGATCCTTGGATTGCTCCATGAACACGGCCATGTCTTCCATCTGTGATTTGTTCTTGCATAGGAAGACTCCCCTTCCCTCGGAACCGGATACGGTTTTCAAAACCAGTGGAAACGAGAACTCCTTCTGCAATACTTCAATATTGAGCGGGAACTTCGCAAGCATGGTTTTGGGAATGGGCAGGTTGTTCGAGGAAAGGATCTGGAGGGAGGCGAGTTTATCCTTGGCCGTTTCAATGCTCAGGTTGGAATTGAGCACGAACACCCCGAGTTTTTCGAGGTGGCGTATGATGGCCAGGGCGAAATAGGTGGTTCCGGCCCCCATGCGGGGGATGAGGCAATCGGGGAGGGTGACGTACTGTCCGTTGAGGAGAACGCTTTTTCTGCCCTCCTTGGTAACAATGATCTCGAAGGATTCGGGGAAGACGATCTCGATCTCGATCTGCATTTTACGAGCCTCTTCCACGAGCCTCCTGGTTCCGTATGATTCGGTGTTGGTATTTTTTGTGAGGATCCATATTTTCATTGGTTATTCTTCCTTTCTCACAAGGGTTTTCCGGTTGGAGACCGGCGTCATTCTTTTCTCGGCGACCTCGAGTATGGTTTTGAGCATCTGCGGATAGGAGTAACCGGCGATTTTGGCCATTTTAGCAAGATGTCCATCCCAGCACCAACCGGGGTTGGGATTGACCTCGAGGAGTTTCGGAAAGCCGCGTTTGTCGAGCCTCCAGTCGTACCTTGCGTAATCGCGGCAACCCAGGCGCTCGAAGAGCTTGAGGGAGGAGGCCTCGATATTTTTTTCCGTGGCCTCATCCAGGCTTGCCGGGATGGATTTGACATGGTTCCAGTAGGGTGAGTCGGGAAGCCATTTTGCCTCGTAGCCGCAGATCCTGGGGAGTTCTCCGGGAAGATCGGAATAATCCTCCTCGATGATGGGGAGGACAATGTAGTCCTCCGGGGGATTGCCGATGATTCCGAGGCTGAGATCGCTTCCCTTAAGGAACTGCTCGACCAGGATCGGTTTTTCGTACCCGAATTTATCCCGGATTTCCATGATGGCGTTGGTGAGTTGCTCGATATTTTCCGCCACGCTCCTCTGTGTGATTCCGAAGCTGGAGTCTCCGAAGTTGGGTTTGACGATGACGGGGAAGCTGAAGGGCAGTTCAAAGGTGGTATCTTCGGGTTTGATAAAGAAGGCGTCCGGAACGGGGATTTCCATTTCCAGTGCGATGCCGCGGACCAGGGATTTGTCATAACAGTATGCGAGGCACTGTGGCCCGGCGCCCGTATAGGGGATGCCGATCATTTCGAGGAGGGCCGGAACGTGGAGTTCCAGCCGGGCGTCATTGAGGAAACCTTCGTCACACAGGTTGAAGACATAATCCAGTTTACCGGCGAGCTTTCGGAGTTCCTGGTCCATTGAGTCGTGACTGGAAAGATAGATGAAATCGTATTTTTTAATCTTTTTAAGGGCGGCCTTCATTTGATCGATGGTATAGAAATCATCGTCATCGAAAACGGCTGAGGGTTTGAGGGGATCGGGTTTTTCGGGATCACCCAGGATGACGGCGACGGATTTGCGGGCCTCTTTCTTTTTTCTCCTGACGGGTGTCCATTCCTTTCGAACAGTGGCGGTGACAATGATGCGTTTTTCCATCATACCCAGATCCTGTCCCCTCTGGGAATCGGGTTTCAGGTCGCCATGGAACTGGATATCGGAGAACCCGGCCTCTTCGAGGAGTTTGCTCATGGTCTCGGGGGAATAGAGTCTTTCCGCATAGAACTGATCGGCGATAACGCCTTTTTTAACATGGGTGATCACCTCCCTGGATATGAGTCTCTGTTCATCGAGGGAGAGTGAGCGTTCCCTGCAAACGAAGTACTGTTTATCGATCCATTCCCAGGATCTGGGCTGGAAGTTTTGTCTGAGATAATCCCCGTCCGCCACATCGATCAGGATGCGTCCCCATGGTTTCATAACACGGAAGACTTCTTTCAGAACCCTGAGGTCGTCGTGAACGGTTTCAAAGTATCCAAAGCTGTTTCCCAGGATCAGGATAACGTCGAAGATGTCAGGGGGATAAGGTATTTTGCGGGCATCCCCTTCCCGGAACCTGAGGCTCAATCCTTCCTTTTTTGCTGTGGCTCTGGCCTTTTGAATCAGGTAATGAGAGCGGTCGAAGCCTTCGGCCCCCTTGAAGCCTTTTCTTGCGAGTTCGAGGGTGTGCCTGCCCTGTCCGCAACAGAGATCGAGGATTCGATCATCCAGGGAAAGGTCCAGGATTCGGGTAAAGATGGCGATTTCCTCCGACGTGATTTTCCGGTCGTCCACGACGTCCGCATCGGTTTTGAGATAGAGTGAATTAAAGATGCGGCTCCACCAGTCGGGGCGGACGTATTCCTCGAGGTTGGGTACTGGACCCAGGATTTTGAGATTTTTCCTGCGGACATTTCTCTTGCGTTTTTCGAGATTTGATTTCATGCCATTTCCCCCATTTTGGATATCAAATGAACTGGAATGAGAAGAAGGGATGGATGGTTGGCGCCTTGCGTTTTACATCACATTCTCCGGAACGATCGTCCCATGTGGCTCTCCATCCCGAATCAAAAAAGATCGGTCATCCTATGTGACATCCATCTGTTTTGGTCAACTGATAAATGAAAAAAAACGCAGGGTGGCGTGGGATATAAGTTCTTTAATTTGAATGATCCGCAAAAAACCTCCAAAACTTTTTCATCCCCTTTTTGAACGGAAGCATGAAAAAGGGCAAAAAAGGACAAAAAATGGGGTGCAATAGGGGGTTTGATGTGAGAAGGGAGCGGTCAGGCCCTTTCCGGGAAATGGAATATTGACAAACCGCCCCCCTTTCGAACAGTATTTCCAGCATTATTCGCACGGTGAATGATGAGGATACAAAAATCTACTCACCCCCTTTCGGAAGCTTAACCGGAAGCGGGGATTAATCTTGAATATCTTCGGGAAGGAACGATCCATGGAAAAGGCGGTATTGTCCGGCAACGAGGCATTTGCAAGGGGGGCATGGGAGGCAGGTGTGAACATCGGGTCTGCATATCCCGGTACTCCCAGCACGGAAATCCTCGAGAACCTGTCGAAATACAGGGATGTTTATTCCCAGTGGTCTCCGAACGAAAAGGTGGCGATGGAATTCGCGGCCGGTGCCTCACTGGCGGGATCGCGCTGCATCACCTGCATGAAACACGTGGGTCTCAACGTGGCGGCCGATCCCCTCATGACCCTTTCTTATATCGGCATCAAGGGGGGATTCGCGGTGATCGTGGCGGACGATCCGGGCATGCACTCTTCGCAGAACGAGCAGGACAGCCGGAATTACGCCCGCTTCGCCAAGATCCCGCTGCTCGAACCCTCGGACAGCCAGGAAGCCAAGGACTTCGTGAAAGTGGCCATGGAGATATCGGAAACCTTTCGAACTCCTGTGATGATCAAATCCACAACCCGGATCTCCCATTCGAAAAGCGTGGTCACCCTGGGAGAGCGCACACCCCATAAAGCCACCGGATACGAAAAAAATCCCCAGCTTTACGTGCCGGTTCCCATTTACGGGAGAAAGATGCGGGTCGCCCTGGAGGAACGGATCGGAAAGATCCGGGATTTCGCCTGTACCCTCGAGCAGAACAGGATCATCGAAGGTTCCGACGAGCTCGGTATTATCACGGCGGGAATTGCCTACCAGTATGCTGCGGAGGTTTTCCCGGAGGCCTCGATTCTGAAGCTGGCCATGAGTTTTCCCTTTCCGGACGAACTGATCATTCGATTCGCAAAAAACAAGAAACGGATCCTGGTGATCGAGGAGCTGGACAACTTCCTGGAGGAACACGTGCGATCACTGGGAATTCCAGCTGAGGGTCGTGAATACGTCCCCGGGATCGGGGAGCTGGATCTGGACCGGGTGAAGGCTGCCCGGAACAGGTTCGAGGGAAAGGAAGAGAAAGAGACAACTCCGGAAACCCTGCCCGTGAAAATCCCTCCCCGCCCCCCGGTATTCTGTCCCGGCTGCCCCCATCGAAGCGTGTTCTTCGAGATCTCGAAGCTCGATCCCGTTGTGATCGGCGATATCGGTTGTTACAGCCTGGCGGTTTTTCCCCCATTGAGCGCGATGGACATGATCCTCTGCATGGGTGCGGGGATCTCGAGCGCTCATGGGGTGGAAAAGGCGAATACCGGCCAGAAGGTCGTGGGCGTGATGGGGGATTCGACCTTTTTCCATTCCGGAATCACGGGGCTTTTGGATATCGGATACAACAGGGGGAACCTGACGATATTCGTCCTGGATAACCGGATCACGGCCATGACGGGTCACCAGGATCATCCGGGAACAGGAAAAACCCTGATGGGTGAACCGACTTTCGAGGCGTCCATCGAGGCATTCGCCCGTGCCTGCGGGATCAGGCGGGTGGTGGTGGTGGATCCCTACGATGTGAAGGAACTCCGCCGGGTGATCAAAGAGGAAGTGGCGGCTGAGGAGGCATCCGTGATTGTTACAAAGGCCCCCTGTATTCTCCTGGATCAGGGAAAGGGCGGAGAAACCATGCAGATCGACCAGGAGAAGTGCAAATCCTGCGGGCTTTGCCTCAAGCTGTCGTGTCCCGGTCTGGAGAAGCATCCCGGGGAGGAAGGGGATGGATTCACAGTGGAGGTGAACCCGGTGCTGTGTGCCGGATGCGGGATTTGCGCCCAGGTTTGTCCCTTTGACGCGATCGGAAAACCGGAAGACACTGAATAAGGGGAAGAGAAATGAAGGATACCACGAATATTGTCCTTGCGGGAGTGGGAGGCCAGGGAATCCTCCTGGCGAGCAAGCTTTTGTGTGAAGCCGCCCTTGGCGAGGGATACGACGTCAAGGCCAACGAGGTTCACGGAATGGCCCAGCGTGGCGGCAGCGTAATCGCCCAGATCCGTTTCGGGGAAAAGGTGTATTCGCCCCTGGTCGAGACCGGCACGGCCCGTCTTTTCATCGCCATGGAGATCGTGGAGGCGATCCGTCACAGGAAATACCTCGCCCCTGACGGTCAGGCCTTTATCAATACCCAGAGGATCATCCCCACCACGGTGAGTTCCGGAATGGCGGATTATCCCTCGGATCCGGAGGAACTGGTGCGGGGTGCGATCCCGAATCACCGGATGGCCGATTGCCTGGAGCTTGCGAAGCAGGCGGGAAGCGCGCGTTGCGTGAATACCGTCATGGCGGGATGGGTGTCGAAATCGCTCCCCTTTTCCGAGGAGACATGGGTTGAAGTGATGGGGCGTCTGATCAAGGAAAGGTTCCAGGAGATGAACCGGAAGGCTTTCGCCCTGGGCAGGAATCTGGATTAGCGTTTATACCGGACACCATCAATCGCACATCTTTTTTCCCTCTACAGGAAGGGCATTGTGGAGCTGTAGAAGAGTCCGCTTTCGGGTTGGTAGATCCATTCCCCCCCGAGAGGCTCGGGAGTGAGAAGGGGTTCGCCGTAGATTTCATACTTGGTAAAGGGGAGACGTCCCTTTTCCTCATAAAAAAGCCGGAGCCGCCTCCGGATGCCGTTTACATAAGATTTCACATTATCGAAAACCACCTGGCCGTCAATGAGGAAGCTTTCCTCCTCGGGATGAAAATCAGTGTCGAACTGGTACCAGTATCCGCTGGGATGCGGGGGAAAGAAGGTTGTGTTCTCGCGGGTACATCCATCAATGATTTCACTGAAATGATCGGTTGCGTTGCCGGGTTGCTGTTTATAATGGGCGATCAGTTTTTTGAGCACGGGTATGACCACCAGGGGATAGGGGTCGATAACCCCCTTTCTTTCGAGATCGTGAATATTCTCCGGGTCCTTTCCTGTTTTCTGAAAGTATTTGATGGCGGCATTGCGGATGATGAACATCTGCCATTCATTAATGATATCCGGGATCCGGTTGAGTGCGATATTTTCCACGACTTCATCGTTTTGATCCACGGCTTCCAAAACGTCTCTCACGTATTTTTCAAAGGCCACCCGATAGCGCCCCGATTTGAGTTCCATGTAAGCGACAATGCGTGAAACGAACCCGGGGACGTCGTGGCATTTCAGGGCCCTGTTGTAATAGTACTTGGCAAGTTGAGGATCGTTCAGGGTCCAGTAGGCAATATAGCCAGCCCAGTAGGGCAGTTTATATTTCCTGGGGTTGTGCACGATTCCCTTGTCGATGAGTTTCAAACCCAGAAGCTGGTCTCCCCCTTCATCGCCGATCACGAGGTTGCCGAAGGTATAGGCATCGAGGAAATGGGGATCGAGGTCGGTGATCACGTCAAAAAGGTGAAAGATGGGTTGATAGTTGCGGTCGGTTTCCCAGTGACCTCCAAAGGCCTGGATGGAACGGAGCCAGATAAAATCCGCCATGAAGCGATCGTACCCGAGTGAAACCAGTTTGATGCTCTTTCCGGAGGGGAGGTAAAGGCTGTCCCGATAGAGCCTCGGTTTTTGCCGCACCTTATTGAGTTCCCTGTTCTGAAGCCACAGGGCGGGGAGAAAAAGGACGAGGAAGAAGATGGCGGGAAGGATAATTCCCTTGAGGAACCTTCCTTTCCGTGAGGCCTTGTATGTCCGGGATTCTTCGTTCATATACAGATTCCGTATTACTTGAAATTCCGCCTCCTGAAGATCTGGGCCGCGAGGAAAAGGACGGCGGAGGTGTACAGGGCGAAGTAAAGGACGGCATAAAAATCCATCCCGATGATTTCGGCATCTTCCGACACGGCGTTGCGTTTATTGAAAAGCCAGAGATTGGGCGTTACATGAGCGGCCAACCAGGCGAATCCATACTTCATTTTCGCCCCCATGGTCGCGAGTCCCTTTCCCTTGATCCGGTCGGCGAACAGGATGATATCCGCGTTGAGGCGTCCGATGACAAAGGTCATAACGGTGAGGAGTGCGCTTAAAGTGGGGGTTGAAAAGGAGGAGTAGAGGATCGCGAAGGCGGTGATGATCGCCAGCTCGAGGCATCCGAAAAAGACGATTATCAGGATGTTTTTCGTGACTTCGGGATGGTAGAGCAGGGTCAGATTGCCCAGGGCCTTCACTGCGGACATGAAAATGGCCTTGATGTAGTATAGAGCATAGGAGAACAGGTTGGGTGGGATCCATTGCCCGTCGGCCCCCGCCCTCCACAGCTCTTTGGTCATCAGATCCGAATCCATGTAGGTCTGGTAATGGATAACGGCAAGGAAGAAGAAAGTCATGATGAGTACATTGACATAGATGGTGAGGAGGAGTCCCAGGTATTTTCCGATCAGGAACTGGTGCCGGTCGATGGGTTTGGTGACGATGGTGTAGATGGTTTTCTTGTCGAGTTCGTTATAAACCAGGCCGATCCCCACGAAGATAGCGATCAGGAGCCCGAAAATGTTCATACTGGCGATTCCGAGATCCTTGATGATGCGGTCCCGGGCGCTGATCGTGAGTTCTCCGACAATGCCGGAGCTGGCCATGATCAACAGGGCGAAAACAAGGAGGATATAGAGGATGCGGTTCCGAACCGCTTCCTTGAAGGTATTGACGGCGATGGCCAGAATTTTCATGGGGCGTGGCCTCCTGTTTACTTACTGCTGCGATTTTTCGATGTCGCCAGCGGTTTGCGATGAGGGATGGGCTTCCACTTTGCGGATAAAGTATTCCTCGAGGGTTTCCCTCCGGGGTGTATAGGAAACGAGATGTCCGTTGGAGTTCATGATTTTGCGGGCCATATTTTTTGCCGCATCCTCATCGGATACACTGAAGAGAACGGTTTTTTTCCTTTGAATATACTTTTCGCTCTTATTTTCCAGTTCCCCCAGAAGATCGGCCGGGAGCTCGGCGGCTTCGATTTCATAGGCCTTGATCCGGGCTGAAAGGATGTCGTCCATGGCGCCGACATTGATGAGGCGCCCCCTGGATAAAATGGCGACGCGGTTGCAGATCATTTCGGCATCGGAGAGGATATGGGAGGAGAAAAACACGGTTGAGCCGCGTTCCTTGAGGGCGAGGATCAGGTCGCGCACTTCCTTGCGACCGAAGGGATCCAGGCCGGACTGTGGTTCATCCAGGAACACGACCCGGGGATCGTTCAAAAGGGCCTGAGCCAGCCCGATCCTCTGGAGCATGCCCTTGGAATAGCCCTTGAGGGGAAGGTCCGCGGCGTTCGAAAGTCCCACCAGTTCGAGCAGTTCCGGGATTTTTTTTCTCCTGTCTTTCGAGTTCATGCCGTAGAGTTGTCCGTAATAGTTGAGGAACTCATAGCCTTTCAAGTAATCGTAGAAATAGGGATTTTCGGGGAGGAAGCCGATTTTGGATTTAACGGATTTATCCCCGAGGGGTTTGCCCATGAGGGAAGCAGTGCCGGATGTGGCAAAAATAAGCCCCATGAGGATCTTGATGGCGGTGGTTTTTCCGGCGCCGTTTGGCCCGAGGAGTCCGAAGATCTCGCCTTCCTCGACGTCGAGTGTGAGGTTATTCAAGGCGGCGACTTTCCGGTTTTTGAGCCGTATTCTGACCCGTCCGAATTCGGTGCCGATGACGTCGCGGACGTAGATTTTGGTGAGATCGCGGATTTGAACGATAGGAGCGGACATAAATGCCTCCCCCGTGAATTTTGCGGGAAAAAGGAAATTTTCCATAAAAACGGGAAATCCCGCCAAATCGAAAACGGAATGTAAAGAACAACAGGAACGGAAGTCAAGTCAAGAAAAAGGAGAGATAGGGGGGATTTTAGGGTGAAGATTATGGAGGGCGGGGTATTGTGAAAATTTTCACAGAAGATTGTCGAAATCACTTGACACCCCCCCCTTCCACTGTTACCAGAAGTCCCATTAATCTTACTTAAACTATAGCGAGGTGACAAATATGGAAAAACGCCTTCTCCTCACTCCAGGCCCGACCATGGTGCCCCCCGAGGTCGCCGCGGCCGAGGCCCAACCCATTATCCACCATCGAGCGCCCGAATTCATCCCCATTCTGGACAGGGTACAGGAAGGACTCCAGTACCTGTTCCAGACCAAAAATCCCGTGGTGGTTCTCGCCTCCTCCGGAACCGGAGCCATGGAAGCCGCCCTCACCGGCGTCTGCTCCCCCGGGGAAAAGGCCATCACAGTGGAAGGAGGGAAATTCGGGGGCCGGTGGGGCGAAATCGCCGATGCCTACGGCATCAAGAAAGTGCCCGTCGATATCGAATGGGGCGAGGCGGTTCAGCCCGAAAAGATCAAGGAACTCCTGGAACAGAACCCGGAAACAAAGGCGGTCTGCATCACCCAGTGCGAGACTTCCACCGGCGTTCTCACGGATGTGAAGGCCATCGCTGACGTGGTGTCCAAAACCGACGCCCTTCTGCTGGTGGATGCGGTGAGCAGTTTGGGAGCCGAAGAAATGCGTACCGACGAATGGAACGTGGACGTGGTGGTCACCGGTTCCCAGAAGGCCATCATGCTCCCTCCCGGTCTGGCTTTTGTATGTGTGAACCAGAGGGCCCAGGAGAGAATCCAAAAGTCCACGAGTCCGGGTTATTATTTCTCCCTCAAGACCTATCTGAAGAGTCTGGCCAAATCCTCGACCCCTTACACCCCGGCCGTATCCCTGATCCTGGCACTGGACAAGGCCCTCGAGATGATTAAAAAAGAGGGGATCGAGAATATCTGGGCGCGCCATGCCAGGCTTTCCCGCGCGATCCAGGCCGGTTGCAAGGCCATCGGACTCGAGCTCTTTTCCAAACAGCCCTCCCACGTGGTTACCCCCATCAAGGTTCCCGAGGGTGTGGACGGGGCGGCCATTCCCAAGATCCTTCGCGACGAGCTGGGTGTGACGATCGCCGGGGGTCAGGCCCACCTGAAGGGAAAGATCTTCCGCATTGCCACTTTGGGTTATGCCGCGGATTTCGACGTCACGACCGGGATCTGCGCCCTGGAAATCGCCCTCAGGAAGCTGGGATACAAATTCGATGAAGGAGCCGGGATCAAGGCGGCCCTCAAGGCCCTGACCTGATCATGCATATCGAAAAGGAGACTTACGATGAAAATATTAGTCGCTGACAAGATCGCCAAGGAGGGTTTGAAGATCCTGGAGGCCGGAGGCGACTTCCAGGTGGATTTCAAACCCGAGATTACCAAAGAGGAGTTGGTCGAGAGCATCACCGATTACGATGCCCTGGTCATCCGGAGCCGCTCCAAGGTTCCCGCCGAGGTCCTGGAAAACGCCGGCAACTTAAAGGTGGTCGGAAGGGCCGGGGTCGGGCTGGATAACGTGGATATCCCCACAGCCACCAGGCTCGGCATTATCGTCATGAACACCCCGGACGGCAACACCATTTCCGCTGCCGAACACACGGTGAGCCTGATGATGGCCCTTTCCCGCAACGTGGCCCAGGCGGATAAATCGATGAAAGAGGGCCGCTGGGATAAAAAGAAGCTGGCCGGTGTGGAGGTGTTCGGAAAGACCCTGGGCGTGATCGGACTGGGACGGATCGGGCGTCACGTGGCCAAGTGCTCCGCAGCCATGGAAATGCGCGTGATCGCCTACGATCCCCAGGTCTCGCCCGAACAGGTCAAAAAGCTCGGCATCGAGTCCGCCACCCTGGAGGAGATCATAAAGGAATCGGATTACATCACGGTTCACACCCCTTTGAACGATGCGACCCGGGGCCTCATCGGTGCGGAGCAGTTCAAGTACATGAAAAAGACCGTTCGCATCATCAACTGCGCCCGGGGCGGCATCATCGACGAACAGGCCCTGATAAACGCCCTGGAGGAGGATAAGATCGCCGGGGCCGCGGTGGATGTTTTCACCAAGGAACCCCTGCCCGGGGATTCCCCCTTAAGAAATGCCCCGAACCTCCTGCTCACCCCCCACCTGGGCGCCTCAACTGCGGAGGCCCAGGAAAAGGTGGCTGTCCAGATCGCCCAGCAGATCGTGAGCGTTCTGAAGGGCGGCGAGATCATCAACGCGGTCAACGCCCCCTCCATCGATCCCGAGCTTCTCGAGGTGATGCGTCCCTACCTCAACCTGGCCGAGAGCCTGGGCCGTTTTTCCTCCCGGTATGCGGAATCGCGCATTATCAAAATCACCTGCAGCTACAGCGGGGAGGTTCTGGAGTTCCCCCTCGAACCGATCACAACCGCGGTGGTGAAGGGAATTCTCGAGCCGACCACGGACATCACGGTCAACTATGTCAATGCCCCCAACCTGGCCAGGGAACGCGGGATCGAGATCGTGGAATCCCGGAGCAGCCAGCAGTTTCAGTACACCAATCTCATCTCCGTGGAAACAGAGGATGAGAAGGGGACGAAGAACAAGGTATGCGGGACCCTTTACACGAAGGAGATGCCGCGTCTGGTGATATTGAACGACCGTCATTTCAACGCCTATCCAGAGGGGAACATGCTGGTGATCCGGAACAAGGATGTTCCCGGAATCATCGGAGCGGTGGCCACGATTCTCGGGAATCACGGCATCAACATCGCCCAGATGAGCTGGGGCCGTTCCAAGCCATTGGGAGACGCGAAGACGATCATCAACATGGACCAGGCGATTTCTCCCGATGTGGTGAAGGAGATCGGGGCATTGAAGGACGTTTTGAGCGTGCGATTTCTGGTGGTTTGATTTCGGCGATAGAGTGATTTAAACCATTGATCCGGGGAGATCGGAGAGATTTCCCCGGATTTTTTATTGATTGACAGTTGAGGTCGGGTTGTATTTTAAAACGTTTCAGCTTTCCTGTAAAACCGTTCGGGAGTTTGTCCATGTTTTTTGACTTTATCTCTCAATACTTCCCCGGCATCCTGATGCTCGTGGTTTTCTTCGTCATGATGGCGGGGATGTATACACGGAAAATTTCCGCACTCCTGGCCCTGCCCATCATGGCCCTCCTTTTCGCGCTCATCGGGGTGGTGAAATACGGAGAACTCTTTTCCCTCCTTTACCGCCACATGGGGAAAACCTCGTTTCACGTTTTCATGTGGAGCGGCGAAATCTGGATCGTACTGGCTGCCATTCTCGCATATCTCTCGCGGGGAAAAAAGATTTCAACCAAAGCCGGGATCTGGTCCGCAGTGGGTCTGTTTATCCTCTTCGTGCTAGTCAATATCCCGGCATTTTCCAGGCTTTTCACTATCCCCATCCTGACCCGCATCCTCCACTCGCTCCGGATCCAGGTGATTGTGAACGAGATCCTGAGCAAGGGAGCGCTGAAGCTCCATTCCGCCTATACGGTGGCTCTTTTCGGGGGGATGCTGGCGCTTCTCGTGAAGGAGAAGAAAATCGCGGAGACCTTTATCAAGTACGCGGCCGAGCTGGCCGGGGATAATCCCATCATTGTGGCCCTGGTGATGATGGTGGTGTGTTTCCTGCTCTTCACCACCCTGGGAGGCCTGGGCGCCATCATCATGATCGGTACGATCATCCTTCCCATCATGATGTCGCTGGGGATCGAGCCTCTGGTGGCCGGGGGGGTGCTCCTGGTCGGATTATGCGCCGGGGGGACATTCAACCCCGGGAACTGGGCCCTTTACGAGGCATCGTTGAAGGTGGATCGCGGCAGGATCCAGCTCGCCGCCCTGGTGATGATCGTGCTGTACCTGGCCATGGGAACCGTATTCATAATTGTAAACATGAAGGGGAAAAAGCGACGCCGCTACCTGGCGGCTTTGGGAAGCGAGGGGGGAGAATCCGTTAAAAAGGTTCATCCCATTGCTCTTCTCTCCCCCATTATTCCGATTATTCTGGTGTTCCGGCTTTCCACGTTTGCCCAGCTCACCGACTGGGTTCGAGGCAAGGCCCTCTGGCTGGACAGCGTCATCGATTTCCTTGTTAAAATCGCGGCGTTCTGGGATAACAACATAGGGGCGTGGGATTTCATTCCTGCGTTCATCGCCGGGATTGTGTTCTGCCTGGTCACCACATGGGACAGGAAGGGGAAGAACATCAAGGTCCTGACCAAGTCCATGATCGAGGGAGCGGAGAGCGTGATGCCGGCGGTTCTTCTCATGATGGGAATCGGGATGCTCCTGAACGCGGTGTGGCACCCTGACGTGAGCCGTTACCTGAAGCCCCTGATCCAGAACGTAATTCCCTCTTCCCGTTTCAGTTACATCCTGGTGTTCGGATTATGTGCTCCCCTGGCCCTTTACCGGGGGCCCCTCAACATCTGGGGATTGGGGCTCGGGATTGCCACGTTGATCTATAACCAGAGCAGTCTTTCCGCCGTGGCGGTGATGGGGATATTCATCACCACGGGCGCGATGCAGGGGGTGTGCGATCCCACCAACACCCACAACGTGTGGATCGCCACCTATATCAACGAGGACGTGATCAAGCTGACGAAGAAGCTGATGGTATACGTATGGGCCATGATTTTCGTGGGTCTTCTAGTGATGTCGATCCTCTTTCCCCTCCACAAAACTACCGAGGAACAGGAGCAGGTCAAAAAGGAAGCCCAAAAGCTCAGTGTGGTTCTGGAACGTCCGGTTTTCGAGAGGGGATGAACGTCCCGCTTCCTCTCCTGCATTTCATTTCGATATCGTCAGATGAGATTTGACTTTCCAACCTGAAATATAAAAAGGATAATGATTGTCAGGATTGTAATATCACGTGAATGCAAGGAGATCTTCCATGCCGAATAAATACACTGCCATTACTAATAAACACAGGGAGTGGTGGATTGGATGGATAGAGGAAATCCCGGGTGTGAACTGCCAGGAAAGAACTTATGGACAGCCTTTGCAAGACACTCGAAGAAGCGCTGAAATTCAATCGTCAGGATGCCGTCGAAGCTGCCGGTGAGAATTATCGTGAAACGGTACCCTTCTCATCTCATTGATTCATTACATTCCAAGTGTGGAAACGTCGATGAAGGAGAGTTCCACTTCCTCGATCTCCACGATGCCGGTCGGCGATTCATCCGTATCCAGGTTCACGATATCCACGGCAATGCCGATCGCGGGTCCGATTCCCAGCCTGTTGTGGAAATAGGAATAGTAATCCTGGAACGTGAGCTGACGTCCTCCTTTGGGCTGGATATATCTGGTCCAGACCGGGGTCTGGTACACATTGATCATCTGGTTGTTCGGATGATCATACATCCTGACCCGCATCAAGGGTGGCTCGTTCCCGATAAACTTGCCTGAGGCGGCTCTACCGGCCTTTACACGGAGCTGGTAAAGTACTGTATGATCCATGGACAGGGCCCCGGCCCCGTCGTGAGGATTCTGCCAGAAGCCGAAGGTGTTGTTGCTGTTATCGCACTCCATGACAAGAGTTCCCTCGCCCTCACTGAACAGGGGCTGATCGAAGGTCCCGATTTTCCCGGAGCTGATCCAGCCCTCCATACCCGCCTCGAAGTCGTATTGTTTGAAAGAGACGAATCCTGCGGGAACGTCGGTCCTCTTCCATTCCACGTAATCCACGGAGATTGTGCCGGTTGCGGCATCGTCTGAGTCGATGTTGAGAAGATCCCAGGAGAGCTGTCCTGCAACGCCCGGGTCCAGGGCCTCATGCTGGGGCTTGAAGTAGAGGTCGTAATCCTGGACAGTGGTGTCCGGCGAGGCTTCGCCCGCGTCGTTGCTGCGAACCATGACGTAATCGCTCTGCTTGAAATTGGATGAGTTCCAGCGGATGCGGAAAGTGGGAACGTCTTTCCTGTCCGCCCGGTCGCTCTTCATGCCGTAGCGAACCCGATAGAGATTATCCGCAACCAGGGGAACGGCGTCCATGGGACTGTACCAGAAGCCGTAGCAGTTCGCGGCACTTGCAGCGGTCATGTTCAGGAATCCATCGTCGGAGGAATCTGTGGGAGGAACGAAGGGATCGATGGTATCGCTGAACGTCCATCCTTCAGAGCTGGAGGCGAATTGCCAGTCGCCTTCAAAGGGTGGTTGGGGACGCACAATAATCTCGGCATCGTTATAAGCAGCAAGAATTTCATCCATGGCACGGGTAGTTGCCCTGGTACCTTCTACTGTACCTGAGGGTTTTTCAAAGGTGAGGGCGGCAAATCCGCTGAACATTGGTTTGGCGGTGACCCTGATATTTGCGACGAGTACGTTGGAGCCCTTGACCCCGTTGGGATTAACCACAACGGAGCTGGCGACCATAATTCTTATTTTATTGCCATCGACCTCTTTTTCCACCAGGAGATCCCATGTTCCGGTATCGATACCGGAGGCAACGTCGCTACTCAGTATATCGAGAAGGGCATCGTCAAAATCGATATAGGCCTGGAGAAAAGTAACGCCGTCGGGGCCGGAGCCTGTATCCAGTTCGATGGTGATCCGGGTTTCTTCACCCGGGGCGACATACTGTGTGGCCGGCAGGATGCTGATGGCGCCATCCCTTGTCTGGGCGATGGCAGCTGAGACAAGGGCGAACCACAGCAAACATAACAGGGTGAAGATTCTCTTACGTTTCATTACATTCCTCCTTATTTCGGTGAAAAGATATTGAGGAATTCATCCGCTGATAATGGGGTCGGGCCTTTTTCCTCATTCACTGAATTCCCATTCCAGGGATCCCCAGGGAGATTCCGTCACCCCGGGGGATATGAGATCCGGAATGATCTTTCCTTCCGTGATGATGGAATGAATATCCGGTGTTAAGAAGATGAAAAGGCTTTCACCGCCTTTCTCACCCCAGCAATGCCAGATTCTTTCCTCTGAATCGTATTTCTCGAAGAGATCGCTCAAAATGTCCAGGACCCGTTGCCTTTCCAGAATGGAGCGTTTCTCCGGAGGTGTGTTTCGATCCCAGACGATCCATTCCATATCGCCGATTTGAATCCTGTATCGGGAAAGGGAAAACTCTTCGGAAACGTGAAGCATGTTGGAACCAGGATTTTCGATATCGATCACCGAACCCACGGCTCTCATAACGGTGAGGGTTTTGCCGCTTTCACGATCGACGGTCCGGCACTCTTTCAGTTCGCGTTTGACGGCCAGTTTGATGCCGTTGGGATCAAGCACCTTTGAGGCATCGGCGAGCAGGGTTTTTATCCAGGGAAAGCCCTGTTGTTCCTTGTAAAGGGCGCTGAACAGTCTCCCGGTTCCAAGGAAGAGATCCCTTACGGTTCCACCGTGTTTGATAAAGTTCTGCTTGGAGGAGACCGGATCGCGATCGTCGGGATATCGGTAGAATCGAAGTTCCTCGAGCCGCGAGAGGATTTCTTCCCTTTTCTGCCGGTCCTTATTCCGGAACAGCGAGCCCGGCCATTTCATGACTTGATCCTTTGAGACGACTTTTTAAATCAGGTGTTTGAAGTTTATAAGTTCAGTTTTATCTAATTTCCGTTCAAGAACGATGTCAATGATAAATCGAAAACAGGAGAGGCCTCTTCCTGAAATAGGTTGACAGGCCCCCTGCTCTTTCTATTTTGAATTTTCAAAGAGTCGGAAAGAATCATTCGCATTTCGATATCGCTGCATTTCAGGATTGAAAAATGAGGGGGGAATGATGGGTAAAGGGAGTTTCCACATGGTCTGTCTTATTTTCATCGTTTCGAGGATGACGGCGATGCTTTCCGTATCCGGGGAGGAACTCCCTCCCCCAGCTGAGAATCGCGGCGATTATTCCGCCGCCCTCGAGAAGCTCGCGGATTTTACGGAAGTGAAAAGCGGGGGTTTTTACAGTACGAACAGGGTTCTGATCCGAATCGGCGACCACGCATTCTTTGACAACGAGCTGCCGGGACGCTCGGTCGCCGGGCTTTACCTCGTTGCGATTCACGGAAACAGGATCCTTATCCGGTCTCATTATAACACCTTTACCGCTCCGGGGGCTTCCCGGGGGCTGGCGGGCGATATAGAAAACCTTCCCGGGGGGTCATTCATAGTCATTGCCGCCAAAGACGAGGCCACCCGGTTCTTCGACAAATCGGGCAGGGAGGCCCTCCGTTCCATCGGGGCGGGAAGGGGTCTCCTGGAAGAAGACTATCGCGGGGCGTATCTCTGCCTCGGGATCAAGGGACTCAAGCCCGGTCAGGCCATTGAAAAATGGGGACGGGAGGAACAGGAACACATCGGGAAACTGTCCGGAACTCCCCTCGAATTTGTTTTTCCGGAAAAACCGGAACCAGTGATATCGAGGGAACCGGGCATTCACGAGGGGATTATCATCAACGGAACGGAGGCCATTTACTACATTCCTGATAAGTTCGACCCCGGAAGTGGGGAATACCTCTTCTGCATCCATGGCGCCGGGGACTGGCACCGTCCCGGGGCATTCACCCACATTCACCAGTTCAAGGATGCAGCTGATGAGAAGAACCTCGTTGTGATCGCACCGGTGTTCGATTGCCTCCTGAATCGAATGCCGGATCGGAAAAAGGACTTTGACGAAATAGGCCGATTCCGGGACCGCACCCTGATCAGGGACTGGCATCTGTGGCATTTCACCACCCTTTTGAATCCCGATAACAATTTCCGATCGGATCAGGCCCTGCTCGATATCCTCGAGCACTTCAACCTGAACCTCATGACCCGGAGGGAGTTTTATTTATACGGCCACTCGGGGGGAGGTCAGTTCGTGTCCCGCTTTCTCTTTTTTCATCCGGAACGGGTAAAAAAGGCGGCCATCTCATCCGCCGGATCCCTTCTCTTCCCACGAATGGACAGGGATTTTCCGAACGGACTGTGTATGGACGGGATCAAAGAAACCTTCGGCCCCCAAATCGATCCCGATGACATGGTTCTCTCGAATGAGGAGATCGAAAGAAAAACAAACGAACTCCTGGATATCAAGCTGTACCTCCTGGTCGGGGAAGAGGAAACCGAACAGGATCCCACCGAACGGGCGTGGCAGGGAAAAAACACACTCGAGAAAATGCAGAACTACTTCGAGGCCATGAAGGAGGAACACGGGAGGCAAAAACAAAACGGAAGAAGAAGCATGAACGACCGGTTTCGTTTCGAACTTCACATCATGCCGGGGGTGGGGCACGATGCCCTGGCATCGGGCAAGCTGGCTCGAAAACTCCTTTTCCCCCCGAAGGGAACCGAGCTGGAGGTTGCGGAACACGAGATCGATCATTTCGTTCCGGAGGAGAAGAACCTGACCCGGGAGTGGATTGATTCCCTTTACGAGAAAGGCAGCCCCTCGATCTTTCGGGGGAACGAGCTGGATTACATCGGGATGCCGATCGGGGGAATTGCAGCGGGGCAGCTCTACCTTTGCGGCGACGGCACGTTCGGATGCTGGGAGATGTTCAACGATCACGAGTTCTACGGTTACGGGAAGGAGAGCTACCGTCCCCGGGTTCCCAGGAAACAGGTGGACCAGGGTTTTTCCATCCTGGTGAAAACGGCGGAGGGCACGAGGGCCCGGAAACTCTGCCGGAAGGATTTCCCGAACGTGGAATTCTCCGGGGGCTATCCCGTAGGGCGGGTCCATTACCGGGAGAGGGATTTCCCCCTGGATATCCGTCTCGAGGCCTTTTCTCCCTTTATCCCTCTGAATGCAAAGGACTCCGCACTGCCCGCCACCCTGGTTCATATCACGATCCAGAACACAGAGAAGTTACCCCTGGAAGCCGGAGTTCTGGGTTGGCTGGAAAACCCGGTGTGCCTGGATACGGCAAGGGAAAACCTTGCAGGATTAAGGCGAACCAGGATAACGCGGGGAAAAAACCGAACCATGATTTTTCATACGGCTGAAGACACCCCCCCTGACAGTCCCACCAGGTATCCAATTCTCCTGGCCAATTTCGAGGGTTCCGATTACGGCGATTGGAAAACAGAGGGAGAGGCATTCGGATCGCGTCCGGCAATGGGAACTCTCAAGGGACAGCAATGGGTCAGCGGTTACATCGGAAAGGGTCTGGTCAATTCTTATCTGAATTACGATACACCGCAGGGAAAATTGATTTCCCCGGAATTCACCATCAACCGGAGATACATGAATTTCCTGATTGGTGGGGGCAATCTCGAGGGCAAAACCTGCATGAACCTGATTGTAAACGGGGAGATTGTACGAACCGCAACGGGGCATCGCCTGGAAAGGCTCCGGTGGCAAAACTGGGATCTTGAAATGTTCGAGGGGGAAAAGGCCCGGATCGAAATCGTGGATCTCGCCTCAGGGGCATGGGGGCACATCAACGTGGACTATATCGAGTTATCGGATTCCAAAGAACGCCTCTTCCGTCCCAGCGATAATATACCAGACCAGGGCTCCATGGCCCTGACCCTCGGGGAACCGGCCATGGATAACGAAGAAACCCGGGCCATCCTGCAACAGATCAGGGGCATCCCGGGAGAGATCAACACGGATCCGGATATCCGCTTCGATGTCAGGGAGAGAAAGAGGACCGGGATAACAGCACCCATGATCCGCCTCGAACCGGGGCAAAAACGAAGATTCACGTTTGTCCTTTCCTGGCATTTCCCCAACGCGGAAAAGGGCAGGGAATACGCCACCCGGTTCCGGGACGCCGCGGATGCCGCCCACTACCTCCTGGACAACCACGACCGCCTCTCGGGGGACACTCTTCTCTGGCACGATACGTATTACGACTCGACCCTCCCCTGCTGGCTCCTGGATCGACTTCATTCCACGGTTTCCACCCTTGCCACGGGAACGTGCAACTGGTGGGAAAACGGGCGTTTCTGGACTTGGGAGGGGGTGCTCTCCTGCGCGGGAACCTGCACTCACGTGTGGAACTACGCCCATGCCATGGGCCGCCTTTTTCCGGAGCTCGAGAGGTGCGTGAGGGAAATGCAGGATCTGTCCGTGGCCCTGGATCCGGAAACGGGCAGGGTCGGGTTTCGGGGCGGGAGAAAATACGCGGCGGACGGCCAGTGCGGAACCGTGCTCAAGTGTTATCGCGAGCACCAGATGTCCCCGGATAACGCATTCCTGAAGCGAAACTGGGAGGCCATCAGGAAGGTCCTCGAATATTCGATAAACCAGGACGCCAACGGTGACGGCCTGATCGAACAGAGCCAGCACAACACATACGACATCAATTTTCACGGAGCGAACACCTTCGTGGGTTCCCTTTACCTTGCGGCCCTGCGGGCGGGCGAGGAAATGGCTCTCGAAATGGGAGATGAGGCATACGCTCGAAAACTCCATGCGATTTTCGAGAGCGGATCCAATCTGAGTATGGAAAAACTCTGGAACGGAGAGTATTTCATCCAGGACGTGGATCTCGAGCGCCATCCCAGGTTCCAATATGCGAGCGGGTGCCTTTCCGATCAGGTGTTCGGACAGGGATGGGCCCACCAGCTGGGACTGGGGTACATCTTTCCCGAGGACAAGGTTAAAACCGCCCTTGAATCGGTTTTAAAATACAACTGGGCCCCTGATATCGGACCGCAAAATGAAGCCCATCCCCCGGAACGCTGGTTCGCCAGCCCGGGGGAACCGGGACTCTTCATCTGCACATGGCCGAAGAGTCCTCACATGGAAAGAGACGGGGTTCGTTACCGGAACGAGATATGGACCGGGATCGAGTACCAGGTGGCTGGAAACATGATCTGGGAAGGCATGGTCGAGGAGGGACTGACCCTTGTCAGGAGCATTCATGAGCGTTATCACCCCTTCAAGCGAAATCCATGGAACGAGGTGGAGTGCGGGGATCATTACGTACGGGCCATGGCGAGTTGGGGAGTGTTCACGGCCCTTTCGGGATACGAATATCACGGTCCGAAGGGTTTTCTGGCGTTCGATCCAAAGATCACACCGGAAAATTTCAAAAGCGCCTTTACCGCTTCCGAGGGATGGGGTTCGTTTACTCAACTGAGGGAGGGCCGGATACAGAAAAACAGAATCGCACTCAGTTGGGGACGGCTCAAGCTGAACCGGCTCGGGCTTTCTGTTCCGGAAAACATGAAACCTTCGGAACTAGCCGCAAGCATCGACGGGAGAATGGTGAGCTCCGAAAAAAGGATTGAACCGGGCAGGGTCTTTCTTTTATTCAATCCTGCCATTGAAATGAAGGCGGGAGAGACACTTCAAATCGTCACATCCTGCGAATGAAAAAGGAGGAAAACGAACATGCTGATTGTAACAACACCCACAATCGAGGGGAAACACATCGTGAGGTATCTCGGGATTGTGAGCGGGGAGGCCATCCTGGGGGCGAATATCTTCAAGGATTTTTTCGCGGGTATCCGCGATATCGTTGGAGGCCGGTCAGGAGCTTACGAAAAGGAGCTTCGAAAAGCCAAGGATATCGCTATCGACGAAATGGAGCAAAAGGCCAGGGAGCTCGGCGGCAATGCGATCCTGTCCGTGGATCTGGATTATGAAACCATCGGGATCGGCCAGGGGGGCAACATGCTCATGGTGAGCGCCAGTGGAACCGCGGTAATCTGCGAGGATTGAGTTCCACGATAGATAAGAACGGAGTGTTTGAAAATGGAAATCATAAAGAGCCCGGGCGAGATGCAGGAGAGGTCCCTTCAATTAAAAAGGCAGGGAAAGAAGATCGGCCTGGTGCCCACCATGGGCTTTTTTCACGAAGGACACCTCTCCCTGATGCGAATCGCGCGGGAAAGGTGCGACGCCGTCGTGGTGAGCAACTTCGTCAATCCCACCCAGTTTGCCCCCACCGAGGACCTGGATGCCTACCCGAGGGATTTCGAGAGGGATTGCCGGCTCGCGGAAAAAATCCCCGTGGATATCATGTTTAACCCGGAAAAACAGAACATGTACCCGGAGGGATTCCGGACCCACGTGGAAGTGGAGGGATGGGGAAAGAAACTGTGTGGAGCCTCTCGACCCATCCACTTTCGCGGCGTTACAACCGTGGTTTTGAAACTCTTCAACCTGGTGATGCCCGATGCGGCGGTGTTCGGATGGAAGGACGCCCAGCAGTTTCTCATTCTGAAGCGAATGGTCAAAGACCTGGATCTCCCCATCGAGATGATCGGGGGCGAAATCGTGCGGGAGGAAGGCGGCCTGGCCATGAGCTCCCGGAACAAGTACCTCTCCCCTGAAGAACGCAGGGAGGCCCTGGTTCTCTCCCGCTCCCTTGGAGAGGCGCGGGAGATGATCGAAAAACAGGGGATCAAAGATTGCGGGATTCTGAAAAACCACATCCGGAAGCAGATCGATAAAACCCTTCACGGAAAAACCGATTACGTCGAGATCATCTCCCTCGAAACCCTCGAGCCTTTGGAAGAGGTGAAAAAGGGAGACACCCTGATCGCCCTGGCCGCCTTTTTCGGGAGGGCCCGCCTGATCGATAACGTGAGGTGCTAGGGGCGGGGGGGAGGCTGGCGTGAAGCGGTGATCTTAAGAAAGATACATTTGATTTACGAACAAAGATCAACGATGTGCGATTTTTGAAGTTTTTTAACTCTTTATTCAAAAATCATAAATCGTTAATTTTACCCGACGTAGATTCAGGGATGGGGGCCTTGTTCTTAAATCAATCCCGACTTCCATCGCAAAAAGCATAAATGTATAAAATAGTCTGATAGCAGTATTTACCGTACGATCCATTCGTTAAACCCGGGCATCCTGGTAATAACTGCGGGGGGGGTGAAGGGGCCATCGTGCAGATCTTTCAGCTCGGAATCGCTGAAACTCGCATACGAAAAGAACTGGATCCCCCCGGGTAGATAGCGCCGGACCTGCTCGGTTCTCTCGAGTACGGCCGAGTAAGGATTGGTACCCGCGCCCAATCCCGCCCAGATGGTTCCCCTGCCCTGGTTTTCCACACCCAAACGGATCCTCTGGGATACCAGGTCGTTATCCGCGTTGTAGGCCATGATGCAGCAGGTGTCGATCCAGTCCTTTTGCATCCAGTCGATCCAGTCCTGAAACGCCTGGACCCTCCCGAGGTGATAGCGTTCGAAAACCGCGGCGGAAACCCTTAGTGTGGGTTTCAGAGACCTTGCCCGGGAGTGAACGTCCCTCACGAGGAGTCCCACGGAATCCCTTCGCCAGTCATTCCAGATTCGTACGAGGGTGGTGTCCGTAGGGAGGATGTCCAGGGGATCGATGCCGTGTTGCTTTTGAAAGGCCTCCCTGGCCAGGGGGCTGTAACCGAGATCCCAGTCGCTGTCGATCCTGTTTCCCCGAAAGGGATAACGGACAAAATCGAAATGTACCCCGTCCACGTCGTATTTTTCCACGATCTCGAGGAACACATCGGCGAGGTAATCCCGGCAGGCGGGGATGGAGGGAGAGAGGTAAATCCCCTCGGAATAGTGGTCGCTGATTTCCTGTGACGTGTAATCCGAGAGGGGGCGGCCGGCGCGATTGGTCAAAACCCACTCCGGGTGACGGTTCAACACGTGTTTCGGGGAGGAGGGGGTGGAGGCCCCTGGATATACGTAGAAGGTGTTGAGCCAGGCATGAACCTGGAGTCCGCGATCATGGGCCTTTTCCAGCACATACCCCAGGGGATCGAAATCGGGGGGCTGGCTCGAAAGGGCGGAGGCCCGCGGTTCGGTCTTAGACATGTAATAGGCGTCGCCGCTCCCCCGCACCTGAACGAACAGGGCATTGAAGCCGGCATCGGCACACCTTGTCACCACCCGCTCGATATTTTGAGGCGAGGTCATCTGATTCCGGACCACCCAGACCGCGCGCCCTTCGATAAGGGGAACGGCGGAGGGTTTCAAACGAAGAACCAGGGAATTGGATCCGGGAACGCAAAGTTCCCGCACCTCGAGGGGATCGTAACGAAACAATCGCGCTTTAAGCTTATACACCCCCGGTGTCACTCCTGTCAGAAGGAAGGAGCCGTCGGGTTTGGATAGAGTTCGGAAGCTGGTTCCCTCGAGGGAGACAAGGGTTTGTGGAAGGGGGGAAGGGGTGGTTTCATCGCTTTCCACGGTTCCAGTGATCGTGTGATAAACCTGATCCGGCTTTTGGAAAAATTTCAGGATCCGATCCAGGAGTTCGATCCTTTTGGATGCGGGATGGGCGGTTTCAAGGGGAAAGGTGAGGAGAACGCTCCGGCAGGGAACGGCTCCCGGCAGGATCGGCCCCTCGAACTGAATCCCGAGGTGTCCTGCAATGTTTTCAAAGGAAACGCAGTGCCTTGCCCCCCCGCCTCCGGTCTCCGGGTGAACCTCCTCGTAGATCAGGTTGGGGGAATCCACGGGATAAGTATCGAATTCCCCATGATCGAGAAAAAACCGCATCCCTTCGAAAATGCCTCCCGCATTCCCGACGAGGGGTTCATACTCGTAAATGCTTCCCTCCACGATGGTGGAGTTTCGCATGAGGTAATCGCACCGGAGGTATCGTTTCAACCAGTCGCGGTTGCCGTTTTGGATCATCTCATAGGGGGCACCCGTTCCGGTGAGGAGGAGACGGCCGCCGTTTTCAAGGAAGGAGGAGATGGCGGCGCGATCCGTATTTTTAAGGGTGTCGGTTTCATCCAGTCCCGTATGCCATATTACAATATCGAAATCTGAGAGTTTAACGGGGCCCGGCCTTCCGGGTTCATCGATTTCAGTGTCTGTGGTAAAGGCGGCGGAGAGTCCCAGGGTGGTGAAGGCATCCTGCCAGAGTGGTTTCCAGGGAAATG
>Ga0272442_10002285_pt1 | contig 28115 bp, 19 predicted proteins | sample SSMForm2O_FD_200262 | JGI IMG/M metagenome (GOLD analysis project Ga0272442, IMG submission 200262) | Marine sediment archaeal communities from Little Sippewissett salt marsh, Falmouth, MA, United States - SSM-Form-2O | ecosystem: Environmental > Aquatic > Marine > Wetlands > Sediment ...
TTCTGCTGTCTACTCCTCTTTTGCGAAAAAGTTTCGCCGCATCTTCTCTAGAACCCCGCCACCTGGCGGCTTTCCTCACTCATGCGTCAGGGCTGTGTAAAGGAAGCAAATCGCGGGCCAACTCGGGCCTGAACCGCCGCTATTGCCTTCTTTCAGGCTATTGGGCGGGCATTTGGGCTGACTTTCGGGAGGTCGGCAGCGACAGGCAGGGAGACGACGTCTCATGTTGACGGAATCACTGAGACACGTGATACGCGGCTGGGCGCGGCCTCGCCCTCCATATTTCTGCGGCAGCGTTTGTTACGCCCACTGTAGGGCGAAGCTTTGCTGAGCCCCGTAGCAGGCTAGACCGTGGACAGCTCTTCCCAGATGTCGATAAGTCGGCTGTAGTTGCGATAGGATGTGTCGGTCAGTGTGGAGATGGGGCCGGCGGTGTTGTGGTAGACCATGCGCTCCTTCGTGCCTTCGAAAGGTGCGCGGGCCGCGTGTTCGAATTCCTCCTCCCCGGCATTTTCCAGGACGCGGGCCTCGATGTTGCCGCCGAGTGTCATGAGACCGGCGGCCGTGGCTTTGGCTTCAGTGAAAGTGATGTCACCGTCCGGGGGAGGCTCGACCGGCTCGAAGTAGTCTCCGCCGCGCTCAATCACGCTTTGGAGAGTGGTCCGGACGTTGCCGTGGCAGTGGACGTGGCTGACGGCGCCGGCTTCGTGAATTCGTCGGATAATTGGTTCCTCGAATTTATTTACAAGCTCGTCATAGAGTTCCGGGGATCCCATAGGCGGTGTAACCCATTCGCATCCGCCCATCCAAACGTATTCGACGGTTTTGTCCGCGAGAACCACCTCGAGAATACTCAGAATACGATCGCGGCATATAGTTGTGAGCTCTCTAATCAGTTCCAGTTCGAGGGCACAGAGCTCCAGGAAGTAATCATAGGGCATCATGCCTGCCACGCAGACGAACGGCGATGAAACGCCTAGCCGGATGATTCCGCGTCGATCGAAGTCACAGGGAAGGTTGTCCATATCCGGCGGGGCGAGATGTTCGGGTAGTTCGGACGGTACTGATCTGATTTTCTCGATATCATCCAGAGATTCGACGGGGTACTTGATTGTCCACGTCGTGTTCGACTCGGGATTGCGGCCGGTGCAGAAGGTTAGGTTGCCCTTTGGCGTATCGATCTCACCCGTGGTCACCACACCTTCGGTCGTCTGGTCCTTTTTCGTGGCCCGTACGCGCTGCGGTGCTGTAACCAGATAGCGGTTGACGTGAGATGGGACGTGAAACCAGAAATGGATCTCGTCGAAGAGCCGTTCGGCCAGTTCCCGCTTGCGGAGATCGGCCCAGTCTTCCAGGTTCTGACGGCTCTCGACGTGAAACCCCTCAAGATGCAGAGGAACGCGATCAACGGGCTCCCCGCGCATACAGTTCAGCCATCTCTCACGTGGTGCCATTTGTATCATCGGGCGTATCCTACCAGCAATTATCCCGCAATGCCATTGACGCGCCCCGCAGATGCATGTACAATCGGGCCATAATGGAAACGCATCGTCTGTCTATCTCATGTGGTCGCCGGATTCTGAGGGCGGATTTCGTGTATCGTGTCGGTGTGAACTGGTCCGCCAGAAGCTTATTCTGCCCGTCCGAGCATTTCCTTTACTACCAGTCGGAGGGTGTTCGGACCATGGGAGATGGGGAGGGGTCTTTCACGTTGAATCCGGGTGACGTGGTGTTGTTTTTTTCGGGCAACAGGTACCCGAGCTACCGTCCGCCGGGGGCTTACCGGGCCATGAACATCCTGTTCGGTCCGTTGGCTGTCGACACGACCTGTGTTGGGAGACCCACGGTGCACGGGTTGGTGGATGAGGATATGCTGGTCGTTGCGTCTCGAGTCCCGACAGGCGGCGATCCGATGATCCGTGCCCGGTTTTCCGAGGTGGTTCAGCTCTCAAATTCACCCTTGCCGCTGCGGCGCAGGAAGGCGTCGGCCCTGCTCGAGGATCTGCTCATAGACCTGGCCATTCGCTCGGAGCCTTCCGAACAGCCCTGGGGTCCGTTGATGGAGTATGTCCTCGGTTTCATGGACAGGAACCTGGACCGTAAGCTTTCGATTGATGAACTTGCGGACCTGGTTGGGATCAGCAGGCGCAGTCTGACGCGCCGGTTCAGGCAGGCAACGGGGCGGTCGATCACGGCATACCACCTCGAGAAGCGCGTGGCCGTGGCCGCTTCCATGCTCAAGATCCACCCGGATATCACGCTGCACGAGGTAGCCGACACTCTCGGTTTCTGCGACGAATTCCATTTCAGCCGCACGTTCCGCAAGCATATGGGCGTGTCGCCTCGCGGGTTTATGGCAGCTTCCGGATAATCTTGCCGAATGCGCTTGTCAGTGCGGCTTTGTTTGATCAACGATTGTCATGAAGGGAAATCGTTGATGGTTGACGGTTGGTGGTTGCGTGAGGAGATTATGGATAAGCTGCGTGTTGGGATTATTGGTTGTGGGCGGAGTGGAGATCGGAAACCGGGACAGGGATTGTCTCACAATCATGCGAAGGGCTACGAGACCTCGCCGCATGCGGAGATCGTAGCGTGTGCGGATATAGTGGAGGAGTACGCCGAGGCGTATCGCAAGTATCACAAGATACCGAAGGCGTACACCGACTATCACAAAATGCTCGCGGAAGAGAAGCCGGATATCGTCAGCATCATCACCTGGCCGCACCTGCATGCGGAGATGACCATCGCCGCGGCGGAAGCCGGTGCTCGCGCGGTTCATTGTGAAAAGCCGATGGCTTGTTCGTACGGCGACGCGAAACGCATGCTCGAAGTGTGTGAGGCCAAAGGCACGCAACTCACTTTTGGACACCAGCGCCGGTTCGGTGCACCGTTCCTCAAAGCGAACGAGCTTCTGAACGACGGTGCGATCGGCGACCTGGTTGCGTTCGAGGGACGCTGCAACAACATGTACGACTGGGGTACGCACTGGTTCGACATGATGTTCTTCTACAACGATCAGCAGCCGGTCGAATGGGTGCTCGGCCAGATCGACATGCGTGAGGGCAAGAAGTTCTTCGGCGTGCAAGTGGAAGGGCATGGCGTCAGTCACTGGCGATACGCCAACGGAGTGTTCGGTCACATGTTCACCGGGGCCAGTGCGGGTAGCGGCGCGAACAACGTCTTGCGAGGGACCGAGGGTGTCATCGAAGTCGGCGTGCCTGACGGACCCACGCTGCGCATGATGAATGCGGAGACCGGCGGCTGGAAGGACCTTGGCGACGAGGAAGGGCTCCACGGCGGCAACGCCTTCACGAACTCTGTGGTGGACGTGGTGGATGCGCTGGTCGAGGGGCGTGAGCCCGAGCTGTCGGGCAAGCGTGCCTTGCAGGCCACCGAACTGATCTTCGCGACCTACCATTCGAGCCGGCTCGGCAAGCGCATCGATCTGCCGCTCAACGAGGAAGACCTGCCGCTGGACAAGTTGCTGCCCACACCTCCGGCGGACTGAACTTCCTTGCATTCCGCCTGCAGAAAAGGAAGATAGTCGACGGAACCGCGGTAATCGAGAGAATCGAATGAATCGATTCTTTCGGTTCGCTCAAGGAAACGGAGAGGAAGCATCATGTTCGGCGGCACCGGCGGCTATTTCTGGCTCGATTCGTGGATTCTCGCGAACATCGTGCAGCTTGGAACGCAGCAATTCTGCCGGGAGTTCCTCAACCGCCGGAACGATCCCTGCGGGCGGCAGTACGACCAGATGACACAGGCCGCCCGCTCCGGGTGCGCCAACAACGCGGAGGGCTCGGCGCGGCGGGCGACCTCGAAGCAGACCGAGATGAGGCTCACCGACGTTGCGCGGTCGAGCCTGGCCGAGCTTTCGGGAGACTACCTGAACTGGCTGCTGCAACAGGGGAAGGTTCCCTGGGGCAAGGAAACGCCGGAGGCCCGGGCAGTGTATGCCGTTCGGCTGGAGGGGGCATCGTACGGCCAGGACGTGGTGCGTGATTCCTGCGTGCGCATCCTGGCAGAGAAGAAGAAATTCGCCAGTTGGCTGGAATCCGGGGACGACGAGGCCATGGCGAATTGCCTGCTCATCCTGATAGCGCGGGTGATCAACATGCTGAACCGCCAGATGGAGAAGCAGGGCCAGACCTTCGAGCAGGAGGGCGGCTTCAGGGAGAAGCTCACGCGGGTGCGGGTTGAGGCACGCGCGAAGCAGGAAGACGCGCCAGATTGCCCCGACTGCGGCCAGCCCATGACCCGACGCCGGGCCCGGACCGGGCCCAACGCAGGAAACCACTTCTGGGGCTGCACCGGCTACCCGGACTGCAAGGGGTTGCGGGAGATGGGGGAGTCGGAAGAATCGGGAGAATCGAATTGCCGAGGGGCGAGCGAAGCGATGTTTGCTCTCGTCAAGACTCATCGAAGCAGCTAACATTCACGAAGGTGTTGGCCTTTGCCGACGCGGAACGAGACGTCGCAGAGCGCGGCAGACAGAGATGCAAAAGGTATTTGGCAGGTACATACGCAAGAAGCGCCTGGCGCTTTTGGCAAAAGACTCAACTTACAGTCTACGCCAGGTAGCCGACAAGATAGGTGTCGAGCCATCCTTCCTGAGCAAGGTTGAGCGATGTCTAACGCCGCCGCCGTCGGAAGCAAGGATTGTGGCCCTGGCGGAGGCGTTGGGCGAAGACGCTGACCTGCTGTTGGGACTTGCGGGCCGGGTGTCGAGCGACGTTCAGAAAACGATTATCAAGAGGCCGATGCTGTTTGCACAATTGGTAAGACAATTGAAGAACGCCCCCAATACCGGCGTGTCCAACATGGTGAAGGAGGCCCGCGCAAAATATGGTTCAGGATAGTAGGTCTTTTTGTTTGCATGGGGTGTTGAGTATGTAGTATACAGTACACGCATGATGAATGAAGAAGAAAGCCTGGAACTGTTTGATCGTCTTTTCCCGGCCGGACTTGCCGGTCTCGACGTTTGGCGGGAACTCGCGCCGGACGGGTGGGGAGCGTCGCCGCTGTCGGCAGTATTCCACCCGAGCGTAGAACAGGTGTGGAGGGAAGCGGTACGAATCCATCGCAACCTGCGTGGCTTCCCCGGCGTGCGTGAACGGGTTGACGACAGACCGGACCCGACACTCGAAGCGATTAAGGCGGAGCACAAGGAGTTGCCGCTGGAGCCGGACCGGGAACTGCGAGAACTTATTGCCATGTGCCTGTGGGATGTGTTCTCCGACAACCACGAGGTTATTGCCTCCTCGGGCGCGGTGGTTGATATCGGGAGTTTCCGGGGATCGGCCGGGTTCATTGCGGACTATCTGAACCGGGAGTTGGGGCAGGACCGGTATGGCTATCTGGATTTCTACGGGTTCGAGATGAACTCGATGACTCACATCGCGAAGCTGTGGAACAAGCACGGCACCAGTCACCACCGTTGATCGTGCGCGCCTATGAGAGCACATACGGACATCTGCCGAGGGGTTGGCCACCTGAAGCGTGATATCATGGGAGCTGCGCAGGAAGTGGCGGCGCGACAGCGAAGACGGGAGAACGCAGGCGGACAGGAGGGGATGAACATGACACAAGAATCCAAGATGTATTTGTTCGTAAAGGAGCTCAGGAACTTCAGCTACACGTTGTCATGTCTTGACCGGGAATGGGGTCTTGTATTTCCCGATCGGAACGAGAAATGGCGGCATCTGCATACTACGCAATACAAAAAGACGTTCTATGTTGGGGACATCGACGGTGAGTGTGGGATTCTGGAGGTGGCGCCCGGCAAGGGGATATGGCCAATGGATCCGATGGGAGCCCCGCGCCGGCATGAACTTGCCGATGATCCCCAACTCTCAGCGAAATGGGAATCACTCATATTGTCGGCGCGCAGGTGGCTGAAAGTTGTGGCAAGAGATTGGATCAAAGCCAACAGGAAGGTGTGGGACAGCTATCCTTTGAACCGTAGGTACGGGATAGTGCCGAATTCTATCGTCAGTGCTTCACTGCCGGACATCTACCGGTTGGACCGGGAGCTGGGGAAGATGCGGACACGGAAGTTCGTACGTCTGGTGGAGGACGGGTACTTCATGCACGAGGACAACACAGTTCGTGACTCGATGACGGCGGCCGACTATTTCGAGTACTGCAGAATCGCCTACATAGCGGCCGAGAGGAAAGGCGAATCCGTGGACCGGTTGTTGTCGGGGCGGGAGATGTATGCCCGGTATGCCGACGGCAGGCACGAAGGCCTGTTGGACATTATCGGCATAGTGCCGTGCTACAGGTGGCTACACAGGGCGAACCAGCGTTTCGGGAAAGATGAGGACGTCTACGATGTGATGCATTACGATGATCTGGGCCGCTTCAAGTGACGGGTCACCCCGTTCATAGTCTGGGAGCCATTGCCTGTTCTGAGACCTGCAGGGCTTGATGCGTGACGGCGGAGGCAGGGCGCCAAACCGCTGGATTCATGGCATTGTGAGGCATTTGGCGGCTTAATCAATCTCAACTGCGACAATAAACAAGATAATTTGAGCACGACCAGATACGGTCAGCAGTGAAGGTGACAGGTCGAAGGTGCAGGTGCAGCGGAAGCCGGAGTCATTATTGAGAGCGTGAGAATACCTTACGTTCACTTGCGACTTGCACTTTCGACCGGGCCGGGCTCCGATTGGGTTGTGGGCCCGGCCCGCTTTAGGTGAATATTAGGAAGTTTACAAAGATCTTGTAATTTACCTAAGGATCACCTAAATAGGGGGCTATGGATCCTGTTACCAATCCTTTTGCACCAGGTGCAGGCACTCGGCCACCAGAGCTTGCCGGGCGTGATGACTTGCTTAGGTTAGCTGCAGTCGCGGCGGAACGAACCCGGCGGGGACTGCCGACGAAAAGCGTGCTAATGCTGGGGTTGCGTGGGGTTGGCAAGACGGTATTGCTCGACCGCATGAGGGATGACGCCGAGTCGGCCGGTATCCATACCATGTTTGCTGAAGCTCCGGAGGATAAGTCCTTGCCCGCTCTTATGGCGCCCCCGCTGAGGCAGGCTCTGTTACGCATCTCGAAGCATGCGAGGGCGAGGAATCTTGCGCGCCGGGCTTTGGGAGGACTGGCCAGTTTCGTGAATTCCATGAAGGTCAAGTACCGGGATATCGAAGTCGGCCTGGATCTCGATCCTGAGCCTGGCCTGGCAGACGACGGGGATCTGGAGCAGGATCTACTGGCGTTGCTCTTGGCCGTTGCGGCGGCGGCCCAAGCGGCCGGCACAGCGTTAGTGATGCTGATGGATGAATTGCAGTATGTGAAGGAGAAGGAACTTGGCGCTTTGATTACTGCACTGCATCACATCGGACAGCGCTCGCTGCCGGTCACGATAGTTGGTGCAGGCCTGCCACAGATCCGGGAACATATGGGACGAGCCAAGTCGTATGCAGAACGCCTGTTCGATTTTGTTGTGGTCGGCGCACTCGACCCCGATGCTGCCGGCGCTGCGGTCTCGAAGCCGGTTGTGGCCCAGAAGATCAAGATCGAGGGCGAGGCCGTGGTGCAGATCGTGAATCAGACCGGCGGCTATCCCTACTTCCTTCAGGAATGGGGAAAACACACTTGGAACGTGGCGCTTGGATCGACGATAACTTGCGATGATGTGAAGGTCGCCTCAGGTTTGGCCGTGGCCGCGCTTGATGAGGGATTCTTCCGGGTTCGTTTCGATCGCTTGACTCCAGCGGAAAGGAGGTACTTGCGCGCGATGGCGGCACTGGGGCCGGGCCCTCATCGTTCTGGCGATATCGCGGGCGAACTCGACCGCAAGGTAACGTCACTGGGCCCGACACGAAGCCAGCTTATTGCCAAGGGTATGGTGTGGAGTCCCGGCCATGGCGAGACCGCATTCACTGTCCCGCTTTTCGACCAGTTCATGTGTCGGATGATGCACAACGATGATTGGCGTGATGCTTGAGCAGTTCGCCGGAAGTGTTTCCGGATAGCGTCCTGTTGCCGAAGAAGAACTGTCTGATGGGAGTCCGGGATGTCACAAACATTGATCTTCGCCGGGATGGAATGGGCGTCGGCGACGAATGGGTCGCTTGACTTCCCTGCAGTGACTCGAGACGAAACGGGCAACATATGGCTGGCATCGCTTGCCTATTGCGACGGCCGGCGCTCCGTGCGGGTGCATCGCCTGTTCAATGAGAGTGAACCCGCCGCCCGTGAGCTTGTGGTTTCCGATGCCACGGGGATGGGTCCGCCGTCGATTTGTGCCTACGGCGACGGGTGCGTTGTCGCATGTGCGGTAGAGCAGGATGACCGCTGGCGCATTGCGTGTTTCTTTCCGGAATCAACGATGCCGGTGTTCCTTGATTGCGGTGGGACGGTCAACTGCACCCCCGCGATTGCGGCCGTGGGATCGCAGGTCCAGGTTGTCTGGCAGTCGAATGCCGATGGGGGTCGAGCCATATACAGCGCCGCTGTCACGCCGGACGGATGCGACGATCCCGTTGGTCTGTCCGACGCTGAAGCAAACAGTCAGAACCCGGCTATCGTCGCTTTGAGTGAAACCGAGGCGTTCGTGGCCTGGGATTCAATGCGGGGCGGCTCTATCGACATCTTTGGCGCGCGCCTGTCCGATGGTGTCTGGGGTCAGGAGCAGCGACTGACCTCGGATGCGCGCATTGAGCGACACCCGTCGCTAACGGCAGACAATGGTTCCGTATGGATGGCATGGCAGGCGCAGTCCTATCCGGGACGGCGGATCAACAGGGTCGAGGAACAGCGTATCGTCACCGCGCGCGTGGATTCCGACGGGCTGCACGCTGTCCCGGGCTGGTTCGAGGATGTCTCGCCGGCGGACCGGCTCTACGTTCGGCCCACTGTGGCATTTGACGCGGGCGGCCGGCTCTGGTTGTCGGCGCGCCGCTCGCGTGGGCCACAGGATGGGTGGAATCCGGAGATCCGCGTGTACGACGGCGAAAGCTGGTCACCGGTCAAGGTTCCGACACGCCACACCGGCCGATGGCGGCCGGTACCTCTGTTACCGCTGGAAGACTGCGTGCTTTGGGCGGCGCAGTGCGACGACCTGCCGGTAACGTGGAACCAGCAGGGGATCTGGCCCGACTGGCGGTCGTGGGTCGAGGTAGCGGCATTGCGGCCGTACGGTGGCGGGGAACCCAAGTCGATTGCGGCGGAAGCGCTCAAGATGCCCGAGACGGAATTCGAACTGTCGGACAAACGGGCCTTGTGCGCCGCTGACCTGCCGGAACAGAGAGCCGATGTCGGGGGCAAGGAACTGACGCTTCTGTGGGGCGATTGTCATGACCACACCGACCTGTCGGTCTGTGACCGTGCGAAGAATCCACCGGGACCCGATCTGTTCGCGAACGAACGTGACATCGAGGGCCTGGATTTCTGCGCTCTCACCGATCACGGCTACAACATGGACCCCGCGCAGTGGGCCTACAACGGAGAGCAGACGCGGAAGTACCACGATCCCGACCGGTTCGTGACGTTCCTGGGCGAGGAATGGACATCCGAAGTTGCACCGCCGTTGCCGGACGGCAAGTCGAACAGGTACGGGCATCACAATCTCGTGTTCCTCGATCCGTACCATTCGCACTACTACGACGCGCATGACGGTGATATCAGTCCGGCGGATCTGTGGAACGAGGTCGGCGATGCCGAGATGATCTGCATCCCGCACCAGCTCGCCTGCTGGGAAGGGAAGGGCGCGCACAACGTGCCGGTCGTCTGGGACTATACCGACGATCGCATCCAGCCGGTGGCCGAGATATGCCAGACGCGAGCCTCGTACGAGGGACTGGGGTGTCCCTACCAGTCGAAGGGCGCAACACCGTGGAAAGGCCACTTCCTCCAGGATGCCTGGGAGCGGGGCATCATCATCGGTGTGATCGCCAGTCCCGATCACGGCGGCGGGAAAGGTAAAGCAGGCGTGTGGGCCGAGTCGAGAACACGTGAAGCTATCTTCGCGGCTATCCGTGCCCGTCATACCTTTGGGACATCGGGCGCAAAGATGTCGTTGCTTGTGCGCTGCGGCGATGGTATTATAGGCGACATACTGCCGCTGGACACTGGTCCTGTTTTGCAGGTTGATGCGGCGTGCGTGCGGCCGGTCAGGCAGCTCAGCATCCTGCGTAACAACGAGGTTGTCTTCGAGACCGCGCCGGATGAAACTGAAGTCCATGTGTCTTGGGAGGACACCGACCGGCCGGACGCCGATCGGTTCTGGTATTACGTTCGGATGAGTACCGGCGACGACGAATGGGCGTGGTCGAGTCCGATATGGTTTATCAAGGAGTGAGGATGCCGGTGAAGATATCCATAGGGTACTGTGTTACGTCTGCTGGTCTACTGTGCGCGTTGTGTGCTTGCCCGGTGTCAGCCTATGACTTCAACGATGCTTCCGCGGGCGGCGAGTACCATCTGAACTCATCCTGGGCGGGCGGCACTGCCAATCCGGCGACGGACAAGCTGACGCCCGAAGACGTTCTGATCGACGAGAGCAGGATCGACCTCGATAGCGCCGGCGATGCCACGAATGACACGATCGAAGTGGATTCGGGCGGAACGCTGGGTCTCGGTTATAAGACAGACATCCTGATCGGGGGCACGGTAGTGTTGGACGGCGGGACGTTGACCCTGAACGGCGGCGATTCACCGCAGACATTGCGAGGAGATATCATCGTCACTGCCGACTCGCTGTTCACGGCCTACAGCGGCACCAGCCAGGTGAAGACGCCGACTTTCGACAGCCTGACCATGCGCGGCACCGGTGTCGTGTTTACGATAGCCCGGACAGGGAACAAGGAACACAAATCGACTTACACGGAACTGTTCGTCGAAGCGTCATCCGAAATAGCCTGCACCGCCTTGGGCAGTGACTACACCAGTTTCGGTAACGTGGCAGTTAACTCCAACGCCGTCCTTCGTCTGACCGGTGAGCCGGATTTCTTCATCCGGGGCGTGGGGAACACGAATTTTCTCGGCACGATCCTGCTGCCCGCCAGCGTGGATCTCACGTTCTCGTTCGATCCGGCAACCGGCGGCCTTGACGCAATGGGTCCGGGAACGGTCGTTCTTGCGGGGGCCGGGAGTTCTCTGGCCGTTCGACCAAGCTACGCAATGCCCGGGGCCATCCTGGATTGCGGGGGGCAGATAGTCGTGCAATCGAACGCGACAATCCGCTACTCGCTGAACGCATCGGGAGGCGGTACGACCAGCGTGGACCGAGTCACCATTGAGAACTCGGGCGTTACGCTCTCCATCGCCAACTCTACTTACAAAGGCAGGCAGACGCTTCGTATTGCCGAAGGCCTCTGGGTGGAGGGGAGTTCGTTGCTGAGGGTAGTTGACGGAACGGGAACCGGCGTCACGGATGCCGATGTGCTGTCGGTCGGTCTGGCGGTGGACGCGGAACGGACATTGACGCTGTTGCGTGAGGATAGCAACGGCAGCCTTACCCTCACCGGCGGGCTCGGCGCCAGGCTCAAGGGCGGTGCGGATATCCTGTCGTCAACGAACTGGAACATGACGACAAACGGCGTGTTGACGCGGTCGGATGTCACGCCTCTGACCTCCGGCGGGCTGTGGACCTACAGCAACACCGGCAACGGTTCGAGCTCGACGCCGATCGGCGTTACGCTGGGCAAACGACTGGGCATTGCTCGCGCTCCCACCGGGAGGGCCAAGATCAGCCCGTCCGAGGCCGCCGGCTCCGTTGAGATAACGGGGCTGGTCCCGGGGACGTTGTACAAGTTCGATTTGGATCTCGTCGATTTCGACGCCGGTCTGGACGTGAATGATATCGCGGCGCATATGGCCGGGAACCCGGCTTTCATCGAGGTCGAGACCATCGACGCGAACACGGTGAGATTCGGCTGGGTTGCCGCGGGATCCTCCGCGTTCTTCGCATGGGACAACTTCCCCGGTTCCCCGAGCGACCTTGGCGCAGACGTGATGTCGTTCGGCTTCCTCAGGACGGGCACGGTGATCATTTGCCTGTGATCACGGCATGACACCGGGAAACCATGAACCCCCGAAAGAGACTATGAATATGAGCACGTTCCGACTGACACGTGACATACCCGTTGATGACGAGGAATTCGACATCGTCGTGGCCGGCGGGGGACCGGCCGGTACGGCCGCGGCGATCAGTGCAGGGCGATTGGGGGCAAAGGTGCTGCTGGCCGAGGCGACCGGTTGCCTTGGGGGAATGGGCACCTCGGGGCTGGTGACCGCTTTCGATCCGATGGCCGACGGCGAGCGCGCGCTTGTGGGCGGAGTGATGCAGGAGATCCTGGATACACTCCACGAACGCGGCGAGACCGCGCCGCATGTAACCCCGGAGTTCTGGCACAAGCGCTACCACTGCTGGACGCCTTACCGCGTGGAAGGTCTCAAACGCTTACTCGATGAATTGGCTGTGGCCGCGAACGTCGAGGTCCGCTTCTTCACGAAGGTGATCGATGCCGAGGTTGACGGGAAGCAGGTCAGTGGCGTGGTTCTCCACAACATCGAGGGGTATCGTTTCGTGAAGGCGAAGACCTTCGTGGATGCCACCGGCGATGCCGTATTGGCCGACGTGTGCGGCGCCGAATGCCGCGAGGCCGGGCATGACGGCGTTCCCGAACCCATGCCGCCGACGCTGTGCTCGCTGTGTGCGGGCATCGACTGGGAAACAGGGGCGACTCCGCAAGGCAACTGCCTCAAGGATCAGGGGAACCTGATAGTGAAGGCGATCGCGGACGGCCACTTCTCGCACAAGGATGCGCACCTGCCGGGCATGTTCCACGTGGGCGCGAGGCTTGGCATGTTGAACGCGGGGCACGTGTTCCACATGGATGCATTGCGGTGCCGGAGCCTCAGTGACGGCATGATCCGCGGCCGCGAGCTCGCCAGGGAGTACATCGAGTTCTACCGCAAGTACGTGCCCGGCTGTGAGAATCTCGAGCACGTGACGACTGCCTCGCTGATGGGCGTGCGCGAATCGCGCCGGATCGTGGGTGAATACGAACTGAACATCGATGACTATCGTGCGAGGCGCCAGTTCCCTGACCAGATCGGTGTTTTCAACAAGTTCGTCGATATCCACGTGCACGACGATTCGCCGGAGGAGCTTGCGAGGTTCGAGGAGGAACAGCAGCACAGCGGCCGGTTGGGCAAAGGAGAGTGTTTCGGGATTCCGTACTCGATCATCGTGCCGAAAGGCTGGCACAACCTCTGGGTTGCCGGCCGCTGCAATTCCAGTGATGTCCAGGTGCACGGCTCCATCCGGGTAATGCCCGCCGCCGCCATGATGGGCCAGGCCGCGGGAACGGCGGCAATGCAGTCGATCAAGACCGGCCAGCCCGCCTGTGAGCTGGATACCGAGGCGCTCGTAACCACGTTGCGGGCAAACAATGCCTACCTGCCGCAGGAGACTCTGAGCAAAACGATGACGCGGTAATGTATTGCAGTCACATCTGCAGCCGTGGCACGGTGGGCCGTAGGCCGTTCTTCTTGACGGCGGCTGGAGGAGTGTGCATGACCTCGCGTTGCAGGGGCGCAGTGGCATCCTGCTGTCTGGCGTTGGTTGTAAACATCGGTACCCATAGCAGGGCGGCCGATTACTACGTCAGTTCTTCGGGGAACGATAGTACAGGAAACGGGTCGTTCGGCAATCCGTGGGCAACCATTGCCAAGATCAACACCGTCGATCTGGAGCCGGGTGATCGAGTCCTCTTTGCGGGAACAAACACCTTCTCGGGCGGACTGGACATCACTGCCGGAGACAGCGGTACGGCCGGCTCCCCGGTCGTTATCACGAGCTACGGCGGCGGACGGGCGATCATCGCACCTCCTACCAACAGTCACGGTGTTTCTGTCTACAACGCGGCCGGCATCGAGCTCCGCGATCTGGTCGTTGACGGATCGGATTCCGATCTCCATGAGAAGAACGGCATCCAGGTCTATATGGACCTGCCGGGCGACGATACGCGGCTTGAACACATCGTGATAGCCGACTGTGAGGTGCGGAATTGCTGTTATGGGATGAGCATCGGCGCGTGGGGTTGGAGTGACGATCCGTACACAGAATACTTCTCCGGCTACTCGAACGTGACGATTGAGGCTTGCGTTGTCCACGACTGCCGGCGGGACGGAATCACGACGTGGGGAATGTATCCCGGATCGTCTACGGAGCAATCGCATCGCAATCTCGCTATTCGGGATTGTGTCGTCCATAATTGCCGTGGTGATCCGAACAAGGCCGACGGCCACAGCGGCAGTGGGATCATCATGTCGGGAACGGTCGGCGGCGTAATCGAACGCTGCGTGGCGTACGCAAACGGCGATTTATGCAAAACAGTCGGGGGGCCGGTAGGTATATGGTCCTGGGGCGCCGCCGACGTCACCATCCAACTCTGCGAAGCTTACAGCAATGGGGCCGAGAACTGTGACGGCGGCGGGTTCGACATAGATGGAGGCTGTCACAACTGTGTGATTCAGCATTGCTACTCGCACGACAACGACGGCGCGGGCTATCTCATCTGCCAGTTCAGCGGTGCCCCGAGTTACGTGAGCAACACCGTGCGCTACTGCGTTAGCGAGAATGACGGTCGACGATTGAATTTCGGAGGTATTCATTTCTATTCTGCAGGTTCCAGCGGCGGCATCCAGGACACGCGCATTTACGGAAACACAATTTTCGCTTCCACTCGTCCGGCCGTGCGCTTCCAGAACACCGGCGGACAGGGCCGGACCCGGCTATGGAACAACATTTTTGTGACAACCAACGGCGAAGCCCTGGTGAACGGCAATCCGTCCACCAACGTTGCGTGGTTTCAGAACAATGCCTATTTTGCCAGCGGTGGGGCATTCAATACGGCAGGCTACGCGTCCCTATCGGCATGGCGTTCCGCCACGGGCCAGGAGACGCTTGACGGCCGCCCGGCGGGGTTTGGCTGCGACCCTCTTCTGGCCGGCCCGGGTAACGGCGGGACGATAGGCGTTGCCACCCAGTTGCATACATTGGCGGCATACAAGTTGCGGGGCAGGTCGCCCTTGATCGACCGTGGACTCGACCTTCAGGTGCGGTTCGGTGTTGATGTCGGCACGAACGACTTTTATGGCACCACGCTGCCGCAGTGCAGGACATACGACGTGGGCGCGCACGAGTCTGTTGACGCTGATGGCGATCGGCTGCCCGATGATTGGGAAACGTTCTACTTCGGCAATACCAATGCCGCCGATGGCGCGTCAAACGGCGACACGGATACGGCGAGCGATCGTGACGAGTTCGAAGCGGGAACAGATCCAACCAATGCCGCATCCTGCCTAGCCATTGCCGATCTGGATATCATGCCGGCAACCAATGCCGTCATCTCCTGGACGAGCACGGCCGGCAGGCGATACGCCGTCTATTCGGGTACGAATTTCACGGGCGGCATGACGAACGAAGTCGCCGGCGGCATCATTGCAACCCCGCCGCTGAACGTACAAACGTGCGCAGTTGACCTTGCGCCGACCGGGTTTTTCAGGATCGTGGTCGAACGTGAATGACAGTAACTTGAGGCTTACTGTCAGTCGCGGCTCGTGAGCACACTCGCCCTCCAGGCTGCTGTATTCTGTTCCTTTTTGGGACCGCTTTTCTTGGGTTTTCCACATTGACGTTCTTGCAGGTGTATACACAGTATTGTATCATACTATCGCCGGGCGGGCGTTCGAATGTGGAGTGGCGATGTCCGCAGCTAGGATTCAGATCAATGGAAAGAGTGACTATAGCAGTGGTGTTGGGCTTAGCGATCACTTACTGTTCGACCGACGGAACGGCGGGCCGATGGTTCTCAACGGTGCTGTGACGAACAACGGCACCATTTCCTTGACGGGCTCCGCCACCATCGAGGGCAGCGGCACATGGACCCAGCCCGCCGGATCGACCTTCTCGCACGACGCCGCCGGCTACCTTGGCCTGGGCGTCAACAAGGTGGCCGTGAACTTCCATATTCAGTGGGGCCAATTCCATCCTTTCACGTCGCGACAATTCGACGTCGCTGGATGAGAGTCCAAAGCGGGCCGGGCCCACAACCCAATCGGAGCCCGGCCCGGTCGAAAGTGCAAGTCGCAAGTGAAGGTAAGGTATTCTCACGCTCTCAATAATGACTCCGGCTTCCGCTGCACCTGCACCTTCGACCTGTCACCTTCACTGCTGACCGTATCTGGTCGTGCTCAAATTATCTTGTTTTTTGTCGCAGTTGAGATTGATTAAGCCGCTAACTACGGTGAACGGCACGCTTGCCCTGCAGAACGGCCGCAAGATGGTATGCACCAACGCGCTGACCGTATCCGGCACGGGCACACTTGGATTCGGCCTGAATGCGCCGGACTCACTGGACCCGGCATCGACAAGCAACTCGTATCTGAAAGTCGAAGGATCGTGTACCATAGCCAACGGCTCGACCATTGCCGTGACGGACAGCGGCGGCCTGGCGCCGGGCGCCTACCTTCTCGTTTCGGCAACGTCCCTCAGTGTGTCCCCTGCAACGCTTGTCGTTGATACGAGCGGTGTGGGTGAGGACGGCTGGTCGGGGACAGCGCGCGTGCGACGCATCGCCAACACCCTGGTCCTCCAGATGGTAGCAGCCGGGACGGTAATAGCCATCTACTAGCAGTGTGTTGGACTTAGCCCAATCTGGCCGGTTTTCCCATGCGATCTGATCACGACAATGGAGGGCCCGGCTCCGTCCGGGCCGCGGACGACACGGAGGTCGTCTCTCCAAATGATCAGATCGTACTGGAAATTCGCTAAGTCCGACAGTCTCCTGGCCCGCTAATTGCTCTGCATGGCTTTGAGGAGCCAGGCGAGCGGGAGGAGGGGTTCCGGTGGCGGGTCCGGTGTGAGGCTGAGCCTGAGAGATTCCGGCATGAGCGGCCGCGTTGTGGTGCGCTCATGGGCGTGGGCGAAGAGTAGCAGTATTGCGAGATCGCGATCCCCGGTGTTCTTCCTGTCATCGACCTCCACAGTGTTGAGCGTACGGCGTGTGCTGTTGGCTGTTACGGCCACGGCGTAGTCCAGGTAGGTCATTCCTACCGGCGCCGCATCCGCGGGCATCGACGGGGAAGGGGGTAGTCCGTCTTTCTCACGCCAGGTCGCCAGCGCGCAGAGTCCCAGCGCGGCGGCACGTGCTGCGGCCTTGATGTCGCCGGGCGCGCCGTCAAAAGCGCCGACCAGGCCCTGTCCCGGAATGACGGCATCGGCCAGGCGCGCGAGGCGCGCGGTAACGCGTCTGCGTTCATTCTCCGGAAAACGGTCATAGGCGAGATCGTAGGCCAGCGCCGCGTTCCGGAGACGGCCGGCCAGCTTGTTCACATTGCCCGCGCCGCCGTCCGCCAGGCCGGACAGTGTCAGCTCCACGGCCCGCCGGCCGTGCGCGGAGTCATTGAAGATGTTGTAGAACAGCCCGTGTATCACTGCAGCGGCAAGCTTGCCGTCCGGTCCGTCGATGGGCCGGTCGAACACTTCGAGAAACGCGCCGACGATGCGCTGCCCGTGTTCGCCCTTGATGCACGCGCGCAGGTCGGCGAGGTCTTTCTCCAGGAACACGAGTCGGGGATGCGCACCGCTTTGCACAGGCTCTCTCGTACCGGCGCTCGGGAACGGCATGAACCGTGCGGTAACCGTACCTTTGACGGGTACAGAGGCGTAGTGCCCGCAATACTCCCCAGTAATCACGGGGGGGCTAAACTGTGAGTACAGCCACTTGCTCGCAAGTGGCTGGCAGCCAGTTGGCAAGCAACTGGCTGTACTCTTCTGCTGCGTCGTGTTTCTTGGAGCGAGTCCCTTACCAAGTGCTATCTCGTATTCCCCGTTGTCGCCGGGACGCCACGCGCCGCCGTTCACGTCGACCCGCACCTTGAGATTGGACATAGTGTCGTGTTTGCCTTCGAGAAGTTCTGCTTTGTGTTCGGCGTGGCTGAAGTCGCGAGCGTGGCCCCACAGATGCCTGCGCCAGCGGCCGGCACGCCGTTCGAATTCGAGGGTCAGATCGAAACGCTCATCGGTCTCGGCAGCGAGAGCGTTTTTGAGTATGACGGTCAACATGCCGTCGGGGGTCAGACCGGCGGGGGTGGGTTTTGGTTTCGATGGCGGGAAGTCGACGGCGCCGGCCGGTCTGGGGATCTCATCGAACAGGGGACGGCCGGTTCGTTCCGCGATGGCACGGCGCGCCGCATCGATCGCGACGGCGACCTCGGGGGAAAAGCGTGCGGTGGCCATGGCATGGTCCAGCGCAACGACGGCGTCGGCGTTCCCGACCCGGCCAAGTGTCTTTACGTGTGCGATCAGTTCGTCCGTTCCGGGGAATATCTTCCAGGCCGTGATCGCGTCCGCGGCCTCATACTGTTCCGCTGCGGATGACTTGCTGTGGGTGGCGGCCGCAGCGGCCGCTGCCCGGCGACCGTGCAGTGCCGTATACGCGGCCTGGCGCACCTCGGCCTTCTCGGAGTAGAGCGAGTCCCTCACGGTTCGAGCCACAGACTTCGCGCGCCCACCCGTAAGAGAGCCGAGAGCCGCAATGCGGACCTTGGTCGGTTGCCCTTCCACCGTGGACTGGGCCAGTGCCTTGATGATGGATGGTTCGGATCGGGCTTTCAGCATTCGTGCGGCGGTTGCGCTCGCCTCCGCCTCGGATTCCTTCAGGATCCAGAGCAGAGCCGCCGTTGCACCTTCGTCATCGATCTTGATCAGCGCCTCCAGCACATTCTCGAGAGCTTCCCGATCGAACGGCAGGGAAGCATTCTTGGCGACCTCGAAAAGTTCGGGAACGCTCTCCTTCATGCCGATCTCGCCCAGAGCCCATACGCACGCCTTCCGGAAAGCCTCGTCCTTGGTCTTCCGGACCTGCATTCGGAGCATCGGCTCGGCAAGATCGTCCTTGTCGCGACCGGCCTGCAGCGCCGCCTGAATGCGCGTTTGCGGATTGTCTATCCGCCGGCCCCAATCTTCGGTCGGGAGCAGCCGTTCCGGACCGGATTCCTGTCCGATGAAGCGGGGCGACAGCAGGACACCCATACCGAGGATGGCCAGACCGATGGCCATCATTGTCGCGTAGAGTATCTTCCTCCTGAAACGCATGTCCGGTCTTCCTCTACCTCTCGATTTCGTCGAGCGCCTTGAGCGCGATGACGGCGAACTCGGAATCCGTTCCCACGTACTGTTTGAGATAGGGTATCGCTTCCGACGCGACGGGGCCCAGCTCGCCGAGGGCCTCTATCGCCCTGGCCTCGGCTCTCGCGTGCCCGCCCTTCGCGACTGCCAGCAATGCCTTGGTCAGCGCGCGGCCCAGGTCATCACGGCCGCGTGTGCTGCGGATCAGTCCAGACAGAAGCCCGGCGAAATCCTCGAGTTCCTTTTCCTTACGGTTACCGGCCATCCCGAGCAGCCTGGTCATGGCCAGGGTCTCGCCCCCGCGTCCGATGCGGAGCAGCGCGGCGGCGGCTTCCTCTTCGACGCCATTCCTGTTGAGGATCTGTATCAGGGCGGGCACGGTGCTTCGGGCGGTTCCGCCCATCTTGCCGAGCGTTCTGGCCGCCTGGACAACTGTTCGGATGTTCTCGTGCCGGAGCAGCTCGCGCAGGTGCGGTATCTCTTCGGCGGTCGCCTGGCTGAAAGCCTTGCCGGCGCCACTGCCGCTCTCCGCCATCATGCTTGCGATAGCCTTAGACCCCGTATCGCCCATGCCGCGCAGGGTCGTCATTATTTCGCGTGCGATCAGCGCGTCGCCGAACCTGCCGTAGCGTCGTTGTGCCATGACCCCTTTCAGAGCGGGAATCGCGGGTCGGGCGTCCTCACCGTTGGCGCGCAGTGCGAGGATACAGGGTCTGACCAGCATCACGTAGGCATCCTTTTCCAGGCGCTGTGCCAGGGCGGGTACCGCCTTGGGCGCCGGACCGTATCGTTCCAACGCCTTCGCGGCGGCCACGGCCACCTCCAGGTCCCCTTCGCTCAGGGCCGTGGCCAGCGCGGGGACGACCGTGCTCCTGTCGGCGCCCGTCTTTCCCAGAACCGTGCAGGCCGCGATCATGACGCGCTGGTCGGGTGAAGGAACGAGAGCGGCGACGTCCTTCGCCGCCGGCTCCCGCATTTCGGGTTTGATATCCATGAGCGCGTCCCAGAGCAGTTCTGCAGCGTGCGGCCGGCCGGCGGCCACGCTCCGTTTCAGAGCGGCATATACGTGGCCGGCCGCCTGCTTGGCCGGGCCAGTGATGCGCAACGCGTCCAACGCGCTGCGCATGACGTGGAACGGGCCGTGGTTGAGCAGCTTCGCCAGTGCCGGAAGCATATCCTGCCGGGCGCGGGCATCGATACGCGCCAGTTCCTCGACCGCCCTTTGCCGTTCGGAGAGATAGTCGGACCGGAGCTGCCGGACAAGCGCGGCCGGGTCGTGTCCCAGCTCGAACGGTTGCCCCCAGCGTGCGACGAACGCCTGCTTGAGTTCCACCTGGTTTGTCATCGTTACCAGCGAGGTCCGCACCGGACGGGGGTCCGCGGACGGGCGGATTGCCTGAAACGTTGACTTGCGAAGTTCGAGTTGGGCCGGCGGGGCCTTGCGCTTGTAGGGTACCCTTACCGCGGCTACCTCGAGCCCCGGTCTCGCCTCGGCGTCCCTGCGGAAGTCATAGCAGTATATGCCGTCGTTGCCGCGGCCAAAGTAGCGGCCGTCGGCGAAGGATGGCGTGCAGCAGATCGCTTCCGGGATCTCAAACGATCTGCCGAGCTTTCGGAACCCGTGCGGACCGGCCGCGAACATGCCCTGGTGGAATACTTTGCCTTCCGCTGCGATGGGACTGGCCACGGGCCGCCTGGAAGAGAGTTTTACCATGAGCTTACCCGTGCGGAGATCGATGCACCTGAAGCTCAGGCTCCTGGGGAAGTAAACACAGTCACGATAGATGAGCGGACTGGGCAGGGCGCCGGAGCTTTCAAGAGGGTTAAGTTTCCAGACGAGCTTACAGGCGTCCGGAGTAATCTCGTAGCATTTCGCGGATACCGGTTCGTCATCGATCTCGCCCCCGGGCGCGAACAGGTAGTGTTTCCCGTCCAACTCGCCCAGTGCCAGGGTGCAGCGGTAGGATGTTCGATCCGTGCGCCAGAGTACTTTCCCGGTTTTCGGATCGAGGCATGTCCCGTTACTGCTGACTATCAGTTCGCGGCCGCCGTAGCGCCAGAGGAGCGGCGAGCCCCATCCCGAACAGCTTCCGGACCAGAGGTATCGACCCGTTGCGGCGTCAAACGCCTTGAGTCCGCCCCCGCCGCAAACCATCACGCCGTCGGCCACTATCGTACCGTGATGGAAGCCGGACACTGTCTTGAATTCCGTCTTACCGTCGATACGTTTCATCTGTGCGGCCTTGTGTTCCTCGATCAGGTATGCGCTTGTACCGACGTCCGAGCGCCAGACATATTCACCGGTCCTCGCATCGAGGCAGAAGACCTGGCCGGCGCTGCCCATGAAGTAGACGCGGCCGTCGCGGATGCATGGAACGTTGTGGCCGTTTCCATACTTGCCGCATTGGTAGTTCGCGCCGCTGTGCCGGAAGGAAGTCAGCCACAGCGTAAGCCCGGTTGCAGCGTCCATGCACACCATCCAGTCGTCGGCCTGTACGGGATGCGAGTCCGGGTCGGGGAGGAACGCGTACTGGTACACGCGGCCGTCGGCGACGAGCGGACCAACGTATGTTCCATGTCCGCGCGGCACTGCCCAGCCGCGGGCGCTCAGCCATTTGAAGAGTACGTGTTCCTCGCTGCGCCAGCGGAGCTTGGCCTTCCGGGCGCTGTCAACGAGTGCATGGCCGCGATCCACGGCCGCGCCGCTTCCTTTCGGGCCGCGGAACCATGCGTAGTCCGTCCCGGGCGCGACGCGCCCTTCGCGCAGGACGCGTTCCTTGCCGGCAACAACCATGCCGCGCACGCGGCCGTAGACGCTGTGTTCGACTCCGATCACGGCAGAGTAAGTCCCGCTCTGTTCAGGGCGACTGGTATCGGCCTCGATGCTGCAGCGTATGCCGATGGGCCGCCAGTCAGGCGGGAGATAACCGTCGGACGCCAGCATGAGGAAAACTTCGCCGCTCAGGACTGAGCCTTGCTTGCTCAGGTCGGATCCCAGAATGCGATGTGCGCCGGTGTTATAGGGATCGCCCGGATCGCCGCGGCAGTAGGCTTCGATTCCCGAGTCCTTGACGCTGACGGTTACGGCGAGGTCTTTGCCTGCCATTATGCCGTTCAGCCTCAACCTGTAGCGGTGTTCTTCTCCCGTCAGGTCATGGTTCGGTATGCTGATCTCGCCCCGGACCTGTTTCTCGCCCTGCGGCCCGCCGCCGTATGCCTTCTCGTAGAAGCCGTCGATGGTTCCGTTTTTCACATCCCCATCTATGCGGAAATCGTAGCGGTTCCAGCAGGACACGATTGACAACACGCCGTGGATGCGTCCGTCCCTGATGTGCAGGTTCTCGGGCAGGACCATGGACGGGCCTTCGCGGCGGTACTTCTGGAGTTCGCTTTTGCGGCCGTCGAGCCAGCCGCTGACGATCTTGCCGTTGATGCAGTGGAGGTTGGCCAGGAACGGGTACGCGACCATTCCGCCCATCTCGTCCTTGAGCGTCGCGTCCTCGAGCACGAGCTGGTACAGCGTGTAGTCGCCCACAGGCGCGAGCTGTCGGTCCTGAGCTTCGGGGTGCGGGTGTTCCTCGCCGAGAGTGTGAACAGTCACAGCGAGAAGGAAACAGAGAACCGAGCGTATGTCGCTAATCCCCGTATGCACCTGTATCGATGACTCCTTTCGCGGATTCATTATAGAATACGCCGCAAAGCTTGACAACTAACAGACTGTGGCGTTCGGATCCATTTGACGAGTTCGCGTGTTTTGTATTGTTCTTGTTTGAGTTCCGGCCGCATTTGGGCCAGAATGCGAGCTTTTCGAGAAAGGTGGATCCAATGGAATTCTACACAAACATACTGAATACTATAGGCAACACGCCAATGCTGGATCTCGCACGGGTGTGCGATGTTCCGATTTTCGCCAAGGCGGAGTACATGAACCCGGGCGGCAGTATCAAGGACAGGGTCGCGCGTTACCTGATCGAACAGGCTGAGAAAGAGGGTGCGCTCAAACCGGGCATGACAATCATAGAGGCGACGTCGGGCAATACGGGGATCGGTGTTGCATTCGTGGGAGTGCACAAGGGGTACAAGGTGGTTATCGTCATGCCGGACGACATGAGCGTGGAGCGTCGCAAGATCATAAAGGCGTTTGGCGGCGAACTGATTTTCACGCCGGGAACGAACAGTCTCAAGGGGTCCGTCGAGCGGGTCAAGGAGATGGCGGCGGCCGACTCGCGGCTGTGGGTGGTTGACCAGTTTGCCAACCCGCGCAACCCGGAAATCCACTACCTGACCACCGGCCCCGAGGTTTGGCGCCAGATGGAAGGCGATGTTACGGCATTCGTGGCGGGTGTAGGCAGCGGCGGCACGCTGGGGGGGGTAGGCCGGTTCCTGAAGGAACGGGATCCGAACATCCTCGTGGTGGCGGTTGAGCCGGCCAATTCCGCGGCGCTTCTCGGACACGAGCCGGGCTTGCACCAGATCCAGGGCATCGGTGACGGGTTCGTGCCGCCCGTTCTGGACACCTCCATCATCGACGAAGTGCTGACCGTGACCGACGAACAGGCCATCGAGACAGCTCGCACGCTCGCGGCGAAGGAAGGGACACTCGTGGGTACATCTTCGGGTGCAAACGTGTGGGCGGCCAATCAGCTCTCAGAGCGTCTTGGTACGGGAAAGAACGTGGTGACCGTGCTGCCCGATCGTGCAGAACGCTATTTCAGCACCGCGCTGATATAGTCCGTTCCGGCTTCGATGACTCGTGGGTCGCGGCGCAACCACCTCCATTCCGTCACTGCCGCTGCAGCTTGCGATATTGCGCCGGGGTCGAGCCCGTGTGTTGCTTGAACTGGTGCCAGAAGGCCGTGCGATTGGCGTATCCAAGACGCTCCGCGATGTCGCCCACGCTCATGTCCGTTTCGAGCAGCAGCCGGCAAGCGGCATTCATGCGCTGGCGCACTATGTAGGCCTTGGGCGAAAGCTCGGTGTATCGGCGGAAGAGACGGCCGAGGTGTTGGACCGACAGGTCCGCCTTCTCCGCGAGCGCCGACACGCGTCCCCACTTGGCGGGATCCTGTCGCACCAACGCACAGAGCTCCTGCACGGTGGTCGCGCTGGGCGAGATCTGGGCCGACGCGAGCAGGTTGTCAACATGGATGATCTCGCGCAGCATGGCCCGGGCCCAGTCCATCGCAGTTTGTACGGGAGCGACGCCCGTAGCCGGGCGCGGCACATAGAGCCACGAGTTATCGATGAGCGACAGGCAGTGCTCGATACGCTGGATGTGCGTGTGGATCAGTGACGGATCGGACACCATCCGGATCTTCGGCGGCAGCACGCAGCCGTCGGGCAGCAGGTCGTTGCCGCCCCGGTCCATCAGCCGGCAGCAGACGTAGCTGTAGCGGTATGGCGACTCTATGTGGAACCGGAGATGCTCGGCGTCCAGCACGGTCAGACACTGGCCCGTAGTAAGAACATGCGGTTTACCGCCTATCTCGAGGCGGCCGTGCCCGCTCCGTATGATCCGAACGTCGAGCTGGTTCGGGTATCCGTAGTATGGCCGTAGCTGGTTCCTGTCGGGGTAACGATGTTCACCAGGCCGGCCGTAGCCAAAGCTTGCGGCGTAGACCGGAAGGACGGTGATCTCCGGAAAACAATCCTCAAGTGTCTTGAGCGGCACCATAGTACTCCTGAACGGTCGTGCCGCAAATGTTGCCGCGAATGTTCAGTTTTTGCAACAACTAATAGCCAAATGCTCTGTACTGGTAGTTGTCTATGCGGCGCGAAAAGCGTAGTATAATTGGAGGATTTGAAGGCTGGGAACGGAACAACCGGGAGCGGCATGAAAACCGGTCGGTATTGTATTAAGTGCACATTGGCGACAGTGATCTTTCTGCTCACGGGCGGTGCATGGCTCGGAGCGATAGAGATGGATCTCGATCTGGACGACGAGCTGGACGCGGCTATGAAGCGCAAGGAAGCCGCGAAGAAGAAAGCGGAACAGGCCGCTAAGGCCAAGGCCAGGCGGGGCAAGAGGAATACCGAGGCCGAGGCGGCGAAGCGGCAGAAGATCGGTGCCGATCTCAAGAAGCTGGTGCTGGCGGCGGGGGAGAAGGGATGCGAGGAGATCGTCTTCATCGAGGGCAACAGAGGGACCGGCATTCACTACTACGAGAACCTGGGGACCTACTACTGCAACTCCGCCAACGCCCGCAACAGAGTTGGCGGCAAGGGCAGCGCGATCAAGCGGCTCAATCTACGAGATGGTTCGGTAAAGACAATCTACGAAGATCCGGAAGGGTACATGTGTGACCTTCGCGTCCACTACTCCGGCAAGCGCCTGATCTTCGGGTATCGCAAAGCAGTAAGTTCCGACACGCACCTCTACGAGATCAATGTCGACGGCAGCGGCCTGCGCCGGATCACGGACGGGCCGTGGGTTGATATCGAGCCGTGCTATCTGCCGAATGGTGACATTGTGTTCTCGAGCAACCGCTGCAAGCGCTGGGTGCCCTGCTGGAACTCGCAGGTAGCGACGATCTTCCGTTGCAGCGCCGACGGAAGCAACATAGTGCCCTTGTCCTCATCGCCCGAGATGGAGAACACGCCGTTCATGTTGCCCGACGGACGCGTGCTCTATACGCGCTGGGAATACACCGACCGCAGCCAGATGGTGTTCCACCATCTCTGGGCGTTCAACCCGGACGGTACCGGGCTGATGGTCTATTACGGGAACGAGCACCCCGGCGGTGTGTTCATCGACGGCATGCCGATTCCCGGCACGCGCAAGGTCCTCTTCCAGAATTCCCCCGGCCACGGCCGGGGGCATCGAACGGGTATGCCGACGCTTCTTGATCCGCTCGGCGGTCCCAGCGATTTGACCAAGGCGAAACCGCTCATCGGGTTCAGAGAACGCGGCTGTGAGCCCTGTCCGATAACCGACGAGCTGTTCCTGTTCATAAAGGGAGGCATTTGTCTCCTGGACAAGGACGGGCGGTGGGGCCCGATATATGGGGAGACAGGCGCCACCGACGCGCGGCCGTTGCGGCCGCGCAAGAGGGAGCCGATCATTCCCGAACGGGTCAACTGGAAGAAGTCGGAAGGCACGCTTATCCTTGCGGATGCCCATCACGGCCGGAACATGAAAGGGGTGAGGCCGGGAGAGATCAAGAAACTGCTGATTTTCGACGAAGTTCCGAAGCCAGTGAACTTCGGCGGAGGGCGCGACAACATCAGCCTGCACGGGAGCTACATGCTCCATCGCCTAATCGGCACAGTGCCGGTCGAAGAAGACGGTTCAGCATATTTCCGCGTGCCGGCCCTGCGCAGCCTGTTTTTCGTGGCGTTGGACAAGAACGACCTGGCTGTGAAACGGATGCAGAGCTTCGTCACCGTAATGCCGGGCGACACGATGAGTTGTGTGGGCTGCCACGAGCAGCGCTACGAGAATCCGCGTGCGACATCCGGCCCCGTCCTCGAGGCGGTCAAGCGTCCGCCAAGTGTGCCTGAGTATCCAAAGGGCGTGCCGGACGTTATCTGCTTCGCGCGTGACGTCCAGCCGGTCCTCGATCGGCATTGCCTGCGATGTCACGACATTAAAGGCAAGCGGGCGGGGAACGTTACGCTCAACGGCGATCGCGGCTCCTACTATGCCAACAGCTTTCTCACACTATGGGCGTATGGTCAGCTTTCGGACGGGCAAAACGGGTTCGGCAACCAGGCGCCGCGGACGATCGGCACGGCCGCCAGCCCGTTGATGAAGAAGATAGACGGGAGCCATCACGGCGTTAAGTTGCCCAAGCGCGACCACGATCTCATTCGGCTGTGGATCGATGCAAGCTGCGTGTATGCCGGCACCTACGCGACACTCGGTTCGACGCCGGTCAGGGTGGGGAGCGTTTTTGCGCCGCCGCCGAGCAGTGAAGACGATCTGAAGAACGAGGAGGGTGAACTCGATGAAGCCAAGGTTGCGGCTGCCCAGGACGGTGCGGGCGATGTCGCCCCGGGCAAGGAACTCGCGGATATCATGCGGCGGCGATGTTCCGGTTGTCATGGATTCCAAGGCCGGATATACCGGGGGGTCGACGGCAGTTTTCGTCATGTGATGACCATCGACAAGCCCAACGCGCGCTACAACAAGGAACTGCTCTACAGTCTCACTCGTCCTGAACTCTCCCGCGCGTTGCTTGCGCCGTTGGCAAGGGATGCCGGCGGCTGGGGCCTGTGTAAGGGCACTGTAATGGCCTACCCGGGCAAGCCGGTAGGATGGCGGCCGCCAAGGGACAAGCCGACGCCGAAGCCCGTAGCGAAAAGACCCCCGAAGATAAAGACGCCCGGCAGCGACCTGGTTGGCGGCGATGATGACGAGGACGATATAGGTCTTACGCTGGAGGACAAGAGTCCTCCTGTCACGAGTGTCGGCAAAGTCTGGAAAACCGAGGAACGCGAGATTGCTGCCGTATTCGCTGATCGGAAGGATCCGGACTACATCGCACTGCTGAGTATGATCAAGGCGGCGAAAGGGGAACTTGAACGCAGGCACAGTTTTGAGATTCCGGGTTACCGGCCGAATCAACACTACGTCCGTGAAATGATAAGGTTTGGTATCCTGCCGAAGAACTACGAGGAAGTCTCCCGTGGCAAGGCGGTGGATCCCTACGTAATCGACCAGGCGTACTGGCGTTCGTTCTGGTGGCCGCAGTCCGAGCCGCGTCCGTTGAAGCCCGGTGAGTTCCTTGTCGTACCGAAGAGTGCGGTCGCGGGGGTCCGGTGATTCTGAAAACTGGGATCGGTTGACGATCACGGCGACGATAGCGGTCGACGAGGAAGTATCACCAAATCGTGTCCCGTAATCGTCGCCCGTAATCGTCAACCGAAAAGGGCGAGAAAACGGGGGAGAACGTCGAGATATGGCCAAAGCGGGCCGGGCCCACAACCCAATCGGAGCCCGGCCCGGTCGAAAGTGCAAGTC
>Ga0272442_10002287_pt1 | contig 28110 bp, 22 predicted proteins | sample SSMForm2O_FD_200262 | JGI IMG/M metagenome (GOLD analysis project Ga0272442, IMG submission 200262) | Marine sediment archaeal communities from Little Sippewissett salt marsh, Falmouth, MA, United States - SSM-Form-2O | ecosystem: Environmental > Aquatic > Marine > Wetlands > Sediment ...
CAGAACCGCGAGCGCAGCGACTGGTTCTCGTCGGTGAGCAGCAGCAGGTACATGAGGCCGGACGTGAGAGTCAGGGCGAGCGTGTAGACACCGATCGCCAGCGCGTAGGCGCCCCAGACGTCGGCGGCGACCAGCCGCGGGGACGCCTCGGTGCGCACCAGCGCACGACTCATGAGCCAGGCCGCCAGCAACGCGAGGCACGTGCTCGTGGCCAGGCCCACGCCGAGCATCCGCACCTCGGAGAGGTCCCCGACCGAGCCGGATGCTCCTGCTCGCCAGATCAGCAGCACTGGCCACACATCTACCAGGAGGACTCCCACGCCGGCTGCAGCCGCCTGGAGGCGCATGGACGTGGGGCTCACGCTGACTCCTTGTCCAGGACGACGCGGTCGATGACCCGTCCGTCGGTCGTGACGGCCCGCACGTCGGCGGTGGAGCCGTCGATGCGCACCAGCATGAACTGCAGCGTCGACTCCGCGTGCGCGGTGAAGTCGCTGGACCCCACGCGGGTGCGTTTGCAGCCGGCGCCGCTGACGATCCACACGACGCCGTCCTGGGCGTGGGTACGCTCGTAGTGGTGGTCATGCCCAGTGAACGCGAGGTCGACCCCGTGGCGGCTCAGCAGTGGCTGCACGGTGTCGCGGACGCGCATCTCTGAGCCGTGCGCCCCGGAGGAGTAGGCAGGGTGGTGCATGAGCGCCACCTTCCACGGAGCCGACGACGCGGCCAACGCGCCGTCCAGCCACTCCAGCTGCTCCCGACCGCCTTCCCCGGTGTGCAGCGGGATGCTCGTGTCCAGCACGAACACCTCCATGGGTCCGTGGCGGGCGGTGTAGTAGGTGCCCGGCTTGCCGAAGCGGCGTACCTGGGCCTCGATGGCAGCAACCGCGTCCTCGCTCTTGCTCTCGCTGATCTCGTGGTTGCCGATCGCCAGCTCCCACTTCACGCCGGCTTCGATCAGCGGCCGGTAGGGCTCCACGAAGACGTCCTGGTACCGGTCGTCGATGCTGCCGTAGTAGGAGACGTCGCCGGCGAGCAGCACGAGGCCGTACGGCGTGGCCCGGTAGGTGAGCGCCATCTGCTCGGCGACGGCCATCTGGTTGCGCCCGCCGCTGCCGTTGTCACCGAGCACCGCGAACGTGATGGCCGAGTCGGTCGTGGTCCATGCCGACGCCTCGAGGTCGAGGCGCGGCGGCTCCCCGGGCAAGAAGTCTTCGCCCCAGCGCAGCTTCTCGTACAGCCACATCCGCGCGGACCCGCCGGCGACCACGGCTGCGGCCGCGCCCACGCCCAGTCCGAGCAGGCTCCTGCGTGAGATGCGTGGTTGCCCCGTTGTTCCGGCGGTTTCGTCCGTGACCACGACCCGGAACCCCTCCTAGCTCAGGGCTGCTTCACTCATGCTGACGCAGGCGTGCTCGCGACGCTTGAGGCGGAAGTCCCGCGCGCGGTGGGGGCCGGTAGCCCACCAGACGGGCCAGCAGCACGACCCAGAACAGGGTGATCGCGGCGGCGACCAACGTGTCGGACGGGAAGTGGGCCCCGAGCACCACTCGGCCCGCCGCGCCGACCACACCCCAGGCCAGGCACAGCGCGACGCCCGCGATGAAAGCGGTGCGGGTTCTGGCGAACAGCAGGACGAGGGCGATCACCACGAAGGCGAAGGATGTGTGGCCGGAGATGAACGAGTAGTGGCCGTTCGCGCCCTGGGGCAGGTACCACGACGAGAACAGCGTGGGGTCGCCGGCGGCCGTGATGGCGCGGGGAGTCCAGCGTCCCCAGGGGATCTTGATTGCCCACACGGTGACGACGGACGCCAGGTACGGCAGGGCGAGGGCGACGACGGCCGCCGGGCGGACCGATGCGGCCCACTCGAGCGGCACCCGTCGGCTGATCAGCACCGCTGCCGCGGCCACCGGGACGCCGATCATCAGGGCACGGCGCACGTCCGTCTGGCCGGCAGCGTGCGCGCCAAGCTCCAGGGCCACCTGCAGCGAGCTGAGCATCAGCAGCAGTCCCACGACGAGCAGGCCCAGCCAGCCTCGAGCGCCGCGAGGCGGAACAGCCGTGCGCAGCAGCACCACCGCGCCGACGATGCCGACGAGCACACCCGGAAGCTGTCCGTACAGCTCGAGGACGTGTGCCCAGCCGGTGTCAGGAGCGCGCACCGCCTGCGAGATCGACTCGTCGAACGCGGTGAACAGGATGGCGAGCCCGACGACGAGAGTCAGTCCTGCCCCGGCCGCCACCCGCGCTGGATGGGAGGTGACGTCGCGCTGCCCAGAGGCGACACTGTCTGTGCTGGCGGCACTCATGCTCGGCCCTTCGTCGGCCTACGGCCCATTGTCGTCCGCGAGGAGGGCGGTCGCACGGGCCGATGGGCCGCGGCAGGTGAGCGGTGCGCCACTGGCGCACCGCTGTCGGAGGCTGTGGGGGCGCCCGCCCAGGCGATCCAGGGGGCACGCTTGCGCCGACGCTCAGGTCAGGGCCACCACGGCACGGTCAGCGTCGCGGTGGCCAGCACGGAGGCCATCAGCAGATGGCCGCCGGCGAAGAGCCCCACCGGCAGCCCTGTCTGAGCAGCCATGGTCGCGGCGTCGGAGCCGGAAGGCCCCCTGCGGGCTCGCCACTGATCCCATGCGTCGACGGTGCCTCCGCCCGCCAGCACCCCGGCAAGGCCGGCGACGAGCACGGTGACGACAGCGTCGGGGGCGAACACCACGACCGCCCACCCCGATGCGGCCAAGCCGAGCGTGGTCAGCACCGCCCACCAGGAGCGGATGACAAGGACGAGCATGACGGCAACACCCACAACGAGGTAGGCAACCCAGAGCGTGGCCAGTCCCGCGTCGGCCACGCGCATGCTGGCCAAGGCCAGCACTCCGGGGGACAGGTAGCCCATGGCCGCCACCAGCAGCTGACTCAGCGGGCGACCGTCCGGCAGGGCTGTGTACGCCGCCCCCGACCCGTCACGGTGCGTGCGGATCCGCCGGACCCGGCCACCGAGCATCGCCGCAGTCAACCCGTGGCCGAACTCGTGTGCCAGCGTCGACACGTGGGTGGTGGTCATCCGGGCACGGCCGGCACCCAGGCCGGCTCCGACCAGTGCGGCGGCTCCCAGGGCGATGGGGTTCAGGGTCGCGCGACGGGCGAGCTCGGGCGCTTGCTGTTCCGTCCACTCCAGCACCCCAGGTACGGCCGGTGCCCCGGCTAGGGCCCATCCGATCGGAGCCACCACCAGGAGAGCCACCAGGAACCACACGTTGCGCCCGACTCGAAGAGATGGACAAGGACCGAGTCGCACAACATACGCATCGTCGCCGTGAGCGTGCGCACTACGACCATTACCCGGCCAAGAGTCCTATTCGCCCGAAATGCTGGTCGAGGGGGCCACGATGGGCAAGGCTTGCGCCATGACGGACACGACAACGGAAGCGACGCCGACGAGGAGTCGCCGGGGGCGCCGCATCGCGTGGGTGGTGGGAATCCTGGTGGGGGTGCTCGTGCTCCTGTTCGCTGGAGCCTCGTGGTACGCCAGCAGCCTGCTCGTGGACGGCATGTCCATCCAGGACTACACCGAAGACCTGCCCGACACGGTGGTCGCGGTCGACGACGAGTCGATCACGTTGGAGATGGCCACCGACCCGGCGACAGACCCGCGCACCCCGAGCCTGGCTGGGGTGCGCTTCGGCGGCAGCGATGCCTACCTCCAGGTCGGTCCGGCCACTGAGGTGGACGGCATGAACGCCACCAGGCCTGTGATCGCCGTGGTCGGTGACCCACCGGCGGCCGGGTCGACGGCTCGGGTCGAGCGCGAGTACTTCCCTGAGGACCCCCAGGTGGGCTTGGGTCTGGACTTCACCGAGGTGCAGATCGAGACGCCGCTGGGCCCGTCGCCCGCCTGGTACGTCCCGGCCGACGGCGACACCTGGGCCATCTACAGCCACGGGCGGGGCGCCACGCGCCAGGAGGGTCTGCGGATGCTGGAGACTTCGCACGCTCTGGGCATGCCGACCCTGCTGGTCACCTTCCGCGACGACCTCGTCGGCCAGCCCGAGGACGGCATCTCAAACTTCGGTCTCACGGAGTGGGCCGACCTGGAGGCTGCTGTGCAGTACGCACTGGACAACGGCGCCGAGGATGTCGTGCTGCTGGCCGGCAGCACCGGTGGCGCCATCTCGGTCAGCTTGCTGGAGAACTCCGACCTCGCCGACAGCGTCGTCGGCATGGCGTTCGACGCCCCGGTCACGTCGTTCGGGCAGACCGTCGACCTCAACGCCGCCGAGCGGGGCTTCCCGGCACCGATCATCGCTGTGGGCAAGTGGATCACCGAGCAGCGGGTGAACATCGACTTCGCGGCTACCGACTACATCAGCAGTGTCGGTGACCTGGACGTGCCGACACTGATCATCCACGGCACCGAGGACTCGACCAACCCGCTCGAGGCCAGCGAGGAGTTCGCAGCCGCCGCGCCCGAGGGCGTCGTCACGGTGGACACGTTCGAGGGCGCCGAGCACGTCTGGTCGTGGAACCTCAGCCGCGAGGAGTACGAGAACGTTCTCGCCGACCACCTGACCTCGGTGCTGGCCGACTGACGTCGGGACGCTAGACAGCGCTCCAATGCCGGCACGGCGCCGGCCCTGCGCGCCCGCCAGGTGGTGCGGCGAGGCGCCTCGGGGCCGCCCAATGTGCGGGACGCGGGCCGAGCCGACGTGGCCCGCCGGCCCACCACAGAAGAGGGAGCAGCCACAGGGCTGCACCCCGGGTGACCACGACGAGCATCACCACCAGCACGAGCAGCGTCACCTGGCGTGGGAACCGCGGGACCGCCGACGCCGGCCGACGTGTCGACGACGAGCGAGCCGGCCGACTGCCGGGAAGCCGCACGGGGCCGCTCTCCGGGAGGTCGGCGAGTAGGTTGTCCAGCTCGTCGAGGTGAACGGCCGCGAGCGCGCGCGACGTGCGATCGTCAAGCTCTGCGTAGTCCAGGCGGCCCTCGGCGTAGTGATCGGCCAGTCGGGACGTCACGCGCGCGCGGTCCTCGTCTGCGGCTCGAATGCGCGGAGCGGAACCACGGCGGGGCGCCACGGGGGAGGCGGGCAGCGGCCTCATGTCTCCTCGTCCTCCGCGGACTCGTCGCCGCCGTCAGCCAGCACTGCGTACAGGTCGCTGCGAACCTGGGTCAGAAGCCGGCTTGCCTGGGCCACCTGCTCCGGTGACCCCGTCCGTACGACCTCCACCGCAGCCGCACCGACGCTGAGCATCAGCCGGCCGTAGTCCTCGCTGCGTCCGTCGTCGTCAGGTGGGGCGTAGGCAGCGAAGACGCCCGCCAGCTCGTCGCGGCGCTCGTCGACATGCTCGCGCCCGCTGGGAGTGAGGGAGTAGACGCGCCGCCCCTCGATCTTCTCGTCGTCGACGAGGCCTTCGTCCTGCAGAGCCGCGAGGGCCGGGTACACCGACCCGGGGCTGGCCCGCCAGGCACCGCCGCTGCGCCCGGCGATGTCTTGGATGATCTGGTAGCCGTGCCGGGGCCCCTCGCTGAGCAACGCGAGGATTGCGCTGCGCACATCGCCGCGCCCGGCGCGGGGCCGTCCGCCCCCGCTCCACCAGTCCCCGGGCCCGCGAGAGCTGCCGGGTGCGGGCCAAGCGCCCGCCCACGGTCCGAACGCCCAGGGGCCGGCGCCCCAACCCTTGGCTCCTGAAGACCGTCGGCCACTCATCATGGTCATGTTTCTGCAGCTGAGGTCGCTCACGAGACGCCCGAACCAGTCTGCCGACCCGAATGCTGCCGAACTCGTCACCGCACGTCACCCTCTTCCTTCGACACTCGAAAGATATATCGGCGACAATCAGGTAGCAACCCCTTGTGCCGGGAGGTCCAGTGGGGCAGCGGCTGCTACTCGCAGGCCACTCCGTCTCCGTCGCCATCGAGGTGGTCGCCGTAGCCGGGTTCGCCACGACGCAGCGGAGCGGCGCCGGCCTCGCGGGCCGCGGTGCAGTTAGCGAAGGCCGTCGGCGTGTCCCCACTCGCCGAGCCCGCCGGTGGGGGTGGCGTCCCGGGTGACGGGGCCGGGCCACTCGGGGTGACGTCGAGCGGTTCGTTCCCGGTGGACAGGGGCTGGCCCGGGCAGCGAGACAGGATGCGGGCGATCGCGTCACGCTCGGCCGCCGTGACCCACAGGTCGTAGCGGGCTTTGACGGCCACCTGGCGCGCGACGTAGTCGCAGCGGATCGACTTGTTCGGCGGCAGCCAGGTGGCAGCGTCGCCATCGCTCTTCTGCTGGTTGAGGCCGCCATCGACAGCCAGCAGGTTGAGCGGGTCGTTGGCGAGCCGCTCGCGGGCCACCGGCGTGAGCTGCTGGGCGCCCTTCTGCCAGGCGTCGGACAGGGCGACGACGTGGTCGATCTGGACGAGAGCAGAGGTGTTCTCGCCGCGGACGAACCGGACCCACGAGGCGCCGTACGGCTCGGCCAGCAGCCCGGTGCGCACCGTGCACGTGTCGGGGTCCAGGGCGGTCTGGGTCAGGTCGCGAGCCAGGATGTCGTTGCGGGTGTCGCAACCGTTGCCGTCGACATCGGCCCACGCGGGGCCGAACTGGTCGCGGTCATAGCCCGTCTTGGGTGCCCGTCCCTTGACCGGCAACGACTCCAGAGCGGCGAGGGCCTCACTCCTCTGAACATCGGGAGCAGGCGAGGAAGGGGCGGTCGGTGCTGAGGGAGTAGGGGTCGCGGACGACTCGGGTGTGGTGGTCGGCGCCGCCGCAGTGGGGCTCGGCTCGGCCGGCGCGCCTGTGGCGGCGGGTGTGGCGGCGGGCGTGGACGTGTTGTCGCCGTCGAGCCCTGTCGCGCCGATGTAGACGAACGCGGGGACGACGCCCGTGGCCACGACGAGGGCGATCCAGCGCCGGCGTCGCCGGCTGGCTCTGCGGCCCATGATTCACCCCTCTGCGCGTGACAGCTCCGACGGCTCAAGGGTGCCCGGCCGGCGGCGGGCCCAAACCACCGGTGAGCAGGTAACGAGACCCGACGGCTGCCCAGTGCTGCGACCGGTGGTGCCCGAGGCGGTCCTCACCCCCGGGCGACGATGCGCAGCAGAGGCACCGGCAGCTCGCGGCCCGGGGCGGCGAGCCGAGTGAGGATGGACTGCGCTCGCGCGAGCGCGTGGCGGCTGCGGCCCGGGGTGTAGAGGGAGCGCACGGCCAGCGAGGCGTGCTCGGGCCGGTACACCGGAAAGGGAAAGCGTCGTCGCGCCACGTCCGCGACGTTGAGCCTCGCCGCGTGCAGCAGCCGGCGTAGCCGCCCGACCGTGAGCTGTTGCGGCATCGAGCCTGGCCCCCGCAATGCGAGAGCCAGGGGGAGTCCCAGCTGGGCGTCGCGCAGCACCACCGGCCAGATCGACGGCACCATCAGCGCCACCGTCCCACCCGGAACCAGCACCCGCCTGACCTCCGCGAGAGCCTCCTCGACCGGGTCGACGAGCATCAGCCCCATGGACGACACCACGGTGTCGACGCAGGCGTCGGCGAGCGGCAGCGCACGGGCGTCGGCCAGGGTCACCGGTCCGCGCCGCTGCCGCCGGGCTCGGGCAACCTCGTCCTCGCTCGTGTCGACCCCCAGGTAGGTCACCTGCCCCGTCATCCAGGGGAGCAGGGCGGCGTTTCCGCTGGCGACGTCGAGCACCCGACCGAGCGGAGCGTCGACGCCGTCCAGGAGCCACTCGTAGGGAGTCCCGACCTCGGGGTGGGTGGCGTGGCGGAAGGCCTGCTCGGTGATGCCCGGGGCGTCGGCATGAAAGCGGTGCACGTAGTCAGCCCAGGCCGTCGATGCGCGCATGCGGGCCTCAGCGGTCAGTCAGCGCCGTCTCGGTGAACACGGCCAGGCCCAGGTCGGGCTCGTACCCGTGGATCTCTCGGACGTCGAGCTTGTCCATGAAGTCGAGGATGTCCCGACTGACCAGCTGACCCGGGACGAGGATCGGGAAGCCGGGAGGGTAGGGGACGACCAGCGCGGACGAGACCACGTCTCGGCCGGCCTCGAGCTGCTCGCGGGTCTCCTCCAGCGACAGGTACTCGACGTGGTCGGGGTCGTAGCCGAGAAAGTAGGCCGCGCGCATGTCGCCCTCCGGGCTGCCCGGGTGGGGGGAGAACACCGGGTGGAAGGCGCTGAAGTCGGGCAGGTGCGGCAGCTCGGAGGTGTTGCGACGCACCCGCCGCTCGAAGACCTTGCGCTGCGCCGGGCTGAACTCCGACGACTCGAGCTCGAGTCGCCGCGCGATCTGGCGCAGCACGTCCAGCAGGTAGTCGACCGACCCCCATGTGGCACCGATGGTGATGATGAACAGCACGCTGTTGATCGAGGTCTTGTTCACCTGGATGCCGTACTCGTCCATGAGCACGTTGTTCTTGAACTCGTCACCGTTCCAGCCGGTTCCACCCACGAACAGGGTGATGCGGGTCGGATCGAGCACGAACTCGTTCTGCTCGATCGTGGCGCGCGCGTTCGGCCACCCGCGCGACTTCTCCGCCAGCACGGCGGCGGTGTCGTGGTGGCGGATCGGTCGAAACTCCTCGGGCACGAGGTCGCGAGCACGCAGCACCTGCATGAACGACGAGATGAGCGGGTCGTTGGCGATGCGGCGCCGGATGGTCAGCGCGATCTCGTACGTCCGCGCGACGAGCCCGTAGCCCTCGAGGTCGAACTGGCGTCGGGCCAGGTCGAGGGAGGCGAGAATCTGGTAGTTCGGCGAGGTGCTCGTGTGCGTGTTGAAGGCCTCGTGAAACTGGGTGACGGCCATGCGCTCGAAGTCCTGGTCGTAGATGTGGATCATCGAGCCCTGCCGCAGCGCTGAGAGCGACTTGTGGGTCGACTGGGTCGCGTAGACCCGCACTCGCGCCTGCGCGGGGTCGGGCAGCAGCTCGTTGTCGAGCCAGGTGGCGTCGTCGTCGGGGTCGAGGCCGTCCATGCGTTGCCGGTACGCCTCGTACCTCTCGCGGTAGTCCGACGAGCGCAGCCGAGCCTCCAGCGCCCGAGCGGAGGCCATCGCTGCCCGGTGCCGCATCAGTGGATGGACGTTGACGAAGGCGAACCATGCCTCGTCCCACAGGAAGACGACGTCCGGCTTGATGGCCAGCACCTCTTGCATGACCCGGATCGGGTTGTACGTGACGCCGTCGAAGGTGCAGTTGGTGAGCAGCACCATCCGCACGGCGTCCAGGCGCCCCGCGCGGCGCAGGTCGAGCAGCGTCTGCTTGATGGTGCGCAGCGGGACCCCGCCGTAGATGGCGTAGTCCTGCAGTGGGTAGGCATCGAGGTAGATCGGGTGGGCCCCGCCCAGGATCAGCCCGTAGTGGTGGCTCTTGTGGCAGTTGCGGTCGATCAGCACGATGTCATCAGGGCGGGTGAGGGCCTGCACGACGATCTTGTTCGACGTCGACGTCCCGTTGGTCGCGAAGAACGTGTGCTCGGCACCCCATGCCCGCGCGGCCTTGTCCTGCGCCTCCTTCAGGCTGCCGTGGGGGGACAGCAGCGAGTCCAGGCCGCCTGCTGTCGAGGACGTCTCAGCCAGAAAGATGTTGCGCCCGTAGAACTCCGCCATGTCGCGGATCCACTTGGAGTTGAACAGCGAGTTGCCGCGGGCGATCGGCAGGGCGTGGAAGTTGCCGATGGGGCGCTGGGCGTACTTCTTGAGGGCGTCGAAGAAGGGGGTGTCGACCCTGGTGCGGACGCCCGACATGACGGTCACGTTCAGCTCGCTGCGGGCCTCGTACCGGTAGAAGACCCGGTCGAACACCTCGTATGTCGCGTCGTGCTGCTCGGGCATCGACTCGTCGGTGAGCATGTACAGGTTGAGGTGGGGACGGATCCGGCGGATCACCGTCGCCAGGGCCAGCGACCGCGGTGGGGACTGGGGACCGCCGAGGCCGTACTCCTCGTCGAGCTCGTCGAGCTGCGGGCCGTAGAAGCCGAACGCCGCCGGCGACCGGAACGGGAAGTCGTAGCGCAGCAGCACCGCCTGGATGTCGTGGTTGACGAGGACGGCGGCGAGGGCGGCCTCGAACGAGTCGACCGCCACGATGTCGAACACGAGGTCGTCGTGGGGACGGGAGTAGCTGCGCAGCTCGGCCAGCCCCGCCTCCAGCACGGACGGGTCGGTGTCGCTGACGACGAGCAGGGTGAAGTAGCCGGGCAGGTTCTCGTCCGTCTCCGGCTGGCGCACGGTCTGTCCGACGCCCCCGAACATCGACGCCTTGTCGCCCCACCTGCCCAGCTGCCAGGCCGCCACGCGGGCCTGCTCGGACAACACGTCGTAGTCTCCCCGCAAGGCCAAGCCCTCGAGCGCCTGCAGCCCCGCCTGCCCGGGGTACACCCACAAACCCTCGACCCCTCGCAGGAAGCCGATCAGGTCGGCGAGGGTGTCTTCGAGGTCGGACACCTCGTGGCCGTACCGATGTGCCCCGGCGAGCCGTTCCGCGACCCGCCCGAGGCGTTCCCACGCATCGCGTCGGGCGTAGGCCGGGTTCGTGGTGCCGACAAGAAAGGCGCGACTCGGAAGGTCGCGGGCGACATAGGGCATCGTTGACCTCATCCGGTTGACCGAGTGCCCAGCATGCCAACTCGAAACCAGCCCCGGGCCGGGATGGCACAAGCTGGTTGCGGAACGCTCGTACTCCCGGCACCGCGCCATCGGTGCAGGCATGATCGTGTTGATGGCTGAGGTTCCCGCACTGGTCTTGTCCGCGATGCACGAGGCGCTGGCCGACAGCGACGCCGCTACCCGCGAGCTCGCCGACGCGCGGCTACGGCGGTGGTGGCCAGATGTTCGGGACGGTCTGGCCGCGGTCTACCCCACCCATGACGTCGACGAGATCGGCGCCCGCATGGTGGCCATCGCGGCACGAGCGGTGGCTCAACGCCCGGCCGAGCTTCGCAGGCTGGATCTGGAGCGAACGCTTCGCCCCGACTGGTTCCAGTCCTCGACGATGCTGGGGTACGCCTGCTACGCCGAGCGTCTGGCAGGTGACCTCGTGGGGGTTCGCGAGGCCGTCCCCTACTTGCGCGAGCTCGGCGTGACCTACCTGCACCTGATGCCGCTCATGCGTCCACGCCCCGGAGACAGCGACGGCGGGTACGCCATCGCCGACTACCGGACAGTGCGCCCCGACCTCGGCTCCGTCGACGACCTGCGGGCGCTCGCGGACGAACTGCGCGCCAACGGCATCAGCCTGGTGCTCGACCTGGTGCTCAACCACGTCGCGCGCGAGCACGAATGGGCGGCCGCCGCCCGCGCCGGTGACCCGCACTACCGCGACTACTTCCGGCTCTTCGCCGACCGCACGCTGCCGGACGCCTACGACCAGACCGTCCCCGAGGTCTTCCCCGACTTCGCACCCGGCAACTTCACCTGGGACGACGACCTGTCGGCCTGGGTCTGGACCACGTTCAACTCCTTCCAGTGGGACACCAACTGGGAGAACCCCGACGTGTTCGCCGAGTACCTCGACATCGTGCTCTTCATGGCGAACCTGGGGGTCGAGGTGGTGCGGCTGGACGCGATCGCGTTCATCTGGAAGCGGCTGGGCACCACATGCCAGAACCAGCCGGAGGTCCACTGGATCACCCAGGCGCTGCGCGCGCTGGCCCGCATCGCTTGCCCGGCGGTGGTGTTCAAGGCCGAGGCGATCGTCGGGCCCAACGACCTCGTGCACTACCTGGGGCAGGGCCGCCACCACGGCAAGGTGAGCGACCTGGCCTACCACAACAGCCTGATGGTGCAGACGTGGTCGATGCTGGCCTCGGCGGACGCGCGGCTGGCGGCGCACGCGCTGCAGGCCGTGCTGCCCGTTCCGTCGACGACGGCATGGATCACCTACGTCCGCTGCCACGACGACATCGGATGGGCGATCGACGACGCCGACGCCGCCGCGGTGGGGCTGAACGGCTTCTGGCACCGCACGTTCTTGTCCGACTACTACTCCGGGCAGTTTCCCGGCTCGACGGCGCGTGGGCTGGTCTTTCAGGAGAACCTGGACACGCGCGACCGGCGCATCAGTGGTGCGGCGGCGTCACTCACCGGACTCGACGCCGCGCGTGAGGGCGGGGACGACCGGGCACTCGAACATGGCATCGCACGCACGCTCCTCGCGCATGCCCTCGCGATGGGCTGGGGCGGGGTACCGGTGATCTGGTCGGGGGACGAGCTGGCGATGCCGAACGACCCCGACTGGGCCGAGGAGCCCGGTCACGAGTCAGACAACAGGTGGGCGCACCGACCGAGGCTCGACTGGCACCTGGCGCAGCGACGCCACGACCCGGCCAGCGTGGAGGGCCGGGTCTTCCAGGGGGTCGCACACCTCGGTCGCGTGCGCGCTGGGCTTGCGCACCTGCACGCCTCGGTGCCGGCCCGGGTGCTCGACCTCTCCGACCCGGGTGTGCTGCCGGTGCTGCGCGAGCACCCGCTGGGTTCGATGCTGGGGCTGTACAACGTGACCGCGCAGTACCGCCCGTTCCCGGGCTACCGGCTCAGCGGCCTCGGCATCAACCGAGCCGTCGACATGATCTCCGAGACCGCCGTGGCCGTCTCGGGCGACGGCAACGTCTGGCTGCCCCCGTACGCGTTCCGCTGGATCGTGGACGTCGCACCGGGTGCGCAGTGAGGGCTCAGGCGCCGACGACCTCGTGGTGCATTCGGTCGAACTCCGCGCGGTAGATCGCCCCCAGCAGGTTTCCGTCGGGAACCAGCGTCGCGTCGGTGCCGAAGCCGACGGCCACCCTGTCGTTGTAGGTGAAGATGCAGATGGTCATCGGCTGATCGCCGGAGCACGGCGCCCACCCCATGACTCCTTCCACCTCAGTGCCTGCCAGCGTCATGGGCTGGCGAGGGCCGGGCACGTTCGTCAGGACGCCCACAGCCTTGTTGGCCAAGAAGTTCGTCAGGGCCGTGGCGACCGGGCGGGGGGCCTGCGAGATGCCCTTCTGCACGCCGAAGGTCAGCAGGGCCTCGTCGCTGGCCTTGATGCGCTCCATGCGCTCGTGAACCTCGTTCAGACGCTCGTAGACGTCGTCGATGCCCAACGGCATCCGGAACGCCACCAGCGCGAAGTGGTTGCCCAGGTCTTTGGGAAGCTCGGCGTCCAGTGGCTTGATGCTCACCGGGATCATCCACATGACCTCGTCGACCTTGTCGTCGCCGTGCTCGCGCAGGTACCGAGTCAGGGCAGCCGAGACCGCCGTCAGCAAGACGTCGTTCACCGTGGTGCCGGTGGCCGTGCCGATCTCCTTGACCTTCGACAGCTCGAAGATCGGCGCCCACGAGGCGCCCTTCTCCACGCCTGGCGTGCCGGTCCAGACGGTGTCGACGCTCGATCCGGCCAGGGCCAGCTTGCCGACGCTGGCGATGTCGTTGAGCACTCGGTTGTCCGGCGAGCTGACCAGGCGAGTCAAGTCGGAGATGCGCTCGGGGTGGCGCAGCATCGTCAAGCCCTGGCGGAAGATGTTGCCCGAGTCCGACACCGCTTGGGCAGCGGCAGCCGTCACGTCGCCGCTGACCGCTGTTTGAGCTGTCTTGGCCGCCTCGCCGACCACCGACGACGCGGTCCCCAACGTCGAGCGGGCCACATCGGTGACGCCTCGCCCTACGTTCTTCGTGGCCGACGCCGCGACGGCGCTCGGGGTCGTTGACCGGCGCAGCTTCTTGCCGACACGGGTGGGGCCGGTCGACGGCGCCTGGTCGCACATGCCGAGCGTTACCTGAACGAGCCGGACGCCGTCGGCGATCGCATGGTGGAAGCGGCCCATGACGACCGCCCCGTGGTCTCCGGTCGGGAACGTGGCGTTGTCGATCAGGTACATCGACCACAGTGGCCGAGACTTGTCGAACGGAACGCTGCGTTGGGCGGCGATGAAGTCCTGCAGCGGGTCGACCGAGTCGGAGTCGGGGAGGTGCACGCGATGGATGTGGTCAGCCAGGTCGAAGTCAGGGTCGTCCTCCCACATCCATCCGGAGTCCGACTCGACGGGGCGGCGTCCGAACACCGGAAAACGCGTGACCAGCCGCTCCTGGACGACCGCCTCGACGGCGTCCCAGTCCGGCGTCTCGAGGAACCACATGACGGTGTCGATCACCATCAGGCTGTTCGGTCGGTCCATCGTCAACCACAAGGCGTCCTGCACGCTCATCGGTGTGCGAGCCATTCCACTTCCTCTCATCGGCGATGAACCGTATCGCCCCCCACGACCGTGGTGCCGCGAACTGGCCACGCCGGTACCGACTGGGCAACAGGTCGTGCCGGCCCTGCTCGGGGGCGGCGCGCAGAGGCGTGCCGACAGAATGTGAGTGTGATCGGCGCCACGCTGCCCTAGTCTCGACGGACGAGGCGGTGGCGAGCCGCAGCGGGGGACGGGGCGGTCATGTCGGGACGCAGCAGTGGCCCCTTCGTGGGGCGATCGGCCGACCTGGCGTGGCTGCGGTCTCGCCTGGCTGATGCGGTCGGCGGACACGGCGGCTCGGTGCTGATCGCCGGTGAGGCGGGCGTCGGCAAGTCGCGGTTGGTCGAGGAGCTACTCCTCGGCCTCGATCCGGGCGTGCTGGTTCTCACCGGCAACTGCCTCGACCTGCGCTCAGAAGAGATGCCGCTGCTACCGGTCATGGGCTGGCTGCGCCGAGCAGTCGCGGCGCTCGGGGCCGATTCGGTCGGCGAGGCGGCAGGTCCGTTCCGTGGCGAGCTGGCCCGACTGGAGCCTGGCCTCGGCGCGCCAGACACGACCCAGGACAGGTATCGGCTGCTCGCCGGGTGCCGGTACCTGCTGCGGCGGCTCAGCGAGCAGCAGCCGACGGTGGTCGTCATCGAGGACGTCCACTGGGCCGACGCCCTCACGCTGCAGCTGTTGCAGTTTCTCGCGGTCGAGATGCGTGACACCACGTCGCTCGGCATCGCCACCATGAGAACCGATGAGCCCAGCGACGGCTTGGCCGGCGCGGCAGTGGCCGGGCGCCTGCCTGGTGTGGCTCGCCTCGACCTGGGGCGCCTCGACATCGAGCACGCGACGGACCTCGCCGCGAACCTTCTTGAGGACGACACTGACGAAAGAAGGCTGGCTCGGGATGTCGCCGCGAGATCGCAGGGCAATCCCTTCTTTCTCGAGGAGCTGGCGACGGCCGGTGGGCACGAGCCGTCCGAGACGCTTCAGGGACTGCTGCTGACTCGAGTGGCGGCCCTTGACCGCCCCGTCGCGGCGCTGGTGGAGCTTGCTGCCGTCGGCGATCCGCCGATCCGGTTCGAGCAGTGGGCAGCTGCGGCGGAGATGACCGCGGAGGCGCTGGATGACGTGCTGACCGCGGCCAGGGCCGGGGGAGTGCTGGTGACCGACGGCGACGGCAACGTGACGTTCCGGCACGCGCTGGTGCGAGACGCCGTGCTGGCGAACCTGCTGCCGGGCCGGGCAGCCGGCCTGCATCGGCGATGGGCGGACTCCCTCGAGGCAGAGTCCGACGTATCTGCCGAGGCGGCGCTGGCTTCTGCTCGCCACTGGTACGCCACCACTGACATGACCCGAGTGTGGCGCTCGTCGCTGCGCGCTGCCGACGCGGCGAGATCACTGCACGCCTACGGGCTGCAGGCCGAGCTGCTCGATCGGGCGCTGGACTTCTGGGATCGCGTCGACGAGGGCCAGACGGCCGACGTCGACAGGGTCCAGGTGCTGCGGGAGTCCGCTCGCGCGCACATGACGGACGGCCGGCATGCGACGGCCCAGCAACGCCTCGACCAGGCACTCGCCCGGGTGGACGTCGAGCACGACCCGGCGACAGCCTCGCAGATCCTGTCCGACCGCGGCGAGGTGGAGATGTACGGCTCGCAGGTCGATCCTCGGCCGAGCTACCGCGCTGCGCTGCAGGTTCTCGGCGACACGGGGTTCCCCGGCCCGCGTGCCCGCGCTCTCGCGGCGTGGGTCGACTACGCAACGATGACCTCAGTGGCTCACCACGTGTACGCCGAGGCCGACCGCGCCGTGCACCTGGCTCAAGAGGCCGGCGACCGCGCCACGGAGGCGCTCGCGTTGCGCGGACGCGCCATGGCGGAGGCGTTCGACGACCCGGAGCGGTCGGTCGAGGACCACCGGGCCTGTGTTGCCGCGGCACTCGAGTCCGGCGCCAACAGCGTGCTGGTGGGCGGAATGAGCAGCCTTCTGCTGGTACTGGGCGTGTGCCTGGGGCGTGACCAACAGGCGTTCGACGAAGGGACCGGCTTCATCCACGCCGCCGAGCAGATGGGGCTGCGCGGGCACCCGATGTCGGCCTTCATCCACGAGTGCGTGGGCGAGGCGCTGGTCAACCTGGGTCGCCTCGAGGAGGCCGAGGAGCACTTCGGTCGAGTGCTGGCCCGGCACTCCCCGTACGGGATTCGCCTGCGCGCACAGTCGTTCTTGACGCAGACCGCCCTGATCCGCGGCGAGGCGAACCTGGCCCGCACCCGCTTCGCCGACCTGACCTCGAGCAGCCATGACGCTCCGCAGTCGGCGTCGCCCATGTGGCTCATCCCGGTGGCCAGACAGCGGGCAGGGCTGGCATGGGCCGACCAGGGCCCGGCCGCTGCGTGGACGGTCATGGAGCCCTGGGTTCGCAACGGCGTCGAGCAAGGGGGTGGGCTGTCGCTCTTTCAGGATGTCGACCTGGTGTTCGGCGCGCTGCGCGCGGCGGCGCTGGCCGGTCACCTGGATGACCCGACGTCTCCCGAAGTCGCGCTCGTCACACAGGTTCGAGCCCTCGCCCAGGCACAGATGGCGCGCATGCCGCACCCGCACGTGCTGAACGCCTACCTCGCCCCGATGACAGACGATGATCCTGCCGAGTACTGGCGAGCCGCCGTCGGGGTGTTCGACAGGATCGACGGTCCTGCCTACTGGCGGGTCGACGCCCGCATCCGGCTCGCGGAGAACACCGGCAACCGAGCCGAGGCCCTTGACTGCATCGACCGGGCGCACACGGAGGCCACTCGAGTCGGGTCCCGGATGCAGCTCGACGACATCACGGCCCTTCGGTACCGGGTGAGCGGCGCGCCTCTGCCCGCAGGCCTGACCAGCCGAGAGCTCGAGGTGCTCCAGCTCGTCGACCAGGGGCTCACCAACCAGCAGATCGCTGACCGTCTGGTCATCAGTCGCTCCACCGCGGGCGTGCACCTGTCGCACATCCTCACCAAGATCGGCGTGGCTGACCGTGCGGCGGCCGCGACCTGGGCACAGGAGCACGGCCTGATCGCGCGGACCGGCCAGTAGCCGACACCCGTCCAGGCGAAGCGGCCTAAACGCGACGCAGCGAGAGATAAACACCCGCGCCTGATGCGCCCGGGAAGCGTGCGCACCCATGCTCGCTGACAGGTGGGGACGTCCCACCGGTCGATAGCGGCAGAGCCTGCGACTGCGACACACGTCGTTCGTGAGCGCGCCGTCGTCGCAGAGTGAAGGAGACCGTCCCATGAACCCTCGTCAGCGCGTTCGCTCCGGCCTCATGGCATTCATGACGGGAGCCCTCGTCCTCCTCGGCACGGCCGTGCCTGGGCAGGCGACGCCTGTCGACGTGCAGACCGTCGACAACATCGGGAAGTTCTACGACAACAGCCTCGAAGGTCGGGCCGACTACATCCTCATGGCCGGCCCCGAGACCCTGCAGGACTGGTGCGACGACAACTTGGTGAGCGTCGCGCTGATCGTTCGCGATACCAAGACCAAGCAGTTCAGAACAGCCCTGGGGCGAGTCGACATCCAGCTGTACGACGCCAACGGTCTCAGCGCCCCGGACTTCGTCGGACAGGCCTGCGACACCGGCGTGCTGCCGACACCGCTCGGCACGGGAAGGGGCTGGCTGGTCGACCGCGTCATCGTCGACAAGGCGGCCGGCACGGCACTCAACCCGAACCGCGTCTGGGGCTTCGTCACCACACCGGCCGGCACCCGCGTGCACGTTCGTGGCTACGCCCTCAACGCCCTCGACAGCCCCACCAGTGGCTACCCGCTCACCGTCACGCTCACGGTAAGCGGTCAACTCGGCCGCTAGGCGCCGGCCGTGCCCGTGCAGCGCAACCTGACGAGAACTGCCCTGAGCCGCCGGACTCCTTCCGGACACCTCCGAGCACAGCGGGGAGCAGCACATGACCAGAGCATCGACCCTCGTCCGAGCGGCGGCGACGAGCGCCGTCGTCGCCCTCGTCCTGTCCGGATGCACGAGCCCGGACGACGAACCAGAGCCGGCTGCCACGCAGGACGCGGCTCCCAGTGAGGAGCCGCTTGACGAGTCAGCGGCTGACGACGGCGAGCTGCCGACGACCGATCCCGGCACGTATACCTACGACAACGGCCCGTTCCCGGTGACGTTCACGACCACGGTGCCCACGATCGACCCGTCAGGGGGCAACGACCCGTACCGGGTTCTGCTCGGTGACCCCTACGGCGGCCTTGGCTTCGACTTCCCGGTCAACGTCGCCGACCTCTCCCAACCGGTGACAGCGGCCGACGACGCGGAGTCGGTCACAGCGGGGTCCGTAGACCTGCTGTATGCCGGGCCTATCGACTTCCCCGCCGACATCGGGGCGTGGCTCGAGGGGGCCGCGTCGCTGCAGATCGTCGACGAAGGCACGCTGAGCCTCGCCGACGGCGAGGCGTCGTGGTGGGATGTCGAGGTCACCGAGGAGTCGGCGGTCTGCTTCGCCGACACCCCTCCGGACGAGGACCCCTGCGTCATTCTGTGGCCCTACCTCGCTGAGCAGGAGGATCGTCAGATCGGCGACTTCGTTCTCGTCTCGGCGCGTGTGTACGCCATCGAGTTCGGTAGCGAGCCGTTGATGGCAGTGGCCGGCAACGGCGGAACTCCGGATGAAGAAGTCGCGGGCTGGCTGGCAACCACGGACGACATCATCGCCTCGATCACCCTGGGGTGACCTCGAGACGTGAACGTGGCGCGCGGCGATAGCCTGCCGGTGATGGTGCTGGTCTTCGCCTACGGCTCGCTTCTGCAGCCCGGTTCGCTGGCGAGCACGGTGCCCGACGTCGACCTCGATGCCTGTCGGCCTGCTCGTCTGCACGGGTGGTTGCGTTGCTTCGACGTGGCCTTCCCGAACGACGGGTCGCAGCCGGACAAGGCGTTTCTCGACCCCGACGGACACCGCCCCCCGTGGGTGCTGCTGGCGAACCTGCGGCGCGGGGGTGTCGGCAGCGCGGTGAGTGGTCTGCTCGTCGAGGTCTCCGTGGCATCTCTGGAGCGGCTGCGCCGACGCGAACGGCGGTACCGGTTGTGCCCGGTGCCGGGAGCTCTCGAGCCCTACGACGACAGTGGCGCCATCGCCGGCGAGGTTCTGACCGCGCGGGGCCGCGCTGAGTTCCAGGCCGAGGAGGCTGTCGCTGCTGGGGTCGTGGCGCGCAGCTATGTGGAGGGCATCCTCGCCGGAGCCGAGCACTGGTCGCAGCGGGCTCCTGGCTTCGCCGCTGACGTCCGCGCATCCACGGTGTTCCCGACGTCCGGGCAGATCGCAGACCTGAAGCGAGTAGACCGTGGCTGAGCCGAGCGCCCCGACGTCTCAGATGAACACCCGAGGGGTTGGAGCTAAACACGCACGCGCTGGTTTTGAACACCGCCGACTGATGTGACGGTTGCGGGCGACGGCGAACCTCAGAGGAGTCCACACCGTCAGCCTCGCCCGGAGGATCGCATGAGCACCATCACACGTCGTCTCACGGCCGCCCTGACCAGCGGGCTGCTCGCTGTGACGCTCGCTACAGCCCCCGCATCGGCCCTACGCCTGGTGCCCGTCGACCCCGACTCGACGTCCGTCGCTGAGGTCGAGCCCGCTGATGACCCCTCGCTGCTGCTCACCCAGGGACGGCTGTCTCGGCACACCGGCGCCGAGACCCAGCAGGACGCAGGCTCGTCCAGCCCCGAGTCCCGCCCGACAAAGGCGCAGGTCGAGCACGAGGAGCGGGCGGCCGCGCAGGACGTGGTGCGCCCGACGAAGGCGCAGGTCGAGCACGAGGAGCGGGCGGCCGCGCAGGACGTGGTGCGCCCGACGAAGGCGCAGATCGAGCACGAGGAGCGGTCCGCTACCGCACCGGTGGCCAACCGGCCGCCAGAGTGACCCACGCCGCTGCTTGAGCACCCAGCATCACCAGCATGGCCAGAACCGCTGGCAGGGGTGTTCGTCGGCGCGTTATCGACATGACCGCCCACACCGACAACGGCAGGGCCAGCAGCGACGCGGCGCCAACCAGCCCCGGAAGCGGAGCAGGCACAAACACGGCCAGGCCACAGTAGGCCGAGACCGTGACTGCCAGGGCCAACCCTCGGGCCTGGTCTGGGCTCAGCCGTGTCACCAGCGTCCGCTTGCCACACCGAAGGTCGGCGTCGCGGTCAGCCCACTGGGTCTCCAGCAGGTTCACGAACACCACCAGGGTGAAGGGGACGAACAGCGCCACGTCGGCGAGGCCGACCTGGCCGGCGACTACGGCCACGCCCAGCAGCGGCAGCAGCCACCCGCCGAGTACCGCGTTGGCGACCTCGCCCCAGCCGTGCCGCGACAGGGGACGACGGCCCAGGGAGTACAACCACCCACCGGCCAGGCCGATCAGCAGCAAGGCCAGGGCCAGCAGCGACCAGGCACCGAGCAGCGTGGCCAGCAGCGCGAGCGCGACCCCCGCACCCCCGGACGCCCAGGCCCCGTGGAGGGGCACGCGGCGGTCGAGCCCCAGATCGCTCAGGGCGCCCGACCCCCCGGAGAACCGGGTGCGCTCCGTCACCGCATCGGTGTCGGAATCGGCGTACTCGTTCGCCAGGTGGACGCTGACGGCGACACACACCACTGCGGCAAGCCCCCACACCGCCCCAGCCCACGTCCAGACTGTCGTCGTGGCCGCTCCCGCTGCGACGCCGGCACCGTAGACCGCGACGACGACCAGCACCTGGTCGGGACGGCTCATGCGCCACAGCCCGCGGGCGGTGACACGCGCAGTCGACACCGGCCGTGACCCGTCCACGCTCACACGGGCCCCGGGCACAAGCCCAGCCTGCCGGATGCCGACGCGGCGGGCCTGCCGGCGCCTCCAGTCGCGCGCGGCGGTACACGGCGTGGAGCGGTTCACGACGCGCGACGAAGCCGACAAAGCAGCGAACGCTGGATGAACGGAGGCTGAACCAGACATGATCCGACCGTGGTCGAGATTCCGGACAACCTCGAGCGTCCGGACGGTGCTCCGCTCATGCCGTACGGCCACGTGTACGCCGGCAAGAGCCCCTTCAAACGCGCGAAGCGTCGTCCGCTGCTCTACCGCACCCTGCCTTTGCTCGACACCGTGCGCTCGTACTCCGGTCTGCGGCTGCGCACCGATGTGCTGGCCGGGCTGACTGTGGCCGCGCTGGCCCTGCCCTCCGGGATGGCCTACGCCCAGATCGCGGGCGTCCCGATCTCGATGGGTCTCTACGGTTCGGTCCTTCCCGTCGTGGCCTTCGCCCTGGTCAGCTCGTCGCCGCGGGTGGTGATCGGAGCCGAGGGAACGACCTCCATCCTGGTGGCCGCCGCGCTCATCGGCACCGCTGTCAGCGGAGACGAACGTGCCGGCCAAGCGGCCCTGCTGGCGTTGCTGGTGGCAGGGGTCTACCTGGTGACGTTTCTGTTCAAGATGGGATGGCTGGCCGACTACCTGTCGCTGCCGGTGCTCGTCGGCTACATCCACGGTGTGGCGTTGCTGCTGATCGTCGGCCAGGTACCGGCATTGCTCGGCATCGACGTCGACGCAGAGAACGTGCTCGGGGAGGTCGGTCAGACGATCAGGGGGCTCGGCGACGTGCAGCCCGAGACTGCGCTGGTCGGAGTGGTGTCGTTGGTGCTGCTCGTCGTCGGCAAGCGAGCCCTGCCGACGTTCCCGGGCGCACTGGTGGTCGTGATCGCCGGCATCGCGCTCTCATGGTGGCTCGGGCTCGCCGACGCCGGCGTCGACACGATCGGCCCCGTCCCGGCCGGCCTACCCGGGTTCTCCCTTCCGCCGATCTCACCGGAGCTCGTGTCGAGCCTGCTGCCCGCTGCTGTGGGCATCTACCTGGTCACCTTCTCCGACTCGATCCTCACTGCTCGCTCCTTCGCCGAGCGGCACGGCGAACGCGTCGACGCCGACCAGGAGATGCTTGCGCTGTCGATGGGCAACCTTGCGGCCGGCGTCACCGCGGCGCTGCCCATCAACAGCAGCGGCTCGCGTACCGCCGTCAACGACGCGATGGGGTCCACAAGCCAGGTGTCGGGCCTGGCAGCCGCGGCGGGCGTGGCACTCGTGCTGCTGGTGCTGACCGAGCCCATGCAGTACCTGCCGAGCGCCGTGCTGGCCGCTGTGATCATCCAGGCGTCCACTGGACTGTTCTCGCGGCGGCAGTGGCAGGAGGTGCGGCGCATCAGCCGCTTCGAGCCGGTCATCGCCGTGGTCGCCTTGATCGGCGTGCTGGCGCTCGGGGTGCTGCCTGCCATCGCGCTGGCGGTGGGCCTGTCGATCGTGGACGCCATCCGCCGCAGCGCCCGCCCCCACGACGCGGTACTGGGCTACGACCCGGAGCAGGAGCGCTACGCCGACGTCCGCGACGTCGACCAGGCGCTCGTCACTCCGGGAGTGGTGATCTACCGGCTCGACGACCGGCTCTTCTTCGCCAATGCGACATGGACGAAGCAGCGGCTGGGGGAGGCCATCGCGGGTGCGCCGTACCCGGTGGAGTGGGTGGTGTTCAACGCCGAAGCCGTCACCCACATCGACTCCACGGGTGCGGCGATGCTCGAGGACGTCGTCGTCGAGCTGCGCGAGCAGGGCATCACGTTCACGATCGCTCGGCCCAAGTCTCGGGCGCGGCGTCGCCTGCGCGAGTCAGGGATCACCACGCTGATTGGTGAGCAGCACGTCTACCCGACGGTGCACGCCTCGGTCGAGGCCTACGCGGCGCCGCGCGATGACGTGGAGGCCGACGAGGTGCCGCTGCCGAAGGACGGTTCTGTTTCCGCTGGGCATTCGCCCGATGGGGGTGATGAGGCAGGCGACCCTGCCTCCTAGCGTTGCGACTGCCCCGTCGCACCGGCGACGTCGGAACGGCGCCCTACAGAAGAAGGTGGAGCGCAAGGAGCTGAAGGCCGACTCCGAGGCGGTCAAGGCCGACGTCGCTGACGCGACTGCGTCGTAGGAGTCGGCAGCCTCGAGGCACAGGGCAGGGCTCTACCGTCCGGCTCCGGACGAACTCGCGGAGCGGCGGAGGTTGCCGAGCTGGGCCTCGGTGCCGACGGCGATGACGACGTCGTCGGGACCCATCACCAGGTCGCCGGGCGGATTGGTGACGAAGCCGCCGCCGTCGTGCTGGCGAAGCGCCATGATCAGCGCCCCGTCGCCCTCGTGCAGCCGAGCCTGGCGAATCGTCGAGCCGGCCAGCGCCGAGCCGGCAGCAATCTGCACCTCTTCGAGCCGAAACTCGACGTCGGCGTCGTGCATCGCGACCTCGAGAAAGTCCACGACGTGCGGCTGCAGGGCGAAGGCGGCGATGCGGGAGCCGCCGATGTGCTGGGGGTTGACAACGCGGTCTGCCCCGGCGCGGAGCAGCTTCTGCTCGGCGTCCTGCGTGCGGCTGCGCGCGATGATCACGAGCGAGGGCTGGATGGCCCGTGCTGTCAGGGTGACGTAGAGGCTTGCCGCGTCGGTGTCGAGGCTGGCAACCACGGTGGTAGCCCGTTCGATGCCCGCGTGCTTGAGAACGTCATCGCGGGAGGCGTCCCCGGTGACTGCGGGGTAGGGACAGTCGACGAGGCGTTCCTCGTCGGCGTCCACGACCACGACCTGCTGCCCGGCGTTCGCGAGCTGCTCGGCTGCGGCGCGGCCGACGCGTCCCCATCCACACACGATGGCGTGGTCGTGCAGCTGGTCGATGTCGTGGTCCATGCGTCGCCTTCCCCATGCGTTGCCCAAGTACCCCTCGATGGCGAGCCCGAGCAGAGCCGTGAGCGTGTACAGCACGACACCGACACCGACCAGGATGAGCACGATCGTGAAGATCTTCTCCGCGGTGCCGAAGGGCGCGACCTCCTCGAACCCGACGGTCGTCACCGTGGTCACCGTCTGGTAGACGGCATCGAGCGGACCGAGGCCCAGCACAAGGTAGCCAGCGGTGCCGAGCAGCAGCACCGCACCCAGCCCCGCCAGGCTGCGGCGAAAGATCCGCTGCGCGGAGGGCCGGGCCTGCTGGGGCATGCCCCATCTCACCACTGGGTCACCCACCCGGGTGTGCGTCGTCGACAGGTGTGCGTGGGTCGCTCCGTCAGGCCGCCCGGGCCCGCATCAGCATCTCGGCGGCGACTTCCTTCAGCTCCGAGCCGTACTTGCGGTGTGCGTCAGTGGCGGTCTCGATTGCTTCGAGCTCGTCGGCGACCCGGTAGAGCAGGTCAACGAACGACTGGATCTCCTCAGCGGTGAAACTGACTGTGTTCGGCATGGTGCACCTCCTTCGTCCCTCCCTTCGACGATGGCACCGGCATGAGCCGCCGACCAGTGCCGTCCGGCTCACGCTCGAACTCGCGGCGGCTCCACCCGTCGTCAGGCTCGAACGAAGTCGATGATTGCGGGAGCCTGGCGCAGCAGGGACGGCCCCAGCACCGACGCGGCCGTCAGCACACCGGACATGAGTGCTGACCCGACGCCGCAGAACAGCACATCCTGACCGGTGAGGTACAGCCCGCCGATGGGTGTGCGAGGCTTGATCCACGTCTGGGCGAAGCGCTGCGGGCTGTGCTCGATGCCGTAGATCTCGCCGTGCTGGTAGCCGGCGAACTCGGTGGTCGACAGCGGCGTGGACAGCTCGTAGTAGGCGACGTTGCCCCTGGCCTTCGGAACGTGGGCGTAGACGTCGTCGAGCATGCGCTCGGCGAACCGGGCCTTGAGCTCGTCGTACTCAGCGCCGCGCTTGCGCCACGGCTCGTGCTGCCACGGCGCGAACCAGTCGTGTGGTGCCAGGGTGATCACGTCGATCGTGGACGTGCCGGGGTAGCGGCTGGGCCAGGACGGGTCTTTCGCCGACGGGAACGAGACGTAGCTCAGCGCAAGGTCGGTGCTCGGAGCGGCCAGGTAGCGGGCCACGTTCGCGTCGTGGTCGTAGCCGGGGTAGAGCCACAGGTTGGACTGGTTGATCCCGAGATCGGCGGTTGTTCCGTTCAGCCCCACGTACAACCCGAGGTGCGCGGCCGCAGGGCGCAGTCCCGCCACCTTCGCGGGCATCCTCGACCGGTCGCCCGCCTCCTCCGGGACGAGCCGACCGAAGGTGTTGCGCAGGCCCGCGTCGCTGACGACCGTGTCGGCGCGGATCTCGCGGCCGTTGCTCAGCCGCACCCCGACGGCGCGGTTCTTGGAGACGACGATCTGGTCGACCTCGGCGTTGACGACCACACAGCCACCGCCGCGCTCGATGGTCGGCACGATGGTGCGCGCCATCTGTGACGCCCCGCCCACCGGAAAGCTCGCCCCGCCCAGGTAGTGCTGGGCGACGAGGGCGTGCATCCCGAAGCTCGACTGGCCTGGTGGTAGCCCGTAGTCGCCCCACTGCCCGGTGAGCACGGCGGCCAGGCGCGGGTCGGAGACGATGTCGGACATCACCGCCCTTGTCGTGCGGGAGAAGTAGTCGGGGCCCCGTCTGGCCGCGACTCCACCGACGAGGGGCCGGAGCGGCCCGGGCAGGTACCGCGGGCCGAAGTGCAGCGGCAGGCTGCGGCCGGCCGCCCTGATGTGGCGCAGGTAGTCGTCGATCTCGGCCCGCGCGTGCGGGAACGACCGCGCCAGCTCGTCCCGAAAGGCGGCTGCACCGGCGACGAAGTCGTAGGAGTCGTCGCCGACCATGATGCGGTCGTAGGGGTCGCCCATCTGGGCCCACTGAAGCTGGGAGTCGGTGATCGCATCGAAGATGCGTCTCATGCGCGACTGCGGCTTGTGCATCTCACCGACGTAGTGGACTCCCACGTCCCACTCGAAGCCGCGCCGGCGGTAGGAGTGCGTGAAGCCGCCGGCGGTGTAGTGCCGCTCCAGGACGAGCACCCTCTTGCCGGCCATCGAGAGCAGGGCGGCCGTCGTGAGCCCGCCGAGTCCCGACCCGACGACGACGACGTCGTACCGGTCGTCGATCGTTGCCGATGCGTAGCGCGTGCCGACGAGCATGCGACCTCCCACGTCCACCCTAGGCAGCGCGCGACCGGGGGCCGCCACGGGGCCTGAGCCGGCCCCGCCGGTGACGTCGAGCAGGTGCGTGCCGCCGGCTCAGCCCGTGGGTCGGCCTGGTGGCCGCACGGGCTGCATGAACTCGAGGCGGTTGCCGAACGGATCGTGTGCGTAGAAGCGGTCGTGGCCGGGAAACTCGTCGTCCCAGGTCACCGTGACGCCGGCGTTCTGCAGGCGTGCGGCAAGCCCGCGAACATCGGTCACCAGGATGCCGGGATGGGCCTTGGCGGCGGGGGAGAAGCCGGGCTCGACACCCAGGTGAACCTCCAGGCCGCCGCCGCGAAACCAGCAGCCGCCGCGGGCGGCGAGCACCGACGGCTTGGGCACCTCGTCCATGCCGAGCACGTCTCGCCAGAACGAGCGGCAGGTGTCTTCGCCGCCCACGGGTATTGCCAGCTGGACGTGGTGAAGACCGACGAACTCCGACGGACCGCTCACGCCCGGCCTCTCGTGAGCGACAGGGACAGGGCGGCAACGGTGGAACGACCGGGACGCACATCCGCGATCATGGCAGGCGAGGGGGTCGATGGTGCAGTCGCGTCTACCGGCGGCGCGGGGGGAGACGCCGTCGCGCTAGCGGGCCTGGCATCTCGGGCACCAGAAGAGCGTCCGGGCGGCGAGCTCGTCTGAGGCCACCGGGGTGGCGCACCGGCGACAGGGCAGGCCGGTGCGCTTGTAGACGTAGTGCGCGTCCACCTTGCGCGCGCGACCGCTGGAGCGTTCCCGGTGCTCGCGGTCGGTGGTCACGATGCGCCCGGAACGTGCGCCGGCGCGCAGCTGGTGCACGGTGTCGTCCCACAGGCCCAGCCACTCGTGCTCGCCGAGGTGGCGTGCCTCGCGGTACGGAGAGAGCGCCGCTCGATGCAGCAGCTCCGCGCGGTAGACGTTGCCGATGCCCGCCACCACCGACTGGTCGAGCAGGATGGCCCCCATCGGCAGGCGGCGCCGCCGCAGCTTCTCGAACGCCCGCGTCGGGTCGGCATCGCGGCGCAGCGGGTCGGCGCCCAAGCGGGCGTGCAGAGCGCGCTTGGCGTCCTCGTCGATCAGCTCGCACGCGGTCGGCCCCCGAAGGTCGAGGTGACCGGTGTCGCCGACCAGGCGCAGCCGCACCGCACCGCGGGGCGAGGGCGCGGGTCCGTCCGCGACTGTCACGCGGCCGAACAGACCGAGATGTACGTGCACCCACTCCTCGCCGAACCCGAGGAACAGGTGCTTGCCGTGCGCGTCGACCCGGTCGAGCACGCGCCCGTCGAGGCGGGCGGCGCCGCCGGCGAAAGGCCCCTGCGGGCTACTCACGCCGAGGGGCTGCCCTGCCAGCCGTGCGCGGACGTCTCGGGCCAGGCGGTGGATGGTGTGACCTTCGGGCACGCACGTCCTCGGGTGGGTGAGTGGGCTGCTGAGCGGTGGTGCGGCTCCCGCGTTGTCGCGGCAGGGGAGTCGAGAGCCGTCAGTCTTCCAGCGCTCCTTGGGAACGGCAGGTCGGAGACGCACGTGGAAGCGAGAGGTGCGGTCGGGCTGCCGCCGCCGCACCGAACGCACTGCCGGTGCGTGCGTCCGGGTGGGCGTGCGCGTCCAAGGGGACGTGTGTCCGCCGGTGCGTGCGCCCGGGTGGGGGTGTGCGTCCGAGGGTGCGTGCGTCGGCGGTTGGGTGCGTCCGAGGGGCTGGGGGCTATGGGCTCGGGTTGGTCGGACGCTGCGGCTGCGTCGGGGTGTGCGTCCGAGGGGCTGGGGGCAATAGGTCCGGGTTGGTCGGACGCAGCGGCCGGAGGGGCCGCGGAGCCGTAGCGGACGGGCCTCCGGGGCGGCCTACCTAGCGGGCCGAGCCCGGCACGGCCGGCAGGCGCTTGCGCCACGCGGTGA
>Ga0272442_10002288_pt1 | contig 28107 bp, 20 predicted proteins | sample SSMForm2O_FD_200262 | JGI IMG/M metagenome (GOLD analysis project Ga0272442, IMG submission 200262) | Marine sediment archaeal communities from Little Sippewissett salt marsh, Falmouth, MA, United States - SSM-Form-2O | ecosystem: Environmental > Aquatic > Marine > Wetlands > Sediment ...
TACCTCAAGGTGCATATCGATTCTGTCCAAAAGCGGGCCCGAGACCCGGGATATGTATCTTTTTATCATCGGTATGGTGCAGCGGCACTCCTTATTCGGGTGGGTATAATACCCGCACGGGCAGGGATTCATGGCGGCAATAAGCATGAAGCGAGCCGGGTATATGACGGTTCCCAAGGCCCTCGATATTCTTATGGATCCCTCCTCCATGGGTTGTCTTAGCATCTCAAGTGAATCTCTGTGGAATTCCGGAAGTTCGTCCAAAAAGAGGACACCGTTGTGCGCGAGGGATATCTCTCCGGGGCCCGGCGGTCTGATTCGTCCGATAAGGCCGCTGTACGAGCTCGAATGGTGCGGCGCCCTGAAGGGCCTTCTTTCGATTAAGGGGCTGTCTTTCGGTGCTGCGCCCGATACACTGTATATCTTGGTGGTTTCCACAGCTTCCTCGAAGGTCATAAGGGGCATTATGGTCTCCATCCTCTTTGCGAGCATTGTCTTGCCGGAGCCCGGCGGGCCTATAAGCAGGACATTGTGGCCTCCTACAGCGGCTATTTCGAGACCCCTTTTTATGTGCCTATGGCCTTTGACCTCACAATAGTCCAGGTCGAATTCCGGCATCACAGTTTTATCTTCTCTTTGAAAGCTTGTCGTGCACTCCGCTGTCTTTTTATCCCGGAGAAGGCTTACTGATTCAGCCAGAGTCCCGGCGGCATAAAGCTCCATATCCTTTATGAGGCAGGCCTCTTTGAGATTTCCCTTGGGTATAAGGCATCTGCGCAAGCCCAGTTTCTTCATCTCAAGCAGCATCGCCAGAACGCCGTTCAGCGGCCTGACTTTTCCGTCCAAAGCCAATTCACCGCACACGAATGTATCTTGTATAGATTCCTTTTTTATCTGTCCGGTGGCCGCCAGGATCCCAACGGCCATAGTGAGATCGAAGGAGGAGCCTTCCTTTCTTATACCGGCGGGCGCCAGGTTTACCGTTATCTTGTGCTCGGGATAAAGTAATCCGGAATTTACTAAGGCCTTGCGGACACGTTTTGTGCTTTCGCGTATGGCCTTATCCGGGAGTCCTACTATGGAGAAATTGGGAAGCCCCATAGCGGTTACGTCTACCTCCGCAGTTACTTTGCGCGCCTCCACGCCTCTGAGAGCGGCCGAAATGACCTTTGCGAACATAGTATCCCCTTTTAAAGACACCTTATCAGTTTTACGGATGAGACGATGCCGCCCTTGAGGATAATTGAGACAGCCTCTATCCTGACGGGGCATTCCGGGAGACGGTTATACCGCGCGTAAATGGCGGCCAGTTTTACTAGGCGTTCAAGTTTGTCTTTCCCTATAGCCTCATACGGCCGGCCATAGCGAAGCGACCGCCGTGTCTTTACTTCGACAATTACCAGCGCTTCGCGGTCACGGGCTATGATATCGGCTTCACCTATTGCCGTTTTAAAGTTGGTGGCCAGTATCCTGTAGCCCTTTTTTTTGAGGTAAACGGCAGCCAGAGATTCTCCCGCGGCCCCGACATCTTTTCCGGAAAGGCCGGCCCTATACCGCGTTCGGCCTTTAAGTCTCTTCGAGAAATTCCTTACAAACGATATCATTCAGCTCTTTGCGGATGTCTTCCGAGAGCGGGCAGACGGACTCATACCACTTTCCGTCTTTACCGGCTTTCGAGGGCATCCTGACGAAAACGCCGTTGTTTCCTTCCATAACCCTGAGCCCCTTTACCAGAAAGGAACCCGAGACGATTATGTCACAGAAGGCCTTGAGCGGGGCAGAATCGTCGCCCAGTCTGTGGATCCTGGCTATTTCTACATCACACATCTTTATCACCTCCCACCTATATATACGTACGGAGGCATCGTTTTCTTTCAAAAAAAATTAATTTTTTTATGATTTTTTAAAAAAGAAGGAAGCGGGGACTGCGGAATATGCCAGCTCTAGATGGGTTTTAAAAAAGAGGGATCCTAGAGTCTGGACTCGAATATCCTTTTAAGCTCTTTTTTGCCTTTATCGTCGTCTCTTTTCCAGGCGTTATATATGGTGATAAGCGTTCTGGTACTCTCTTTGTTAAATATCCATTTAAGGCCGAAAAGGGCGCCGATAACGAGAAACTGCAGAAAGAAGCGGGAGTAGAAGAAAGAGGCCGATAGAAAGGCCGCTGAAAGCGCGAGCCAGAGAATATCTTTGGTCCGTATCATAGTATTCATGCTCCTTGGTTTATGCTTGGGGTTGAGAGATTTTGCTTTCTCTTTTCTGCCGGAACCGAGCCATTTCGGCATAGTTCGAAAGCGGCGCGGGCCATGACTCATTGCATCTTCAAGAAGATCCAGGCAGTAAGGGCATCTCTTTAGGTGCTCCTCCAAAAGCAGCTCTTCTTCTGTGGCGTTTTTTCCGGGCCACATACCTTCGGATATTTCGCAGGCTAAAGAGGCAAGCTCTTCGGGAGAGGGGCAGTCCGGCCCCCTTTCGGGGATATCGCGCCTTTTTGAATAGTGGGCTTTTAGTATGCTTTCCATTTTGTCCTTATCCATGATCCCTCCACCTGTATATACGTAAAGCCATGCTGTTTTCTTTCAACTAAGTTTTACCTCTTTCAATCGATTTCCTGATTTTATTCTTGGCTCTCGCTATTATCGTAGAGACCGAATTGACGGGTATTTTCATGGCGTATGCGATATCTCGATGGCTTGCCCCTTTTTCGTAATACATCCGGAGGCAGACACGTTCCCTTTCTTTCAGACCGTCCAGCGCCTCTTCCAGACGGGCGAAGATCTCCTCGCCGAACCGTTCTCCGGTCTTGCCGCTATCATAAGCCTTTGAGTCTTCATAGGTGGATTTTTCTCTTTCCCTCTTTATTTTACGCAGAAAATCGACTGCGGCATTGGAGGAAAGTACTATTATCCAGGGCGACAGGTCCCGACGCCCACGCACATTTTCGAGGCTCCTTTTCTGCCAAATGGAGGCAAAGACCTTCTGGTGGACATCGTCTATATGTGATATCAGATGGCCGCAGTCATACTTAAAAAACTTTCTCTTTATGGCCCAGGTGACCAGCGGTGAATACCTGTCGACGAAGCGCGACCAGCTTAGGGGTTCTCCGTCAAGGCAACCCCGTATGAGTTCATTGAGATCTCTAGTGTCCATACGGGAATATTATATATACACAATAGCTTTAGTTCAAGCTAAATGATTAAAAAAACAAAAGCTTACATCAGATTACCTATGAGTCCCACGGGTCCCGGTTTTTGCTTCAAAAGGTTTTCGCAAATGCGCAAAAGGGCCGTAGGGAAGCGCCTTTTAAAGAAAACTGTCTTTACTTTTTGTCCATTCTATAGTAGTATCTTTTTAAAAAATCGGCAAACCGAAAGGGGGGTATATATGGCGGATATAATCTCTTATGTTATTTGGGGGCTTATTGCGGGGATAGCCAGCGGATTTTTCGGCATAGGCGGGGGAATTATACTGGTTCCGGTTCTCGCATTCATATATGGCCTTACGCAACACCAGGCGCAGGGGACCACACTGGCTCTGATGGTGCCGCCCATAGGTCTTTTGGCTGTGTTGCGGTACTACCGGTCGGGGAGCGTAAACGTAAAGATGGCGGCATTCATCTGCCTCGGGTTTTTTCTGGGGGGCTATCTTGGAGCGGAGATCGCACACCACATACCCGATGATATTTTAAGGCGCCTCTTCGGAATGATTTTACTTTTTGTTTCACTGAAACTGATTCTATTAAAATGACAAGAGACTTCGTTAAAATTATTAGGGCTTCGTCAAAGGCCCGGCCTAAGGTCATTGTTATCGTTGCCCATCCTGACGATGAGACCATCTTTCTCGGAGGTACCATCGGCAGCTTGAAACGTGTGAGATGGACGGTACTCTGCGTTACCGATTGCGACAAAAGGTACAATAAAGACCGGCGGAGGGAATTTAGGAAGGCCTGCCGTATATATAAAGAGAACGGCGCTCCTGTAAAATGCGACATGTTAGGCATGGTAAAGGAGGGGGGCGTATTAAGGGCGGAGAGGGTCCGGCCGGCCATAAACAGATATCTCGAGAAGACAGGCCCTTATGAGGCTATTATAACGCATAATTCCTGGGGGGAATACGGTCACAAAACGCACAAGTGCATACACAGGCAGGTAAAGAGATTGGCAAAAGGAAGGGTCTTCTCTTTTTTTATGCCTATTAAACCTTCGGATTGGAAGGCCATTCCGCCCAAATGCGAAGTGCTAAAGATAAAAATACCGGCAGCCCAACGTAGAACAAAACAGCGTATAATAGAGATGTACAAGAAAGGATCACAGCGAACGAATCTCGGCAGATTAAAAAGACTTACGGAGTCTTCCGTACGCGCCACAAGCGAATATCTAATATACTAATTACTTGGTATATATAACAATTGACAAATAATGGAGTTGATGATATTCTATTAATGCGTTTTCGAAGGAACAGACTTTCTTGCAATAAAAAACTTCCTTTTTCTCACACGCCCTAAGGATACGTATATGAAAAGCAAATTCACGCCATTTGCTTTAGTTCTGGTGATACAGCTTCTTTTTTCTTTCGAGGCGGCGGCCCTTTACAATCCTGCTTCCGGGGAAGATGACATAATATTCATAACCAGGGCCCAGGAAGTGAAGATGGGGCGGAATCTGGCCGAAGGTGTTGAGGAGCGATTCGGACTGCTGGAGGATGTTAAGCTGCAACTTAAGGTGGAGCGGGTAGGTCAGAGGCTCGCGGGGGTCGCTGACAGAAGGGACCTTGCCTATTCTTTCAGGATACTTGCCGGAGAGGAACTCGAGGAAGAACAGAGGCATAATGCCTTTGCCCTGCCGGGCGGATATGTGTACATCTTCAGGGAGATGATTGAAGATACGGAGACCGAAGACGAACTCGCCGCCATACTTGCCCACGAAATAGGCCATATAGCGGCCAGACACAGCGTAAAGAAACTCCAGAGTTCCGTAGGGTTGAGCGGGTTGAACCTCGTGGCCGCCCTGACACCATCCGACAACAGTACCAAGCGCAAGTCCACAGTGGCCATTTCGCAACTTATGATGGCTTATAGCAGGGAGGCGGAATTCGAGGCGGATAAGCTTTCTGTCAAATATCTGAAAGAAGCCGGTTATAACCCCAAGGCGGCTGTCAGTTTTATGACGAGGATGCTGGAAAGGCAGATGGAAGGCAAGGTACGTCATTACCACTACTTCAGGACACATCCTTATACCACCGAAAGGGTGGCTATGCTAAACAGAGAGATAGAAGGCGATCTGGCCTTCGATGATTACATCAATACCCCACTGGGCAGAGGCGAGACATATTGGTGATGGCCGGCGAAGGGATGAAAGGAATCAGCTTATTGCGCAGAGAGAACGTCTTCAGGGGAAAGATAGTCCGTTCGTTCCATCTTGACGAGGTAATGCTCCCTAACGGCGCCAAGGTAAGACTTGAATGCATAGACCATCCCGGCGCCGCGGCTGTAGTTCCTTATTTAAAACCGGATAGAATAGTCTTACTTAGTCAGTTTAGACCCGTAGTCGGTAAGGCTCTCTGGGAGATACCGGCAGGCACTCTTAAGAGGGGGGAGAGGCCCAGGACATGCGCCTTAAGGGAGCTTGCGGAAGAGACGGGTTTTAAAGCGCGTAAATTAAAGCCGGTTTCAAGCATATTTACTACTCCCGGCTTTACAAACGAGGTTATCCATATCTTCAAGGCAACCGGCCTGTCTCAGGTCGGGGCGAGACCTGATGCCGATGAAATACTAGAGACCGCTGTTTTCAGCACGGTCGAAATAAGACGGATGGTCGCAAGGGGCATGATCACGGATTCCAAGACCATCTCGGGCCTTGCTCTTTGCGGCCTCTTTCAGAAGGGCTTCCGTTAAGGAATGAAGAATACAAAAAGAGAGATATCGAGCGGCGGTATTATTTTCTTCCGGAATGACGGACTATACGTTTTGCTGATAAGGGATGCATACGGAAGATGGACCTGGCCAAAGGGCAAGATAGACAGAAGCGAGACACCGCTTGAAGCCGCCATAAGGGAAATAAACGAAGAGACCGGCATTACGGCCATAAGTAAGGTTGGGGAAGCGGATCAGGTCAATTATTGCTACAGGATGGACGGGGTTCTCATATATAAAACGGTCCATTATTTTATTTTTGATGCGGCGGAGAAAGCCAGGCCGAGCGCGCAGACCTCTGAAATAGATGCCGCCGAATGGATGGAATTCGAGTGCGCCCTCAGGATGCTTTCATACGATGGGGCGGCAGAACTGCTAAAGAAGGCCGGGCGCTTATACGAGAAATCAGGAGTTAAAAAGAGATTGTCATGAAGAGACATTCATATGGCAAGATAATAAGTATGTCGCTTAGCTGGACCAAAGAGATACTATTCAAGCCTTTTGAGTTGAAAAAATGGTTCGTGCTGCTCATCATAGCCTTGCTCGCGGGGCAGATGACCTACAGCCTTAATTTCCGAGGCCTTAATAACGGCGGTTTAAACCGGCTTATGAACCCTTCGGGCAAGACCGCCGTCTCCCCTGCGATAGTCTCCTCCCAGGGCGTAGGGGCAGGGGAGACGGAAGCCGGCAGCGCCGAAGCGGACGCTCGTCTTCCGGTAATCGAGTTAGAGGCAGTGAGAGGCTTTTTCAGGGATAACCCTATTGCCGTTCCCATAGCGGGCGGCGTGCTGATAATAGTCTTTCTTTTTTCAATTTATTTACTACTCTGGATGTGGATACAGTCAAACTTTTCCTTCGTCTTCCTTGAATCGGTGGTTAAAAACGATGCCTCAATGAGGGTGCCTTTTCACAGGAACAAGCCTCAGGGCGCATCCTTTTTCAAATGGCGTATCGTATATGGCGGCCTCTTTTGGACCTTCTTTATCTCTATATCAGCCATTGTCCTGGCGAAGCTCATAAGATCGGGCATATTTCATAAATCTCTCTCGGCCGGTATATCCGGAATAGGAGAGATGCTTTCGGCGATACTGCCCTATACGCCGTTTTATGCCGCCCTTTTTATGATCTTCGGCATCATCTCTTTTCTTGTGTCGAATCTTATCCTTCCGATAATGTACAAGAAGAAGATCGGAATAATGAAGGGTTGGGCCGCATTTTTCACTCTCTTAAAGAGCCACTTTTGGGACATAGTGAAATTTGCGATAGTAAAATTCTTACTCGCCATAGCTCTTTTGCTTGCCGCCATTCTTTTGGCCATTATCGGCATTCTTGCGATAGCGCTTGTGGGGCTGGTAGCCGCTTTGATCGTCGCGTTTCTCCTTGCCGTGATACCGCCTGCGGCCAAGACCGCTTGCGGAATAATACTTACCATTTTAGGTATTCCTCTTCTCATCGGCTTGGGTATCTTGTTCAACATGCTCTTTCTGCCCATACCGGTCTTTTTGAGGGCGTTTTCAATATACACTCTGGGAAGCCTGGAAGAATCCCTTGATCTCTTTTCGCCGAAGTCCGAGGATGAGCTTAGAAGGGAAGCCGACGACGGCCGGTACAAAAGATCGATGGCTTTAGTATGGATTGCGGTGTTGGCGCCCGTTGTAATAGCCGTAATGGCCTTCATAGCGGCCCTCGCCGTGCCGAATTTTATAAAGGCCCGCAGCGCCGCCTGCGATATGCGTGGTTTCCGTAACATCAGGACGAAAATCGGCGGAACGGGCAGGGAAGCGCCTTCTGCTCCCGCAAAAGAGAGGGTGAAGGTAGAGCTCAAGAACGGAAGCACGTTTACCGCGGAGGTGGTGGAAGAAAGAGAAGCTTCCGTTACCTTTAGGATAAAAGGCGGCACTTTTGCCCTTCCCGCAAGCGATATATTGAAGATGGAGTAAGTGCCTGGGGTCCGGGAAATTGTGTGAACTGGCGCAAGTGAAGGCGGTTAACGGTATCAATATGACCACAGTAATAGACAATGTGAAGACGGGCATAGCTATCCCGGATTCGAAATTCGCCGTTCCCGAAGGCGTGAAGCTTTTTGGTCCGGGCGGCATGAGGTAGGCGAGTGAAGACCTTGACAGAATACCTTGAGTTTAAAACACCGAAACGGAGGGGATACATAAACATAACGGATAAGGTGGCTTCTCTTGTGGAAAAGAGCGGGGTAAGGGAAGGACTCTGCCTTGTGAATGCAATGCACATAACGGCGAGCGTGTACATAAATGACGCAGAAGACGGCCTTATACAGGATTTCGATGACTGGCTGGAGTCGCTGGCTCCCCACGAACCCGTGTCTAAGTACCGCCACAACAGAACCATGGAAGATAACGCCGATGCCCATATAAAAAGACAGCTCATGGGACGGGAGGCAGTGGTGGCCATAACGAAAGGCAGGCTCGATTTCGGCCCGTGGGAACAGATCTATTACGGGGAATTCGACGGCAGAAGGAGAAAGAGGGTTTTAGTGAAGGTGATAGGCGAGTAAACGTAGCTGGGAGGTGATCATGCCAAAGATAAAGGTGGAACGCCCAAACAAGGCTAAAGTCGATTCATTGGGCATAGAAAAGTGGAGCCCTTGGCATTGCGAGGTAAGCACCTTCGACTGGGAGTACGATTCCCAGGAGGTCTGCTATATCCTCGAAGGGAAGGTGACGGTCAAGACGCCCACCGAAGAGGTAGAGATAGCTTCCGGGGATCTGGTCACTTTCCCGAAGGGCCTTAAATGCAGATGGGAAGTCAGGGAGAAGGTGAGGAAGGTCTATACCTTTGTGTAGCGGGCCGGGAACAAAGAAGGTAGTTGCAGCCACGGGTATTCCCGAAAACGGAGGGATCAGTTGGATTTCATCAGGCATAGAGAGGGTGCGGCAGGCAGATCGAAGAGAGGACTTGTCTATAACAGGTTCATCCTAGCTTCTCTTATTGCTTTATTTGTAGGGATCTTATACCTGAACGCCGTTACCTACATACCTCAGCTTAAGAGCGCCAAAGCGAGATTCGGGGATTATCTCTTCAAGGCCAGGCATCTTGTCCTGGAAAATTTCTTTCCCGAAATGTTAGGCAGCGAATACATAGTCCTGGTCACGATGGATGAAGAGACCTACCTCAAGATGAGGACGCGCTGGCCGTGGACAAGGGACATATGGGCCGATTTTATAAATAAATTATCCGAATATAAACCCCGCACGACAGCGCTTGACTTTGCCTTATACGGTGAGACTACGGGCAATCCGGGCGCCGATCTAAAACTGGCCAAGGCAATAAAGGACGCTTCCAATGTCATACTCGCCTCATCATACGGATCCAGCGCACTATATCTGGGGCCGCTGAAGATCTTCAAAGACGCGGCGTACGCCGAAGGGGTTGCAGGAGCCAGAAGAGACAGCGATCTGACGCTGAGAAAGACCAAGGCATTTCTGCTCATCCTTTCCACCTTTAAAAGCGCCGATGCCTCGTTTGCCGTAAAGACCGCAGCCCACTACCTGGGTATCCCCAAGGTGGCGACCCGTTATAAGAATGATACTCGTCAACCCTTGGAAGGCATAATCAAAGAGGCCGGGGCCGTCAGGTTAAGCAGTTTCGGCAATAAAGACATTGTATTGCCTATAGACGAGGAAGGAGACATCCTCATAAATTATATAAACAGGATAGACGATTTTACGACCGTCTCCGTATGGAGGATAATGAACGGGGATGTCGACAGAAGCGTACTTGAGGATAAGCTGGTTGTGATCAGCCCTACGGGAGATTTCTTCCACGATATCCATTCCACGCCGCTCGGGCGCATGGCCGGCGGTGTAATGCTTTGCAATACTATCGATTCCGTTATCAGGCAGAACCACATAAAGAAGGCCAACCCGATAATTTCGGCATCCGTTGCGGCGCTGATTTACGTTGCCCTTTTCTTCCTCTTCCATAAAATGAGGCCCGCAAGCGGGTTTCTTGTCCTTGCGGCCGCGGTTGCGGGTTATCTGATACTGGCGCTTCTGGTCTTCATGAAGGGCTTGATATTGCCGACATTCTTCAGCGTATCACTTTTACCCGCTCTATTTATCGGCATCACATTCAGTAAATACGCAAATATGCTGGTCGAGAGCGCCGAAATAAAAAGGATGGCCATTACCGATTCACTGACAGATCTTTATACTCACCGGTATTTCAACTTTCTGCTCGAGCATACCGCGGAGGACAGCGTAGGCCGAAAAAGAAACTGTTCACTAATCATAATTAAATTAATAAATGTGGATAGAATAGTGAAGGATATCTCCTTCGACATGGGGCAGAACGTCCAGAAGGCATTGGCGGACCTGATCAGAATAAAGCTGCCGGCCGGCGGTTACGCCTCATACCTGGGGATGGGGGAATTCGCAATGATAATGCCCGCGGTGGGCATAGACGAGGCGCTGGGCATTGCGGGAAGCTTAAGATACAGGATAATATCGGAGGATTACGGAATCGAGGAGAAGCGCCTTCTGCCCAGAGTCACCATGGGGGTATCCTATCTCAGCTTTACCTCATATCCTAAAACGGGTGCCGAGATGATGAGGAGCGCCCGCGCCGCCATGCTCAGGGCGCGCGATATCGGCAACAACAAGATATGCCGATTCAATCCGAAGATAGACGTCTCGGTCTTCGAAACCGATTACGCGGAGAGGGAGATAAAACAGAAGATTGACGATGAATTCGGGTTCTTGGCAGTAGATCTCGAGGAGAGGAACAGGGAGCTCGAGGACCTCCTGCGGGAACTGAGCTCCACTCAGAAGGAGCTTGAGCAGGCCCATTTCGAGACCTTAAAGTCGCTTGTAGTGGCTATCGAGGAGAAGGACCCCTGCACGGCGGGCCACTCCGAACGCGTGGGTATGTATGCGGAGAAGGTAGGGACTGCCTTGAAGATGTCGGAAGAAGAGGTCCGGCTCCTGAGGCAGGCCGGAGATCTTCACGATATAGGCAAGGTAGGCATCCCCCAGGATATACTGAGAAAGGAGAAGGGGCTGACCCCGGCCGAAAGGCACGTTATAGAACTCCACCCGGAATTCAGCGTAAAGATACTTTCGACAAGCAGGTATTTCAATAAGATTCTTCCAGCCATCAGGGATCACCATGAGAGGCTTGACGGTTCCGGCTATCCACGTGCCCTTTCGGGGCAGGATATATCCCTTCAGGCCCAGATCATCATGATATGCGATGTCTTCGATGCAATGACCACAGACAGGCCATACCGCAAGGCGCTCACTCATCAGGAAGGGCTTGCCGAGCTCATGTCCCATCCCGAAAAATACAACAGAAAAGTTGTAAATGCGCTCCAGTCTATCATTGCTCCGAAGCAGGAGAAGGACGGGGCGGTACGGAAACGATGAGCTAAAAACAATGAACAGATTATTACGCTTTTCGATAATTGTATGCGCGTATCTATGCGCCCTTGCGCCGTGTGGGTCTGGGGAGGAGGGGACGACTGTCCCTTCCGAGCCTTTTAGCAAGATACTCGAACTGTCTTTGGAGGACGCCCTGGAGATAGGGGTGATAAACAATTTTGACATACAGATAGCGGAGCTGGAGAACCGGATAGAGGATACGGACCTCGGCAGGACAATATCCATCTACGATGCCCTTTTGACCGCAGAGGTCACATACGACCATGAGGAGCTCGAAAAGACAAGCACCCTGGCGGGCACCGTGGCCGAAGATTATGAGGCCTCGGCAGGCATCTCAAAGATGTTTCCCACGGGAACGGATGTGACATTGGATTACACCTATGCGAGATCCAGGAGCGACTCCGCTTTTACGCAGTTGAATCCTTCAGAGGAATCCTCATTCACCGTATCTTTTGTGCAGCCGGTACTCAAGAATATCCTGGGCATAAACGACAGAAGGGATATAGCCGTAACGAAGATCGAGATAGGGAATTTTCGGAGTGAGACCATAGACAAGATGGAGAAGATCCTTTCGGATATCGAGATGGCGTATTGGAATCTGGCCCTTAGGCAGGACGTTACGGAAATCAGGACCAAGCTCTATGATAAGGCCGAAGACTTTTATAAACTTGTGGAGAAGAAGGAGGAATTGGGCTCGGCCGAAAAGACGGATCTATATGCGGCGCGGGCCAACCTCAAGGTCAGGAATTCAGAGCTTATACTTGAGCGTTCACTGCTTGGTTCTGCGGAAAACAGAATTAATTTTCTTCTCAATAACGGCGAAGGCGCCGGTAATATAGTCGTAAGGGCCGCTGAACGCATAGATATAAAGGCAGAAAGGATTTCCCTTGAGAATGCGCTTAAGACTGCGTTTGAAAATAGGAGGGATTACAGGAGGGCCTCCTCCGATATCAGAGCCGGCGAACTGACCCTGGCTATGGAAGAAAACGACATGTGGCCCGAGGTTGATCTGGAGGGCTCCTTTACGATAAACGGCGTCAGACGTTCTTTCGCCTCAAGCCTGGAGGATATGACCAACGAAACCAACACCGAATACTACGCAGGGGTGAGCTTCTCGTATCCGGTGGAGAATAACGAGGCCCTCGCCGATCTCAAGAAAGCCGAATACGAAAAGGCCAAGGCCCTGGTGAACCTTAAACGCATTGAAAAAGAGATCCTTTCGCAGATAGATTCCAGGGTAAGGTCGGTCAACGCCCACAGGGTACGGGCGGCCGATTACCTGAAGGTGGCCGAGCTCCAGCGACTTAAGCTCGAGGAAGAGGAGAAGAAGTACCGGTACGGAAGGTCGGACAGCGACAGGATCGTACGTTTTCAGGACGATTACCTCAACGCAGAACTTGCTGCCTGCAGGGCGAAAATGGATTATGCCGAAGAGCTCACCGGCCTTTATCTGGCCCAGAATTCCTATCTGGAGCGTAGAGGCCTTGCAGTTGATTAGAGAGATTACCGTTTCGTTACAAAGGAATAGATTAGGAAGATGAGCATAGCCAGATTTTCTGTAAAGAATTCTCTTTTCGTCAATTTTCTATCGTTTCTCCTTTTGGTCATGGGCATCGTGGCGGCTTTCGTGACCAGAAAGGAGGCCTTCCCGAACGTTAAATTCGATTATGCCCAAATCCAGACATTCTACCCGGGCGCTACAAGCGAAGACGTGGAGAAATATGTCACCATCCCCCTTGAGAAGGAGATCCGGGAGGTAAGCGGCATAGAGGAGCTTATATCGGATTCCAGAGAGAACCTCTCCTATATCCTGGTAAAGATAGATCCGGACCTCGAAAAGGAGAAGGTTGTTGACGATATCCAGAAGGCCGTCGACAGGGTGGGTGATTTACCGGAAGAGGTAAAGGAAGACCCGCTTGTAGAGGATATAGATTTCGAAGAGATACCGGTTATAGAATTCTGTCTTGCCGGCCTCCCGGAGAGAGAACTCCAGTATTATGTCGAAGTCTTCGAGGACAGGCTGCGTGATGTGCCGGGTGTTGCGCGTACCATAAGAAGAGGCTGGCGGGATACCGAGGTCTGGGTGGAGATAGACCCCGAAAAAGCTCGGGAACTCTACGTATCCTACGATGAAATCATAGAGGCCCTGGGCAGAAGGAATGTAAGCATGCCGGCGGGAAAGTTCACGGCCGGCGGTAGGGAGTTTCACGTCAGGACAAGCGGCGAATTCAGGACAGCCGAAGAGGTGGAAGATATCATAATACGCTCCAACGATGCGGGCAATCACCTGAGGATAAGAGATATGGCATTGGTGACCTACGGTTTCGAGGATGAAAACATCATAAACAGCACCTACGGCAAGAGGTCGGTAAATCTGATAGTGGTCAAAAGGGAACATGACGATGCCATAGAGGTTGTATCGGCGGCGCGCGGTATAATAGAAAATCTTCTTGAAGAGACGCCCGAGGGGCTCATCATCACCGAAGCTGACGATCTCTCGTACTATATCCGTAGACGGCTCAACGTCCTTCGCAGAAACGCGGTAGTCGGTCTGCTTTTGGTGATATCGACGCTTCTGGTCTTTTTAAGCAGGAGGGTAGCCTTCCTTACGGCATTGGGCCTTGCCATAGCATTCTCCTTCTCGATATTCGTCATAGGCGCCTTCGACATCAGCATAAATCTTATATCTATGTTCGGGCTGATAGTAGTGTTGGGTATGCTGGTGGATGACGGCATTATCATAGCTGAGAACTGTTACCGTTACATAGAAGACGGATACGAACCCAGAGACGCTGCGGTACGCGGGACAGAAGAGGTGACGAAGCCGGTAACCGCTGCAGTGCTCACAACTATTGTGGCGTCCTGCCCCCTTCTTTTTATGAGCGGCATGCTGGGCAGGTTCGTTCGCGAGATACCGATAGTGGTCATCGTAGCCCTTGCCATATCTCTTTTTGAGGCATTGGTCATACTGCCTTCGCATATAGCCGACTTCGTACCCGCCGTAAGAAAAAGCGGAGGGATTCCTCTTTCCAAGAAAGAGGCTCCGTGGTTCAAGAACATTCTTGCAAAATATACCTCCGTGATAACTCTGGCAATACACAACAGATATAAGGTTATACTGGCGGTTATATGCATGTTTGCATTCTTTGTAGTAATCGCATATGCCTTTATGGACTTCGAGCTCTTCAGCTCCGAGGGCGTGGAGATATTCTTTGCGAGGCTTGAGGCCGAACCCGGTACTACGCGGGAAGCGACAAAAGAACTTATCAAGCCGGTGGAGAAGTTGATAGAAGAGCTGCCGGAGAGCGAGCTCGATAATTACGTGACTCAGGTGGGGATGATAGGGGAGGACCGCTCGATAGGCATGTATATGAGGTTGGGCAGCCACCTTGCTCAGATAACAGTCTACCTTACTCCTCCCGAGGCCAGGCGCAGGGAAGCCGGCGAAATCATACAGAGCCTCAGGGATAAGGTCAAGAAAATAGAAGGAGCCAAGGTGACCTTCGAGGAGGTGAGCCCCGGCCCTCCGGTCGGCAGGGCCATAGAATATAAGATACGGGGCGAAAAGTATGATGTACTGAAAGAGATAGCCGGCAAATACAAAGATTACCTTGCCACCGTAGAAGGCGTGGAGGACATAGATGACGATTACGAATACGGAAAGGAAGAAATAAGGATAGTGGTGGACAAAGACAGGGCGAGGGAGGCCGGCGTTACAGTTTCGGACATAGCGAAAACCGCAAGGAGCGTCTTCAAGGGAAACATCGCTACCTCGATAAAGCCCGAAAAGGCGGAGGAGGAGATAGACGTACTCGTAAGGATGAAGGAAGTAGCCAGAGACGACGAAGATGTCTTCGAAAGAATTCTTGTTCGCAACGGTTCGGGAAAGCTTATACCGCTTAAGAATATTGCCGCCGTGGAAAAGACCGCCGGTATGTATTTCATAAGACACATCGACGGCAAAAAGGCCATACAGGTCTACGCGGACATAGACGAAGATCTCACGACATCGAATGCCGTAAATAGTGAGGTGATCAGACATTTCAAGGGGATAGAGAACGAGTATTTGGGGTATACCGTGACATCCGGCGGGGAATATGAGGAACAGATGAAATCCGTAAAGAGCCTTGTGATAGCTTTTCTTCTGGCCTTCTTTTTGATATTTATGATCCTTTCTTCAAGTTTCAACTCGATAGTACAGCCTTTGGTGATAATGCTGGCGATACCCTTCGGAATAATAGGTGTGATCGTCGGTTTTCTCGTCCATCGCATGCCTCTTTCTTTCATGTCTCTGTTGGGAATAGTATTTCTTACCGGTATAGTAGTCAACGATTCGATAGTCCTTGTAGACTTTGTGAATAAGCTCAGGAGATCCGGCGCCAAGAGAAGGGAATCCATAATAAAAGCCGGCCAGCTAAGGCTTCGGCCCGTTTTGCTTACTACGATTACCACGGTCCTGGGGCTTGCGCCCGTGGCCTATGCCATAGGCGGAGGGGACCCGATACTCATACCGATGGCTATGGCCATATGCTGGGGCCTTCTCTTTTCCACGGCCCTTACATTAGTGGTCATACCCTGTATTTATGCGGTGATAGACGATTTCGTAAATAAGATTCTGAATCGGCCTACCGTTATATGCAAATGAGCATTTTCATAAACGGCGTCCGTAAGTGTTAGGGGGGGGGAATGTGCCCTCCCGGGATCCTTACGGCAGAGTCTCCAGGAATGGTTTGAAGATTAACTTACACTTATGCAAAAAAAAGGCAAAAAGAGCAAAAGGCATATAATAGAAAGCCTTCATCACCTTCCGAGTCTCCAGGAGACAATAGGCAGGATGGAGGCCGACGGCAAGCTGGATAAAGAGCGGCGTGCCTACATCGAAGATAATCTCGAGGAATGGGTTAAAGACTCTAAATACATACTCATGAATCTGGGAGTTCACCTCGGGATGGGATTCTTCCGGTTTACTGCCCTTCCTTTTCCGCTTCCCATAGGTTCTACGCTGCGTGGTCTCTGGGTGATGGGCTGCAGGATGTATTGCAACCTGAGGCTCGACTGGCACAGAAAGAAGGTCCATTCGCTCTTCGTTCTGGGTTTTGCCATAATACCTTTTTTAGGTTATTTTGCGTATACGATACCGTTAAGGAGAAAGAGTGAGTACCTTACCTATCTCTACGCGCAGCATATCTCGTATATGATGTATGATGTGAACCTGGAAGAAAAACTTAAGCGGTTGCCCCGTCCCATTAGACAGACGGGTTATCTGCTTCTTTTGCCGGCGGAGGTGCGCGAATTTCTCATTGAAAAGAGGAGGCGTCATTGAGGATATTGATTTCTATATTATTTCTAACGGCAATTTGTACTGCGGCTTACTGCGACATCATATATTTCAAAGACGGCGGCAGAGTGGAGGGTATTATAAAGGAAGAAGAAAATGGCCGGATCGTGGTGGATTTGGGCATAGGCACCATGACGGTTTCATCCGATGAGATTGAACGCGTGGAAGAGGCATCGGATGACGAAGTCAAGATGCTGAAGACCAAGAAACTCAGCCACGAGATAGCCATAGGTGACTGGGCCCCCGAAGGTTTCGGGGGCCTGAAGACATTATACAGGGCCGCCAGGAGCTCAAGGCGGCGCCTTACCGGCGCGCGCAGGAAGCTGGAGCTGGCAGAAAACCTCATAGAGGCCAACGAGGAGGAGTTATCCGCTCTTATGGACGAACTCGACGTCAAAGGTAAGGAGCTCAAGACGGTGGACTCCAAAGAGGATGTGGAGCGATATAATAATATTGTAGCCGATATGAATTCCCTGAATGCCATGATAAAGAAAGTAAACCGCTCACTCGAAGAAAGCAGGGAAGATGCCCGCGCCGAAAAAAGCAAAGTATCCGGTCTTATTGACAGCTATAGGAAGGATTTCAAGCGTTTCGCCGAAACCTTCGAAAAAAAGAAGCTCTCCTGCGGAAAGGAAAACGGAGAAAAAGAGGCCCTATATTTGGATGTCCTGGAAACGGAAGCAGCCGCGATGGAGAAAGATTTCTTAAGCAAGGTTGCGGAATACGAAGCCAGAGGAAATCAGATAATCGTGGAGGCCATTCTTAACGGTTTTGCTAGAGCGCGCTTAGTGGTGGATACGGGGGCCACAATCACGCTTTTGACCGGCCCCATTGCCGAGCGGTTAGGTATGCCATACGGACAGGAAGGCAAGGCAGCTTATGAAATACTGCTTGCCGATGGGAGCAAAACCCTGGCCCAGCCGGTCATACTTGAGTCCGTAAGGGTGGGGGAGGCTGAAGTCAAGGGTGTTGAAGCCGCTGTTATAGACACGGATTCTATCGGAGGCACCGACGGGCTTCTCGGCATGTCATTTCTGAATAATTTTGTTATCCGACTTGACAACCAGACCTCAAAGCTTATCCTTGAAAGAGTACTCTAAAAAACAATCTCGCCGAAAAATCTATTGACCTGATATCCTGTTTTATGATATATTATATACCTGTTCGATTTCCATAAAACATAAAAAAGATAGCTGTTATAATATAAACAGTTAGCTATATATAAAAGAAAGAGAGACAGGCACTTATGAAAAGAACAGAAAGTTTGGCTTGTGCGTTATCCGTTCTGATATTATCAATAAGCTTAATACATGATGGTGCTGCGCTTGCTGCGGAGAATGATCTGATCGAAAGAGGTATCTCCCTTTATAGGCAGGAATATTTTGACGAGGCGATAACCGTTCTGAAGGATGCCCGTGAAGAGGAGCCCGGGTCTACGTTAGCCGCATATTACCTTGGCCTCTGCTATAAACAGATCGAGAGATATTCTGTGGCCAAGTCGCACCTTAAGGACGCGGTTACTTATACACCGAAGATAAAAGGCGCTCTGATTGAACTGGTTGAAGTTCTTTACCAGCTTGATGAGCTTGAGGAGGCAGAGAAATACTTAATGATAGCCGAAAGGGAAGGCATAAGGCCTGCCCAGACCATGTTTCTGAAGGGTCTACTTTTGCTCAAGGAGGAGCGTAACCTCGAGGCCGTTAAGGCCTTTGAAGAGGCCAAGGAGCTCGATGCCTCGTTGGAACAGACCGCCGATTATCAGATAGGCCTGGCATATTTGAGAGAGCGTATGTTCACCGAAGCGCGCGATATCTTCAAAGAGGTCATATTGCTGGATCCCAACTCCGATACGGCGCTGTTTGCCAACAGATACATGGATGCGGTGGAAAGTAAAGCCAAAGCGGAAAGACCTTTCAAGTTTTCTTTGGGGGTGAGCTATGAGTACGACGATAATGTCATATTGAAACCCAGCGACGCCTCTTCGGTCGAGATAGTTGCCGACGAAGCGGATACGAGAGAAGTGGCTACTTTCAGCGGTGAATATACGAGAAGACTGACGGACCAGTTCAGGATTAAGGCGGCCTATTCGATGTATACGGCAAATCAGGACGACCTTAACGAATATGACCTGTTCAGCAACACGGCCACCTTCACACCCTCTTATTACCTCGAGACATCATCGATTAATATACCGGTTAGCTACAACTACACTATGGTGGGGGGTCACGATTATCTCACGACACTTACCGTTAATCCCCTCTGGAATTTCATGGTAGGCAATACCAATATGGCGCAGATTTATTTTAAGTACCAGAACAAGAATTTCAGGAAGAAGGCGTCTATGGACTCCGAGCGGCGCGACTCCGACAATTACGCCGGAGGTTTAGGCTGGTTCTATTTCTTCGCCGAGAACAAGGGATTTCTTAACGCGCGTTACGAATTCAACCGCGATGACGCCCAGGGATCCAATTGGGAGTATGCGGCCAACAGGATATCCGCCACGCTTCTTTTTCCACTTATGGAGAAACTGGAATTCACAGCTTCCGGTAATGTGCTCTTCCAGGATTTCGAGAACGTCCACAGCGTCTACGGCACCGAGCGCGAAGACGACCAATATACGGCCAGCTGCATGTTATCCTACGAGATGTTTACGGATACGGAAGCGCAACTCAGGTATACCTACGTGAATAACGACAGTAATATCGCCGTTTACGACTATGACAGAGAGATTGTAAGCGGCGGCATGGAATATAAATTTTAAGCCCTGAAAAATGAAAAAACGGAGAGTGAAAAATGAATAGAATACTGTTTAAAGCTCTAGCGGCGGTTTCAGCCGGACTTTTGGTTTCGTCCTGCGCGTTTGCGGCGGGAATAGCTCACATAGAAGCCGCGGAAGGGCGAGTAGATATGATATCTCCCGGCGACAGTTCCGCAAGGCCGGTAGTAACGGGCGACCGGGTTTTGGAGGGCTCTGTAATAAGAACGAAGAGCCTCTCAAAAGCCCGCATCGTCTTTTCCGATGATACATCGGTGAGCCTGGCCGCGAACACCAAAGTCTCCATAGACCGCTATGAGCTGGATGATTTCGGACTTCGCAAGGAGGCGTTGATCACTCTCCACAGAGGCGAGATGAGAGCGCAGGTAGAGAAGAATATAGACGGGAAGTCTTTCCTTGTGGAGACGCCTAATGCCGTGGGAAACGTCGAAGGTACCGAGTTTTACGTTTTTTACGAGAAGTCATCCACGGGAGTTCTTGTCAAGGACGGCGTATATACGGTTACCCATAAGGATTTTCCCAATGAGAGGATAGAGGTAGCGAAAGGGTATACCACCGTTGTGCCTTACGACCGACCCCCTGCCGAACCGCGGCCTTATTTTGATTTTGAGGCCGACGGGCACGAGTCAAAGACGGTGATAGCCAGGCTCCCCGTTCCCGGCGACCCGTCCCATATTACGGGAGTGGTTACGAAGGTAAGCGGTGAGGTGAAACTTAAGAAGGGCGGAGCCGATGGCTGGAAGGCGGCTGCGGTAAATGACCCGCTGATAGCCGGTGACGCCTTAAAGACGGAGAAGTCGGGTAAGCTCGAGTTCAAACTGGATAACGGACACATCGTAAGTCTTAAGCCCAATAGCGATATCACGCTGAAGGGGCTTAAGAGGGATACCGAGGCAGATACCGAAGAGAATCTCTTTGTCTCCAACATGGGAAATATACGCGCCAAGGTTCAAAAGCTTAAAGAAGGTTCAAAATTCGAGATAAAGACGCCTACCGCTGTGGCTGCGGTGCGCGGGACTATAATGTATGTTACCATACTTCCCGGCCTCACGCAGGTCTATTTCGAGGAGGGGGACGGCACCATAACAAGTATCGTTTCGAAGGTATCGAAGAACGTGGCAAAGGGTAATACCTCCTCGGCCGACAAGACCGGCGGCGTCACCGATCCCAAGGAGGCGACAGACGATGAGAAGTCGGAATGGTCGAGCGGATGGGATCCTAATGAGGAATACGGTTATTCGCCTGCCGGCGGAGGCGACACCGGCTTGGGAGGAGACTCAGGCAGTGATACGGGCGCCGGCGGAGAGACCGGCGACGATACCTATACAGGCGGCGGATCCGATACGGCCGGAGCCGGGGATGACACGGTAACCGTGCCGCCCGATACAGACGGAGATACGGGCGGCGGCGGATCCGAAGGCGGTTCTACTGGAAGCGCCGAATCCACCGGGTATTTCGGTTATTTCTCGGAAGGTGAGTTCGTAGCCGATCAGGATTCTTCCATTGCCATGGAGTTCGACACGACTTCGGCCGGAGATAATACATTGGAGGCCCGGGTCTCGGGTGAATACTCAAACGAAGAGGGTTACAGCCTCTGGCTTGCCGATATGGCGGGTGAAGATGATACCGGCACATCTTACAAAGGTCTTTCGGGCGGTAATTGGCATAGTTGGGAAGGGCCGGCTTCGGGCATCTTTGTAGAGCCGGACGGCACCGCCGGCACTCTTCTCGGTTATCTCGAAGGGACTACCGCAGAGAGCGCAGAGGGCGTGGGCACGCTTGAGGGAGATGGGATTTTGGCTCTTATGCCGCTTGTTAAGACGGATGTCACACCGGAGGAGCTTTTGAATCCCGAATCCGGGGTTCTTCACAAAAGGGAAGCGGAAGGATCCTTAAACGTGCATTCCCGGGAAGGTAATCCTTATTTTGTGGATACCTTTAAAAGGGATTATACATTTATAGATGACGGCTCCTGGGGCAGCTGGGCCGGAACATATGAAGGTTTTTACCGAGGGCCGGAAACGTCCGCGGGCTATATGATGACCGGTGGCGGTGCTTTGCGGGATGAAAGTATGGATGCCTATCTCTTTGCTGTAGTGAATGCCGAAGACAATCTGGAAGGTTCCTTAAGGATGGATATAGTGGAAAGCTATCTTAGTCCCGTTGTTTTAGGGGCGTCCTTCGGTACGGTCTTGGGAGATTATTACACTACGGAAGGCACTTATTTCGAGGGAATAGGTACCGGTATTTATATGGAGGCTCCGCTTACATTAAGCGGTATCTGGAATTCGCGTTTCATGAGTGAGAAAAAATTTGTTTCGGATATAGGTTCCCTCTACGCCAACAATAGCGGGGACATATTAGAAGTAGGCACCGAATACGGCCTGATAGGTTCGGTTATACCCGGCTGGGGCGCAAATGACGGAGTGCCTTTCCCTGTTGTGGCTATGGGCAGCTATCTTACCGAAGGCTCGTACGATAAACTTTTATGGAATTCCCCTATTTACAGCTCAAACGACGTTCTTGAAGATAGCACTACGCTGGACGGAGGCGCTTTCTTTGGGGCCTCAACAGGTATATGGTCAGAAGGCGTTATGGACGGATACAGCGCCGCAGTTTACGCTTATCCCGTGGGCGATAGCATGTATAATGTGGGTTTCCTGACAGGGCCTGCTGTAGGCGGATATGACGAATCGAGCGGCATGTGGATTCTTAATATAGATGATAGTTCGCTCTCGCCCGAGGTGATGGACGTGGTGGAATTTGGACCCGGTGATCTTGAGTCAGGATATTATTTAGACGGTATGGATTCGGCTTCATTTTATGGCACTTTCGACGGCGATACCGAAAGCAGCATAAGCGGATCTCTTGCCTTTGGCTATAGAATAGGACCCGAAGATGAAGCGGACTTCGGTATTTTCGACATAAAGCTCGGAGACGGCAATACCTTTTACAATTCAGATTCCGAAACATACACCGATTGGACGGCTAAGATAGGCGGAAAGAACTACTATTACGATGATGATGAGGAGGAGGTTACATACTGGATAGCCGATGCCTCAGGCGACTGGGTCGACGGCGAAATACGGGGAGATGTCGAAGGGTATTCTCTCTCAAGTCAGGCCTTTACGCTTTTGGATGGAAAACTTTTCGGCATAAATTCCGGCGACGACGGCGACTGGGTGGCATCGTCTGTGGGCACCTGGCGCAATGTCCTTACGCCCGGCCTCGTTCTCTCGGACGGCGATACGGAAGAAGGCGGATTCTTTCATTTCTCTGATGGCGGGTTTAATCTAAGTGATAACAGTCTCGTCCAGGTGGTGGCCGCAAGCGAAAACCTTCCTTGGGAGGGTGATACCGGATTTGGCTTCTTGGGCGAATACAAGAATCCCTCAAACGACAGATTATGGGGTATCCTGGTCAACAATCTCTCGGAAAACAATGGGACCGCCCTTTTGGGGATGTTGGCGGGAGCTGTCGGTAACGATAATTCGTTATCTTCCCTTGCCCTGGCCTATTATGTGCGGCCTCGGGACGGCGAAGAAGGCTACAAGGCCGGCTGCGTAAGCTCTACCGACCTGACAGGCGATATCTATCCGGGGATAGGCATGCTTGAGGCGGGAGGCACGATACAGGCCTATTACGACGGGGCCACGGATATCCTGCCCCTGGAACTCGATCCTGAAAACTACGACCTTGTCTACTATGAAGATCACGAAGGCCATATCTTCAATGAAGGAGGGTATGTCTCGGATGGAGAGGTAATCCTGGAATCAATAGATCTGGATGATCCTCATATAGAGGATAAATGGAGCATCTGGAGTTTCGCCTCCCACGGTACTTTCCTTTCGCCTGCAACCTACTGGACGGCGTACGCCGGCGGATACGACGTGGAGTATTACGATGATAACGAGTATCTCTCTTTCTGGCTCATGAATATAGAGGGGGAGAACCTGCCGAACGGCATATTGAGCGCTTCTCTGGATGGCGTTGAGGTGAGCCTGGCTGGGGTAGGCAGCCTTTCGGGACATGCGGTGGGTCATCACGACGGGACTTACTGGGAAGCTATCGGCGGCGGTGTGTGGGAAGCCACAGATACACCCGCTACACTTTCTGCTATTTGGGGAGGCCCTGATGAAGGAACTATTTATAGCAATGATATAGGCGCGCCGCATGAGACCGGCGAGGATATCGGCATTCTCCTCTCTGATGTTTCTCAGTGGTGGACTCCGGAGGTGCCGTTTTCAGTTGATACTGCAGGGGCCTTTACAGATGACTATGGTAATGGGCCATATATCTGGAATAACTGGATTGACAGTCTTAACCCAGAAGACGATCTCTCTATGACACTGGATAAGGCGGCCTTGACGGGCAGCACAGGAGGCATTCTTGATGCCGGCCTTAATGGCGGTCTCTGCTTCCTATATATCAACCCCGACGGGGATATAGGATATGCCTTTGGTGGGGTAACGGCCGATACCTATTTATTGAACGAGGGTGAGGTTAAAGAAAGTATGTGGCTGGGCGGCGGTGAATTGACCGTGTACGAAAAGGCGAGTGAGACCGGGATAGATCCTCAATATTTTGTGGAGGATTACACATATGAGGGGCCCCTCGAAGTTGATATCGAAGGCAGATTCGGGGATGATGGTTTTATAGAAGCATGGGGAGATGACCACTCCGGATACGAAGCCTTTACCTATTATGTATGGGATGCGGAAAGCGGCCGGTCAAGCTATCCATTCGGCATCTTCAATATTACCCTTAGAAGTGACTATGAAGATGGCCTGGGCGGTTATTTCAGGTCCGGTAGCGGAGAGGCCTGGAATGGGGCCATTGGTGGAGACGGTGTCTTCGGAACTCTTGCCGACGGCTCGGCGGAATGGGGCATCTGGCTTGCCGGTGTCGAGAACGGCACGTTTTCAAATAACAAAATGAGGGCGGAGATAGTTTCAGGAGATTATCTGACATATACCCATTATGGAAACGTTACGGGCCAACTCTGGGGTGTCTATGAGAACGACATTCATATAGACGGCGAAGAAGGAGAACGCGGTTCCTGGATAGGCAAGGTGCTGGGCACCTATGAAGGGGAAGACCTTTCTTTCGTAAGCGTAATTGACAAAAGTATCTTTCCCGGAAACGGCGAGTTGCGCAGTAATGTATTAGCGTTTGAAAGAAACGGTTTTTACGAGTCTGAAGTAGGATACGTAGAGGGGCTTATGGGCGGCGTAGATAATCCGTTGGATGATAAGGCCGAGGCGCACTTTCTGGGATTCTGCGACACATATCCCGAAGACGAAATAGAAATCGAAGATGACACGGAAGAATATTACATAAATGAAGGATGTACATGGAGCGCCATAACTTACAGCCGGAATTTTGAGGAAGAGGCCAATACATTTTATTCGGGCAATGCTTCCTATTGCGGTTTTTTGGTAGGAGACATTAAGGACGGCGGCACCGACGCTCTATTCAGCGCGATATACGTGGATGGTTCGAATAATACGGCTGGTTACATTGACGGCGCACTTGATGGCGGGTTACATTCAATAGTCGAAATGGTTAAACTCAACGGCAATCTGGAATCACATACTATGGATAGTGACTATTCCGGCATTACTCCGACAGGTCTGATGGAATATCTTACCACGGAAGGTAATTATGGGATTATTTCATTCACGCAATTAGAGGGTTCTTTTGGAGAAGCAGGGTTGATAGAGCCGACTATGAAAAACAGGGGCGGATTTTCCTTTGTGCTTCCCGGCGCCGATTGGGGGAGTTACGCCATATATGAGTTAGGCGGAAAATATGAAAACCCCGAAGGTAGCGATTTATGGAACGGTGTGTTGGGAGGTGAAACAGTTGACTTCTATCCAGAATCGCCCACCGGAACAGGCTATTATTTGGCTTTGATAGAAGATGGAACTTTAACCGACGAACTGCTTAAAGGCTCTTTTAGCGAAGGGAAATTATTCGAGCATACCGGGATAGCCGATTTCTACGGGGATACAATCGGCTTTATAAACCCGGATAATGAGAGCTGGCAGATGATGGCCGCGGGCCACTGGGAGAATATGGCCTCATTCGATATGGGGGTCACTATGACCTCTATGGAAGAAGCCGGTCTCTATTACTATCTGCCGGGGGATGGGGATGGAGCTATGGTGGAAGTCTACGATGACTTTCGTCAGAATCCTGTCGTAGGAGGTTTCGGTACCCCTTGGCTTGAAGAATATGAAGGGGATATCGATATATACGCTATGGGTAGATATGACTTTTCCCGTCCGGGCGATGATACAGGAAGCGCGCATCAATACACAGGACAGCCTCTTATATTCTCCGACTGGAAGTTCGCAAGCTACAACTGGATGGATAGCAGCAACCCCACCACGAATTATGACGGCAGCGCGTATATAGGATTACTTGCCGGAGCCTGGAATAAGGGTGAGATAAATTCAATAGGCGTGGGTATGTATATAGAGGATGATGAGGACGAACCTGGTATATGGCCTGCGGGGCTCATATATTCGGATGATATGACAGGGTTATATTATGATGGCATAGAGATGTTTACCTTGAACGGAAAGTGGTATGACGAAGAATGCGGAGAGGTGGACTTTGACCCCTCCTTATTGGTTACGGAAAGCGGCGCGTGGAACAGTGCTTACGTCCATGAAAACTATTTTTCCGGTGTCGGAGGCGGAAGGTTCGATGACGGCGGAACGATCACAGCCGGCTATTTCGACGGAAGAGATTACTGCGTGGCCGAACGTAATTGGGGTATATGGTCTATGAGGATGGGCGGGACATATACGCTTCCAAATTCACCGTTTTCCTTGGCGCTTCAATCGATCAATTACGAGGGTGATGTTGCCGATGGTGTACTCCTTGCCACTGTCTCGAGTGAAGATTGGGCCGGCGGTTCCTTTACCGGTGTATTAAAGGGGGTATCGCTCTTCAGGGATTATGAGAATGACGGACCGTATATCAGCGGAACTATGATAGAAGGCGGGGTTGCCGGTGATTATGTGGAAGTGGGGGACGGCACCCAGACCTGGCAGGCGGCCGGGGTAGGTGAATGGGTGGACGTGACAGAGCTTCTGGAACCCGAACACCTGGGTTTCACGCTTGAAGAGCTTGAGACATTTGCCTCGGTTGATGTGCCTATAACGGAGGTGTATACTAATATACTCGGAATGACAGGCGGCAGTGACTTCATAACAAGTGCTATGATGGATATATCCATATTTGATTCCACGTTCTGGGCTGCTTTGATAGAGGGCACTTATAATACCGGTATTGAGACGACCAATGACTGGACCTTAAACCTGGGCGCGGACGGAGATAGCGTACTGCTTAACGGCACCCAGTGGTCAGAAGGCGACTGGCTGGCCGACGTGACGGGTTATGTCGACGGGCAGGATATAACAGGCCAGGCCGGCGGCGTATACTACGATGACGGTGACTTCGAAGGTGTGGGCGCCGGCATGACCGAAGAAATTGACGATTAACCTAATACCACGGGGGAAAAAAGAGATGAAGAGGGTATATGTTTGGTGCGCGTTTATTATTGCAGTTTCCTTGATCGGCCCGTCCGGCGAAGCCTTCGCCGCAAAGGCTACGGGCAGGGTGGGTATCTTCGACATGCAGAAGATAATAAGAGAGTCTAAGGCCGGCAAAGAGGCGAAGGGCACCCTGGAGAAGGAACTGGCCGAGAGACGGGAGCGGCTGGTAAAGGAGGAGAAGTCCCTCCGGGAGCTTTACAACGAGTTGAGCGAGAAAGAAGGCCTCGATTACGCCGAGAAGAAAAAACGTGAAAGAGAGCTTTCCAAAGAGCTTAAGGATCTGAGACGCCTTAAGGCAGACCTGGAAGAAGAGATAAAGGATATGGACGAAGAGCTCACCGTAGAGCTTTTGAAAGATGTAGTCGCCATTGTAAAGGATATAGGCGAGGAGAAGGGATATGACATCATAATGCAGAAGAGCGCCAATATGGTGTACATCAAGGATGCGGTGGACCTTACGGATGAAATAAAGAAGGCCTATGATGAAAAGACCAAGGATTAAGCTGCTTGCGTTTTTACTGATTGCGGCCATTGTCTCCGGCTGCGGCGGAGGAAGCAAGGGTAAGGTCATAGCAAAGGTCAACGGGGAGCCCATTTATGAGAGCGAAATAAAACGGGAGCTTGCCTTCAAGATGATGCAGGATCCCGCCTTTAAAGTGACCCCGGGTACCTACGAGGCCATAATCAAGAATCTCATAAACAGAAGAATCATAATACAGGAAGCCGTCCGGGAGAGATTATCGGAAACCGAAAGGTTTGCCGACACAATCAAGAGATTTTGGGAACAGACCCTCGTAAGGGATTTTCTTGAATATAAGACGAAGGAATTCGATAGGCAAATCAGCATTACGGAGTCCGAAATTGCCGCATATCGCAGAAAGGCCGCCATTCTGACTACATTTGATGTGACCTCGGGCAGTTCTCGCGAGGAGCTCATCGACATAATGGAAGCCGCAGGGGAGGGGGAAGAGGTAAAATGGGATATGACGGTCAACCTAAGGTACGGAGAGGTGCCTTCGGAGGTGTTTCTTAAGGCATTTGATCTTCAGGTAGGGGAGATGGGAATATACAGCGACGACGGCACCCATTACCTGATAAGA
>Ga0272442_10002290_pt1 | contig 28099 bp, 26 predicted proteins | sample SSMForm2O_FD_200262 | JGI IMG/M metagenome (GOLD analysis project Ga0272442, IMG submission 200262) | Marine sediment archaeal communities from Little Sippewissett salt marsh, Falmouth, MA, United States - SSM-Form-2O | ecosystem: Environmental > Aquatic > Marine > Wetlands > Sediment ...
AAAGAATCCGGATTCCGTCCTCGCTTTCCCCTTCATACGTTGCGGATATGAGGGCGTGAGAACCGGATTGATCGTCCCGGAAGTAGACCCATTTCCCGTCCCATTCCGGGAGGCAGTAGGCGCTGCCCCCCGAGCAGGAGGCAGGTATTTTCCCGAGAAGGACGGCTCCCCGGGTAGAGTTTATGAAGTAGACCTGCTCAACAGAAACCACTCCCGAATCATCTTCAACCGTAAAAGAATTCCCGTTTTTCGAAATCCCGGGTTCTGTCAGGTCCGTGCAGGCCCTGTCCATGTACTCCTCCAGGAAAGCGTACCAGGTATCGGAAATCGAAACTTCGCGGTATTGCCGGTAATTGCTCTCGGTGGCGTGTGGGGAGTATATGGAGATGCCGTGTGCCCCTGGAACGGAGCCGTCATGCCGTGCATAAACCACGAAGCTGTCAAGAGTTTCAAGAAGGTGATCTGCATCCTCTGAAAGGTGGGGGACCTCTTCCCGGACTTCGAGGGTAAAACCCTTCAGGTCCATCGAAATTTCGGCTTCCTGCCTGGGTTCGACCCCGAACTTCCTGGCCCCGGTAAAGGATGCCCCGAGTCCGCAGTAAGCCCTGGGATTTGTAATTTCGGCTTCCAGTCCCGCTGCAAGGGTATCAAAATTTTCCAGCACGGCATCGGTTTTTGAAAGGTCCAGCAGGGAAAGGGTCCGCGGGCGGATATGCGCGGGGTTTTCCAGGTAGCTGTCAATGATTTCCCTGCCCACTGCTTCAGGCTGTGCATCCGGGTTTTCTGCGGCATACTCAACAAAAGCGCTGTAGTCCCAGCCGTGGGTAGGTTCTATGGTTTCGGAGGCGAGCATATAGTCGGCAAACGGTCCGACTGCTTTTGCAAGTTCGAGGGTGGACATCAGGCAGGCGTCAAAACCTATCAGGTCAAAATGAAGCCCCGAGGCTGCAAGAGCGTTTTCGAGCTCCGGAATTTCAAGTTTGTCGTAGCCGTGGTTTTCATCAAAGCAAAGCCCCCGATAAGCGTCCCCATGGTCCCAGAAAACCAGAATGATCCGTTCGCTTTCGTAATCGTCCCGGATATAGGAAAAAAAGGTTTCCAGGCTTTCTTTGTCCCCCATATTCGCCCGTTTATATTGTTTTCGGTAGTATGCCTCGTTGCCCACAACCCCATCGGCGGCGTCCTGCCTGAGATCTTCCAGGTCAGCAATGGTCATGCCTCTCCAGCCTTCTGCGGCAGCTCCCCCGTAAGCCAGTACGACTTCCGTGTCCTCCGGGTTCACGGGTGCGCCTTCAAGGATTTCAAGGATGTCCCTGCTTGCATACCCGCTTTCGGACTCAAGGTCGCTTCCGACCATATAGATTGCTACAAGGGTGGAAACCCGGAGCTTTCCTGACTCGTTTTCAGTTCCGTCGTCAACAGGCGTGCTTCCTTCCATTCCTCCTTTCTCGGAACCAATGCCACCCTCAAAGCAGCCGCTTCCCAGGAGAAATATGAGGATAAGCACTATGGTCCCCAACCTCTTCATTCCAGATCCCCGGGTCCGGACATTCCCGGGAATCTCCTCCGGGCTATCCGGTTTAATAAAAAAATACGAAAATATTAAAATATAAAAATATTATGATAGGTCTATAGTCTATTCTGTGCCTCCATGCCCAATTATCCTTAAAGGGGGTCAGGCAGTGACATCGAGACGTACGTCGATCACGGAGTCTTCATTAGCGTCAATTTTGGATACGGTCAGGAGATTGCCTTTTCTTTCCAGCAATGTTGTTTTCGTAACTCTGACCTGGTGTCCGTCAGAGGTTTTTTTGCTGCCATTCTTGTGGATGACCAGGAGTTTCTGTCCTGCTCCGGCTCCTTCCCCCATTTTTGAAGCTATGTTCCGTATTACCTGCTCGAAATCGGAATAAATTAAAATCTCCGATTTATTAACAGCCTTCTTAATAATACCGATTGGTTCCAGATTAAGGTGCATATCTGCGTTCCTTCTTTTCCTCTTTAAACCAAAGGATAATTAGATTATACAGATTTAGGGTTAATAATAACTTACGATTGAGAATCTCTTTAATTATATATTTTTATTTGTCTTAATTTTCCGACGTTCGCCGTAATACTTTAGATCTCCTTTATAAACCTTTCGGCGCATATGTCAATCTGGACGAAAATTTCCTCTCCTCTATAAATATTATTTTTTAATTTCCTCTTATTTGATGTTATTATTTTTATTTTTTGTATTATTAAATCACTCTTAATTCTCCTTATTCTTATGACTTGGATCCCCTGAATAATTAGACTGAAGATACAAAAGAAGGGGGATTGCAGGGAGATAAAAATCGGTAGATGGCAGATATAATCCGTTAAAAAGGATGTCGGAGTATAAAATATTGTAGTAAAAGAAGAACCACAAATTAGAAACAGAGGTCCTTTTGAGTATGGATCTTTTGGGTATGGATCTTTTGGGTATGGACCCTTTGGGTATGGATCTTTTGGGTATGGACCTTTTGAATATGAAATGTGGCAATGAAAGGGAATGCTAACGCTGCGGGGGTATTTCTTTTGCGAAGCTGGGGCGTCCGGAATGCAGCCCGGAGGGCTCAACGTCCCCATTTCGCAAAAAGCCAGCCTTTTTTAAAAAAAGGATTGCTGCAAAGTTTAGTGGTATTTCCTTCGGTTGAATTCGTAAATGGCGTTGTCGACCTTGCTTACGAGCTCATTCATCTTGTCTTCGATGTTGTTTTCCGTGCTCTGGATGTTTGCCCTGAGGGAACGGTCCTTGGATTCCATCTTTTCCTCAAGAGCCCGGAGCCTGGCATCGATAGAGATCAGCATTGCGGATAATGTCCCGATGAGGATCATAACCGAGATGATGATTAGGGGGTTTGAGGGCTTGTACGAGAACCTTCTAAGCCATTCAAAGGATAGAAGGAAAGATGACAGGACCATCACAACAAAAAATACGGTATCTCTTGTTTCCATTGTATACCTCTAACATACTTTTTATGGAAAATTCTCTGCACTGCCATGATTTCCGTGAAAATATATCCAGTATTCCAAAATTTTTTGGTGGAAATATTTTCGCTGAAGTATTTACGGTTTTTCTATTTTTGTCTATTTTTTACACAGATATGCTATTTATTTTTTTGCACAAATTATTTATGTTTCCTATTTCCACCTTCTATATCTTTCTCTCAAGCTGTCGAAATATCTACTCTCAATCGTAACAGCTCAAAAGCCCCGGGTATTTTTAGATAATGTAGTGTCTTTAGATGGGTCCGGTTTTGAAAACGCTATCCTCTGCAAACTTTCACCGGTAGCACAGGTACATATAACAATACTGTATATCTTTATAAGAAGGTTTAGGAGGAAATGCCGTTATCCGGGGATTGGAATGCCGGACTATGCCGGGTTACGTGTTTAATTTTAAGGGCAAGTTCTGTCTGTCTTCCTTCCTTCGGCCGGACGTTGAATGCACCGGCAAACTATCTTTAATAATTTGGCAGAAATACATTAAATTTATAAAGGAATAGTAAAGGCATAGTGTCAAGAATTAAGGAGCACAGGTACTTGACTTCCAGTAAGCAATCACTCGCGGCATATTTTCCAATGATTACCATGGCAGGGCTGATCCTTTTAGTACAGGTTCTGGCTCTGTTTATGGCCACACCTATGGAAATAAACGAAATGCAAGCCTTTGAAGACCCGACGCAGGTATCCCATTCCATATACTACATCGGGCTAATCCTGGTCTTCACCTTGCTCGTCCTTATCGCAATAAAAAAGAATATGAAGTGGCTCATCAGCTTATTTATATACTTTGCTGTGTTGAGCACCCTTTACTATGTGTTCATCGCCCTTTTGACTCTCATACCCTCACTCGCAGGGCTTGAAGTCCTGGTCTCAACGCTGCTCTCGGCAGGGCTGACAGTTTTGCTTTACAAATATCCTGAATGGTATGTTATTGACATTGTGGGAATTTGCATCGCGAGCGGAGTCAGTGCTCTTATAGGGATCTCCATGTCCGTTATCCCGGTGCTAGTCCTCCTCCTGCTCCTTGCAGTTTATGATGCCATTTCCGTCTACAAGACAAAACATATGATCACCCTTGCCGAAGGGGTAATGGACCTGAAACTCCCCATCCTTTTCGTAATCCCCAAACAGCGTGGTTACTCTTTCCTGAATGAAAACTTCGCTGAGGGAGAAAAGAGGGAAGCCTTTTTCATGGGGCTCGGGGATGCTGTCATGCCTACCCTGCTTGTGGTTTCGGCAAGTGTCTTCATGGAAAACGGCGGGCCAACAAGCTATCCGGTACTGGGGGCCATGCTCGGAACTATTGCAGGATACTTTGCCCTCTCAATCCTTGTCATGAAAGGGAAACCCCAGGCAGGGCTTCCTTTCCTGAACAGCGGGGCGATCCTGGGCTTTTTAGCAGGTGTTTTCGCCTCTGGCTCGGCAATAATGTGAGTGTTCTTAAATGTGAATTTCACTCTTCACATTCCACTCGTTTTTATAATAATCATTCTTCAGGATGTTTTCTCCGTTATCAAAAAGATTTTTTTATTTTACAGGTTTATCATTCCTTATGACCGGACGAATCGCCGTGGTCTTCGACAGTGCGGGAACCCTTCTCCACATGTACCGGGTCGCAAAAGAAGTCAGAACGGGCCGCATCCTTGAAAATATCGAGAGCACTGCCATTGTCGCAAAAAAGAACGGTTGTGGGCTTGTAGTCCTCAATGCCGAAAATGAAACCATTCTCCATTCAAGGGAAGACATGCCCCTCTTTGAATTTATAAATAATTATCGGATCCCCATAGGAGTCAGCTGCTCGAAAGGGGAGTTTTCTGCGAATAATGCCTATGATATTATAAAGGGAACGCAGATCCATATGGGGGATGTTCAGGACGTAATGCACGCGGTTTCTTATCACTGCCCTAACATCTTTTACCTGGCTGCAGGGATGATCATAGACTCAGACGCCCGGGACGTGCCCTATGTGCTCAGTACCGGAGGGCAGGTCTTTGCTACCACCCTGGAAACCCTCAGGGCTCTCAGGGCAATGAATGTGGACACTTTCATAGCATCCGGGGACAGCATGCGCACCCTTTCTCAGCTTGCGGAATATATAGAAATGCCTCCGGAAAGGATCTTTGCTCTCGCAACCACAACTATGAAAGAGGAAGTCGTTCTTAAGCTAAAAAACAAATATGAAAAGGTGGTCATGGTAGGGGACGGCATTAATGACATCCTTGCCCTGAGGGCGGCAGATCTGGGAATAATGACGGTCCAGCAGGGTGACAAAAGGCCTGAAAAACTCAAGGAAGCAGCCGACCTGGTACTCGATGACATTATAAAGGTTGTGGATGTGGTAAAGGAACTATAAAGGGATTGTAAATATCAGAGATATCCCTGTGTAATCCGACGCTGATTCCTTATTTCTGGAGTTCACAGTGAGAAAATAATGCGTTATGTTTATGTAATGTTCATTCTTATGTACTTGTTGCCCAAATGTGTGAAATTATTTGTTTATGTTAAGATAACGGTTCCATTAGAGCAGTTTCTTTTCAACCTCTTTGGAACCTGCCCCGGCAGGCGGGAAAATCCACCTTTAAAAATAATTTGCAGCTCATAGTTTACGGAGGAAAATTCATGCCAATATTTATTGAAGTTAAAAACCTTACCGTAGATTTCGACGGTGTCAAGGCCCTGAAAAACGTAAGTCTTTCTATCAATGAAGGAGAAGTCGTCGGAATTTTGGGGAGAAGCGGATCCGGGAAAACCATCCTCATGCATGTGTTACGAGGGACCGAATCTTTTGATAACATTTCCGGAGAAGTGATCTACCACCTTGCCCGCTGTGATAAGTGCGGCTATGTCGAACGCCCCAGCAAGGTAGGCCAGAAATGTCCTGTCTGCAGCGAGGATCTCCTGGCTTTTGAAGCGGATTTCGTAAAACTTTCTCTTTATGACCCCCTCAGGAAAGATATTGCAAAAAGAATTGCAATCATGCTCCAGAGAACCTTTGCCCTCTACGGGGATGAAAGGGTACTTGTAAATGTCATGAACTCCCTCAACGAAATCGGCTACAAGGGCGAAGACGCCATGAAAAAGGCGGTTGAACTCCTGGAAGAGGTAAACCTGAACCACCGCATGATGCACGTGGCAAGGGAACTTTCCGGTGGCGAAAAACAGAGAGTAGTGCTTGCCAGGCAGCTTGTCAGGAACCCCCTGATCCTGCTGGCAGACGAGCCCACGGGTACCCTTGACCCGATGACTGCGAAACTGGTCCATGAAGCCATTATGAGGGCAGTTGATAATTATAATATGAGTATGGTACTGACTTCCCACTGGCCCGAGGTAATCGAGCAGCTTGCGGACAAGGCAATCCTGCTTGAAAACGGAGAGGTAACCATGACCGGGGACCCCCTGGAAGTTTCCTCAGCCTTCATGCAGAGCGCATCCATGGTCAGACAGGAAAAGGACGTGATGGTTGGAGAACCTATCATCCGTGTAAGGGACCTTGCAAAGCGCTATATCTCCGTAGACCGCGGAGTTGTCAGGGCAGTGGACAAAATCTCTTTTGACGTAAAAGAAGGCGAAATCTTCGGGCTTGTAGGAGTAAGCGGCGCGGGAAAGACGACCACCTCCAAGATCCTCATGGGAATTTTACCCCCCACCGAAGGGGAAGTAGAAGTCCGTGTGGGGGACGAATGGGTGGACATGACCAAGCTGGGCGTGGATAACAAAGGCAGGGCAACCAAGTACATGGGCTTCCTGCACCAGGAATACGGGCTCTACACCCACAGCTCCGTCATCGACAACCTGACCGAGTCCATCAGCCTGGACTTGCCGTTCGAACTTGGGGTAAGGAAAGCTGTTATGACGCTCAAGGCCGCGGGATTCGATGAAGATAAGGCAAAAGGCGTTTTACCCAAGATGACCGATGAACTGAGCGAAGGGGAAAGGCACAGGATTGCACTTGCTCAGGTTCTTATTAAGGAGCCGAGAATCGTGATCATGGACGAACCTACCGGGACCATGGACCCGATTACAAAGGTTGCTGTCACAAACTCAATCCTGAAAGCCAGGGAAGAAGTCGGAGAGACTTTCGTTGTCGTTTCCCACGACATGGACTTTGTACATGAAATCTGCGACCGGGTCGCCCTCATGCGCGACGGAAAGATCGTGGATATCGGAATGCCGAAATCCGTACTTTCCAAACTTACAGATAAAGAAAAGCTCCAGGCTGCAGAAGAATTATAAATATGCTTTCACCTCTTAGTATGGAAAATACTAAGATGAGGTGCTGTATTACGAGTAAAAAGATAAGTGTAGAGGTGAACGGGCAGAAATTCGAACTGCCTGAAGGCTCTACCCTCGGAGACGCCCTGAAGGTTTCCAACGCCCCCTATAGAGTCGGCACAGCGATCGGAATTTTGAAAATGACCGCTGAAAGGAAAACGGAAGTCGTCACTGAATACGCTATCAATACAACGAAAGGGGAATTCAGGATCGAACTTGAAGATTCCTATTCTCCCTCCGGAAAGTTATGGGCTGAAAACTTCAAAGAATATGAAGGGAAAAACGTCCATTGGGCAGGTCCGGAAGCTCTGGCTTTCGGGCCTTTTGAAGCCGAATTGAAGCCAGAGCGTGGGCTCAGGAGTTTTGATGCTTTTGATGTTGTGTTCGGAGCCGGTGGTTTTGACCCCGGGAACACACACCTGATTATTTCCAGGAAAAGACATGCTGCAGAATACGGGGCTCCCGATGAGGGAGTCTTTGCAAAAGTCATAAGTGGAAAAAACCTGTTAAACCGGCTTTCAAAAGATGATTCCATTCTGAATATAGAGCCGGTAATCGAATGGGAGCAACTTGCAGAAAAAACCTGCACATACGACCTTTCAACTCCTATTGAAGAAGGGTCAAGCATATTCACTTATTTTGAGGTCGAGCTTTCCAGAAACGCCCCTATGGGTGCGGAGCTTTTCTATGCCCTGACCCGGGAAGGGACCTTGAAAGTTGACTATGTAGCCAGTTCTTTTATTTCGGATGATACCCTCCGGGAAGAAGCCGCTCCTTACGAAAACTTTGAACCGCGGTCAGAAGGCGCTGTTTCGGTCCGGACTGCAGGATACGGGACAGGCAGGGTCTATATATCAAGAGAAGACAGACCCTCCAGTCTTGTACACTCCGTCGTAGGGCATGTGACGAAAGGCCTGGAACTCGTGAAAATTGCCGAGAAAGGACAGGATCTTGCTGTAGAGGGACTTCCGCCTCAGCTCGTCCTTCTGGGTCACAGTTTTGAAGAAGTAGAACCCTTGCTGTCTTCCATAGGGGTAGAACTGGTAAAAGAAGGGCATACAGGAGAAGACGCGGTAATTGTTAGGCAGGAGCCTGAAACCACTCTCGAGATCCTCGGGGAAGCTAAGGTAACGGCTTTTGCTGTGCCAGGGTCAAAACTCATAGAAGTAGAACTTTACCCCGAAAAGGCTCCCAAATCAGTGGACTTTTTCCGCCATTCCCTGGAACTCAAGACAAAAACCGTGGGACAGTTGCTTGTCAGCATGGTCTATGAAAATACCTACCTTTTCAGGGCGGAGAAAGTAGAAGCCATTAAGTACAAAGAGATAATGCCCGAGAACGTCCCTAAAGGTAAAGTCCCTGCCGGAGAATTCGGAATCACAAATCAATCGGCAAAGAGGATGGGAAATATTGGGGTCAAACTTGCGGATGACGACCTTTTCGGCCCGACCGGGGAAAAGTTCTCCTCAACAAATATCATTGGTAGAGTCATTGACCCTGAGAAACTGAAGGGCGTCATGGAAGGAGACGTAGTATACGTAAGTGAAGTTATACGTAAGTAAATGCTATCAAAAACGTAAGTAAATGCTATCAAAAATGGATTTATATATTCCCCCTTCAAAAATGGGTCTATGTGTAAATTAACTCAGTCAAAACGGGTCTATGCGTAAATAAGCTCAATCAGAGTGGGTATGTACGTAAACTAAATCCGTTTATCAATTCAGTTATATGAATACAATATCCGTGAGTGGGGTCACGCGTGTGAATTTTATCACATGCGGATTTCACCACAGGTAAAGTCTCCCGCAAGCTCAGGAGAGACGGAAAATGACAGATGTTAAACAGGAAGAGATTACAAAGGTCATTGTAATCAGTTCGGATAAGGTGCTGCCTGTAGATGCAGCCATGAGGATTTACGAATCAGAGTTTTCTGTTACGGTAAAGGAAACCTGTTTCGGGCTTATCGTGACCGGGCCTGCGGAAGAGGTCCTGGCGGTTACGGAAGAGATCCGGAAACTTGACAAAAACCATATTTTCGTTAAGGATAGAGGGTTCCCCGCAGGAGACGAACGGCGCTGCCGTGCAGTCCGGGGCGGAGGTCCGAGGCCCGGATTCCATTTCCTCAGGGAAGAAGTGCAGATGCTCCCTGCTATAGGAGTTGCCCTCGATGAACTGGAGGCAAAAGAACCCGTGAGAGAAAGCCCGACGAAAAAGGACAAACTTAAGGTATCAGAATTAGAACGGATCATTGAAGCGGAACTTGCGAGGTGAGTGTTTTGGCAAAAGTTTTTATTTATCCTGTAAACAGTCTTATCCTGGCTGACCTGGTGGAGCGCTTTGGGCACAAGCCCCTTGCCGTAATGAACCAGGTGCGCGAAAAAGTTACGAACATAAGCCTCGACTCACCTCCTGTCAATATCACCCCCGAAGACCCGAAAGTCGGGCTTCGCTACGCTGCAGTTGAGGTGCCTCCCGGGGTAAGGGGGAGGATGGCTCTTATAGGTCCCCTTATTGAAGACGCGGAAGCAGCAATAATCGTTTCTGACCCTCCGACTGACTTTGGTTGTGTGGGCTGTAACCGCACAAACGAACTTATGAAGTACCTTGTCCGCTCGAAAGACATCCCCATCCTTGAGCTCAGGTACCCTGAATCCGAAGAGTCAGCCCAGGAATTCGTATACAAAATCGCAGCTTTTCTGGATGCAATGTCAGGGGAGGTAGAAAAATGAGTGAGGAGCTCGAAACCGTCAAAATAGCGCTGGTATCCTGCGGCTCCGAATATTCGGGTGTCCAGCCAGAATTTGAAGCCGCTGCCGCCGAAGTAAACGCAAAGTTCGTGTTCCCTGAAATTGATGTCGCAGGCCTGGACAGCATAGGAAAGGAGTTCGGACTTGAGGTGGCCAGCGGGGATCTCCTGCTAATGATGGCCAGGGCAAAAGCCGTTGTAGAAGGCACAACCCACGTAGACGGGGTCTTTATTACCACCTGTTTCCGCTGTGCTGAAGGGGCGATTGTCCGAAATGAAGTCCGAAGGTATATTCACAAGCATTCGAATATCCCGGTAATCAGCTATTCCTTCACCGAAAGGACCACTGCCGGAACACTGTTAACAAGGCTGGAAGCCCTGACAACCGTTGCCAGGCGCAGGCATCTCCTGGCAAGGGAGATCCAGACAGGCCTGACCGCAGGAATTGACTCGGGTTCCACCACGACCAAGGCAGTTGTTATGAGAGACAATGAGGTCATCGGGACGGGCTGGGTGCCTACTACTAAAGTGCTGGAAAGTGCCGATGAAGCTTATTCCCTTGCCCTTGAAGAAGCCGGGGTTTCCAGGGACGAAATCCAGGCCCTCGGGACCACAGGTTACGGGCGTTTCCTGATTGGAAAACATTTCAATGCCCAGTTGATTCAGGAAGAAATCACGGTAAACTCCAAGGGAGCGGTCTATCTTGCAGACTGCCAGAAAGGCCCTGCAACTGTCATTGATATCGGCGGAATGGACAACAAGGCAATCTCCGTGGACGACGGGATCCCGGGTATGTTTACCATGGGAGGGATCTGTGCCGGAGCTTCGGGGCGTTTCTTTGAGATGATCTCAAAACGCCTGGGAGTGGACATCACGGAACTTGGAGCCCTTGCAGTTAAAGGCCTGCAGGAAAACGTAACCATGAACAGTTACTGTATAGTCTTCGGGATCCAGTCCCTGGTAAACTCCCTTGCCAAGGGGGCTGTCCCTGAAGACGTTGCCGCAGCAGCCTGCTACAGTGTGGTCGAGCAGATCTTCGAACAGCAGCTCCAGGAAGTGGACGTAAAAGAACCCCTTATCCTGGTCGGAGGCTCTTCCCTTATCGAAGGGGTCCCGAAAGCCCTCGGAGACCTTCTCAAGATCGATGTGCTCGTGCCTAAGAACTCCCACCTGATAGGGGCAGTCGGGGCAGCTTTGCTTGCTTCCGGCTACGTGGAGGAGTGAAGTGGCATGGACGCGCTTGAGACCTTTATTGTTGAATCGGCAATTGATTCGGAAACGGCTTTTTACAGGCAGATTATCGAGGATAACCTCTCGAGTCTCAAGCTCGGGCCGGCAATAGGGAGAATAAAAGTTGTGCTGCGGCCGGAAGACTCCCTCTTCCAGATGGCAATCATTCTCCGGGACATCGGATCGAAGGTTACAACCCTTGATATGGCTGACGTGGAAGCAAGAACAGGAGCTTCACACGAGGTCGTTATTTCGATCAAAAAAGAACGGTACATCCCGGAGCTTCTCAAGAAACTCTGGGATCGACACGGGAAGGCTAATATAAGGCAGCCTGACCGCTGGACCGTTGCCGTAGACTCGGATAATCCCCAGGAAGAAGCCGAGTTTATCGAAAAGATGATTGTTGCCGATCCCAGGCGCACTCTGCATGAAGACCTTGTGGATTTTGCAATCAGGGCTACTCCGGAAGGCTTCAGGGTCCGCTATCACCTGTTCAAAGGCAAACGTTTTGTCTTTGTGGCCTCCGAGGAAGCCATGAAAAAGGAATGGATCGAGGAGGCAGGAGCAATGCTCGATGAATTATTGACAGGAGGGAAAACAAAATGACGTCAATATTCCTTCCCTATCTTTACACCGGCGGGGTCCATAAGCACGGGCTTATTCTGGAACTGCTGGAAGACCTTGGGGGATACATAATTCAGAAAGTGGTTACAGGAACCGAAGTCAACCTTATCATGCTCATTCCCGAGAAGGACGTGCACCTGGTAAAGGAACTTTCTAAGGAGCTGCTCGGGGTCCTGCTCGAGGCTCCCCTTACGGGAGTTGAAATTGCAGTTGTCTCCCCTACCCTTGCCTCTCACCACCTTCCGCACTCCGCCTGTGACGTGGCAGAGTACCTGCGCCACCCCGGAGCCAATACCAATATGATCGGGCTTGCACGGGGAATGGGGCGAAGAGTCTCCCTGTCCATGGACTACGAGCGAAAGCTGATCAACGAGCATGACATTGCGGTGTTCACTTTCGGGTCTTTCAGTGACTGCATCATAAATAAGAAGCCCAAGCTCTTTGAGGGCATCGAGATCCCTATTGTGGTCACAGGCGGCCCGGAATTGAAAACGGAAGATGTCCCCGGAGCAGACATTTACGTCGGGGGCATAGGCAGGGTTTCCCACCGGCTCAGGAAAAAAGAAGAAACCGATGCCCTGGATAACCTCAACGAAGGTGTGGCGAAGGTTGTAGACAGGGTTCGAAAGCAGCTTGCAAAAGATCAGCTTGCCGTTTTACCGGCCAGGGTTATGAAGGAAATTGAGGATCAGATCCCAGAAATCAACAGGGTCCTTTCTCCGGCTCCGATTACCATGCAGCTGAACGGGCTCAGGGTTAAATTGCCCTATGACGAATACCACGAGAGGTTTGAAAACCTGGAGTTTGACGAGGGAGTCGTACTTTCGGAGCTTGCAAATATTTCCAGGTCAAAAATGAAAAATTATATATTGATAAAGATCAAATCTAAGTCGGACGTTGGTTTTGCAATTTGACCCGGATTTTGTCCACTTTACATTTTTATTGGGTTTGTGCATTCACTTATCCTTTAATTCGTAAAGCCAGGAGCTTAAAGCTACATCCTGAATTAGGCTTTAGCATCTAATGCATGCTGGTGGTTTCGTATGGAACTGGAAGACATTGTGGAAATTTTAAAAAAGGATCCTGATAAAGCTGTCCCCGAACTCCTTGATGATGTCAAGAAACAGTATGGTGAAGTCCCGTACATCATGAACTTCATGAAAGATATGCCGGAAATCTTCATCCCGAAAATCCTCTATGACAATTCTATCATGCGAGAATTCAAGAACCTCGACCCCGAAACCGTGGAACTTATTTCCATTGGGGTAGCCTCCGCCCTTCGCTGCGAACACTGCTTGAAGATGCACATCAGGATTGCAAAAAGAAAAGGAATCCCTAAAGAAAGCATTTTTTCCGCTATCATGATAGGGGCTTCTCTTTCGAATGCCGCTGTGCTTGCCGAAAGCACAAGAGCCCTGGCATCCGCTCTTGAAGGGGAGGGTGAAGAAAATGACCGCTGTTGCGACCCCAACTGCGAAGTCTGCAATATCTCCGGAGCATCTCTCGAATAATAGGCTCGGGAAAATCTCAAACAATAGGTCAGGAAAATAATAGGTCAGGAAGATATCTTTCCTGATAATCTTTTTTTGAATTTGGAAGGACAAACCTGAGTCTTTCAAGGTCTGCTTTTAACAATCCTTGTTAGATTTATATTTATCAAAATTAGATTTATATTTATCAAAATTAGATTTATACTATCAAAATTAGATTCATCTCTATAAAAATGTTAGATCATCTTGATCAAATAATTCTGCTTCCCGCAGCCTGGAATAAGCTTTCCTGTGATGGTCAGTTCGAATAGGTCAGCCAGAACTCAGGTCCAACTTATTCAATAAACTTTATCGATCAATTATTTATTATGAAGAACCGTCTGTATTAACTGAAACCTTATGCCCCAAATAAAATTATTGAGCACAACACTACTGATGATTCTTGTTTTATCTTTCGCTCCCGCAGCTTCCGCATACAGCTATGAAAGAATCCTCGATGAACCATGGGACCATTCTCCGATCACGGTTTCCATTGATGATGAAAACGTGTCTGATCATTACAGCCCTACCTACTATACACAGGTAGAAGAATCCCTTGAATACTGGGAAGAAGGAGGCAACGGAAAACTGGCTTACACGCCTGTTTTTGAAATAACGGACTCCGAAGAGGCTGATATAAGGATCCGCTGGGTTGAAAACCTGGAAAATGTCGAGGGAGCACCTTCCGGAGTAGCAGGGTATGCAAAGCCTCATCTTGTGAACGGGCGCTTCGTGCGGGTGGACATCGTTCTGGAAGTCGGGAACTATCAGGGCAGGGCCTGGCGCCAGTACGGGGACGGAACAATGCTCGCTATCTCAAAGCACGAACTCGGGCACGCCCTCGGGCTCGGGCACAGCGATGACCCGCGGGACATCATGTATCCTGAATACGAACTTCGGGACAACGTAAATCCCCTTCTTCTCAGCAAGTACACCCCCGTGCTCCGTGCAGGAGCCCTCGCAGCCTTTGCAGCCCTGCTTTTGCTGGGTGTAAGCTGGCATTCCAGCAGGAAAAAGAGAAAGAAACTTGAAGATCAGTACCTGAAATGAACTGCCTGATGAACCGCCGGATGAACTGCCTACTGAACTGCCTGAAATTATATTCAAGGTGCCAAAATCCTTCACCAGTCTCAAGTGAAAGTTTAACCGCAGAAAGCACGGAAACCCGGAATAAAGGGAATAGGGGTACAATCCTTCCGTGCTTTCCGTGTCTTCCGTGGTTATAAATTAAGTGTAACTATTTACGTCCGGGACTATAAATTCTGAAATTAAATTCTGAAATCTCTCTTGTAGAGATATGAAATAATTCTGAAAAAGGTTTAAACGGAGGGCTCCGAAGTCTCCAGGCTCTCCATGGCATGTCCTTTGAAAAAATTCCTGAAATAAGGGGGAAGGGTTTCCATTTCTACGATCTTTTCAAGAGGAAGCCAGGTATACTCTTCATGTTCATAACTCAGATGTACGTCTGTCACGTTGAACCCACCGTCATAGACAATGGCAATAACTTTTTTTGCAGGGAGCTCGAAAGTCACCTCCCCTGCAATCCCCCCCGGATTGATCGAAATCCCGGTTTCCTCCCATACCTCTCTTGCAACCGCTTCTTTCAGGGTTTCTCCCCGGTCCACCTTTCCCCCCGGAAGGTCCCATTTTCCCGGGTTTGTGCGGGAATTTTCCGAACGCCTGAGCAGCAGGTACTCCCCCTTCTCATTCCGGACAAGGGCATAGACCGAAATGATGTAAGGCTTCTTGAGTTTCATACCCTAATATTTAAGGTTCCCCTTTTTTAAAGGCTGGCTTATTTAAGATTTTTTGGCACTTTATAATTTTATTTTTCCATGATTTTATTCTTCTTCATTCTTTATGAGTCTATTTTGATTTTTTTAAGGTTAAGTCCCTTAGATCGGAAAAACAAGCATTTAAAAACGTGAGGCTGTATAGGACTGTAAAAATCCGGGGAAAATAAAGTAAGACCGGAAAGAATGCAGGGATTTGACATGGAAGCCTGGACCGGAAAAACCGTATACGTTGACCTGAGTTCCGAATCGATTAGAAGCTCCCGGACCGACGCGGAGTTGCTGGAGAAATTCCTGGGAGGAAGGGGGATTGGGGTGAAACTGCTCTTCGATCTCACAGACGCCGGAGCTGACCCCCTTGGCCCGGAAAACCCCCTTATTTTCACAACCGGGCCGCTGACAGGGCTTGCCCCCATGGCAGGGCGTTTTGTCCTTACATCGAAGTCTCCTCTTACCGGGACCGTTTTCAGCTGGAACTCCGGAGGTAATTTGGGACAGGAACTGAAAAAAGAGGGCATTGATGCCCTTGTAATCACAGGAAAGGCTGGTAAACCGGTTTATATTGAGATCGGGGACGGAAAAATTGAGATCAAAAATGCAGAAGATCTCTGGGGGAAAAATACGGAAGAATGTACCGGCGTCCTGGGCAGTAAGGGAACTGTTGCCTGTATAGGCAGGGCAGGAGAAAAACTTGTTAAGATATCTTCTCTGGTATGTGATTCCGTGCACAGCGGGCGAGGGGGTTTAGGGGCCGTAGCAGGTTCCAAAATGTTAAAAGCGGTTGTCGTAAAAGGCAAGGAAAATGATGGTAAAGAAGGCAAGGACAAAGAACGTGGGGATAAGGAAGGTAAGGATGAGGAAGGTAAAGGCAAAGGTCTGACGCCTGCCGATCCCGAGAGTTTCAAAGAAGTGGAATCAAAGGTTTTGAAACTTTTCGAGGCAAACCCCGTGCTTTCCAAGGGGTTTGCAAACTACGGGACCCCCGTGCTTGTCAAACTGCTCAATTACCTGGGCCTTATTCCATGCAGGAATTTTTTGAAGGGGGGTACGGCAATTGCGGACCACTTGTCGGGAGAATACATCAAAGCCTGGTTCGAGCTTGAAAAAGAAAGCTGTCCTGCCTGCCCCCTGGGCTGCATGCACAGGATCAAATCCACAAGACAGCTGGTCCCGGGCTATGACGGGCTCTGGGCGTTTGGGTTGAACCTGGAAAACCCTGACTTCGAATCCGTGCTCAGGGCAAACCGCATCTGTACCAACTACGGGCTTGACCCCGTATCAGCAGGTTCCGTCCTCGGGGCTTATGCGGAACTTGAATCCTGCATTCTTGATCCTTCGGAGATCGAATCTCTCCTTCTCGAAATCGGGGAGGGAAAAGGTGAATTTGGGAAGGGGGCATTGGAGTACCTTTCTGCAAAAGGCAGGAAAGAGCTTAGCATGGATGTGAAAGGGCTTGAAATGGCCGGCTTTGACCCTCGTGGAATCAGGGGTCAGGCTCTTTCCTATGCGACATCTTCCCATGGGGCTGATTACCTGACTGCCTTTATGGTGGGTCCTGAAGTGCTCGGAAAACCCCTTATCCTTGACCGCCTGGGCCTCAGTGGAAAAGCAGGTATCCTGCAGGTCTTTGAAAACCTGGCAGCGTTGCTCGATTCTCTTACCCTTTGCCCTTATTCGATATTTGCCCTGAACGAAGGGATCTGTTCCGACCTTCTTGTTTCCGCTACGGGAAAGCAGCTTTCTCCGGCAGATCTCCTGAAAATAGGGGAAAGGATCTGGAACCTTGAGAGGATGTTCAACCTGAAGGCAGGGTTTACAGCGTCAGATGATTCCCTTCCTGAAAGGTTTTTCGAAGAGCCTGGAAGGGAGGAAAGGAAAAAAATTGATGAAAAAGAAGAGGTAGAAAAAGAAGAAGGAGAAAAAGAAGAGGCAAAAGAAGAGGCAAAAGAAGAGGCAGAAAAAAGAGGTATTCCCAAAAAGGAGTTTGAAGCTGCCCTCCGGGAATACTATCATTTCAGGGGCTGGGACTGTGAAGGGGTGCCTTTGGCCCGAAAACTGGAGGAACTGGGACTCAGGGTTTGATGTGGGTACATTCTGAAAACGGGTTGAGCCTTACCCGGAAAGACTAGCTGACTTCTTCAAATTACGCTTTTTTACCCAAAAATCCTGTTTTTTGCCTCAAAATGCAGGAAAATTCCCTTAAATTCCGGGTAAATTTCCTTCAATTCCCTTAAATTCCCGGTAATTTTCATGGAAAACAGCTTAAAAAAAGAGTCTCTCGCATAAGCATTATATAGTCTAGGATAATTAATCGTATTAGTTCCGACCCGGTTCCGGTTCAGAAGGACTCCCGGGTTTTCGTTATGTTGCATTTAAACTGTCACAAAAAGCATGTAAATACATATTAAGGATGAAGACAGGCAGCACATCTGTCAAGAGCCCCGCACAGAATCTTTTGTCGGGCATCCTCTTGAAAAGGCCAGGCAAGTGGCATTTACGTTAACCGATTTAACCATTACAGCGTGAAATTTAAAGGAAGGATCATTATGAAAGAACAGGTAGAAGTTAAGAACCTCAAAGAAGGCAAATACGTAATCATCGACGATGAAGCATGTGTCATCAAGAGCATTTCCAAGTCCAAACCCGGAAAACACGGGGCAGCCAAGGCAAGGGTCGAAGCAATCGGGCTCTTTGACGGCCAGAAGCGCTCCTACATAGGTTCCGTTGCAAACAAGATCTACGTGCCCATTGTGGAACGAAAGAACGCCCAGGTTCTCTCTATAACCGGAGACGTCGCCCAGCTCATGGACATGGCTGACTTCACGACTTTCGAGATCACGATCCCCGAGGATTTAAAAGAAAAGGTCAAGGAAGGAGAGGAAGTTTCCTACATCACCGCCCTCGGTAAGATCAAGTTCGACATCAGGACATAATATTCCGGGAATGAATTATGGAAAACTCAGGTTTTTATCAACCTGAGCCCCTCTTTTTTATCATTATGATTTACCTGGCATAACTTTGCTGGCATAATTTTATCATTATGATTTATTTGGCATAATTTACTTAGCATAACTTACTTAGCATAATTTTATCATTATGATTTACTTAGCATAACTTACTTAGCATAATTTTATCAGTATGATTCAGGGTAGATCAGAATATGTTTTTTCCCAATACCTTTGTGGATTCCCTTGCAGATTACGAGTCCGCACGCTACGTAATCTTCGGGGTGCCCTTTGACAACACTTCTTCGTACAGGGCGGGCAGCCGCTGGGCTCCGGATGCAATGCGCCAGGCTTCCGCGAACTTCGAGAGTTACAACCCCACTTTTGATATCGATCTTGCGGACCTGCTAATCCATGATGCAGGAAACCTTGATACCTCCGCATCAGTTGACGAAACCCTGCAGGACCTTTACGAAGACACGAAAGAGCTACTTTCCGACGGGAAGCTTCCCATCATGCTCGGAGGTGAGCATTCCCTTACCTATGCAACGGTGAAAGCCAGTGCCGAGGCCGCAGGAGGCGACTTCGGGGTCCTTGTCCTTGATGCCCACTTCGACCTCAGGGATGGGTACCGCGGCTTCAAGCACAACCATGCCTGCGTTTCACGGAACATCCTTTCGGAAGTCACGAAAAACCTGGTATCAATCGGGATCCGCAGCGGCCCTGAGGATGAATGGGTCTTTGCAAGGGAAAACAAGCTTAAATATTACACTGCCGATGACGTGGACTCAATCGGAATGGTCGAAGTCCTGAAAGAAGCCCTGGAATGGCTGGACTGCTCCCGGATCTATCTTTCCCTGGACATGGACGCCCTTGACCCTGCATATGCCCCGGGACTAGGGACCCCGGAACCCTTCGGCCTGAGTTCAAGGGATGTCAGGACCGCAGTCAGGACCCTGGCTCCCTTCTCAATGGCTTTCGACATAGTGGAAATTGCCCCTGAATATGATTCCGGACAGACGGCAATGCTGGGGGCAAAACTCATGCGGGAGTTTATCGCAGCCCATGCCGCAGGCCACAGGTAAACATAATATGAAGGCCCAGACGCGGTTCCGAAAAAGTCAAGTCTGAAAGTCAAGTCTGAAAGTCAAGTCTGAAAGATAAATGCAAAAACTACAGTCAAAAACACTGAAATTCAAAAACGATAGGAAAAGAACGAAGCTTCTGTACTTCGTGGCTTTTCCACTTTAAGCATAATCTCTTGAAAAGACCTGTTATTTTCCGCTGGGATTTATTGTCTTCTTTAGAGATTCTGCCTATTTTTCTCATCAGGTTTTACACATGCCTTGCTTTTAGCAAATCTCAGACAAATCATGCGCGCCAGATGGCGATGATCTTGTCGATGGCTATGTGGGTGTATTTTTCACCCTTTACAAGAGTGAGTACATTGTCTGCGCAGGCTTCGACTTTTCCGTTGAAAACGTCGGGACCCCCGCAGTAGACGTCGACTAATTCCCCAAGATGGTGTTCTACGATAAAGGACTGCATTGCTTTAAACCTCCAAGATTTCTTCCGTGATTTCTTCAATGTATCGGATTTTTATCGGTTTCGTTTGTTTCTCTTTCTCTGCCCTTCCGCACATTTAGCTTCGGTTTCAGGGTGGTGCTTTTACACCTTTACAATGCTCTTTATAGAGGGAGCATTACGGTCAGTTCTCTGGAAACCCGTTTCCCTTTCTGTTTTTTTATACCTGTGCGTTTAGGCGCTGGGAACTTGCCTGCCTTACCTTTACTCAAAAAAATCGAAAACTTTAAGTTATACTAACATTAGATGTTTCTAGGGATCTGAGAAATCCCTATTGTATTGAAGTTGTACCTTTTGCTAGCGACTTTGAGGGATCACTGCTCCCATATGGCTATGACCTTATCAATGGCTATATGGGTAAGTTTTCCATCTTTTTTGAGAGTAAGTACGTTATCCGCACAGGCTTCTATGGTTCCTTTGAATACATCCGGTCCGCCACAGTAGACATCTACGGTCCTGTTGAGGTAATGCTCCACTATAAATGACTGCATCTCGTTTTTTTCCTCCGGTATATACATTTTTCAGGGAGTGCGGCAACTGTAAATCCGCATGCGCCTGTAATTTTAATTATCAACCTCATTCCTTATAAATTTGTTTAAAAACTAAATTTGATTTTCGGGATGCAATGGCCCTTTCCGTTCAAGGGAAGATTCTCTTAAGTTCCCGGAAACCGGTTTCCCTCTCATGCTGTCGTTTACCTGTAAAATCGAAAGAATAATATATGCACGATTCTCCTCAGGTTTATTTGCGTTGGGAGATTCGGGAAAGCTAATTTTACTTTAAAAAAAGGCAGAATGATCGTATTTTTGAAAAATCAGGTAGAAAATGTATGATTTGTTGGGGAAACTATTTGTAGTGCCTCTTTTTCCCCTCCCGGGTCAGGGCACTTTCGGCCAGGGCATTTTACATAATTTGATGGTAACTGAAATTAAAAAGAATCAAGAAGAACAAGAACCGGAGTGGAAGCAGGAACCTGAGTAGAAGCAGGAACCTGAGTGGAAGCAGGAACCGGAGTAGAAGCAGGAACCGGAGTGGAAACAAGAACAGGAGCAAGGATAGGAACAATAAGGAAATTGCCAGAAATCTGATAAAACAGAAATGATATGGAAAAAAGAGATTAAGAAGAGGGGTTTTTACCCTTCTTCAAATGTTTGTAATGGTTCTGCCTGTTCAGTCTTCCTCTTCAGATCCTACGGGCTCTGCCACCTGAGACTGGGATATAGCGGAGTTTGCTTCCGGAGCAAGGCTTGCCTCTTTTGTGAGAGCGGCAATCAGACAGCCTCTGGCAATTGCGTAGATCGGGTCCCTTGAGTCTCCACCTGTTGAGGGGCTGATGAACCTTGTCTTCCTGACGCTGGATATTCTGATCGGAAGTTCAGCTTCTCCCAGCCTCTTTTCGAACATATCTACAAAGCCTTTTGCCCTGGTGCTTCCACCTGCGATTGCTACCTGGAACTCAGCATCCGGGGGTGCGGTCTCGGAAAGTTTGCGCTTGAGGTGCTGGAGGACATAGGTTAAGAGGGCGTCGTAATAGACTGCAAGGGCACCCTGGACGCTTCCGATCTCGTACTGGGATCCGATGGCGAAGTCGGTTTCCTTGATTGCGGTGATCCTTTCCTTTGCCATCCCGGTTGCGATTGACACCTGTTCGTCGATCCAGTCGCCGCCGCGTGCAATGCTGAAGGATACAATAGGGGTTGCCATGTAAGCCACGGTGACATTTGTCATTCCGGCTCCGATACTTACTCCGATACCTGTGAAATTGGATTCACTGAGTTCGGAATAGACCACTGAAAGTCCTTCATCGATCAGGTAGGTGTTGTAACCGAGCTGTTTTGCAAGTGCCTCTACGGTTTTGCTGTGGTAGAGCACATTGAGCTGGTTGTCCACGGGGTTTGCGGGAACGGAAATGTACAGGGTCTCTTCCTTCTTTTCGGGAGCTCCGAGTACCCTTTCGATGATAACCTTGATCATCGCTATGGATTCCTTTTCCTCAGGGCTGATGATACCCTGCTTCATTGGCCTCCTTATGTGCTTGTTGAACACATTGGAAAACTTGAAGGCATCTTCCCCAAGTACGTTAAGGTTGTTCCCCTTGTGGGTGTACAGCACCTTTGAATTGTCAAGCATGTGCTTTGTCAGGTCGTTGGATTCCATTTCAAGGAATGCATTTCTCTGCTGTGCAAAGGAAATCGAACCGTCCCCTTTGTCCGCACAAATAATGTTCATGGTTCCTACATCAAGTCCTTTAGCCATTTTTGTGCCTCTTGAACATCTTCATTTTAGTTCCGAATATGCCTTTTTTTTCTTTACTTTGCGTAGCTGAATCTGTACTGATGGCCTGAGCAAGCAGCAGTGATGCCGAATCAAGCCCATCATCGCTAAGTTTTAACTTTCCGCTTCTTGCAAGCTTCAAGCTTTCAACTTCTGAAATGTCGTCCTTGACAACAATCCTCTTCTCTTCTGAGTCAGTAAGCGCTTTTCCAAGAATGAAGTCATACTTTTCTTTTTTAACTCCCAGGTTAAAACTCGAAAAACCGTCGCTTTCGGAAAGGGATCTTTCAAGGGTCCTCTGGACCTCTTTTTCAATCTCATCCTCACTATACTTCTGCGTATCTTCGGCTTTCTTCTCGAAAAGCTGTCTTGCTCTTTCTTCAATCTGATTCAGAACCGAGTTTGCAAAGGCGTTTCCCGCGAGCAAGCAGGTGCCTGCAACGTAGGTGCCTGCAACGTAGGTAACGTTTGGATAGTGCCAGCCGCCGGGATAGAGCATCAGAAAAGCTCCTACCCCTACAAAATTGAGGACAAGCCCTCCTCCAATCACGTAGTAGTGGTACTCCTTTGGTTCCTTGATCATCAGGTTAATGCCCGTAAGAATGAGGGATAACCCTAAACCCATGGAACTATAGGTTACGATCACCCCCGGATCAGATCTAGTAAGGTGTACGGAGAGAGCATAAACAATACCCGCTAACGCCAGAAGAAAACCTGACAGCATGGTCACAGACGAAAAATAGTGGCTTAATTTTGATTTCATCGTATCCACTATGTAAAATAGTGGATGTAGATAAATATGTTTTGGTTTTTTTACTAAGACACTTTCATATATTTAATATTCAGTTAGAATGCATACTATTCGAAAAAATACACATTCTTCCGCTCTCATATATCGACATATGCTAAATCCATCTTCGTTTCGTACAGCCTCTCCTTTATGATACCCCTCAAAATCTGAGCAATTTTACTCTGAAAATCCTCTTATTTAAAATCCCCAGTCTTAAAACAAAAAGAAGGACTTATATAGAATAATATTTCGGAAGAAATTGACCTTTAAAGCCAAAAACAAATAAATTTATTTTATTATTTTGTATGTTTTATAGTAAATGCTCATGTTGCAGGGCCGCGTTTTTCTTTTAAAATTGCTTATTTTTCAATATCGTTGGATAAATGATATCGGTTATAGGGATTTTTACTCAATACTATCTTCAAATAGCTCTCTAATTTCATCAAGTCTTTCAGGTGGGCTGATTACGAGCAGGATATCATCTGCCAGGACCCTGGTATCGGCTTGCAGTGTGGGAATCAGTTTATGGTTCCTGGAGATCGCAAGGATCGAAACCCCGTGTTTCTTCCGGATGTCGAGGTCCCCGATTGTCATTCCCGCAGCTCTGGAATGCTTTCCAACCCTGATACTCCGGAGATCTATTTCTGCAAAGTCAAGAGCAAGGTCGCAGATTTTTTTCTGGGAAATTCCGGGGCTGCGTAGCATCCTGTAATGGTCCGAGCGCAGGGTTGAGCTCAGGGTGTCGATTTCACCCACGGGGACCATATACTTGTGAAGCACCCTTATGAATAGCTCTATTGAGCTTTCAAATTCGTCCGAAATTACCTCGTTTGCTCCTGCAGTATAAAATTTGTCCAGTTCACTCAGGAAATGTGTTCTTGCAATGATATGGACTTCAGAGTTCAGTCTCCTCGCGGCTTCTATAATTCTTCTGGCACTTGCAGGGTCTCCTGCGGTCACAACAACTGACTTTGCAGTTTGGATACCTGCATGCTCCAGGACGGTTTTCTGGGCAGCGTCACCATAGATAATCCGCTCCCCTTTCATTTTCTCCTGCCTGACGGTTTCGGGATTAATATCGATTATAGTGTAAGGAATTGTAGCTGATCTGGCAGCCGTCACGACATTTTTTCCGTTTATCCCTAAACCTACTACAATCACATGATTTTCAGGAATTTCTTGAGCTACATGTTCTTTAAAACTCCTGTACCATCCGGATTTCAATACCGAAGGGAAAGGAAGGGACTGTGCAAAAGATGTAGTCCGGTATCCGATGTTCATTATGAAAGGAGTAAGTGCCATGGAAAGCACGGCTACATCCAGAAACTCCTGGTAAACCAGTGTAGACATCAAGCCGCTCGTAAAGCCAACCTTTGCAATGATGAGGGAAAACTCCCCTACCTGGGATAGGGAAAAACCGACAAGAATCATCGTATGCAAAGGAAAACCTATCAGGAAAGTGCTCAGGATGTTTACCGCGGCTTTCAGGATCAACACTGCAAGAGTGGCGGCCAGAATCAGGGCAAAATGTTCTCTTAGTATGTTCAGGTCAAGCAGCATCCCGATCGAGATAAAAAAAATGCTCATGAACATATCCCTGAAGGGAATCAAATTTCCCAGTGCCTGGATTGAGTATTCGGACTCCGATATGATCAGGCCTGCAAGAAATGCCCCCAGGGCAAGGGAAAGCCCTACTACGGAAGTCATCCAGGCAACAAAGAGGCCTATCGCTACGACGCTGAGAAGGAAAAGCTCATTATTGCGTGTCTTTGCTACCTGGTACATAATTAAAGGGACCACATACCTTGCGCTTATAAGAGTAAAGAGAACAAGCCCGATACCCTGCAGTATAAGCTCCAGGAAAGACTTTTCAGTTCCCGGGGCTCCTGCGAGGAGGGGGATCAGGAGAATTATTACTACTGCCGCAACATCCTGAAAAATCAGTATCCCCAGGGAAGTTCTCCCGTGCAGGCTGTAAATCTCTCCTTTTTCCTGCAGTAACTTAAGGACAATTGCGGTGCTGCTCAAAGCCACAAGAAGCCCGAGGAAGATCGCGTTTTCCCTGGAACTTCCAAGCAAGATGAATATAAAAGCTACAACTACAGTAGTTATTGATAGCTGTAAACCCCCTCCGAAAATAACAATCCTTCGGAGCTGCAGAAGCTCGCGCAGAGAAAACTCTATCCCTATGGTGAAGAGCAGGAGTACGACTCCGATTTCGGCCAGAAGTTCTATATCTTCCATTTCCTGAATGAGCCCTAACCCGAAAGGTCCTGCCAGGGTGCCCGCGATTAAAAAACCTATGAGAGGGGCTATCCTTAATCTGGAACAGGTATAAACTACGGGAATTGAAAGAGCGAAAATAATCAGGATGTCTCTGAGCAGAAAAGATGTCATAGCTTCTAGATTGATTTTAAATTAATTATAATATGTTACCAATACCCAAATGCAATAATATAATTTTTATGTTTATGTATATCCTGTGCTTCAAGGTAATAAAAATATGGATTTTAAGTTTTTTTATTTTGACAATTAATTAATACATATGATGGAAAAACTGGATATTTGCTTTGATTTCTGTTTATATCCATTTTTAATTTCTATCATCAGATATTTTTCTGGCAGGATGAATTTGATGGGATTTATATTGAATTATTTCTTCTTAAAAGGTTTATTTTCTAATTTTATGGGATTATAGGGGTTTATTGCACTTTTAACTCCGTTAATCTAACTTTTTTTTCGATTAATTATTCCTAAAAAAATTTATTTAGAATATATGATGCTTAATAGGAGTATTCTGGGATCAATGGGTGTTAAAGGATGTATTATGCATATCATTAGGTTTTATAGGGATATTTAATGATTTCTTTGAAATAATAAGCTTATTTTAGTATTAATTCTAGGCAAAGGGATTATTTTAGTATTAATTCTGGATAAAGGAAGTATTTTAGTATTAATTCTGGATAAAGGAAATATTTTAGTATTAATTCTGGATAAAGGAAGTATTTTAGTATTAATTCTGGATAAAGGAAGTATTTTAGTATTAATTCTGGATAAAGGAAGTATTTTAGCATTAATTCTGGATAAAGGAATTATTTTAGTATTAATTCTGGATAAAGGATGTATTTTAATATTATTTCTAGTTAAAGGGATTATTTTAGTATTACTTCTCAATAATGAAAGTATTATAATATTAATTCTAGGCAAAGGGGTTATTTTAGTATTAATTATAGGTAAAGGGATTATTTTAGTATTAATTATAGGTAAAGGGATTATTTTAATATTGATTCTAAGTAAAAGGATTATTTTAATATTAATTCTAAGTAAAGGGATTATTTTAATATTAATTCTGGATAAAGGAAGTATTTTAGTATTGATTTGGGATAAAGGGGGTATTTTTCATATTAATTTATGATTATTGGCCTATTTTATGATTAATCAATGATAAATGGCGTATTTTAAGATTTATTCTGTCTAATGAGTACTTTTGAGGAATTATTCACAATAATTGGTGATTTTTATGATCTATTTTTTCAAATTGAGTGTTAAAATAACTCCATTTGATGAAAAACTATATATTAGATGTATTTAATGGTAATATGCTTGATTTAAAACCCATTTTCTTTAACGAAAGTCGGAAAGATTCGCTATTAGCAATTAATATTTTTGGGGATTTGAGGTTTAATTCGCTCTCCGGCTTCCATTTGAGGTTTTATTGTGAAATCTAAAATAAAAGAAGTTTATAATGTAAACGATGAAGTATATTCTGACTGGAAATGGCAGTATAAACACCGTGTTACGACAGTTGAAGAACTTGAAAAGCTGATACCTCTTTCAGATTTAGAAAAAGAGGATATAAAGGAGGCTCTTGAAGTATTTCCCATGGCGATTTCTCCCTACTATGCCTCCCTTATGGACCCCGATGACCCGACATGTCCGATCAGGATTCAGGCGATACCTCAGGCAGCCGAACTCCAGACTTTTTCCTGGGAGTTCGAAGACCCGCTCTGTGAAGACGCGGATTCTCCTTCGGAAAAGAGCTGCATCACCCACAGGTATCCGGACAGGGTTCTCTTTCTCATTTCAAACCGTTGTGGGATGTACTGCCGCCATTGTACAAGAAAAAGGAGGGTGGGGAACCGAGAATGTGACTTTTCCGAGAAGATGATCCTGGAAGGTATCGAATACGTAAGAGAACACAGGGAAGTCAGGGACGTTCTGCTTTCCGGAGGGGATGCACTTCTTGTTTCCGATGAGAGGCTCGACTGGCTTCTTGACGAACTATTTTCAATCCCTCATGTGGAGATTGTAAGAATCGGGTCAAGAGTGCCTGTTACACTCCCCCAGAGGGTAACCCCTGAACTGTGTAATATCCTGAAAAAATATCCGTCGGTCTGGTTAAACACCCATTTCAACCACCCGAAGGAAGTCACCCCGGAAGCAACAAAAGCTATAGAAATGCTTGCTGATGCAGGAGTGCCCCTGGGCAACCAGTCTGTCCTCCTGAGGGGTGTGAACGATTGTCCCTTTATAATCAAGAACCTCTGCCAGGAAATGCTCAAAATAAGGGTCAGGCCTTACTACCTTTACCAGTGTGACCTGTCATACGGGCTTGAGCATTTCAGGACAACGGTTTCCAAGGGTATAGAAATCATGGAGATGCTTAGAGGGCATACTTCAGGGCTTGCAGTCCCTACTTTTGTGGTGGATGCCCCCGGTGGAGGAGGAAAGATTCCTGTCGGCCCTAATTACCTTATCTCAAGCTCGGATAAGAACGTCACTCTCAGGAACTACGAAGGGGTCATCTGCGTGTACCCGGAACCTGAATACAAAGGGGAATGCCCGGAGAAGTGCCAGATCTGCGACGAGCACCCCATGCTTAAGAGCCAGATAGGGGTTGCAAAGCTTTACGACGAAGATAACAATGTAATTGCTCTTGAACCCGAAGGCCTCGACCGCAAAAACCGCTTCTAAGGGCTGAAAAACATCTGAAGAGGGCCATACCCCTCTTTTTCGGCTTTCAATGATGGGTTACAGAGGAACTTAACTTTTGATACCTTTTGAAATGCTCAGTTACCTGGGCGCCCGACTTTTGAAATATTTAATTTTTGCATATATCTTTTATCAAAAACGCCGGCTTCAAGATTCACCAGCCACCAATCCGAGGAGGAATTTTTATCGAAAAACAAATGCCTTTAACCCTCAACAAGGAAGAAGAACTTCCGGGATACTGGAAAAAAGCAATACTTAAAATGCCCGGGCTTTCAGCAGACCTTGTGATT
>Ga0272442_10002293_pt1 | contig 28046 bp, 26 predicted proteins | sample SSMForm2O_FD_200262 | JGI IMG/M metagenome (GOLD analysis project Ga0272442, IMG submission 200262) | Marine sediment archaeal communities from Little Sippewissett salt marsh, Falmouth, MA, United States - SSM-Form-2O | ecosystem: Environmental > Aquatic > Marine > Wetlands > Sediment ...
AGCGGCGGAATATACCGTTTTTTTCTCTGTTCTTGCATTAAAAACTCTTGTTATGTATAATTACGATTTCGTACTTTGTTTATCCTCCGTGGTCCCAAAGGTATTTATGAAAGTACTGCTGAGAATAAACGAAAACTAAATATTATTGAGATATTAACTTTACTGAAAAACGGATTCCTGAAATGAATGAAAAAACACCTGAAAAGGGAACCCATAGTAATAGGGCAAAGAATTCATCTCAACCCGAACCGCGACCAAACCGCCGAAAGCGCGGGTGGTTCAGGCGGAATATCCCAAAAGTGATTATCATTATTGTCGCGATAGCAATACCGTACTTGATTTCTAAAATACCTCCACGAGACAGGTCTGCAGAACCTGCTCCGGCCGCCCCCGTGAATGTGAGGGTAATGATGGTTAATCCTGAACCTCTGTTCGATGACTCATTCGATCTGCCTGCAATGGTCGAGCCGAACCGAATTGTTACCGTCTCTGCCGAGGTTGAAGGTCGTATCGAACGTATACAGTCTGCGGAAGGAAGCAGGGTACAGGCGGGTGAGTTACTTGTTCAGCTCAATGAGGATATTATACGCCCGCAGTTTGAAATGGCCGAAGCACAACTCAAACGGGACAGGATCGAGTTCGAACGCATGAAGGAATTGGTCGAAAATGATGCCACTCCTCGCAGCGACCTGGACAATGCCACTACCGGCCTGGCCACAAGCAAGGCACAGTTGGAGCAGGCGAAAGCCCGTCTCGAGCGCACCCGCATTCTCGCTCCCATAAGTGGTGTGCTCAACGATACTCTGGTTGAGGAAGGGGAATACGTTCAGCCGGGAATGCCGGTTGCGGAAATAGTTGAGACCGATACGGTTAAGGTTGTGGTCGAGGTGCCCGAAAGGGATATTACGTTCTTCGAGGTCGGCTCCGAAGCCGAGGTGTTTTTTAGCTATCGGGGCGATGAAAAATCAATGACCGGCAAGATTACTTTTATCAATGAGCTGGCCGATCAGCAGACCCGCTCCACAGGCATTGAGATTGTTCTTAAGAATGAAAAAGGATTCCTGCGCAGCGGCCAGATCGTGCGTGTGCGCCTGACCAGGCGCGTATTAAAAGATGTTGTTTTAATACCTTTGCTGGCTGTTATTCCGACGGAAAAAGGCAATGCGGTATATGTAGTCAATTCCGAGAAAGCGCGGCGCTGCGACGTTAAACTTGGGACTATAAAAGGAGATAGTGTCCATGTAATGCAGGGACTGGAGCCGGGTGATAGATTGATTATAGCGGGCCATCGTTTCGTTGCGCCGGGACAAAAGGTTAATGTTGTTGAAGAGAATAAGTAGAACAAAATGATAGTCACTGACACTTCCATTCGGAACCGAACTACCGTTGCCGTTCTGGGCCTGATCATCATTCTGATGGGAGGCTACAGCTATTTGTCTCTGCCTCGTGAGGCATTTCCGGATATTCCGATCCCGCAAATCCTGATCAGTACGAGCTACGAAGGTGTTTCACCGGAAGATATCGAGACATCCGTCACTATGAAAATCGAGAAGGAGCTGAACAGTATCCGCGGTGTCAAGGAAATTCGCTCCAGCAGCGCCGAGGGACTCTCGATGATCGATGTGGAATTCAATCCGGATGTACCGACCGAGGTGGCCCTTCAACGAGTGCGTGACCGCGTGGATATAGCTAAAGGGGAGCTTCCGTTCGATGCCGAAGAGCCGATAATCAGCGAAATTAACTTCGCGGAATTTCCCATTATGCTAATCAGCATATCCGGTGACATATCGCCGGTCCAGTTTAAGGAGATTGCGGACACTCTGCAGGACACTCTCGAGACCGTGCCTGGAGTACTCAAGGTCAATGTTATGGGTACGCTGGAGCCGGAAATCCGGCTGGAATTCGATCCCGAACGGCTGGCGATGTACAACCTGACAATCCCGGAGATTCTCGCCTTGATTCCTTCGGAAAATGTGAATATATCCGCCGGTGGCCTGGAAACCGAGGGAACTAAGTTCAACATTCGCATTCCCGCGGAGCTCGTCACTGCCGAGGATGTCGATCACCTGCTTCTTACCGTACGCAAAGATAAGCCCATTTATCTTGCCGATGTCGCTACCGTAAGGGCGACATTTAAAGACCGCACCAGCTATTCAAGACATAATGAGACCAGCAATGTCACGCTGAGCGTCCAGAAGCGGGTCGGTGCCAATGTTGTTCATATATCGGACTATATCAAAGTTATCATCGACAAGGCAAAGCAACAGGCACCGGGTTCGATCGAGTTTGATATTACATTTGATATGTCGAAGTATATCCGTAATATCGTAGCTGATCTTGAAAACAATATCATGGCAGCTCTTATTCTGGTATCGTTTGTGCTGCTGTTGTTTTTAGGGTGGCGGTCGGCCACAATTGTAGCGATGATTATACCTCTGAGTATGCTCATTACTTTTTTTCTTATCCAGTTGCTCGGATTTACCCTGAATATGATTGTGCTTTTTTCTCTGGTGCTGGTACTGGGTATGCTTGTTGATAATGCCATTGTCATTGTTGAGAATATCTACCGACATACACAGCTTGGTTACGGCAGAATTGAGGCAGCCATTCTCGGGGCGCGAGAAGTCGCCTGGCCTATTACCACTTCTACACTTACGACGGTATGTGCCTTTTTGCCGCTTATGTTCTGGCCCGGCATCATGGGCGACTTTATGAAATATCTGCCTATAACTTTGACTCTTGGCCTTCTGTCCTCACTGTTTGTGGCGCTTGTATTTAGTCCGACCATCTGTTCGGTTTGGTCGAGGCGTTCGGCCGAAAAGCGGCAGAGAAAAAACTGGTTCATCAACGGTTACCGCCGGCTTCAAAAAACTGCTCTCGAACATCCCCCTCTCACTCTTTTTCTGGCGGTATGCCTGTTAGTTGCTATGGTTAGCCTGTATGCCAAAACGGGCAAGGGCTCGGAGTTTTTCCCGGAAGGTGACCCCGAACGTGCGATGATCAATGTACGTGCGCCACAGGGCACGAATATCCACGAGACGAATCGTATTGTGGAAATAATCGAAGAGCGTATCAAACCATATCAGAAATATATAAAACATGTTGTCACCAATGTCGGTTCGGCGGGCGGGAGCCTGGATATAATGTCCAGTTCCGGCGGTCCGCACTTAGCCAATATCACGATTACTTTTTATGATTTCGTTGATCGCGAGCGTCCTTCTATGGAAATTATAGCGAATATTCGAAATGACATTGCTGATATCGCAGGCGCCGAAATCAAGGTTGAGCGGGAAGAAGAGGGGCCGCCTACAGGCGCGCCGATTACCGTACGTGTCATCGGGGAAGATTTTAAAATGCTCGAGCAGCTAAGCGATAAGGCTAAGAACATGATCGCCAAAGTGCCCAATGTAGTCAACCTGCGGAGCGATTTGGAAGCAACCCGTCCGGAGCTGGCCTTTATTGTCAATCGCCGCAATGCGATGCTGCTCGGAGTAAATACCGCCACAGTCGGGAATTTTTTGAAGATGGCCATATTCGGGTCGAAAGTCGGGACATATCGTCGGTATGACGACGAGTATGACATCACAGTTCGCCTGCCTTTTGAGCGACGAGTTAATATCGACGAACTTCCTCAGCTTCGGATACCCAATACTTACGGCGAATCTGTGCCGTTAAGCGCGCTTGGTCGTTTAGAGTATAGAGGGGGATTCGGTACTATCAATCATGTTGATCAGAAACGCGTAGTGACCCTGACCGCCGACACCGAAGGCCGCCTCAGTTCCGAGGTGCTCAAGGATGTACAGAATCAACTGGCTTCTCTGGAATTACCGAGTGGATGTGAAATCACTTATGCCGGTGAAAAGCAAGAACAGGATGAGGCTCAGGCGTTTCTCTCCAAAGCGTTCGGCATTGCTATTTTGCTGGTAACACTTGTGCTTGTCATTCAGTTCAATTCCATGATGGTTCCCTTTATTATTATGACAACCGTGGTTCTCTCGCTTATCGGCGCGCTTACGGGATTACTGGTTTGTGATTTGCCTTTCGGAATAATAATGAGTGGAATAGGTGTGATAAGTCTTGCCGGTGTCGTCGTTAATAACGCTATTGTTCTTCTGGCCTATACGCGACAGTTACAGCAGAGAGGTATGGACCTGGTGAGCGCCGCCTCGGAAGCCGGTGTCACTCGCCTGCGTCCCGTGCTTTTGACCGCCGTCACTACAATCATCGGCCTGATACCAATGGCCGTTGGGGTATCCTATGATTTTCACTCCTTGAGCTGGGCCACTAAAAGCGAATCCTCCCAGTGGTGGGTGAATATGTGTGTTGTTGTTATATTCGGCCTGGGTTTCGCTACGATTCTGACGCTCGTGGTTGTCCCTTCGCTTTATGTCATGCTGAGTCGGTTTTCCGCCAGGCTCGGGTTCAAAGGTCTCGGCGCCGATGATTCTGTTCAAAAGGCCGAACAGGCGGGCTTGAAACCCGCGGCTGAAATTTGATTGGCAAAAAGGTCCTAGCAGCTTAATTTATATCTTTTATTCCAAGGTCGTCTTTTGTGATGATACTCTCGAACTGATAGCCGGCCCGGTTGATATTTTCCGATGCTCCCTGTTTGCGGTCGATAACGCTGACGATTTTTTTGACCTTTGCCCCGGCTTCGGTGATAACTTTGGCCGCCTCGATGACCTGCCCGCCGGTCGTAGCGATATCCTCGACCAGCAATACGACATCGCCGGCGTTTAAGATGCCTTCGACTAAATTCCCTGTGCCGTAGCCTTTTTTGCTGTTGCGAACGATTATCCAGTTTTTGCCGGAGGCAATTGCAGTCGCGGCGGCTAAAGCGACTCCGCCCAACTCGGCTCCGGCGATTAAGGTGACATCGTCGGTGATATGTTCGGCGAATTTCTCACCGAGCGTCTGGAGAATATCCGGGCATGTTTCGAATAGATATTTATCCAGATAGTATTTGCTCTTTTTGCCGCTGCGAAGGGTAAAATCCCCTTCCAGATAGGCAGTTTCTTTTATCCGCTTTATCAGTTCTTCTCTGGTCATCTTCCTTCTTCTTCAAACGTTAAGTTCTACTTTTCGGTTCAATTCTTTTCGGTATTTTTTGAGTATCGGCGTAACAACACCTTTTACAAATTCATCGACCTGCTGCGGTGCCCTGCCGATATAGTTTTTGGGATTCAGCACTTTTTCGAAGTCAATTTTACTAAAATCTATATCAGCATTTAGCCTGTCGATTAAATCGTTGGGCCTGCCGAACTGTTTGACCTGTGCCGCGGCGGCATGTGAATGGAGTCTTATTTTTTCGTGCAGGACCTGCCTGTTTCCCCCGGCTTTCACGGCCGCCATCAGGATGTTTTCAGTGGCCATAAAGGGCAATTCCGCAGCAACACGGGCGGCGATGACTTTCGGATAGACCATAAGGTTGCCCGTGACATTGATAAGGATTTGTAAAATCCCATCTACGGCTAAAAACGCCTCGGGAATAACCACCCTCCTGTTGGCCGAATCGTCGAGCGTTCTCTCGAGCCACTGCTCGGAAGCCGTCATTGCCGGGCTGGTGGCGAGACTCAGGACAAGCCTGCTCAGGGATGTTGTCCTCTCGCATCGCATGGGATTTCTTTTGTATGCCATCGCGGAAGAGCCGATTTGCGTTTTTTCGAAAGGCTCCTCCATTTCCTTTAGATTCGCGAGCAGCCGAATATCGTTGCACATCTTGTGAGCCGACTGTGCAATCAATGCCAGAGTATTAATTACCTGCGTGTCGATTTTTCGCTGATATGTCTGACCGGTCACGGCACAAACTTTATCGAAGCCGAATGCGGCGGCGACGGCTTTATCAAGCTGTTTAACCTTGCTGTGATTGCCGTCGAACAGTTCGAGATAGGACGCCTGAGTACCTGTAGTGCCTTTGACACCTCTGAACGGCAGTGTCTCGAGCCGGTGTTCGATTTCCTGCAGGTCCATCACGAATTCGTAGCACCACAATGTCGCTCTTTTACCGACGGTTGTCAACTGGGCCGGCTGGTAATGCGTAAAACCGAGCGTTGCAAGCGAGCGATGTTTCTTTGCGAATTTACCGAGCTGATTGATTACAACCGCAAGCTTGGCCGCAATCAGCCGCAGAGCCTGCCGCATTATAATAAGCTCGGCATTGTCACCGACGTAGCAGCTTGTCGCTCCGAGATGAATTATCGGGGCCGCTTTCGGTGCCGCATCGGCGAAGGTATATACATGGGCCATAACATCGTGCCGGAATTGCTTTTCGTAGCGGGCCGCCTTTTTGAAATCGATATTGTCGAGGTGCCTGGCCATCTGGTTAATCTGATTTTGCTTGATATCCAGGCCGAGCTTTTTCTGTGCCTTTGCCAACTCCAGCCAGAGCCTCCGCCATGTACCGAACTTTTTCCGTGCGCTGAAAAGCTCCGTCATTTCCTTCGAGGCATTTCTTTCCACTAGAGGGCTTACATAAATATCAAAATTATTTTTCATATTTCCCACCGATGAATAAATTTATTCCGTGCCGACTTTTGTTGTGTATTCCGCCAGGAATTTTTCTATTTCCTGAATATCTTTTTCGCTTAAATCCCAGTCCGATGCCGGGGCTGTTTCGATGATCTGGCTCGGTCTTCTCGCCCCTACGATAGCGGCGGTAATTTCTTCTCTGCGAAGAACCCAGCTAACAGCCAATTGTGCGCAGGTTTTGCCGTTGCGCTCGGCGATTATTTTTAGCTGCTCGACCAGCTCTAGCGCAGCGCTGAAACGCGGCTCCTGGAAATATGGATTTTTCCTTCGGTGGTCGTCCAGGGCAAGGGACGCAAGACGCTGCGGACTGAATTTACCCGTCAGTAATCCTCTTTGCATAGGGCTGTACGGTACAACTCCTATCTCATGCTGCGAACAATAATCCAGAAGCTCATTCTCAACCTCACGATGAAGCATGCTATAGGGCGGTTGAAGCGATACGGCAGGTTCCATCTTGCGGATGCGTTCTAACTGTTCGATGTTGAAGTTGCTGACTCCGAGATATCGCACTTTGCCTTCATCCCTTAGTTTGAGCATCTCTTCCCAGGCTTCTTCGACGTCTTGGTCCGGTTTGGGCCAGTGCATCTGGTAGAGGTCTATCACATCGAGTTCGAGCCTTTTGAGGCTGTTGTGGCATTCGGTGCGGATACTGTCTTTTTTAAGGTGGCATATCATTTCCTTCTTTTCGTTCCAGAGTATCCCGCACTTTGTGGCGATAATAGGTTTGTGTTTTGTTTGCTTGAGGGCCTTTGCGACAAGTTCCTCGGAATGTCCGAGCCCGTATACCGGGGCCGTATCTATCCAGTTAATACCGGCTTCGAGCGCCGTTGTTATCGTGTCGACGGCCTCGTCGTCGTCCTGCGGTCCCCAGCCGAATTGCCAGGGGCCGCCAATCGCCCATGCGCCAAGTCCTACCGTCGTCAGGGTCAAATCGGTTTTACCTAATTTTCGCTTCTGCATAGTCAGCTCCTGAAGTATCTGTATTCGCTCATAACATATTATGATATTGACTGTTTATCAAGACTTTTGTACTGTTATCCGGTTAACTTTTGTCTGTTATACTGAAATATATTCGGTTAAGGTAAATAATTAAGATTATTATGAAAAGAGGCAATTATATCCCGCAGCATTTTCTTTTTGGTCTTTTGTTGGTTCTGCTTTCAGTTTTTTTTTATGCGCTTCACTATCTTGTTTTCAGAGACAAGCACCATATCTTTATTTATCTATTGGGCGATATTGCTTTCGTTTTTATTGAAGTTTTACTCGTTACATTGATTATACACCAGTTGTTGAGCGAGAGAGAAAAGCGTGCCATGCTGAAAAAGCTGAATATGGTTATCGGGGCTTTTTTCAGTGAGGTGGGCACCTCTTTATTGAGGCATTTCATGGAATTCGACACTAATGCCGGAAAACTGTCGAAGCATTTGATAGTAGATCAGGGCTGGTCACCGGAGCATTTTACACAAATGCGGATTGTACTGCATAAACATAAACATGCGATTGACAGCCGTACCGGAAACTTAGAGGGGCTGCAAAGTTTTATTGTTGATAAGAGAGCTTTTTTATTACGGTTATTAGAGAACCCGAATTTGTTGGAGCACGAATCTTTCACGGAGCTTCTTTGGGCGGTTTTTCATCTGGCGGAGGAATTATCGTATAGAATTTCTGTCAAGGATTTGGCCGAGACGGATTATAAACATTTGAGTGGAGATATACAAAGAGCCCACCAGCTGCTGGTGCGCGAATGGCTTTCACATATGGAGCATCTGAAAAACAATTATCCTTATCTGTTTTCTCTCGCCGTCAGAACCAATCCTTTCGATCCGAATGCATCGGTAGAAGTTGAATAGAAGTATACGAAGATAGTGTTAACGAAAGTGACCGGCCTTGTATTGGGATTTTTTAAAACTCATCGTCTTCTAATATACTACTTTTTTGTGTAAGAAAATCAGCCCGTTCTGGAAATTTCCTGACAATATCGGCCCGGGTAACGGTTTCCAGGACGTATCTTTTGTTTTGTTGCAATATTACCCTGGCGATTTGCATGTGGTCATTGAGGTAAACTAACTGGTAAAATCCCTGTCCGTCCAGTATATCCAGCTTTGTCACATAAGGGGTATCTTCATCGTTTGTATTTTCTTCAATTATGGAAACGACAGTTGGAACTATTTTGCCGTCGGAGTCGATTATGTCAACGATGATTTGTTCGGTGTTGCTATCGATCATCCGGCCCAGAATCGCTTCGATGAAAATATCCGGTATTGCCACGGGGCTGAGGCGATGCCTTAATTCAAATTTAGTTCGAGAATCCCTGATAGTCATGAGACCGGATTTTTCAAGTATTATCTCTTTGTGATTTATGCCAGTCGGGCTGTTCGATTCGTTCTCCCAGATAAATTCGTTAATGTTGTTTTCGCACCGAAAACTTGTCGCCTGCTCCTGGAGAGGCCTTTGCTTTGGGTGATCCCTTACATAAAAATGGCCGGCGGCATATACATTGAATTTGTCGTCCGATTCCGTGCTATGCAGTATATCAATTATAAATCCGATATTTTGCCTGTTCGAGTCTGTTATCAGGAAATATATCTGTCGATTCTGATTGTCTATGAAACTGTTGATTCCTTCGTTTTTAATTGTTTCGATAATTTCCGTACCGGCCTTAAACAGCTGGTTTTCTTCAAAATTCAGATTGTCGATGATTTTCCTGAAGACCTTCTCGGCATCAACATCGCTGGTAACCTGGTAAACCTCGATATTGATTATGCGATTGTATGGTAATTCGATAGTTCCAATAATAGAATTTAGTTTGGGTTGCCCAATATGTGCCCAGTCAACTGTCAGTGCGGCCACCTGTTCCTGACCGGTTTCGAGGATTGAACCGTTAATCTCCGCTGCTTTCTGCTCGAACCATTTCTGCGGGGCAGGAATTTCAGCATTAAGGATGTATTGGCAGGAGACCCAGGCGGTAGGTTTTTTGGTATTCGCCGTAAAAATACTGTTTAGGATGAAAGTATTTGCCTGGAATTCCCATCTATTTTCGATTTTCCAGCCGTTACCTTCAGGTATCGATATCGCCAGGCCGGTATGAGGAAGCTCTATCGGTTCAGAGAATAAAAGAGCGGTTTTAGCTGAAACGATGAAGTGGACTATCAGCAAAGACAGGGCAAACAGTCCCAAAAGAGCTATCTTATCGGCCTCAAATTTTTTTGATTCAAAATTTATATTCATATTATAGGTAATAGTACCTATGCAGTGCATATTTTGCAAGCATACCTTATTAAGACCTTATTTTATTGGAGAAAAATTACCGATAAATATTGTAAAGAACCTGTTTTGTTATTAGACGGACAATTCATATATTTTATATGAGTTCCTGAATAAAAAGTGGGTGCTGCGAACAACACGGCGAAAATTTGTACAGCGTCTCGCTTAAGTTTAATTTTGCACCGGGCTTACAAACAGGAGAGGTTGAAATGAATGAAATGGTGACGATTCAAGGGAATAAGCTGGATTCAATTCTGAAAACTGTAATAGACGAAAAAGTGCCCGCCATTATGTCATATTTATCCAGGGGTAAATGGCATGTCGCGAAAGTGCTTCTGACAAGTCTTGAGAGAAACCAGCTATGTATCGAGAGTATTCGTGCAAAAAAGAAACAGCGCCCGATCAATATCCAGGTTGATCAGCCGGTCGGTATTTCGTTTAAGCATGAATACGGCAAGTTTGTTTTTGACACTACTGTTATAGCTCTCGAACCGTCACCTTCTGCCGATAGCGAACAGGATTGGGGTGGAACAATTGTGCTTTCGGCCCCGGAGAAGATCGAGGTAGTCCAGAGGAGAAGTTATTTCCGCGTTGAAGTTCCCGGCTCACTTAAGGTCAAAGTGCTGCTGTGGCACCGCAGCGCCGGGCGTGAAACAAAGGGTCATATCCAGGACAAATCGGAGCGGGTAAGTAATTGCTGCCAGGGCAGACTGCTGGATATTTCCGCCGGCGGTGTGCAGGTAGAGCTGCCGAATCAGAAAATGGCGGTTTGCCAGGAACCTTCCGGGCACGAGGACGAGCATGATCAATGCGCGGAATCCGAAGCCGGAAAATCCAGTTATAAAAAGGGGCAGTTTGTCGGAGTGAGGTTTACTCCGATGCCTTATGAAACGCCTTTGACGTTCAGCGCCCAGATACGGAATGTCCTGCCGACAGCAGATGGCCAGGGCATCTCGCTCGGATTGCAGATTGTCGGTCTGGAGGCAAGCCCCGAGGGACATCGGGTTCTGACCCGGCTTATAGCTGTTGTCGGGCGATATTACCAGATGAATCAATCCGAGGCCAGGCGTGTGAATAAGCAGCCGGTCGCCAATTTCTGAAAAAATGTAGGGACATCTTCAGGCTGTTTCCCGGTTCTGCTGTGTTTCTTCGAGCAAATCAGAATGCGGTCGCAGAATCGGCATTTTCGTATATAACCATTTCCCGAAGCTGCTGACGGCAAATCCGCAGAAAATCAATACCAATGCCGCCTGCAGATTCCATATCACGAAAGCCAGCAATAAAAGTATCTTGATAAGGTGTGCGAAAGGCTTTTTGCCTCTGAGATATTGATTCAGGACATGCGGGTATTTTATTCTGCTGACCATCAGCATTGCCGTTCCCAGGACTACGAACGGCAGAGCAAAAATGATCGTTAAATTCAGCACCGAAAGTATATCCATGTGTTTTTGCTGGAATATAATCAGGCTGACTATCACTCCCGCTGCGGCCGGCGTCGGCAGACCCACGAAGTTCATGTGAGCGGATGTATCTTCTTCGTTTTCAACATTGAATCTGGCTAATCTGATTGCCGCACAACTTAAATATGCCGCTGCCGTTACCCAGATAAAACGCTGTATAAAATTCTCGTCACTATAGTTAATCCATTTCGTCAGCTCCGATTCCATGACCTTCAGCATCAAAAACACGGGTGCAACACCGAAGCTGATTACATCGCAGAGACTGTCGAGCTGTCCGCCGAAACTGGATGTGTTCTGGCTCATTCGGGCCAGTCTGCCGTCGAGCATATCGGCAATCATCGCCAAAAGAATAAAATATCCGGCCAGAGAGAATTGACCTTTGCTGGTAACAACAATCGCCGCAAAGCCGAAGATGCCGTTGAGAATTGTTATTAACGACGGCAGAATCGTAATGGTCTTGAGCCTTTGCTTTCGTACCCCCCGCATTAATCTTTTTTTTGCCGATTCTTTTTTCATTAGGGACATATTTCATATCTTGCAAGCGGGGTCAGCCCGGCCTTGACTTTGTCGCCTTTTTGAACCAGGCATTTAATCTTATATTTGGAATCATGGACGGTGACATAAAGTTCCGTTCTTGAGCCGTATTTTATCATGCCGAACTTATCGCCGGCGGCCAGCTTGTCTCCGGCTCTTGTCTCGCAGACAATCCGCCGGGCTATTGCCCCGCTTATCTGCCTTACGACCAGGCGGTCCTGGGGACTGTCGGTTCTGGTTAAGCTAAGCGAGTTGGATTCGTTAACCCGGGCCGATTCGGGATTCATGGCGTTTTTATATTTGCCTCTTTTATAGGTGATTTCTCCGACCTCCGCATTACAGGGCATACGATTAATGTGTGTATTAAAGATGCTTAAAAATATCCCTATTCGAAGGGCCTTGCCTTCGATGTATCCGTTGTCTTTGGAGATTTCTATGTCGGTTATCCGGCCGTCGGCAGGCGCTAAAAGGAGGTTCGTATCCGCAGGACACCGGCGCAAAGGATCGCGGAAAAAGGCCATTGAAAATATTAAAGCGCCGCCCAGGATCACTTCTATCGAAACAATGGCCCATACCGGCAGGAATCTACCTGTACCGACGGCGATAATTGCCATAGCAGCGAGTAATACCCCGGGTATGATTACTACCTGGGGCCAGCCGTATTTTGTCAGCGGTATTCTCATAGAAATGTATGATAAACTCCAGTTGAGATGTAATCAATAAAAAAGGCCGACCCTGTGGTATCGGCCTTTTGAAGGAGGGTGATGACATATGTATATGTTTTAAATCCTTGGAGGATTATTTTCGATTGCTTTTGCAACTGTTTTTACCCTTGTGGGGTAAACAAACTTCAAATATCCGTACTGTCAGAACGACCTGGGCTCCAGTCCCTGTATATATATAGACGTCAAAGAGTCCGAAAAGTTGCGGTTTTTTTTGAAAATTTCAAATTTTTTATAAAAAATGCGCTTTTTATGCATGAATCACGTACATTTTTTACTGTTCCGGTCGGACTGTTGCGACCTTGTTTCAGTTCAATGGGCAGGATTTTGCTGATACGAAAGACATATAATTCCAGGATCTGTTCTGCCTTGACGTCCTCGGTAAAAGTGGATAATCTTCTCATACATGTTGCATAAGATAATTACCATACGGACGGTATTTTTTGTCCTGTTTTTCGCTTTCGGGGCGGCTTCGCTCGGCCTGAGCGTTCTGTGTGAGGATCTGTATCAATACTTTCAAAGCCGCCAATTAGCCCGGGCGGCCCGGCAGTCTCTCGAAAAGCTCAAAGCCCTGAACGATGATTACAATATGCTCCTGTCCCAATTGGCCGAAGACCCTAATCTTATCAAACGCCTGGCACCGGCTGCGATTGGTAATGAGCAGTCGGACCCGAATACTGTTTATCCGAGAGCCACGGCCCGCCAGTTAGCCGCCGCTCGCAGGGCCTTAACGGACCCGAATCAACAAGCCGAAGAGCCGGTGATTCCCGGCTGGCTTAGCCGTTGCGGCGAGCCTCACAAAAGATTGGCACTTTTTATCTCCGGCATCGCTTTAATTCTCATTTCATTTATTTGTTTCAGGCCCGCTGCAAGAACCGTTTAAATACTTGATGGCAGGGATGTTTTCTTGCTATCTACTGTAAATTCAATATACTGGGCACTTGATATTTTTTTCGTTATATTGAAATATCCCACATGTGAAAAGGTATTTTGTTATGGAAAAGCAGGTTGTTTTGAAAAAGCTTAAAGATTGTATAGATGAGATCAGGCAGCGTTTTTACGTAAGAACTCTTGCGATTTTTGGATCGATTGCACGCGATGAGGCTGCTGATAACAGTGACGTGGACGTGCTGGTTGTATTTGACAGGAAGGCAACCTTCGATTTGTTTATGGACCTTAAATTCTATTTGGAAGAATTATTGGGAATTCAAGTTGACCTTGTAACCGACAAAGCACTTCGACCCCAGATACGACGAATAATCGAAGGAGAGCTTATAGATGTTACGTGATGAAATCATGTACTTGCAGGATATAGCTGATAGCTGCGATAAAGTTTTCGTTTCACCAACGGGCTGAGTTTGCCTGATTTAATAAAGGACGAAAGAACCTATGATGCAGTTGTTCGAAATCTGGAAATCATCGGCGAAGCTGCCAAACATATATCTGAAAACTCAAGGTCACGAATGTCGAATATTGAATGGCGAAAAATCGCTGGAATGAGAGATAGGCTCGCTCATGCTTATTTCGGAATCGATAATGATATTCTGTGGGACGTTGTACGAAATAAAGTGCCCCAGTTAACCGAAGTTGTGAGGGCATTTTTAGGTAAGGACCTGCAATGAAAATTAATATCTGTAGTCCTAATTCTTAAATAGACTCATAGAGTAATGACAATGGCAAATAACAATAATCAAGCAAATGATAATGCACGTCTGGATTTTGTCCGGCAGATTGTGGCCGATGATATCGAAACGAATAAGTGGGGCGGCCGGGTAGTGACACGATTTCCGCCGGAACCGAACGGGTATCTGCATATCGGGCATGCCAAGAGTATATGCCTGAACTTCGGTATCGCCGCTCAGTTCGGCGGTCGATGTCATTTGCGGTTCGACGATACGAATCCGGAAAAGGAAGAGGCCGAATACGTCAATTCCATTATCGAGGATGTCCGCTGGCTTGGCTGGGACTGGGGCGAGCATCTGTATTACGGCTCGGATTACTTCCGGCAAATGTACGAATGGGCGGTTGAGCTGATTAAAAAAGAAAAGGCATACGTCTGTGACCTGCCGGCCGAACAGACACGCCAGTACCGCGGCACATTGACGGAGCCGGGAAAGGAAAGCCCCTATCGTAATCGCAGCATCGAGGAAAATCTCGATCTTTTCGAGCGTATGCGGGCCGGTGAATTTCCCGACGGCTCACGAACGCTCCGGGCAAAAATCGATATGTCGCACCCGAACCTCAATATGCGCGACCCGGTTATGTACCGCATCCTGCATGCTAGTCATCACCGCACCGGCGATAAATGGTGCATCTACCCGATGTATGACTGGGCGCACGGATTCGAAGATTCCATCGAGACTGTCACCCACTCGATTTGCACCCTGGAATTCGAGAACCACCGCCCGCTTTACGACTGGTTTATAGACGCGGTCAACGAAGGCCGCACGGACGACGGCTCCGGTCCATGGGGCAAAAAGATTGACCATCCGCAGCAGATAGAATTCGCCCGGCTGAATTTGAACTATACGGTAATGAGCAAGAGGAAGCTCCTGCAGTTAGTCCGGGCAGAACACGTTTCCGGCTGGGACGACCCGCGGATGCCCACCATTTGCGGGCTGCGCAGGCGGGGCTATTCTCCCGAAGCCCTGCGTGAATTCTGCAAACGGATAGGAGTCAACAAATTCAACAGCACGGTTGACATCGCACTTCTGGAACATTGCCTAAGGGAAGATTTGAATAAAACTTCGCCGCGTGTGATGGCCGTGCTTAAGCCGCTGAAGGTTGTAATTACCAACTACCCGGAAGGTCAGGCCGAAGAGCTTGATGCCGTTAATAATCCTGAAGACCCGAATGCGGGCACTCGGAAGGTGCCGTTCTCACGCGAACTATATATCGAGCAGGAAGATTTTATGGAAGAGCCTCCTAAGAAATTCTTCCGCCTGGCGCCCGGCCGGGAAGTTCGGCTGCGCTATGCGTATTTCGTGACATGTACCGATGTGGTCAAAGATGATAACGGCAATATTATTGAGCTGCATTGTACTTATGATCCCGCCACTCGTGGCGGGGACGCCCCTGATGGGCGCAAGGTCAAATCCACACTTCATTGGGTTTCCGCCGAGCATGCACTCGAGGCGGAGGTTCGGCTTTATGACAGTCTCTTTACCAAAGAAAATCCCGACGACGTCGCCGAGGGCGAGGATTTTACATCCAGTTTGAATCCGAATTCGCTGGAAGTATTACCTTCATGTATGGTCGAGCCGTCTCTGGCGGAGGCGAAGCCGCTTAGTCGTTTACAGTTCGAAAGGTTGGGCTATTTCTGCGTAGATACCGATAGTTCCGAAGGCAAACTCATCTTCAACCGTACCGTCGGCCTGCGAGATACCTGGGCAAAAGTGCAGAAAAAAATGAACAAATAGAAAAGACTTTCTTATCTTTTGTCATTTCATCTTTCAAACTAACTACCCTCAGATAATACAAACCTGGAAATTAGCAAAAAATATCAAGCGGACGTTTGCGGCATCACTTATAATTCGTTTGTTTAGTAAACAGAGCATAATGGAAAATAAACAATGAAAAAATCTACAGAACAACTTTATAAAAAAAGAATCCTGCGTGTGCAGATGTACATACAAAAGAATCTCGACAGTGATTTGCCGCTCGAAAAACTTGCTAAAAAATCATACTTTTCCGAGTATCACTTTCACAGAATATTTCGTGCCGTGGTCGGTGAGTCACTAAAGGAGTATATTCGCCGGCTTCGGCTCGAACGTGCCGCCTCGAATCTGAAACACTCTAACAACTCTATTATTAACATCGCACTGGACGCCGGCTACCAGACTCACGAAGCCTTTACACGAGCGTTCAAGGCGGTTTTCGGATGCTCGCCGTCCGGCTTTCGATCAGGTAACGGAACCCTCGCTCACTCACAAAGCGACACCGGCAATAAAAAAATAAAACCAGATAACGGAGACTATCCTATGAAAGTTGAAATCAAAACAATCGACAAAATGCGCGTGGCGTTTGTGCGCCACGTCGGGCCGTACAATCAATGCGGTAAGGCCTGGGAAATGCTTTGCACTCATTTAGGCAAGGACGGATATCTCGGTCCCACATGTAAGTTCGTTGGAATCTGCTACGATGATCCCGAAGTTACTCCACCAGAAAAGATCCGCTACGACGCTTGTGTTACGGTAGATGAAAATTTCGAGCCTCAAGGAGATATTGCCGTCCAAACCATCGGCGGCGGTGAATATGCAGTGACAACACACTTCGGGCCGTACGAAAAACTCAGTCTGACGTATCACAAGCTGTTCGGCCAATGGCTCCTTAAAAGTGACCGCGAAGTGCGTTCGGAACCTTCCTTAGAGTTTTACCTCAACGATCCGGACAGCGCGGAACCAGAGGAGCTGATCACAGATATTTGTTTACCCTTAATACCGAAAAAATAAAAGGAGCAGTAGTTATGCAAAAAACAGAAAAAGTAGATTTGTATAAATTGCACAAGGACCAATACATCGCGCCGAAAAAGCCCCAGCTTGTTGAAGTCCACGAAGCGAAATATCTTGCTATCAACGGCCGCGGCGAACCCGGCGGAGAAGAATTCACGGCGAAGATTGGTGCTCTTTACGGCATGGCTTATACCATTAAAATGACCCGCAAATTCGCAGGAAAACAGGATTACTCTATCTGTAAACTCGAATGCCAATGGTGGATGGATGATGGCAGTCAGAATTTCTCGACTACTCCCAAAGAACAATGGAACTGGAAATTATTAATCAGGACACCGGATTTTGTCCAGGACGATGAGCTGGACGAAGCAGCGAAAAAATTACTGGAAAAAGGCAAAGAATCCGAGGTAAAGCAGGTCGCATTCGAGTCTTTTTCTGAAGGATCGTGCGTGCAGATGCTGCATGTTGGGCCTTACGAGAACGAACCTGAGACAGTTCTGATAATGGAGGATTTTGCCAAACAGCAGGATATGGAATTTCACGGCAAACACCATGAAATATATATTTCCGATCCCCGCCGCATTCCGCCCGAACGTCTCAAAACTATCCTGCGTCACCCCGTACGAAAGAAAACGTGTTGAAACACTTGCAGTTAAAAATAATTTTCTGTAACGGGAAACTATTTGGTTAAGATCATTTTCAGGGAAGCAATAAGCAGAATAAGACCGAATACTTTTCGAAGTATATTATCCGGGATTTGAACGGCGAATTTTGCTCCGATAAGTCCGCCGAGGAAGAATCCAGCACATATAAGTGCGGCGATTTTCAAGTCCACGAAACCGGCCTTGTAATATGTCCATGCGGCGAGCAGGCCTATCGGCGGGACCATCAATGCCAGCGTAGTACCCTGGGCCATACGTTGTTCGAGTCCGAAGAAAAGGACCAGCGATGGTATGATGATTATCGCTCCGCCTATACCAATCAGGCCGCTGAAAATTCCCGTTATTAATCCCAACAGCAGATAGAGATATGTATTCATAGGATTATGACCGCCTTTTCATGTGAAATTAATTGAACTATCTGCCGAAAAGCTCGGTGAATTTTTGTTCGATATCGGGATTTTCACAAAGTGTCTGTCCGATTAATACTGCTCTGACCCCGATTTTCATCAGCTTTTCGACATCCGCTCTTGTTTTTATGCCGCTCTCGGCCACCAGCTCGTTTGTGTTATCGAGCAGTCCTGCCAGGCGGCTAGTCGTATTCAGATCGACCTGCATTGTGGTTAAGTTTCGATTGTTGATTCCCAGGACGCTGTATCCTTTTTCGGGAAAGCCTATAAGGCTGCGGACCGCCATTAACGTATCGGCATGGTGAACTTCCAGAAGGACCGTCAGGCTCAGCTCGGCCGCTGCTATCATAAGGTCCATAAGCAGACCCGGCTTGAGGGCATCGGCAATTAACAATATGGCGTCGGCACCGGCGGCACGTGACTCATAAACCTGCCAGAGGTCGATGATAAAATCCTTGCGCAAGACCGGCAAATCGACAACCTCGCGAATCCGGTTTATGTATTCGAGCCGGCCCTGAAAATATTTTTCATCGGTAAGCACGCTTATAGCATCGGCGCCGCATTTTTCGTACTTCAGGGCGATTGAGACGGGATCGAAATCCTCACGAATCAGGCCGGCCGACGGCGAAGCCTTTTTCACCTCTGCGATGACATTTATGCCGCGGGCGTTCGGCTTGGTGACGGCTTTGTAGAAATTCCGGCACTTCGGCAGGTCACGGACCTGCTCTTTCAATTGTTCGAGACTCGTCTGCGAACGACGGGACTGGACCTCGATTTTCTTATCGGCAATGATTTTATCCAATATATTCGCCAAGATTCTTACCCCGCGATCTTGACATAACCCATACGCAGCTCGCTGAGAGTATTTGAAAGAACGGTTTGCTCTTCAGGCGTCAGGTTTCCCTTTGTTTTTTCCTCGAGTGTTTCGAGCATATCGATATTGTATTTTGCAAGATCCAGGTCCGGCTCTTTTTTCTCCTGGCCTTTTATTTGCAGCAGACCCAGGGCAAACAGCGCCTGTGTTGTCAGCATACTTATTAAAGCGGCAAAATTGCCCGGAGGTAAAGCGCCGCAGGTATCGTTTTGCTCGGCGGCTTTATCCTTTTCGTCTTCTTCCTGGGCCGCTAAGATTTCTTTTTCCTTTTGGGCTTCCTGCTTCCAGTCTTCATCGACTATGATTTTTTTCTCCTGGTTTTCTTTTGATTCGGCCATAATTGTTAAACTCCATTAGGTTTCTGTTGTTATGTCTTTTATCTTCTATATTTTTTCATACTTCTGTCGAGATCTCGTTTTTGGTCGCGTTCGGTGATTGTCTGTCTTTTGTCGTATTGTCTTTTGCCTTTGGCAAGGGCCAGCTCTATTTTGGCCAGACCGTTATCGTTAAAATATAACCGAACGGGCACAAGAGTAAAGCCCCGTTGTTCGAGTTTTGTTGTTATTCTGCGGATTTCGCTTTTGTGCAGCAGCAGTTTTCTTTTTCTGGTCGGCTCGTGCTGCCGGTTTCCTGCCTGCTTGTATTGGGATATACTTGCGCCGACGAGCCAGCATTGTCCGCTATCGATCCTGGCATATGAGCCGCTCAAATCGGCACCGCCCTCTCGCAGCGATTTTACCTCGGTACCTAATAATGAAAGGCCGGCCTCGAAGTTATCGACGAACTCGAAATTTCGATAGGCCTTTTTATTGACCGTTACCGGGCTTTTTTTATCCCTGTTTTTTTGAGATTTCGCTGCCATGCGTAATATAATAGCCGGTGATATTCGATTTTGCAACAATAGGGATTTAACAGGCAGATTCGGATTTATAAGGGAATCTGCGATGATACAAAAACGGCCTTATGCAATTAAGCATAAGGCCGTTTGTTTAAGTAAATTTCACGCGATTTACTTCTCGGCTAAGGATTCTTTTGACAGAATGCCTCATGACCGATCAGATTAATAATCGCGTACGATAACAGCATCTTTGCCGACCATATACCGGTCTGAGCTATTGACCTTGACATTATAAACTGTGCCGACATAAGGCATTGCCCTGGTAGTTACGCTCTTGATGGCGATTGAGCCGTTAAGCGTTTTCAGGTTCATGCCGCTTCTGAGCTGTTTTGCCGTTACCCACGCTCCGGATTCGAGCATGAACAGGTGCGACTCGACAACGCTGATGCAATTTCCGCTCTCGAGCATGATATCGCGGCATTCAAATGCTCCTACGTGCTGCTCGAGTTTTTCAACTGTAGTGGTTGCCAGAGCATTGACAGTCTGTCCTGAGGCGACATTCGAGATTTTAACCATCGAACCATTGATCCAGACGGGCGTATTGGCGAGGAAGCATGCTCGGCCTTTTTGCGGGGTTTGGCCGCCTTCCATATCATTAACAAGATATGAATCTTCCCTGTCTGAAGGCATCGTTTGTGGTGACGGTAATGTACCCCTTCGGATATCCGAAGTATTGCCCCAATAGGTGTAGATATTGTCGTCGTTGACACCGCAAGCAGGTGATTTTGCCTGTTCGACGTGGATATCCACAAACAGTACGTTTTGCGAATCACCCTGGTGTGAAGGCGAATTGCCCAAAGACATCTGTTCTCTGGTGCCGTCAGGATTGTAGTTGGCGAAATCAGTCGATGCCGTATCGGTCGGGTCGTGCCCGGGCCCTTTAATCCATGGATTCCTGTCTGCGGCTATCGCCAGACCCGGATCGCTCGACGAGGTCAGGGAATAAAGGCCGTAAGGCATATGATAGGCATAGCTGCAGTGATCTGAAGTTGTTCCGGCCGGACCGAAATCCCAGAGTTCCGTGAGTTCCAGATTTACTCCGTCGTCGATCGGATTATACTCCGTAACCTGACCGTCACTCTTGCAGACGAACGAGGCGGGTGTAACCTCGGCGTACCTTATCAAGAGATAGAAGCTGGATGTGATGGTAACGAAACCGCCGGTACCATCTTGAGCCATTTGAAAGGCGATATTCCGATTTGGACTTGTGTAATCGGCGATTTTGTCGGACCACTCACTATCTCTTCCGCCTGCACGCGGGAATTCGTCGTCGTATTCGTTCCCGTAGAGAACCATTGCCTTGCCGATACCTGACAAGTTTGTCCCGCAGACCATTCTAAAGGCGATCTGCCGGACTTTTGCCAGCGCGGGCATCAGAATGCCCATCAGCAGAGCAATGATCGCGATTACGACCAGCAGCTCAACTAATGTAAAACCTCTCTTTTTCATTGTCTTTCTCCTTCATAAATTTGAGATTCGCTTGATCGGCTCGTTTCAATACACATTTGAATTTTTATAAAAATGCCGAACGTTACATATTTAATATGCCAGACATCCAACACTCTTTCTGCGAACCTCCTACAATAATATATTTGATAACAGCCGATAAAATTCAGTGTAACCGGGAAAAACCCTTAATTTTTCAATAAACTCGAAAATATAGTGTTGCCCTTAATTCTGCGCAACAAAACGAACATGATTTTCTTCCCGGCAGATGGGTTTAAGATATGATATCGGGAAAGATATATGATGGCTTTTTTAATTTATAATATAAAAGTATTTATTAAACCTATCTGCATCTATAAGAAATATAGCACATTATTTTTTTTCAGTCAACTAAATTTCGTCAAATTTGACGAAGATTCTTGAAATTATATATAAATTGTTTAATATGCCCATTTTAATCTCGGAATCGCAGCTATGGACACGGTGAAGACTTACGAAAATACAGAAAAACTGCTGGAAAAACACGGCCAGAGCCATCTTTTAGCATTTTGGGATGAACTGGATACCGCCCGAAAGAGGTCTCTGTTGGCCCAAATCCGACAGTTGGACCTTGAAAAAATTGACAATTGGATAGAAAAGTTTGTAAAAACCCATGCCTTTGTCACGATTAATCCGGATTTGGCCCCTGCTTTGTCTTATAGACCTGAGCCAGTCGGCCCGGAAAATCGACAAAAATACGCCGAAGCTGTGAAAATAGGCAGGGATCTAATTAGCAAAGGTAAAGTGGCGGCTTTCGTGGTTGCAGGTGGTCAGGGCACCAGGCTCGGATTTGACGGTCCGAAGGGGGATTTTCCAATCAGTCCGGTCAGAAATAAGACCCTTTTTCGAATATTTGCCGAAAATATATCCGCCGTTTCGGCCAGATACCAGACTTTATGCCCGTGGTACATTATGACAAGTCCCCTTAATTATACCCGGACCACGGAGATATTTCGCTCGAACGACTATTACGGCCTGAAGAAAGAGAATGTTTTCATCTTTCAACAGGGCACATTACCGAATTTCAGCCGGGACGGCAAAATTCTGCTCGCCGATAAAGATACTATTGCCTGCTCGCCCGACGGGCACGGCGGCAGTATTCGGGCTCTCTATGAAAGCGGTGCTGTCAAGGACATGAAAGAACGCGGCGTAGAGTTTATCAGCTATTGGCAGGTCGATAATCCGCTGATAAATATTTTCGACCCGTTGTTTATAGGCCTGCACGTTCTCGAAGAATCTGAGATGTCTTCCAAGGCGTTAATCAAAACCGGCCCGAAAGAAAAGATTGGTAACTTCTGCCTGATAGACGGTAAAATTCAAGTCATCGAGTACAGCGATTTGCCGGACGAGCTGGCGGAGAAAAAGAAACCGGACGGTTCATACATCTTCGAACTCGGTAGTATTGCCATCCATATCATCAACCGTTCTTTCGTGGAAGAACTCAATGCCGGGGATGTTTCTCTGCCGTTGCATAGAGCTGTAAAAAAAATCCGGCATATCGACAAGCAAGGCAACTTCGTCGAGTCCGAAGGGATAAAACTCGAGAGTTTTATTTTCGACGCTTTGCCTCTGGCCGATAACTCGATTATCCTTCAGACGGTGCGGAGCGAGGAATTCGCTCCGACAAAAAACGCCACCGGTGTTGACAGCGCCGAAAGCGCAAGGCAGATGATAGTTGACCGTGCTGCGAGCTGGCTCGAATCGGCCGGCGCGGCGGTCCCGAGAAAAGAAGACGGCTCGCCTGATTGCCTTCTCGAAATCGCCCCGTCCTTCGCTCTGGAAAAAGAAGACATCAAAGCCAAAGTCAACCAAATCCCTCCCATAAAACCAAAGGATAAGCTGTACCTGGAATAAATATTTGTCTTAACTAAGCCCTCAATCTTTTGCTGTTATTCTTCGCCTGCCACAAGATCTATTTCGAAGCGTCATTGCAGGGCGACTGGCATCGGAGCATGCGTTTGGCAAAGTCATCCAGGAAATCTTCACGCCATTGACTAACGGTTTTGGCACCGTGATGCGATCCTTCCGCAACTTCCGAAGACGGGTCATCCGTCCACCAGTTGGGGAATTTTTCTGCCGGACTCTGTGCTATATCAGGTGACGGTAAATAAGCTTCGATCCCCCCTGTTTTTCCGTCGAGCGCCGGCACATTGCTTTGTATCTTGAAACCGAATTTCTTGGCGGATTTCGGGCAGAAACGGAATCGCATCGTCCCGTCTCCGGATGCATAGCCGGGCAGCTTCTGATTGTCCACTGCCAATACGGCCTCAGGCTGCTGTGGGACATCATCGCCCATCGGCAAAACAAGTTCCAGGATGCCGAATATCTCCATCCGGTCATCCTTCGTGGTCATCCGCTCGAAACGGCTGTAAGGGCGCTCCCATGCCCGCACGTAGCTTCCGCCCCAGCCGGGCTGCGTGGGGTCTTCTGGTGTGCCTTTGAGCACCCAGCCGACCGATGGTGTGTCTCCCATCTTGACGGAGTTCTTCTTGCTGACAAAGAAATCACCTAAGGCGCCTTTACCGGCGATGTGTTGGGTCACGAATTCCTTGTTGCCCCACTGCCCCGACTGGTTGCCTCCGACAAACCACCCGCGATAGGCGGCGTTTGACTCGATTATCCAAAGTTCGGGATGATTCTCCACGATGTATTGGTAGGCATCCGGCGACCATTTCTTGTTCGGTCCGCCGATCCAGTACACCCGCAGCTTGGGAAGTATGTCGGGTGCGTCGTGGAGCGCCTGGGCAAGGTCCTCGACAAGACCCCAAACTAAGATATAGAGCGGCCGCGGGTCATCGCGCCGCGCGCACTCAACGATCCACCTTGATCCCTCGGTCGAACGTCGCACACCTGCGTAGGGCGCCCGTTCGGTCTCGCCTTGTTTGGTAATCGCACGCAGCGTATCGGGCGTGGGATACTTGTCGGAATATGTCTTCAGGTTTGCATAATCTTTCTCATAACAATCGATGACCGCTAAAATGTCTTCTTTTCGGCCCTTATCGAAGGGCGATGAAATGAGGCCTTCGATGTCGAGGACGTCTGCGTAAACGAGCAAATGCACCATCGACTGAAAATCGTCCGGGTCGGTTCCGCCGATATCGGTTGACACTATGACGCGATGCCGATGGCCGGCTAAAGCGCCTTTATCCGCGGTCGCTGTTGTTTCAGGTTCGTTCGAGCTGCGGGTCTGGGCGCAAGCGACTGTCACCACTGCTGCAATAGCCAGACAGAAAACCGCCCGCAAAAGAATTGCTGCTAAGCGAGTTGATTGCCGTACTTTCTTTGTTTTACTGATTGGATTCTTTTTTTTCATGATCTAAATACTTTCAATAAAATAATCACCGATATTTGTTACGAAACTTCCCCCGGTATTATTGTCCTGCAATACAATAATTTCAAGCACGTTTATTAACAAACGGAGTTTTTGATTGTATTAAGGGGGAAATTCGTTAATATAGTTCTTAGTGTTGGATTTTGAGTTTTAAGTTAAAAATGGGGGCTTAATGAGATAATGAGTGAATCAGTAAAAGAGTAATGGGTATAAATATAAACTCATCCACGCATATACTCATCAACTCATACTCTCAATTTTTTTGACAGATTTAGAGAATCTTCTACAAATCGACAAAAAAATGCAAAACGAAGCCAATTTTACTCGTCGTGCGTGATGAGTGGTGCGTATTGCGCAAAGGCAATTCGGCATAAGTTCTTTGAAATAAGAAGATTACGAGGAATCCGACTTCGCCGGGACAGGTCTTGGTTAGTCTCCAAAGAAGCTCTGGCGGTGAATAAACGGGATTTTCAGTGCTGAAAACTACCCTTTAGTGGAAATCGGCCTCAAATGAGAGTTTTTAATCGGTGCCGGATTTTTCGATGGTAGCCTCTATTACTTTATCAGTTTTCGGGCAGGTGTCCTGGTGTACAGGTTTCGGATTTAACGGCAGATAGACGGTAAACGTGGTACCCTGATTCTCCTCACTCTCGACTTCGATTCTGCCGCCGTGCATCAGGACGATTTTATGAACGATAGCGAGACCGAGGCCGGTTCCCTGGATCTGCTTGTCCGGACGATGGACGCGATAGAAACGCTCGAATATTTTCGGCAACGCCTCTTTGGGTATTCCCATACCAGTATCGTGGACACTGATGACCAGTTCCTCGTTTTTATGCCGGACATTGACCGAAGCCATGCCGTTCGCGGGTGTGAATTTGACGGCGTTGCTGATAAGGTTCGTCAGGACCTGAGTAATTTTCCCGTGGTCGAATTTGGCCACAGGCAGATTTTCAGGCAGCTCAGTAACCAGCTCCACATCGTGTTTCTTCGCATACAAGGTCATTGTTTCATGCACTTCCGAGATAACCTGGGCAATATCGTTATCTTGTATGTCGAGATTCATTTTCCCGGCACTGAGCTTCTGGAAATCCAGGACATCGTTAATCAGGGCACCGAGTCTGTCGGCATTTCTTTTGGCGATATCAAGGAACTTTTTCTGTTTTTCATTGATGTCGCCGACCACCTGATCCAAAACAATGCCGAGACCTTCTTTCATGGCAGCCAAAGGTGTTCGCAGCTCGTGTGAAACCGTTGATATAAACTGGGATTTTAGCTCCATTGTCTCTTTTAACTTATCTTCGGCCTGTTTGCGTTCGGTAATATCCCTGATGACACCGATCGAGCCTGTCGTATTGCCGTCGGAATCTTTCAGGACGCTCAGTGAAATATCAACGTCGATTAAACTGCCGTCCTTTTTCATCATCTTGGTTTCGAGATGATGCTGCATTCCTTTTTGTCTTACATCGAAGGTTCTTATCCTTTCCCATTCTCCATTTGGATACAGAGATTTGACGGGCAAAAGATACAGTTCCTCGCCTTCCATGCCAAGGAGCCCTTCGGTGAATTTATTCCAGGAAATCAGCCTTTCCTGCTCGTCCACCAGAGTAATGGCCGCCGCGGAGTTCTCGAATATCATCCTGTACTTTTCCTCCGCCAGCAACCGCTCGTTTTCCGCTTTCTTTCGCTCGGTGACGTCATCGATTGCGACGATGATGTGTTTAATGTTGTCAATTTTCACAGGTTTGGCGCTGATTCGGAACCAGGGTTGGATTTCCTCGTCATTAATTGTAAGTGTGGGACGGATCTCAAGGCCGTAAATGGATTGCTCCGAATCCAGGACACCCTGCATAGTTTTTCTAAGCGAGCACCCCGGACAGGCCGGCGTATATCCGCACCCCTCTTCACTGTTTATTTGATTGGAGCAGCCGAGAGCATCGCCGAAACGCCGACCGATAATCTGAGAAAAATCCCTGTGGAACATTTTCGTGATCGCATCGTTGGCACGGGCAATAGCAAGTTTTTCATCGACGAGGAACATTCCGATGGGAACCGCGTCGAAAATCGCTTCAAGATTCTTCTGTTTCTTGTCGAGCGCCTCTTCGATTTGCCGGCGCCTGATGGCATTTTCGATTGTCTTGGGGATTGCTCTGAGGTAATTTCGCTCGAAATCTTTCGAGAGATAATCATACGCACCCGCCTTCCAGGCCTTGACAGCTACATCTTCGTCACGAGCGCCTGTGGTAAGTACTATTGGAATATCCTTGACCGCGTCCAGGATATCGAGCGCCGTTCCATCCCCGAGGGTAAAATCGGTGAGAATGATGTCGAACTGTTCGGAGCTTAAAACATCTTGAGCTTCGGAAATCGAAGAAACTACAACGTATTCATATGGAAGATTTTCAGAGCTTAAATGCCGTTTAAATGCCATCTGATCGAGCTCGTCGTCTTCGATCAGTAAAATTTTATAGGTGGTGTTTTCCATGATGTTTATAACCGCCTTTGTATGTTTTTACGATTTGCTTTTCTCCAGCGCGCCGTTGATCTTTTCGATGAGACTGGTGTAATCAAACGGCTTCGTGACATAATCGGCGATGCCGAATGCCGAAGCCGTGGCGATATCCTGGGCCTCACACAACGCGGTACACATTATTACCGGGATTTCCTTCAAATCGGGGTGCTTCTTGATGTGTTCGAGCATCTCATGACCGTTCATCACGGGCATGTTGGTATCCAGCAATATCAGGTCGGGCTTCTCGTCACTCGCTTTGACCAGCCCCTCCTGTCCGTTCGAGGCGGTAACTACGTCAAAATTGTTTGCCTCAAGACGACACTGGATGGTGTCAACTATATCGGGCTCGTCATCCACAAGAAGAATCTTCGCCCGGTCCGTTTTTTGTTTCGACTTAAATAATTTCAACATCCTTTTCCACCTTTCGTAATTCCCCCAAGGACAACAAAAATTGCTCAGGCCCTTCGGCAACGGCACTTTTCCCGTCGGTTGTGACTTTACCCGACGATGTCATCGGCTCATTTATCTCCTGACTTAAAATTTCATCCAATAGCGTAAATGCCGACAATGATTTTTTTGCGGCTTTTTGTCTTTTTTTTGCCGCATAATCTTACCATCCTTTGCCCGCAGGCTTCCTTAAATCTCCCTTTGAATTTCTTAAAAGGAAGTTATCTATTCCACTGATTGCCGTTCAAGCTTGTCGCGATTTCCCATGGACATACTATCCTCGGGGAAAAGTAAAACGGGCTTTTCCGTAATCTGCCTGAACTTCGACATCGCATCCTCGGGAACAGGTTCACCTTTATATATACGTGGCGAAAGGAATACAATCAATTCGGAATTCTTGACGATAGTGTTTGTGCTTTTAAACAGAAATCCGACGATCGGCAGATCACCTAAAAAAGGAATCTGATCAAC